>Ga0157371_10004684_pt1 | contig 11824 bp, 10 predicted proteins | sample C45metaG_FD_113462 | JGI IMG/M metagenome (GOLD analysis project Ga0157371, IMG submission 113462) | Corn rhizosphere microbial communities from Kellogg Biological Station, Michigan, USA - C4-5 metaG | ecosystem: Host-associated > Plants > Roots > Rhizosphere > Soil | place: USA: Michigan... | reverse complement strand
TGATGAACTCCAGGTAATACTTATTTATAGTAATAGCGCACCTGAAACTGCCATGTTCCTTGAGGAATTACAACAATTGCAAAATGCGTTTCCTGATCGATTGTTGATCGAGTTCCTGTTCAGCAACTCTCAAAACCTGCTGAGGGCAAGGCTTCACCCCGACCTGCTAAGAAGTATTGTAAATGATCATTCAAAAGGAAATGAATCCGCTTCTCTTTTTTATATATGTGGTCCTGAAGCGTACATGCGCCTGTGCATTTTTACGCTACGAGCGATGGGCGTGCCAGCAGTTCTTATAAAAAAGGAAATATTTCATACGTATAAGACTGTACCTAAAATTGATCCACCGGATAAGGCAACATATGAAGTAACAATATTTGCAGGCCCTGTAATGCATAAGATCAGGGCGGAATACCCCTTTAGTATTTTGCAGTCGGCCCGCAAGGCTGGCTTGTCATTGCCTTATAGTTGCGATGCCGGCCGGTGTGGTAATTGCCTGGCTAAATGCACAAGCGGAAGGGTGTGGATGTCTTATAATGAAGTATTGACAGACAGGGAATTAGCAGAAGGATATATCCTTACCTGTACCGGGCATGCTGTTGAGGGTGATGTTACCATCGTAATTTAGGATGGCTACCAGGTGCCAGTGGCTCTATAAGATCCCACAGGTTGCCATATAGATCTTCAAATACCAACACCTTCCCATAAGGTTCTGTGAGAGGTCCCCTATGAATCTTTATATTTTGCTTCACCAGGTTCTCAAAATCTCTTTGCAAATTTTCTGTGTGCAGAAACAGGAAGACCCTTCCGCCCGTTTGATTACCGACCCTGCTTCTTTGTTCTTCATTGGCAGCCCTGGCAAGCAAAAGCCTGCAGCCTGTTGAACCATTGGGTTGTACCACCACCCATCTTTTAGTTTCAGTAAGTGGAGTGTCTTCAACAAGGATAAAGTTTAGTTTCCGCGTGAAAAATTCAATGGCTTCATCATAATCATGTACCAGCAAAGAGAGTTGGGCAATTGATTGTTGCATTGTATGAAGATACCTGGATAATTAAATAATAGGGGATGGATGATCCAATATAACAGATCAGCTTACAACCAATTGCTGTTGAAGATGCTTTGCTGCCTCATTAAAAAAGTTGGGCAGCAGGTGTGCATAGGTATACATTATCTTCTCAGGATCATTCAGCTGTTCAACCATGTTTTGCCATTTTTCAAAACCATAGTTTTCCACTACTGTTTTCTTTTTTTCTTCTGTTTGCAGGTACATGCTCATACCCTCTGCATCAGCCTCGGGGTGAAACTGGGTACCAACCATATACTCATTGAAGCGCACACCCATGATGGCCTGGGCATAGGGTACATGAGGACGATATTTTTCAATGCAAAGTATTTCAGCCCCGATCATTTTAAGTTTATTGAAATCTGGCAAAGTAACCTGCCAGTCACGGCTATCAACAACGTAGAAAGGATCATTTAAACCTGCGAAAACGGGGTCTTTCTGGCCTTCCAGGGTAACATGTACAGGAAAAACTCCGAAGGCTGTTGACTTCCTTTTACTGATATCCCCAATGCCATAGTAGCGACTTACCAACTGGAAGGAATGACAAATAAAGAATACGAACTTTTTATTAGGATTAGCAGGATTGTTGTTCCATTGCTCTACTTGTTCCAGCCAGGTGAAATACCCTGTATCCCATGCCAGGCCTTCGCTTTCCATAGGGCTGCCAGGCCCACCACTTGAGATATACATATCATAGGAAAGATCGGGGAACTCCTGGTTCAGGCGCACTTCAAACTCATCAAAAACCACATTGCTGTTACTATATACTGCCCATTGTTTAATGATTTCTCTTAAACACCTCATCCCCTGGTTTGGATGCCCTTCATATAAATCCAAAATAGCGATCCTTATTGTGCTTCCTTTTTTCATGGGCGGCAAACTTAGTCATTTGAGTCTAAAGGAAGTGCAAATCCTTTGCCACAGGGCTTATCAACAAGTCAGCTTAAAAAACAAAGGTCTTTACCCATTTGGGGGAAAAGACCTTCTAAATTGATGAGAAACAAGAAACTATTTAATATAGCTTTTATGAAGTGCGTCATACATTTTGCCTGCAACGAAATTATTGCCAGCTGCATTTAAATGCACTCCATCAGTGGTAAGTATGCCTCTATCCTTGTTTTCGGGATTGTTGGTTTTAAGGTAGTCCATAAAATCTTTCCTTAAGTCTACCAGGGTGCAATTATTCTTTGCAGCAAGGTTCCTGATGATGGACGCGTACCTGTTCAGATCACCATCCATCTCATTGCTGCAATCTGATCTTTCACCAATAGCCGCCGGAGTAGTAAGTAATACGGTAATATTTCTTTCTTTGAACTTCCTGATGAGTGCTTCATAGAACTTTTCGAACTTATCAGGATCTGTCCCTGTTTGTGCCAGCTTTTTATGCCATACATCATTTACACCTACCCATATCACTACAGCATCTGGTTTCTTAGACAGTACATCATCTTCAAGCCTCAGGTACAGGTCATATACTTTGTTGCCTCCTATGCCTGCTCCAATTAATTCATAATTCTTATCCAGGTTCTTGTCTTTGAACAGCTGTCCCAACCTGGTGATATAACCCTCGGGTTGCACACCCATTTCAGTGATTGAATCACCAAAGAACACGATCTTCTTTTTTGTTTGCATAGTAAAGCTGCAGATAATAATAGTAAGAGTAATTAAAAAAGCGAACTTCATTTTCATAGTATCTAATTTTTAGAATATACAGTTTCTCCACCAACCAGGGTGGCTAATACAGTAGTTGATAATACATCTATGGCATTCACTCGCATAAGGTCTCTATCAAGAATGATAAGGTCAGCCCATTTGCCTTTTTCCAGTGAACCTTTTTCTTTTTCTTCAAAATTGGATCTTGCTGCCCATATGGTCATGCCCTTAATGGCCTGCTGGCGTGTCAATGCATTTTCCATTTGAAAGCCTCCTTTGGGAAACTGATTTGCATCTATACGAAATACAGCTGCATAAAATGTTTTAAAAGGAGAGATGTCCTCCACAGGGAAATCAGTTCCCAATGGGATCCAACCGTTCTCATTTAACAATTGCCTGAAGGCGTAAGCTCCTTTTACGCGGTCTGCACCCAATCGGTCTGCTGCCCAATACATATCTGAAGTGGCATGAGTGGGCTGAACGGAAGGAATGATATTGTATTGACCAAATAAATGAAAATCGGATGGGTTTATTACCTGTGCATGTTCAATACGCCAGCGACGGTCATTCTTTCCTTTAAGATATTTGGCGTAAATGTTCAATATTGTCCTGTTGCCTGAATCGCCAATGGCATGTGTGCACATTTGAAACCCGTTCCGGGCAATGATATTGGCCACAGAATCAAAATGTTGCTGGCTGCTCAAAAGAAATCCTGACCAACCTGGTTTATCGCTATAAGGTTTTAATAAAGCGGCGCCCCTGGAACCTAATGCGCCATCAGCATATACTTTAAAAGCTCTTACGTTCAGTCTATCGGTCTTGATCTTGCCATTTTTAAACAGGAAGTTGTAGTTCTTAGTTTCATCACTGAGCATTGCGAAAATGCGCATCTTCAATTCCCTGCTCTTTTGAAGACTGTCAATTAAAAGTGCCAGGCCATAATCAATACCGCAATCATCAACTGTGGTAAGGCCTACAGCAAAACAATTTTGCTGGGCAGACAATAAAGCTTGTTTTACATGCGCTAAGGTAGGAGTGGGGATCCTGGATGCTACCAGGTCTACAGCATTGTCAACCAGTATACCAGTTAATGCACCATTCTTCATTTCCACCTGTCCGCCTGAAAGCGTTTGGCCTGGTTGTATACCGGCCATGTCCAAAGCTTTTTTATTAACAATAGCGGCGTGGCCATCCACCCTGCTTAAAATAACGGGTCTATCCGAAAATAAAATGTCAAGCTTTTCCTTTGTTGGAAATTCTTTTATGCTCCAGTCGTTCTGGTCCCAGCCACGGCCTATCAGCCAGCCTTCAGTATGTTCCTGCGCAAAAGCCTGCACTTTATTCAGTATTTCTTCCCAGCTGGTTGTACCTACAAGGTTTGCTGTTTGCAGACCCAATCCATAGTTGAAGAAATGTGCATGTGCATCAATGAATCCTGGATAAATAAATTTCCCCTCCGCATCTTTTCTTTGTGTTGCATTGTATTTCTTCAATAGTTGGGCGGTTGCACCTGTTTCAACGATCTTCCCTTTATCAATGGCAATGGCAGATTGTATTGAAAAGTTTTTATCTACAGTATATATAGTAGCATTATATATGACCAGGTCTACTTTTTTCTTCTGTGCGAAGGATATGTTTATGGCAAAAACAGTAAGTATAAGCAGGGTATATTTCATACGCTAAAATACGGTGGTTTAGAGCGATCTACTTTGATGTCACATTCAACAATAACTACCTCCAGTTATTGCAGGAATTTTTGGGGATGTTTTTTATTGTGAGGTGTCTTATCCTGGAAAGCTTTAGCAGCTTCTAAAATAGAAGCTTCATCATATAATTTCCCGATAAGAGTAATACTTAAAGGGAGCTCTTGTTTATTAAAACCCATGGGCATGCAAACCACAGGATTGCCCGTAAGATTGGTAATGGACAACTGGTTGCCTGCAAACGTAGGTACAATCACTATATCATAGGGTTGCATGAATTCCTGGAACCTGGAGCAGAGGGTGGAACGATACCTGTTGGCATTGATGTATTCCACAGCAGGTATCAATCGGGCAGACCTAAAGGAGTTGGGCCAGAAATCCTTATCCTGCCTTTCAATAAGTTCATCCCTGTTACTGCGGGTTAATTCATCAAAGGCAGCACCTGATTCTGCATTTAATATAATGCTTACCAGGTTTGCGGGATAAATGGTAGAATCAGGAAAGTTGACAGCCTGCACTTTAACGCCCATATTTTTATAAGCCTCCAGCACTTTCCATTCAGGTGCATCCTTTGGCAATTTCTTAAAGTAGTTTTCTGCATAGGCCACTTTGAGTTTTCTTATATCTCTTGAAGGATTGTAATTAAAAGCATGATCAATGGCACTTGCATCCTTTCCATCTGTGCCTTTCATATAGTAGTATACAATTGCATCATCCTCCGCGCTTCTGCAAATAGGACCTGCCTTGTCAAGGCTCCAGCAGAGCACCATGGCGCCACTTCTGCTGACTGTGCCAAATGTAGGCCGAAGACCTGTAGCGCCGCAACGGGTGGAAGGAGATACAATTGAACCGAGTGTTTCAGTGCCAATGGTAAATGGTAACAATCCTGCTGCCACAGATGCTGCTGAACCTGCAGAGGAACCGCTTGATCCTTGCGCGAGGTTCCATGGGTTTTTGGTTTCTCCACCAAACCATTTGTTATTATAGGCAAGCGCACCTAGTGATAGCTTGGCGCAGAGAACAGCACCGGCTTCTTTTAGTTTTGTATATACATAGGAGTCTTCATCGATCACCTGGTCTTTATAAGGTGTCGTTCCCCAGGTAGTTTTGTAACCTTTCACTGCAAAGAGGTCCTTGATGCCATAGGGTATACCATGAAGCGGGCCCCTGTATTTGCCGTTTTGTAGCTCCGCATCTGCCTGCCTTGCCTGTTGCAGGGCAAGTTCCTCTGTAAGCGTGATCACACTTTGTAGCGTGTCTCCCCATTTTTTCAGTCGGCCAATAAAGAATTTGGTGAGTTCCACGGAACTTATTTTCCTGGTTTTAATCAGTGATGCCAATTGAGTGACAGAATAAAAGGCAAGGTCGTTTTTGTTAGCAGGAAGAGTGACATTGGCAGGAATATTCCAGTTGACCTTCTGTTGGTTCATGGGCACTTTAACACCAGCAGGTGCGGGGCTGAATGCAAAAGGAAATGGAAGATCGTTTTTAGGCATGTCTTTATGCATAGCTGCATAAATGCTCTTGTAATAGACAATATTCTCCAGCATTGAATCTGCTTCAGCAGCAGTGAACTCCAGGTCATATAAGGAACTTGTCTTTTGTAATAACAGGATCGAATCCGCCTTGTTCTGTGCTAATGAATGAAGACTGCAAAAAAGAATAATAATTGCCGCGATATTTTTCATGTTCTGTTTTAAGGGAATTAAAGTAAGGCAAAAAAAGCTATCTTTTGTGTCTAAACTTTTCCAATGAGAAGATCGATTTTCATTTTTACAACACTTATGTTTTTAGCTGCCTGTGATATGAAGGTAAAGGTGGACGATGGGAGTGAAAAAAAGATCACCGTAGATAAATATTTCAATTACGGGGATACAGGAGTGTTAGCCGCCGGTATCCATATGATCCCAGTTACCACACCGGTGGGAAATTTTAAAGTATGGACCAAACGCATAGGCAATAACCCACGCATTAAGATCCTGTTATTGCATGGAGGCCCTGCCATGACGCATGAATACCTGGAGTGTTTTGAAAGTTATTTTCCAAAGGAAGGATTTGAGTTTTATGAATACGATCAATTAGGATCATACTATTCCGACCAGCCCACAGATAGCAGTTTGTGGACCATACCACGTTTTGTTGAAGAAGTGGAGCAGGTGCGAAAGGCAATAGGAGCGGATCAAAAGAATTTTTATGTATTGGGCAATTCATGGGGAGGCATATTGGCTATGGAGTATGCATTAAAATACCAGTCCAATATGAAAGGACTTATCGTTTCGAATATGGTGGCCAGCGCCCCTGAGTATGGAAAGTATGCTGAAAAAGTATTGGCTGCACAAATGAATCCTGGAGTATTGAGGGAGATACGGGACCTGGAAAAAAGAAAGGACTTTGACAATCCACGCTACATGGAATTATTGTTGCCCAATTTTTACCATGAACATTTATGCCGCCTTAAGGAATGGCCAGATCCTGTTCAGCGCTCATTTAAGCATGTAAACCCCGTGATCTATACTATGATGCAGGGGCCATCAGAATTTGGTATAAGTGGTAGGCTGGCTCAATGGGATATAAAGTCGCAATTACAAAATATTAATGTTCCTACCTTAATGATCGGTGCTAAATATGATACTATGGATCCAAAGGCCATGGAAGAACAAAGCAAGCGGGTAAAGAATGGTAGCTATCTGTATTGTCCCAATGGCAGTCATTTGGCTATGTGGGATGATCAGAAGATCTATATGGATGGAGTGATCAAATGGATCAAAAAGATAGATGCAGGGAACTAAACTTCGGGTATGTGTATATGCTGTGACACAGCCGCCAGGATCTCCTTCATCAGGGGGCTTAATTCATTAGACGAGGCATGTTGGAAAATAAAGTGGTTGGCGGAAGTGGAAATGATCTTATTGCCCGGAAGCTCCTGTAATAATTCCTCGTCAAAATTTAAAGTGTATTCAGTAAAGAATGGCGTTGTTCTGACAGTTACAATTGCATTGCGCATTGTGTTATTAAAACTAAAGTATATATTAAATACCCTGGCCATACCCGATTTGCCGAGATTGATGGAAGAGAAAATCAGTTACTTTGAAAGAGTAGTTATACACGTCCGGTCATATCTAAGTTACAAAAAGCTATTAGCATTTAAAATTTTATTCCAATAATTATTCAATATATCATAGCCCATAAAGGAATTGTGAGTTGATGTATTCTGTCACTCTCACAAGGCTTTTAGTTTGTTCATAAATCGATAACTGCCTGTCTGCACCAGTGCCATTCTCAAGCATCTTATGCACATAGGAAAGTTTCTCCCTGGAGCCGAGATGGTCTACAACATCATCTACGAAGTCCAGCAATTCATAAATAAGTACACGTGTGTTGATCTCTTCTTCTTTTCCAAAATCAATCAGGTAACCATCAATACCGTACCTGCTGGCTCTCCATTTATTTTCATTGATCAGCGCTCTTGAATATTGAATAAAATTCATATTCTGGGAGCGGAGCTTGTAGATCTTGGCACAAATGGCCTGGAAGAGGGCTGCAATGGCTATGGTCTCATTGACTGTCATAGGTACATCACATATCCGGAATTCCACTGTGTTGAAAAAAGGGTGAACCCTCAGATCCCACCAGATCTTTTTTGCATTGTCAATGCAATTGGTCTTCATCAGCAGCTTGACATAATTATCGTAAGCTTCTATGCTTTCAAAAGGTTCCGGAATTCCTGTTCGGGGGAATTTATCAAATACTTTTGTGCGAAAGGATTTATAGCCTGTCAACCTTCCTTCCCAGAAAGGAGAGTTGGTGCTCAGGGCATAGATATGCGGAAGGAAGTAGCGGGTGGAATTGGCAATGTGATTGGCCATTTCCCTTGTTTCCATGCCCACATGTACGTGTAGGCCAAATATCAGGTTGCTTCGTGCTGCTTCCTGCAATTCGTTTACAATTTCATTATACCTGATATGGTCAGTGATCAACTGGCTTTCCCAGTGACTAAAAGGATGTGTTCCTGAGGCACCTATCTGGTAGCCAAGGTTACCTGCTATTTCAGCTATTGTTTTTCGGAGTGTGGACACATCCTGGAAAGCCTCATCTACATCCCTGCAAATGTCAGTGCCTACTTCCACCACTGCCTGGTGCATTTCAGCCTTTACCTTGTCCTTAATGATCTTTTGTCCTTCATGAACAATCTTTTGCTCATGACTTTTTAATTCTTTGGTAACCGGGTCCAGTACCATGTATTCTTCCTCTACGCCAAGGGTGAAGTTCTTATAGTTGAGTAACATTCAATTAGTTCGTTTAGATGATCAGTTTTAGCTCCTGGAAAAGTATATTATTCTTAGTCAAATAAATTATATCAAGGGCACACCAGTAGCGCTCCTTTTGATATATTCTCCCCAGGTCAGGTTGCTTTGACCTTCTTTTTGTGCAACAGCTCTTTCAATAGCATAGTTAGCTGCTGTTTCTACCACCCACTCAAAGTTTTCTTCACCTACACCCGCCCTTTCTGCATCTGGTGCCGGGTTGCCAAAATCAATGGCGTAGGGAACACCATCTTTAACTGCCAGTTCCACTGTATTGAAATCGTAACCCAGGTAATGATTGATGCGCAACACGATATCTTCCATTAGCCTCAGTCTTTCAGGAGAAGGTGAAAATTCAGCCTTGTAGCGCAGGTGGTGAGGATTACGGGGCTCGTAAGGCATGATCCTGACATGCTTCCCACCTATACAATAGCAGCGGTAATATTCTTCAAATACAATTTCTTCCTGCAGCAGCATCACCAATTGTTCAGTCTCGCCATGCTTTTGGTAAAACTCCTCTTTGTCATGAAGCTTGTATACGCTTTTCCATCCACCACCAGCATAGGGTTTCATATAAGCAGGAAAACCTACATAACTGAATATCTCATCCCAGGCCAGGGGATAGGCCAGGTTGGAAAAAGATTCTGGTTTGGTATCTGTTGGAAGATCATAGGAGGGAAGGATCACCGTTTTAGGTACAGGCACTCCAATTTGCGTCATGAGGGAGTTATTGAAGTATTTATCATCTGCACTCCACCAGAACGGGTTATTGATTACTGCTGTTCCTGTTAGTGCTTCATTTTTTAAAATAGCCCGGTAGAAAGGTACATCCTGTGATATCCTGTCAATGATAACCGCGTAGCCTGAATTTAATCCCTGGGCAGATTTGTCAATGCGTACGGGTTCAGCTACAATATTCTCAATTCCTTTGCTGTTCACTCTCTCAATAAATGCCATGGGAAAGCTGCGTTCCTGGCCAAACAGTATGCCTATCTTTTTCATAAATGGTTGTTGGTGTTAAGGATCCAAAAAATTTAAAATACAATTTAATTCACTATAGTAAAAAAGAAAGTTGGGAACTGAATAGTTTATTCCAGTAGTTTTTGTAAAACGCTATTTTTGGACGGATGCTAACAGAGGAATTATCTAATATATTGATTGAACAACGTGCTATAGGTTCACAATACCTGAAACGTTTTGTAATAATAGACCTTTACCTGCCTAAGAATATTTCCAATCCCGCGGAAATGAGCCTGCTGCTTATTAATGATGGCCAGGACCTGGAAGAAATGAAGTTCGACGCTTTATATAACAGTCTTCTTGAATCAGACCAGGTGCAACCCTTGTTTTGTGTAGGCATCCATGCCGGCAAGCACCGTAAAATGGAATATGGTACTGCTGATATTCCTGACTTTGAAGGGAGGGGGGCAACCGCAAATGCCTACCAGCAATTTATCCTGGAGGAGCTAATCCCATTTATTCATATGGAATACGCCATTGAAAGTTTCAGGCAAAAAGGTTTTTGCGGCTTTTCGCTTGGAGGACTTTCCGCCATTGACATAGTATGGCACCATCCAGATGTATTTTCTGTTGCCGGTATATTTTCAGGTTCTTTATGGTGGCGCTCTACTGCTCTTGATGATAATTATAATGATGATACTGACCGTATCATGCATTTTAAGATCAGGGAGGGAGAATATTATCCCGGGCTGCGTTTTTATTTTACAACAGGTTCGCAGGACGAAACTGCCGACAGGAATAATAACGGTATAATAGATTCAATAGATGATACACTGGCTTTGATAGATGAATTACAAAAACATGGATACAATACGGAATATGATATCCGGTATCTTAACTATGAAGATGGTAAACATGATGTAGCTACCTGGGGAAAAGCAATGCCTGCATTCCTGTTATGGGGATGGAGTAAGGTATAAACTAAAAAAAATAAAGTCCTGTTTTTCAACAGGACTTTATTTTTTATGAAGGCTTTATTATTAGAAGTTGACCCTCAAACCAATTTGGCTTATCCATCCTGCACTTAATCCAGGAATAGAGCTTGTGCTCAGACCCCATGGATCTCCTTTCTGAGGACTAAACCTGTATTGAGGAGTTAGATCAGTTGCAGATTTATAACCCGCAAACTGGATCAATGAATACTGGTCGAAATTTAAGAAGTATGTTCTTCCCCAATTCCTGTTCAGCATATTGGTAAAGTTGGAAACATTATAACTTAATTGAACTGTATAAGTTTTGCTTCCCACTTTCAAGTTGAAATCCTGTTGCAATTGCAGGTCTAAAATATGAGTGAACGGAAGCCTGTCTGCATTGCGCTCAGCAAACTGTCCCCTGTTCTTACTCAGGTATTTATTACCCTGGATATAAGATTCCAGCATTTGTTTTTGCTGATCTGCAGTATAGGTAACACCACCTGTAGTATTGTTCAGGAAGGTCATTGTCTGAACTTCTGAAGCAGTTGGGATATAAATCAGGTCTCCAAAAGCGGAAGGGCCATTATCGCCGATCATACTGTTAGAGTAGATGTAGCTGAATGGCGCACCTTGCTGGCCATTATAAACCAGGCTAACCGTTGTAGCGAGTTTATTGTTAGCGTAGCTGAACTTCTTGGAAATATATGCACTGATGCGATGTCCCAGGTCAAAGTCAGATGTGGAACGAACTACAAAGTTTCTACCATTTACTGTTTCCATAGTATTCCACTGGGAATTATTTTGGGAACTGGTAGTTTCATTGTTTACCACAGAATTTCCATATACATAATTGGCATTAAATGCCCATCCCTTACGGAAGGCCTTATCAATGCTGAAAGTAAAGTTGTAGGAATAACCTTTTTCTCCAGGATTGTTATACAACAGGTAGATACCAGTGTATGGGTTCTTGCCATTAGAACGTAATGGAATAGGTGTTGGGTTCCTGCTGAAAGAATAAACGTTTCTTGAACCTGGTCCTGCAGACTTCATGGTAGGAGGCATGATGTTCACATTCTGGTAATAGATCTCCTGTAGGTTTTTAGTATAAAGTCCTTCTACAGTGAATGTCCATCCATCTCCAAACCTTTTGTCAACGCCAAGGGATG
>Ga0157371_10004683_pt1 | contig 11827 bp, 8 predicted proteins | sample C45metaG_FD_113462 | JGI IMG/M metagenome (GOLD analysis project Ga0157371, IMG submission 113462) | Corn rhizosphere microbial communities from Kellogg Biological Station, Michigan, USA - C4-5 metaG | ecosystem: Host-associated > Plants > Roots > Rhizosphere > Soil | place: USA: Michigan... | reverse complement strand
CGGCGACGTGGTCGGCGTCGTCGGAGCCAACGGGGCCGGCAAGTCAACGCTCCTCAGCCTGCTGGCCGGGGCCGGCACACCGCAGGGCGGCACCGTCAGCACGGCCCCGCAGGACGCCTTCATCGGGTGGCTGCCCCAGGAACACGAGCGGGTGGAGGGCGAAACGGTGGCCGGCTACCTTGGCCGCCGTACGGGCTGCACGCAGGCCACCCAGGAGATGGAATCCTCCGCCGGGGAGCTGGGCTCGGACAGCGCCGCCGACGACCGCTACGCCTCAGCCCTGGACCACTGGCTGGCCTGCGGCGCCGCGGACCTCGACGAGCGCATCCCCGCCACCCTCGCCGAGCTCGGCCTGGACGTGGGCCCGGACGCGCTGATGACCGGGCTCTCAGGCGGGCAGGCCGCCCGGGTGGCCCTGGCCGCGCTCCTGCTGAGCCGGTTCGACGTCGTGCTGCTGGACGAACCCACCAACGACCTTGACCTGGCCGGGCTGGCGCGCCTGGAGGAGTTCGTCAAGGGCCTGCGCGGCGGCGTGGTGCTGGTGTCCCACGACCGCGAGTTCCTGTCGCGCTGCGTGACCACCGTGGTGGAGCTGGACCTGGCGCAGAACAAGGTGGCCGTGTACGACGGCGGCTACGACGCGTTCCTGGAGGAGCGCGCCATCGCCAAGCGGCATGCCCGCGAGGCCTATGACGAGTTTGCCGAGAAGAAGGCGGACCTTGTGGGGCGGGCCCGCGTCCAGCGCGAATGGAGCTCCCAGGGCGTGCGCAACGCCATGAAAAAGAGCCCCGACAACGACAAGATCCGCCGTCGAGCCGCCTCGGAATCTTCGGAGAAGCAGGCGCAAAAGGTGCGGCAGATGGAGTCGCGCATTGCCCGCCTCGACGAGGTGGAGGAGCCGCGGAAGGAGTGGGCGCTGCAGTTCAGCATCGGTGCGGCGCCGCGTTCCAGTACCGTGGTTGCCACCCTCAATGCCGCCGTCGTCCGGCAGGGCTCCTTCACCCTGGGACCGGTCTCGCTACAGGTCAACGCCGGCGAACGGATAGGCATCACCGGCCCCAACGGTGCGGGCAAGTCCACGCTGCTCCGGCTGCTGTTGGGCCGCACGGCCCCGGACAGCGGCATTGCCTCCCTGGGCGCCAACGTCGCCATCGGTGAGATCGACCAGGCGCGCGGCCAGTTCCCGGAGGGCGTGCCGCTGGGGTCGGCGTTTGAGGCCCTGGTGCCGGAAATGAACCAGGGCGAGGTGCGCACGCTGCTGGCGAAGTTCGGCCTGAAGGCGGACCAGGTGACCAGCACTGTGGGTGCGCTCTCGCCCGGTGAGCGGACGCGGGCGTCGCTGGCGCTGCTGCAGGCGCGCGGCGTCAATGTGCTGGTGCTCGATGAGCCCACGAACCACCTGGACCTGCCCGCCATCGAACAGCTGGAGGAGGCCCTGGACAGCTACGAGGGAACACTCCTGCTGGTTTCGCACGACCGCCGGCTCCTGGAAAACGTCCGACTAGACATCCGCTGGGACGTCAGCAAGGGGCGCGTCACGGAGCTCTAACCGCCACCCGGCCGGCCCCTCGCGACACCTCGAACCCCCTTAAAACCTCGCGCGAATGGGCATTTGACGTGGATGTTGCGGCGAAACATCCACGTTAAATGCCGGTTCGCGCGGAGTGAGAGGGGGCTGAGAGGAGAGGTAAGGGCGAGGCGGGCGGCATGGGATGGGGCTTGGGGATTGACAACCGGGCGGTCGAGGAGCATTCTAAAAACATAAGTATTGTTTTTAGATGGAGGAGCCATGGCTGCCAGTTCAATTCACGCCTCGTCGACCGGATGGACCTCGCACGCCCTGCAGCGCGCCAAGGCCGAACCCGCTTACGGAGCCTTCCTGATGTTGTGGATCGGCTTCATCGCGATCCCGTTGATCATGGGCCTGGACAAGTTCACCAACGTCCTGACCAATTGGGTGGACTACCTTGCCCCGTGGATCGCAAACATTTCCCCGTTCAGCCCCCACGGGACCATGATGGTCATTGGCGTCATCGAGATCATCGCGGCCATCGCCATGATCCTTCGCCCGCGCTATGCAGCCTTTGTGGTGGCGATTTGGCTGGCGGGCATCATCATCAACCTGGTCACCTACTCCGGCTTCTACGACGTGGCCCTGCGTGACTTTGGCCTGCTGGTTGCGGCCCTGGCCCTGGCCGTCCTGGCCCGGAGCTACACGAAGCCGGGGATCCTCCATGGCGGCATGAAGTAGGCCGGCCCACCCTCAAAGGACCGGACGCGGCCAAACCACCGGCCGCCGCGCCTGCCGAACGGACACTTAACGTGGATGTTTTCGAAAAACATCCACGTTAAGTGTCCGTTCGCGCGAGGAGGGGTAGGGCGGCGCACGGGGTGGGGTAAGGGCGGCACGCGAGGTGGGGTGGCCCAACGCATCCTTGCTTGGGATGGCGCGGCGCGCAAAGATGGGAAGTGGACAGCAGGTGCCTGCCCGATGTTTTAGCTGGAGGCGTTCCCATGCTCCCCTTGAATGTCATTGACCTTGACACCCTTGTGATGGCCCTCGAGAACCACTACATGGACCAGGACACGTTCTTTTGGCTGGACCCGGGGACGGGGCGGATTGAACTGTGGGGCGAGGAGGCCGCCGATGAGGCCGACACGGAAGGCTGGGACGTTGACGGGCGCGGCGGCCTGCGCATAGAGCCGGTCGATCCCTCGGAGGGATTCCGCGACATGGAGGACTTCATCGCCGGGGTCCAGGATGCCAAGTGCCGGGCCCGGCTTCAGCGCTCGATCGACCGCAGCAGCCCGTTCCGGCACTTCAAGGACGCCCTCTACGAATTCCCGCAGCAGCAAACGCAATGGTACGAATTCCACGACAATGTCATGAAGCAGCGGGCCATCCACTGGCTGGCCGACTGGGACGTGGTGGAACGCACAGAAGCTGAGGCCGCCGTCCTGAAGCTGCGCCGGAGCGCATGAACGGCGCCGGACCCGGCAGGAGCGGGGCCGGCGCCGTTCAGGCTTCGTCCATTCAGGCCTCGACGATGATGACCGTGTAAACCGGCTTGCGGCGCAGCGCGCGGTCGGACCAGCGCAGCAGCGCCTCGCCAATCGCCTTCTCCGCACCCGGGCCGGTCTTTTCGCCTCGGAGGCCGTCGATGGTCTTCCCCACGATGCCCGTGGCCTTCTCGATGTCCTTGTCCGTGAGGTTGAAGCCCACGGCAAAGTACTCGGGGTCTTCCTCGATCTTCCCGGTGTCCGGGTTCACGATCAGCAGCACCGTCACGGCGCCGTCCTCGGCCAGGCGGAGGCGGTCCTGCAGGGACTCCTCGGTGGCCGCGCCGGCCACCATGTTCTCCACGTACACATAGGCTGCGGGCACGCTGCCCACCACCTTGGCGAGGCCGTCCTTCAAGTCGATGACGGTGCCGTCCTCAACGATCAGCGCGCGCTTGGGGTCGACGCCGGTGCGCACGGCCAGCTCCGCGTTTGCCTTCAGGTGGCGGTATTCACCGTGCACCGGCATGACGTTCTTGGGGCGGACCAGGTTGTAGCAGTAGACCAGTTCGCCGGCACTGGCGTGGCCGGAAACGTGGACCTTGGCGTTGCCCTTGTGGACAACGTTGGCACCCTGCTTGGTGAGGTCGTTGATGAGGCGGTAGATCGAGGACTCGTTGCCGGGCACCAGCGAGCTGGCCAGCAGAACGGTGTCGCCCTCGGTCAGGTTGATCTGGTGGTCGCCATTGGCCATGCGGGCCAGTGCCGCCATGGGCTCGCCCTGTGAACCGGTGCAGATCAGGACCGCCTTGTTGGGGGCCATCTTCTCCAGCTCCCGGGAATCCACCAGCATGCCGCGCGGAATCTTCAGGTAGCCCAGCTCGCGCGCCGTGGTCATGTTGCGGACCATGGACCGGCCCACAAAGGCGATCTTGCGGTTGTACTTGTGCGCCGAGTCAATGATCTGCTGGATGCGGTGCACGTGGCTTGCGAAACTGGAGACCACCACGCGGCGCGGGGCCGTGCGCATGACATTGTCGATGGCCGGTGCCAGCTCCGCCTCGGCGGCCAGGAAGCCGGGGACCTCAGCGTTGGTGGAGTCGGGCATGAACAGGTCCACGCCTTCCTCGCCCAGGCGGGCAAAGCCGGCCAGGTCGGTGATGCGCTTGTCCAGCGGGAACTGGTCCATCTTGAAGTCGCCGGTTTCCAGCACCAGGCCGGCGGGCGTGCGGATGGCCACTGCCAAACCGTCCGGGATGGAGTGGTTGACGGCGAGGAATTCGACGTCGAACGGGCCGAACTTGCGGCGGTCGCCTTCCTTGACCTGGACCATCTTGCCCTTGATGCGGTGCTCTTCGAGCTTGGTCTTCAGGAAGGCAAGCGTCAGCTTGGCGGAGATGACGGGGATGTCGGCGCGGTGCTTGAGCAGGTACGGCACGCCGCCAATGTGGTCCTCGTGCCCGTGGGTCAGCACCAGGCCTTCCACGTCCTGCCAGCGGCCCTTCAGGTAGGAAAAGTCCGGCAGGATGACGTCGACGCCAGGGTGGTTTTCCTCGGGGAAGAGCACGCCGCAGTCAACAATCAGCAGCTTTCCACCGTATTCGAAGACGGTCATGTTGCGGCCGATCTCCCCCAATCCGCCAAGGGCAACGATGCGCAGTGCGCCACTTGCCAGTGCGGGCGGGGTCTGGCGAGGAGTTCTTCTCATGGGTTCCATTCTCTGTGGGGTGGTGGTGGCAGGCGGCGCCGGTTGGCGATGTTGTGCTGCCCTAAAGCGCGACGGCGTGCGGCCAGGGGCCGGCCTGATGTCGCAAAAAAGTTTGTGGGGGCGTACTTGTGTACGATTTTACCACCGCACCCGCCCGGGCCCGCCCTACGACGAACTGCTGTAGCGGTTCTCCGGGCGGCCGCCACCATAGCGCGGCGTGAGGGTGGCCCGGCCCACATCCACGAGGTGCTCCAAATAGCGGCGGACACCCACGCGGGACATGCCCACCAGCTCGGCCAGTTCGGCGGCTGAGACATCCGTGCCCGCTGCCTGAAGCGCCAGGTGGACCCGCTGCAGCGTGACTTCCGAGAGGCCCTTTGGCGGCGGGGCGTAGCGCCCTGACGCGCTTGCAATGATGGCATCCACGCTGCGCTGGTCCAGCAGCTTGCCCCGCGACGTCCGCCGCACGGTGTCAAATTGCCGGGCCACTTCCTCGAGCCGTTCGAACAATGCGGACGCCATGAAGGGCTTCACCAGGTAGTGCCGCACTCCCCGCGCCCTGGCCGCACGCACGCTTTCCACGTCCCGCGCGGCCGTGACGGCAATGACTTCCATGGCGCCGCCGAGGTCCGGGCTGAGCCGGGACAGCACCTCCAGGCCGGAGAAGTCCGGCAGGTAAAAGTCCAGCAGGACCACGTCGGGCCTCAGCCGTTCAATAAGCACGACGGCGTCCGTCCCGTTGTGTGCCTCCCCCACCACCGTGAAGCCCTGGTGGGAGGAGACAAACTCGCGGTTGATCAGTGCCACGCCAATGTCGTCCTCGACGATCAAGACCCTCAATTTTGGCTTCATGCCGGTTCCACCGCCCCGGCGTCCGCGGACTCCCGGGCCAGGAACTCCCCGGCGTCGACAGGCAGCACCACGGTGATCCGGGCGCCGGAGCCGGCCGCCGTCCCCGATGCCGCCGTGGACGGAAGCCCGCTGCCGATCCGGACGGATCCGCCATGCCGGGTGGCGATCCGCTTGACCAGCGTCAGACCAATTCCGCGCCCCGTGGAGACGGCACCCGGCAGGGCAGCCTTGGAAGAATAGCCGGCCGCAAAAACCCGGTCCCGCAGCGACGGCGCAATGCCCTCACCGGAATCGGCCACGGAAACAGTCAATTCACCCTGGCCGGCCGAAGCTGTGACCGCCACGGAAATTCGCCCGCCAGCGCCTGTGGCTTCAACGGCATTGTCAATCAGGTTCCCGACGATCGTCAGGAGGTCCGCACGCAGGATTTCCGCCGTCCTGCCCGCGGCCAGCACCGGCAGCTCCGAATCCTCCTCGATGGTGATGTTGATGCCGAGTTCTTCGGCCCGTGCCTGCTTCATGAGCAGCAGCGCGGCAACCTCCAACTCGCGGATTCCCGTGCGGCCCGGCCCTTGCGCCAGCGCCCCGCCCGTGCGCTCGTGGGAGATGAAGGAAACTGCCTGCTCCACGCGGCCCAGTTCCAGCAGCCCGGAAATGACGTGGAGCTTGTTGGCGAAGCCGTGGGCCTGGGCGCGCAGGCCGTCGGCGAGGCCCTGCACGCCGTCAAGGTCCCGCATCAGGGTGTGCAGTTCGGTGTTGTCGCGCAGGATGAGGATGGAGCCAATTTCGCGGCCGCCAATTTTCGCCACGTCCCGGCGCACCAGCAGCACCCGCTCCCCGGAGAGCACCAGGGACTGCTCTGCGCCGCCGTCGTCCAGCAGGTCCACCAGGGCGCCGTCGAGGTTCTCGCGGGCCATCGTGCCCACCAGGTCCGGCTCTCCTTCAAGGGACAGCAGCCGCACGGCGGCGTCATTGACCAGGGCGATTCTCCCCTGGTCGTCAACAGCCACCACCCCTTCGCGCACGCCGTGCAGGATGGCCTCGCGTTCCTCCAGCAGGCCGGCAATCTGCTCCGGCTCCAGACCGAATATCCGCTTGCGGATCACCCCCGTGACCCACGCTGCCCCGACCACGCCGAACAGGGCAGCGATGCCGATGGTGACAAACAGCCAGGTGGCATTGGAGAGGTATTCATCGCGCAGGTCCGATTCCAGCACGCCCACCGACACGGCCCCGATCACGGCGTGGGCCTCGTTGAAAATGGGCACCTTGACACGCCAGGACTGGCCCAGCGTCCCGGTCTGCGTCCCTACATAGGTGTCCCCGGAGAGCACTTCCGAGGGGTCCGTGGAGACATGCTTGCCGATCAGCGAAGGGTCGGGGTGGGAATAGCGGATGCCGTCCGCATTCATGACCACCGCGTAGGCGATTCCCGAGGACTTGCTGATCAGCTCGGTGATGGGCTGGATGGTCTGGCTTGGATCGGCGTCGCCAAAGGCGTGGATGATGGCCGGGTTCGTGGACACCGACTGGGCAACGCCGATCATCCGGTCCCGGTAGTTGGCCCGCAGCTGGTGTTGCTGAGTGAAAATGGCAACGCCGCCCGTCCCCACCACCGTGATGAGCACAATGACCACCTGCAGGAGCAGGAGCTGGGCCCGCAGTGTCATCCGTCGTCGCATGCCCCCATTTTGCCAGAAGGCGGCCTTACGGGCAGGCCGGCGCATCGGATTCGTCCTTCCCGGCGGCCTGCCCGCCGGCGGCACCGGCGGCCTGCCCGACGGCGGTCCCGGACCAGGCGCCCCCGACCAGCAGGAGGCCCGTGGCCGCGAAGACTCCCCCGGCCCCCGCAGCGGCGGAGAGCATCCCCAGCAGCGACGGCAGCATCGTCTGCCCCAGCCGGTTGCTGGCCAGGCGCAGCGACATGGCCAGCCCGCGGGTGCCGGGATCGGCCAGCTCCGCAATCCAGGACATGGTTATAGGCTGGCACGTGCCTATGGCGAAGCCGTAAACCGACGCGAGCAGGAGCAGCACGGCAAGGTTCAGCGGCAGGGCGAAGAGCATCAGCGCCACGGCGGAGACGGCGATGGTCCACACCATGAGCCGGCGCCGGCCGAAGAGTTTCACCATGGGGCCCAGGAACAGCCGCGAGAACATGGAGAACAGGGACCTCGCCACGAGCATGGCGCTGACCATGCCGGCGGCAATGCCGCGTTCGTGCCCGAGGGCCGGAAGGTAGGCCAGGAACAGGTCCACCGAGGCAAGGACTATGCTGCCGGCCACCAGGGCCCTGATCAGGCCCGGGGTGCGCAGCAGGCCAGCCGCCGCCGGGAGCATGCGGACCCGCTCCCCGTCCGCGGCGGGCCGGGCGGAACTGCGGACCAGGAAGGAGATTCCGAGCAGCACCACGGCGAGCGCGCCGCACACCGTGAAAATGAGCAGGACGGGCGGCGTCTCCACGGTGCCGCCGGGCAGGGCAAGGAGCAGCGGGCCAACAGTCTGGCCGAGTGCCGAGGCGAAGGTGAAGTGGCCAAACTTGGAGTCGTACTGCCCGCGGTTGGTGGTGTTGGCCACGATGGCCTGCTCACCAATGACGGAGAGCAGGTGGCCCATGCCCAGGAACATGGTGGCCAGCAGCAAAACGCCCACGGAGCCGCCGCCAAAAATGGCCAGCAGGGCGGCCAGAATCAAGGACCCTGCGCCGGTGAGCAGGGCAAGCCGCTCGCCCGTCCGGTCGATGACATGCCCGGCCGGCAGCGCCAGGATGAGGGCCGGCACGGCGAACGCCGCCACCACCACGCCCAGCAGCGCCTGCGAACCGCCCACGTCCAGGACAGCGTAGGAAAGTGTGGGCCGCATGCCAAAGGTGATGGCCTGAATCACGACGGCGTGCGCCAGTACCAGCGCCACCCGCCTTCCAACCGGGCCGGCCAAGGACTTGGGAGCCATCACGCCCGGCAGCTCATGCGGCCACCGTCATGAGTTCCTGGGCCTCGGCCGAGGGCACGTTGGCGCCTGCGTAGAGGAGGGCATCGTCCGGTTCAAACACCAGCCGGACGCCGCCGTCGAGGTTTCCGTCCGGGGAGACCACCTGGACCACATTGCTGCCCAGCTTCAGGCCGTACTCGTACCGGGAGCCCACATAGGAGCGGGTCAGCACGGTGGTTTCGAGCACGTTGGCGCCCGCGGCGTTGGCGGACGGGGTGATGCGCAGGCGTTCGGGTCGCACGGCCACCGTGACGGCGTCGCCGGGCTTCAAGTCCAGGGTGCTGGCCACCTTGACCACCAGGCCGGTGTTGTCGAGGCGGACGTGCGCCGTGCCGCCGCTGATCTGCTCCAGGGCGCCGGTGAAGAAGTTGCAGCTGCCCACGAAGGCGGCGACGGCGGCGGTGGCGGGCTTTTCATAAATCTCGGCGGGCGTGCCGATTTGCGTCATTTTCCCCTCAAACATGACGGCGATCCTGTCGCTGAGCGAGAGGGCCTCGTCCTGGTCGTGGGTCACGTAGACGGTGGTGATGCCCAGTTCCACCTGCAGGCGCTTGAGCCAGGCCCGGGACTGCTCGCGCAGCTTGGCGTCCAGGTTGGAGAGCGGCTCATCCAGCAACAGGACCGACGGCGAGTACACCAGTGCGCGGGCCAGGGCCACACGCTGCTGCTGGCCGCCGGAGAGCTGGTGCGGAAAGCGGTCCTTCAGGTGTGCCAGGCCCACAGTGTCCAGGGCTTCGTGGATCCGGGACGCCTTCTCCTCCTTGGAGACCTTGCGGATGGCCAGCGGCATGACAAGGTTTTGCTCCACGGTCATGTGCGGCCAGAGTGCGTAGGACTGGAACACCATGCCCAGGTTGCGTTCCTCGGTGGGCATGTACAGCTTTTTCTCCGTGTCCACGAACGGCACGCCGCCCACGGTGATGGAGCCCGACGTCGGCGTTTCCAGCCCGGCGATGCTGTTCAGCGTGGTGGACTTGCCGCAGCCGCTGGGGCCCAGGAGCGTGAAGAACTCGCCCTCCTTGATGGTGAAGTTGATGTTGTCCAGCACGGTGACGTCGCCAAACTTCTTGTGCAGGCCGCTGACGTGTACTTCAGGCATCGGAGTGTCCCTTCATGAACATGTTCGCCACGGCGACGAACACGGCGGTTATGGCAATTTGGATGGTGGCCAGGGCGGCAACGGAGCCGGTGTTGCCCTGGACCCAGAGGTCGAGCATGGTGGTGCCGATGACGCCGGTGTTGGCTGAGGAGAGGAACAGGGCGGCGGAGTATTCCTTCATCATGGTCACGAACACCAGGATGAGGGCGCCCACAAAGGCCGGCTTCAGCAGGGTGCGCAGGATGCGGAAGAAGGTGCCGAACCAGTCGGCGCCCGAGGTGCGGGCGGCGTCGTCGAGCTCGCGGCCGATCTGCATGATGGCCGGCGCAATGGAGCCAAACGCGGTGGGCAGTGAGCGCAGGCCGAAGGCGATGATGACTGCCACCAGGGTCCCCTGCACCAGTCCGCCTCCGGGCATCAGGGCGAAAACCCAGAAGAAGCCGATGCCCACGATGATGCCGGGCATGGCCTGCGGAATCAGGGCCAGGTATTCCACGCTGCGGGCAAATTTGAACGGCGAGCGGCGTGCCACCAGGACGGCCAGGAGGGCCAGGACGCTCACCAGCACTGCACCCACGGCGGCCACCACCACGCTGTTGGTGATGGATTGGACGTAGACCGGGAACGTGAAGACGCGTTCGTAGTTGGAGAGTGTCAGCGTGTTGAAGGGGTTCGCCAGGGGCGTGAAGATCATGGTGAAGGAGCGGAACACCAGGCCCAGGATGGGCAGGAGGGCACCGAAGACAATGTAGATGACAATGGCCGCGGCGGCCACCCACTTGAACTTGCCCAGGTCCAGCAGGCGGGGGCGGGTCGCCTTGCCCCTCACCGAGATGAAGCGCTGGGCGTTCTTGAGCACCTTGGCCTGGATGGCGACGGTGCCGATTGTCACGGCCAGGATGAGGGTGGAGGCCGCGCCGAGGATGCCGTAGTCGGGCTGGATGGACTGCAGCCCGTTCGTGTACAGGAAGGTGGAGAACACCTCAATGCGGACGGGGGTGCCGTACAGCAGCGGCACGCTGAGCGTTTCCAGGGACATGCTGAACACCAGGATGGAGCTGTAGACAATGGGCGGGCGCAGCATCGGCACCACCACCTTGAACAGGATGCGCAGCGGCCCGGCACCGCAGACGCGGGCGGCACTTTCCAGCGAGGCGTCCGACTGCCGCAGCGCGTTCGCGCAGAACACGTAGGCGATGGGCGCCAGCCCCACAGCCTCCGTGACGGCCATGCCGCCCAGGGAGTACAGGTTCCAGGGCAGGAAGCCGAGGAATTGGCGGACCTGGACGCTGATGAACCCGGCCGGGCCGTAGAGGGTGATCCAGCCAAAGCCCAGGATCAGGGTGGAGATGAAGAACGGCCATTGCATGGACAGGCCCAGCAGCCGCCCGAACGGCAGCTTGGTGCGCACCACCAGCACCGCCATGGGGATGGCTATGACTAGTGTGAGCACGGTGGTGCCGACGGCAAAGACGGCCGTGTTCAGGATGACCTGGCCGAAGCCGGCGTCGGTGAACAGCCTGGTGTAGTTGCCGGGGGTCAGCAGCCCGCCGGCCTCATAGAGGGGCCGGTCGCGGAAGGATTGGTAAAGGATGGGCACAATGGGCGCGAGCACAAAGAGCGCCAAGAGGATGAAGACGCCGTACTGCACGATCCGGCCCCGCCCGGCGCCGAAGACCCGGGGGTACTTCGGCGCCGGCAGGGTGGACCGGACAGCCGGGCGCTGGGTTGCACTTTCGGTGCGTGTGATGGTCATTGATTGGCCTGCCTGGTCACAGTCGATAATGCGTAAGGGTGCTAATTGCCGAGCTTGGCGTTCCACTTGGAGACAAAAGCGGTGACTTCGGCGTCCGGGACCACCTTGTAGGGCACCCGGATGATGCCGTCCTTCCCGGCCAGCTTTTCCACTTCCTGGTAGGTGTGCCGGCCCTCGGTGAGCTGCACGTTGTCGCGGTAGGAGCTCAACCCGCCCTCAGCCACGGCGTTCTGGCCGGTCTCGGAGAGCACGAAGTCAAGGAAGAGCTTGGCCGTGGCCGGGTGCGGGGCCTTCGGCGTGATCCCGATGCCGCGGCCCAGGACCACCGTGCCGTCGGTGGGCAGGACAAACTTGACCAGCCCGCCGCTGGCCTTCTCGGCCGGATAGCCCACTGCGGAACTGATGAAGAACCCGGCCAGGTATT
>Ga0157371_10004682_pt1 | contig 11828 bp, 9 predicted proteins | sample C45metaG_FD_113462 | JGI IMG/M metagenome (GOLD analysis project Ga0157371, IMG submission 113462) | Corn rhizosphere microbial communities from Kellogg Biological Station, Michigan, USA - C4-5 metaG | ecosystem: Host-associated > Plants > Roots > Rhizosphere > Soil | place: USA: Michigan... | reverse complement strand
GTTAAGACGGTCTTCCCTTTTGTGTTTTTTGCGGATACGCTAAAGATAGACAGGCAGAAATTAACAATCGTACATAATGACTTTCTGAAGGTGTCTCAAACGAGCAGCATACGCCTTAAAGATCTTAGGAATGTTGAAACGATTCTCGGACCATTTTTTGGAACGGTCATTCTCACTTCACAGCATTTTTTGAATAATACGCAGACCATTAACTTTTTAAAACGCAGGGACGCAATTTATGCGCAGCGTCTGCTGCAAGGCTTTATGGTGGCGCATGATGCCGGTATCGACACGAACGACATAGAGGAACGTACTCTTCTCCAATTGCTCAATAAAATAGGTAAAGAAAACTTGTAAAGATTGGGTCTATTCTTTGGCGATCCCTGGCTCCTCGGTCTATGCCCGTAGGCCACTCTGCCTTATGGAATAAAACGGTTCTTTGAGATTATGTTTTGCTTTCGCAAGACCAGTCCGAATTCGATTACTCGCAAAAGCACCAAGTTTAAAGCCCCACACAAGGTGAGGCGTTAAACTTGGTGACCTTACCGGGAATCGAACCCGGATTGCAAGGATGAGAACCTTGTGTCCTAACCGTTAGACGATAAGGCCATAACTTGTAAAACTATAGCAAAATTATAGCTATTTGTCGAGATGTATTTAGTGCTGAGCTTCTCTGTTCCAGAGTATTCTTGCGACATCACTTAGTACTGCGAGGTCGGTCATGCGCACCTCTGAGTCTATTGCGTTAGGTTCGGTTGCCAAGTCTGTAGCCCATATGTCTCGTACGGCGGTTTCGGTAAACCGTGCGTCGAGCGCTTCGTCGAAGTATTCTCTCACCGTTGGTGATAATTGAGTGTACTCAGGCCGTAGAGCTGTTTTGCGCCATTCCTTTTCACGGATGCATCGTATGACGGCAAGAAGGTCGTAGAATATGAGCTCCCCAATGTCTATTATCATGAAGCCGTTATTTTTGTCGACTGGATAAAGTTCTTCTTGGTCGCCCATTGCACAATTGTCGAGTAGTTTAAAAGTTGGTTCGAATACCCCCTTGCTACATAGGAACAGCAGCGTATCGATATAAAGATCAATGATGCGGCATGCCTCGCGTAGATGGTCTTCGGTGTGCTCAGTATCGAGCTCAGCGAACACCTTCCATAGAGGACGGGCAAAATCTTGTGTGTAGGCAAAATGATGATTTTCTCGCCATGAGACACCAGTGCTTGAGGGGACGTGGCGTGGATGGCCAAACAGCCGATCGAGTCGAGGTGATGACTGTGAGGTTTCGATGGCCCAGGCTGTACTTGTGCGATTACCGGTGATTAGCTGAGCTGCCTTGCGTGCTTTTGTATCGGGATGAATATTCATGTTTTCAACCGCAGCCTCGGCCTTCTTTGGGCCATGAGCAATCTTGAGTACACGTGACACCTGAACTGTATTATAGAAATCACCTGTCGGTGATGCATCATAATTGAAATCATCAGGTAAGAGAAACGTTGTTGACTGAGCGCCAGCATTCGTAAGTTGTACGGTGGCGCTTGCGATTTCTGCTGCAGTCATTTCATGGCGTGGTTTTGTGTGTTCGCGTCGCCAGGACTCAAGGTTGTTCATGGATTGTAATACTATACAACATTACGATATATAGAGCAATATTACCTACGATAGGTAGATAAACTAGTGTGTGATGTTTGATGTTACTGTTCGTCTACTGACGTTGGCTTGTCAAAACCCTTGATTACCTCGACCAATTTGCGTGGGGTGATTTCGGCTTTAATGAGGTATGCGTCGACATCGTGTTGCATTGCCATGCGGCTTTCATCGTCTTGGTCGAAGTTGGTCATGACGATAACGCGGGTGTTCGGAATTTTGTCTACCTTGCCGCCGCGGAGAGCTTTGAGAATTTCTGGGCCGCGCATTTCGGGGAGCATAATGTCGAGCATCATGAGATCGTACGGCTTGCTCGTGACTGCTACCAACCCGTCGTGACCATCAACAACCCAGTCGACGTCGTAGCCTTCGTGCTTGAGGCTGCGGACATACATTTCGCCGATGAACCGATCATCTTCGATAACTAGGATGCTTTTAATTGCCATATGCTTTTATTGTAACACTTTAGCTTATGTATTTTGAGTGATTCTTAATCCAACCGTCGCTCGATGAAATGAGGCCGGCGTTAGTGTAGTCATTTGCCTGGAGTTTGTCTTTGACCGATGCATAGACAGGAACGGTAAATGTGAAGGTTGAACCCTGCCCTTCGGTACTGGTGACACCGACTTGACCACCGTGGCTTTCGACGATTGCTTTACAAAGGTAGAGGCCAATACCGGTGCCAGCGACGGTTTCGCGCGAGCGGTGGCTGCGATAGAATTTGTGGAACAAATTGCCGATGACGCTCGATGGGATACCGATGCCATTGTCTGTAACTGATACCTTTACGAAGTTACCTTCGGTGGCGGCAGTGACTGACACCGACCCGCCATCGTTGGAATATTTGAGGGCGTTATCTATGAGGTTTGAAAGCACCTCGCCAATGCTTGAGCGGTCGGCTGCGATGGTCGGGAGGCTTGATGGAAGATCAACCGAAAGCATACGGCGCTGCGACTGGGCGCGGAGCTGCATGTCATCTTTGATAGTGTCGTAGATGCCGCTGAGCTTTTCTTCTGAAAGATGCACCTGCAAGTGGCGACGATCATATTTGCTGGTGTTGAGAATGTTGTTGATGTAGCCCGAGAGGCGGTTGGCGCTAACGACAAGGCGCTTGAAGAGCTCGCGTTGGTCATCTTGAAGTTGATCTTCGAGCTCCATTTCGAGCACATCGAGATAGCCGCGGATAACTGTAATTGGGCCACGAAGTTCGTGGGCAGCGAATGAAATAAAGTCGAGCTCGTCGTCTTCGGGCTGGAAGATGCCTGTTGCGTCATAAGCGACGATGACGACTTCAGCTGCACTGCCCTTTTCGTAGTTTGCTGTTATGTTGAAGATGCGGCGATCTTCGTCACCAACGATACGGTTTGGAACACGTACCCAGCTTTGCTCGGAGCGAACGGCGGTCTCGCGGCAGTTGGCGAGCCAGTTGTCGAATGAGTTGTTGGTTTCAAACAGCAGCTCGAGCTGCAAAGTGTCGTCGGTATCATGTTTGACTGGCGCGGCATGATTGGCATATTGGATTTTGCCATGTGCATCCATGATAACGAAGCCGGTGTTTGTTTCGTGTAGTGCGCTTTCGAATCGCTTGAGCTGCGGGCTTGCTGAACTGTCGCTCTTCTCGTCTTTAGTGGATTCTTCGTCGTGGGCGTGTTCGTAGATGAATTGCAATAGTGGCTTGAAGCCGTTTTTGCTATAACGTGGTGCGTTAGGGTTTGCGAGCGGGTCCGTTGGCTTTTCGCCTGCCGCATTAGTAACAGCCATCGCGAGGTCGCGGAGTGGTGTGAGGAGGAAATCTAAGATAAAGAAGTTGAGTGCTGTTGCGGCAAGTGCGGTTGCCGCCATCGTCGCCCAGAATGCGGTGCCGCTCGGATCGATGTCGCTAAAGAGAAGTGCCAAGCCGACAATGAGCGTGACAACGATTTCCATGAGGATAATGATGCCACGTGCGGTGCGACGGTAGCGTCGCCAATACTCGCGAATCTGCGGTTCGCGCTTACTTTTTTGTTCTTGTTCTACTGCCACGATACACTCCCATTAGAATTTGGCACGGCTACAACCCAGGTCTGGCCTCTGTCGAGCGGAATTTCTTTGCCTGCGGCATCGGTGAACGTGATTGGATCGGTACGGCTTTTCTTTTGCCAGTTAGCGTAAGTAATGATGCCGTCTTGGAAGATATTTGCCTGCCCTGAGCCAGTTGTGGCGATATCTTCGCGGTAGCCGTCTTGCAGAACGGTCGACATATCTATTTTCATTGCGATGACTGTGGTCGGTGCGATTTGCCCGTCCTCGCGGTCAGTGCTTGGCTTGCCGTTGACGTTACGCAGGTATGTGTTGGTCGTGGCGTCGTATGCGTAGTGTGAATCGTAGAGCGGGCCTGAAATGTGGATGTCTACCGAAGTAGCATTTGGTGCTGCGCTTGGCTTCCCGTCTTGGCGTGGCCATGGCGTAAATGCTGACGTTGAGTAGTTTTTTGACGCATTGAGTGCATCGAGCTTCGCAAATGTCGTGTAGACATTGTGTGGTGCATAGCGATCGGTTGCGCGCCAGTAATATTGGCCGCCAGCTGCCATAAGGTCGAGGTTGCGGTATTGGCCGTTTTTTACTTCGGCAAGTGATGCTGCACTCCCGCCAAAGTGTGTGATTGAGGCTTGATACGGCGCGGCCCAATCAAGATAGTACATGCGTAGGCTGCGCACTGGGCCGATGAGTTGTGGTTTGGCTTCTTGGTAGAGTGCGAGGAAGCGTGTGATACCACCTTCGGCGATTGCTTCGTAAACAATCCCTGCCTGCTTGAGCCCACTCTGCGGGCGAGCGTCTGGCGAGTTCTCGATCATGATGCCGGTGACTGGTAATTTAGTTGTTGCCTCGTTCGGAACTTTTACGCCAGTGAGCGGCGAATAATATACAACGGATGCTACCTTTTTTGGTGTCTTTTTTACTGATGTAATATGAAAAGGTTTGTCTGCTGGAAGCGCAAATGCGTAGACGAGAGCAGCGGCGATAAACGCCAAGACGATGATGATAAAGCCAATAATCGCGTAGCTCCGCTGTGGGTGCACATGCATCCAGGCACGGATTTTGTGCCACCGCGAATGAATAGATTTAGGCGGAGTGACGTCTATCATACTTACGCTTAGTATATCATAGAGATAGGTCACATTGCGGTACTCGAGTGAAGCCTAAGGACGTCTTAAGTACACGTAGACTAATGTTGCTAAAGAGGTACTTCTATGCCCTACCAATACCGAAACCCGCGGCACTATCGTTATACGCCAGAGCCTGCACCGCGCAGGCGTCGTTCGCGTAGGCCATTCATGCTGGTGGCCACAGCAATTGTTGGGTTCGTCGTATTGAGCTACGCTGGAGTACAGATTGTACAGAGCAACGCTGCGGCTGAAGCCTCGACGAAAAAGTTGCAGGCGCGAAAAGCAGCAGCCCAACAAGCGAGCGCGACAATTCGTAGTCTTATTGCGACGGACGAAAGCGATACGATTGGCGTGGCGATTGAGAACATGAAAACGGGCGCCGTGACTACTTTTGGTTCGGCGGATCAGTTTGAAGCTGCGAGCACCGAGAAAGTTCTCAGTGCTATCATCTACTATCATCTTGTCGAGAAAGGCACACTGAGGCTTGATGATGCTGTTGGCCCCTACCCTGCTTCGTACCAGTTACAACAGATGATTAATCAGAGCAATAATGATTCGTGGAATGCTATTAATGACGCGCTTGGCGGCAACGATGAGTTGCAGGCTTATGCTACATCGATTGGGCTGCAGTATAAAGTAGACGGTAATTTAATGAGCACGAAAGATATGGCGACGCTACTTACAAAGTTATACACGGGCAAATTACTCAATGCCGACCATACCAAAACTCTGCTATCATATATGCAAAATACCAATGATGAGACATTGATCTCATCAGTGCTACCTAGCGAGCTGACGATTTACCACAAGTACGGCGAGCTTGTTGAAGGCAAAACTAATGTGCTGCATGACGCAGCAATTGTGACCGACGGTTCGAACGCCTATGCGATTGTGATTTATTCAGATGGGAAAACGGGCGAAACTGAGCGTGCAGAAACGATCGCGCAGATTGCCCGGAGCGCTATTACTGTATGTGGCTGGTAGCTACATCGATGCGTGCGAGCGTTGTTTCTTTGCCGAGCAACGCAAGCGTGTCGTTAAGCTGAGGGCTAAACGGTGCCCAGGTGGTGACGACGCGGATAAGACTGAATAGAGTACCTGGCTTTTGGCCGGTTGTCTCGAGTAGTTGGTTGAGGCAATCTTGCAAGGCCTCTGGGGTCCATTCGGTCATGCTCTCGAGAGCATTTTTGACTGAATTTAACAGATTGATGATCTCATCATTTGAAAGCTTTTTGAGCTGTTTGTTACTAGTGATGAGCTCAAGATTTGTCTCTGGCTCCTCGAAGAAATATTTTGTCATGCTAGCAAGCTCTGAAAGTGTCTTGAGGCGATCTTGCACGAGGCTGAGGACTTGCTTTTTGTAATCATCGCTCGCGCTTGCTGCAGTAATCGGCCAGTATGGCGCGATACGCGTGTAGAGATCGTCGAGTGATAGACGGCGAATCCACTGGCCATTCATCCAGAGTAGCCGTTGTTCGTCGAAGCGCGCGCCGCTACGCTGGACGCGCTCGAGGCTGAATTTTTCGATAAGTTCGTCTTTCGAGAAGATTTCCTGTTCGGTTCCATCGTTCCAGCCTAGCCCCGCGAGGAAGTTAAGCATTGCTTCTGGTAAGATGCCATCGGTACGATAGTCGGTTGCGCTTTTTGCGCCGTCGCGTTTACCGAGCTTCTTTTTGCCGTCTGGTGCCATGATGTGCGGTGTGCATGCGAGGACTGGTACTTTGAGTTCGAGTGCTTCGTAGAGACTAAGGTACCGTGGAATACTTGAAACATATTCAACACCGCGGATAACGTGAGTTATCTGCATCTCGGCATCATCAACAATGTGGGCAAAGTTGTACGTTGGCAGGCCATCGGCTTTGATGAGGATGAAATCGTCGAGCGCTTCAGGGCCGGCGCTGAGCTCGCCCATGATTGGATCGTTCCAGGTATAGCGCTTGGGCTCGACTACTTTGAATCGGAGCGGCTGCGTACCGTCCCACTCTGGTGGGTTTTCTGGTCGATAGTCGCGGTAAAGGAATGGTTTTTTGTTTGCAATCGCTTCTTCGCGGAATGACTGGACTTGCTCGGGTGTGTACGGATCGGCGTATGCGAGACCTTTATCGATGAGTTTTTGTGCCCACTGTTTGTAGTGGTCGCGGCGCTCGGTTTGCACGTATGGGCCAAAATCGCCACCTTTGCGTGGGCCTTCGTCCCAGTCCATACCAAGCCACTCGAGGGTGTCGAGAATTAGGTCGGTTGCGCCTTCGACGAAGCGAGCTTGGTCGGTGTCCTCGATGCGTAAAACGAATTTACCGCCCTGCTGCTTGGCGAGGAGGTATGGAAATAGTGCGGCGCGGACATTGCCGACGTGAATGTAGCCGGTTGGGCTTGGTGCGAAACGAGTGCGAACGGTCATATCTGTTATTATATCATTTTCTATCTTCTTTTCTCTTTTCGGAAAAAGAAGCAAAAGCCACGACCTCTTTTTATCCAAAAAGAGGCAAAAACACTACTTTTTGTGACAAAAGTAGCAAAACAACACTTGCTACGGAGTTCGTATCAGCTAAGCTGATTATTTTTTTGATCGTGCCACTGAAAAAAGATAGTCGAGTGGCAATTGAGGTTAATTCTATTAAAGACTCGCAGCAATACGCTGAATCTGCTCATCAGAAAGTGTAGAATTGCCGTGGATTGTGTAGAGGATGCCGTTGTTTACCCAAACCGAGGTCGAGTCGTAGCTATAAATCGTTAAGCCTCCAGTAGTCGTGGTAATGTAGTTGCTGCCTGCTTGTGGTGAAACATAATCTTCAAGTAATGCGCTTGAATCCCAGTCAGAGTGAGCTTGTGAGAGGGTGTAGTTTTGTGGACCGGCGTTTGCGGCGAACTTCATGGTCACGCTCCCCTGCTGGTACGCGACGGGACCGTTAAGACTGTACCCACTTGGAGTGTAGCCTGGGTAGCCTGCACCAATGCCTGCCTGTGCTGCAGCAACACGAGTTGAGAGCGCTGGCATGTTGAGGTACGTAAAGTATGCGCCGAGGAGTAGCACGGCAACAGACGCGCTGGCGATGCTCATGAAGCGTGCAACTTTACCACGGTGGGCTTTTGCGTGCGCCTTGGCATGGTGATGGTGTTGCTTAGCCTTTTCGTGCTTTGGCTTAGCTTCGGCCATGGCCTGGCTAATTGCCTCTTGCTTGATGATCTGTGAAGGCTTTACGACGCGTTCAGGTACTTGCTTTGCTGCTACAACACGAGCTTGGGCGCGCTGTACGGTGGCGTGGCGAGTTGGGCCGATATCTGCAATAGGTGCAGTGGTATGATGCTGGTGGGTAGGCTTTGCGAATTTAGTAATTGGGCTGTTTTGAGGTTGAGCGGTAGGTGTGTGTTGCTGAGCAACTGGAGTACGGTGCATTGCATGAGCACTTGGCGCTGCAACGCGTTGGCGCTGCGGCACATATACCTTATGCGGCTTTGAGACCGTAGAAGTATCATGATGAACGTATCGACGGTTGAGCGTCGTAGATTTCTGTAGTTGCGTATGCACGTTGTGCGCGCCATGAGTTGCCGCGTCATTACCTCCACGCTCTTTGCGAAGTGGCATGCCGGTGCGACTATCGTACACAGTGCCGTTGATTGATACGGTGGTTTGTTTCATAAATTCCCCAGTTACTCCGAGCCTACCCTGCTCGTGCTTACTTTATAATACTTTGTTGCTATTGCTTATGCAATATACTCACGAGTATTTTATCGGCCAGTATAGCGGTGCTATAATATAGGGACTATGCCAAAGAAACTTACTAAGCGTCGTTTACGTTTGCAGCTTACATTTGTGTACGGAATCATGATACTAGCCGTCGTTGCTATCGTAGCGGTGCTCGTACTAGTGGTACAGGGGTATCGGTTTAATCGATATGATGGCAAACTTGAACAGGGCGGCTTAGTGCAGTTTGACTCGCAGCCATCCGGCGCGACGGTGACTGCAGATAATAGCGAGCTTGCAAATAAGACGGCAAGCAAGATTGTGCTTTCTGCTGGCAATCACAACATTACGATTGGTAAAAGCGGCTACTCTACCTGGAAAAAGGATGTGATTGTGAAGCCGGGCACGGTGCTTTGGCTCAATTATGCACTGCTTTTCCCTACTAATCCTAAAGTGAATACGGCAGCGAAATACACGGCGGTTGCGAGTGCGTTACCATCGCCAAACGAGCACACTATGGCAGTAATGCCTGACGCTGCAATGCCAGAAATTACTTTGACAAGCCTGAATACTGATAACCCGGCATCGACAAAACTTGCCATCCCTGCATCTGCATATACGCAGCCTACAGCTGGGACTGCGCAGAGCTTTAGCTTGGTGGAGTGGGATAAAGATAGCCACCTGTTGCTCGTGAAGCATACAGTAGATGATACTCAGGAGTATATTTCTGTTGATACGCGAGATTCGTCGCGTGCAGTGAATGTGTCTGGTGGTCTTGGTGTGAGTGCGACGGCGATGCATTATGCGCTTAACGACGGTAATGTCGTGTACATGCTGACGGCAACTCATGAACTACGACGCGGCAATATTTCATCAATGACACTGAGCGGCCCACTTGCGGGTGAAGTAAGCAATTTCAGTGTGAGCGAATCAAATGTAATTGTGTATGAGACGCTACCTGATGCGAATGATCAGCGTATTGTTGGCTACGTTTCAACAGACAGTAGTAAGGCAAAGGTGTTGTCGAGTTATAGCGGCCTTGGTGATGCGGTATTGCTTGCATCATCTGGATCGTACTACGGTGACCATTACGTCGTGATTTTACACGGTACGACGCTTGATATTTTACAGGGTGACTTGCCTGCAAGCGATAGTAATGCCGTACTCTCGCTTGCTCACTACGCATCGCTTACTGTTGCGGGCGGCGGCACTCACCTTGATTTTTCTCCAGACAATAATCGTATGGTGTATGTAACAAACGGTGCACGGGTTACGACATACGACTTAGAGCTTAAGAGCACGGCGACAACAACGCTACAAGCGCCACTTACTCGTGATATTCAGTGGCTCGATGGCTATCACATGATGTCTGCCAACAAGGATGGCTATTACTATGACTATGACGGCACGAACAGCCAGAAGTTTGCAAGCAACGTGCTTGATTTGCCAGCGGCACTTGAAAGCGGCAATAAGTACTTATACTACTTTACAAATACAAAGTCAGGCACTGAAACATTACTGAACCGCGTACAGATGACTACTAATTAGGTAGTCATCACTTTTTTGTGAGCGTATTTTAGTGAGCGCCGAATAGTCGCTCGAGGAATGTTGGTGAGTTTGATGGCATTTGCGTAGCAGAGCCTGATGAGGATTGAGTGTCTGCTTGAGTGGCTGAGTTTGGATCTGGGCTGACTTGGTCTGCGAAGACGAGTAGACGGTTGAGCGCGGTACCAAGTGGCGTACAGGTGATGAGCGTGATGCGTGGCTTGTCGGTGCCAACGGCAAGTGCGCTTACATCAGTAGGTTTTACGACCTGCTTTTTACTGACAGTGTACACATACCGGGTGCTGTTGTAATTGACATAAATTGTGTCACCTTCGTTAAGTTGCTCGAGGCGAGCGAAGATAAATTTATAATTGCCCTGGTCGAGCCAGTCGTTCGATGAATGTCCTGAGAGCGCGAAGTTGCCCTTTTCGCCAGGCTTAGCGCTGGCGCCTTGAATATTGAACCATGCGACACCTTTATCCATGGCAGCATTGAGTGAATCTTCGCTCGCGGCGTTGGCATTCCAAATGATCGGCACATCGACGCTAATCTTTGGCACGATTAGCCTTGGATCGCTCGAGACATCCCCGGCCGCACTTGGATCAACAATGAGCGTTGATGGATCAAGGCTGCCCGGGCTGATGTAGGCGTCGATTGCAGCAAACATGAGGCGGTTATACTGCAAGAATACGAATACAAGCATGACACAGAGTGCTGAAATGACTGGTAAGAAGTGACGGCTTTTGCGCACTTTTTGTGCGCGTTCGTTGATTTGATTGCGTAATTTCGAACGCAGGTCGTACATTGCTTCGTCGCTCGAGATCGTCTCTGGATCGTCGTTTGACGATACCTTTGCGTCTTTTTCGAGTGATTTCTTTACATTATGTACCTGACCCACGTAGTAGCGTTCGTAGTACTGCTGGTAATAGCTTTGCCACGCACTGTGATATTTGCGCCAAGCCTCAGGTTGTTGAATCCCGTGGTTTGATTCATCGTGAGTACGCTCGTACGGATTGCTGGTTTCGGCCTGTTGATTGGCGGCTTGCATGTTTACAGCCCCAGGGCCTGCAGTGATTGGAGATTTCACTGGTGCAGGCTCTGCGGGTTTAGGTTCGGGTTTTGCAACAACTGGATTCGCCGTAGGCTGAGCGCCTACTTCCATTGTGGCGTTAGGGTCATTTTGGTAGATTGTGTCAATCTGGCTACGCACGATATTGGCAGCAGCGTCCTTATTGCCTTGCATGCGGCTGCTATTAATCGATGCCTGCTGACGCGCGGGCACCGACAAGGGTGTAGCTGGACGGTTTTCATCTGGGCGCATAATAAAATATATCTTACCCTAGTATAACTCGATGCGGGCAAAACGCCTATGTTTCATTACTAATCACTGGTACCGCGAGCCGGACTTGAACCGGCACGCCCTAATGGGCATCAGATTTTGAGTCTAACGTGTCTACCGATTCCACCACCGCGGCACACGTGACTAGTAATCAATACCTGAATTATACCAAGATTACTCTTTAGTCACAAGACTGGTGGCGATGGCCTGTAGTGGTTGGCTTGGTGTCCACATTAAGTATGTTGCAGCGCGCGCTGCAGTGATGCCGCGCCAAATGGCGAGCGGGGTCTCCCATTTCGTAGTGACGACCTGCCCGTCGTGCGCGACAATGAGTGTGTCGCGGTGTAACACGGCAATAGTAACAGGGTAAGTTACGGTGAATTTATGGAGGGCTTCGACGAGCTGAAGAAGCTGCATACTAAAGGTGAGCATTTTTGGGTAATAGACGGCCTGGAAAATTTTTTGCAGTTGC
>Ga0157371_10004680_pt1 | contig 11831 bp, 2 predicted proteins | sample C45metaG_FD_113462 | JGI IMG/M metagenome (GOLD analysis project Ga0157371, IMG submission 113462) | Corn rhizosphere microbial communities from Kellogg Biological Station, Michigan, USA - C4-5 metaG | ecosystem: Host-associated > Plants > Roots > Rhizosphere > Soil | place: USA: Michigan... | reverse complement strand
GCCTGGCCGAGCACGTCATAGGCGATGGCCTGCACGGTAAAACCGTTGACCCCGGCTGGCGCGGCAATCAGCGCGCGGTACACGTGGTCCTGGGCATGGCTGCCGACCTGCTGACCGTAACTCTGCTCGGTGCTGAAGACCGGCACGCCGTTGACATAGAAGGTCACGTGGTCGATGCCTTCCGGACCGAGGTCGTCGAAGGCTTCAACAAACACTTCGACGTCTTCGCCGTCGATCACCACCGCGTTGTCGTTGTCCGGCTTGACGATGCGCGCGTTCGGCGCTTTGTCGGCCTTGATCTTGATGCTGCCCGGCAGATCGACGAAGCCCGACTCGTAGCCGTCCAGGTCACGGGCCTTGGCGCGCAGGCGCAGCACCTGGTCAACCCGGCCAGTCGGAACCTTGAAGTGGAACTGGTAAGGGGCGGCGGAATCTTCGCCCAGGGCCTGGAATTTCGGCTCGGCACCGGCGGCGCCAATGGAGTAATAGAGCGCAGCGGCGTCCACGCCCACTTCGGCGTCGCTGGCTTGCACTTGCACCACAATGCCGCGGCCTTCGGTGAGATCGGTGACATCGCCCATGGCAAAACCGCGCGCATCCAGGAGCTTGATGGCGTTCACTTCCGGCGCCTGGTTGCGCAGCAGATTGACGCCGATATTTTCCTTGGCTTCGTTGCCGCTCGGGTCGCGGGCAGTAACGCGCAGCTGCAAGGGCAGCGATTCGGGCAGGTCGGTAGTGCGGCCCAGGTAGTCGGCAATGCTGCCCACCGGCAAGTTGCCGATGTAGGGGCCGCTGAGCAGCAGGCGGTCGGCCACGCGCTCGTCGTCGGCAAAGGTGCCGTCGCCGTTGCGGTCGGCGTACAGGCCGAGACTGACCGAGCCAACGCGCACGTTGTCTGTCACTTCCAGCTGGTAAGGCAGGCTGCGTTTTTCCGCCACGCTGGCGCCGGTGGCCAACGGCAGTTTCACCGTCAGTTGCGGCGCTTTGGTGTCTTTGATCACGCGCACTTTCACCGGCTGCGCGGTGCTGACACTACGGCCTTTGCCGTCGGCGCGGCGTTCCAGGGTGCTGGCGGTCAGGCTGAGGTCGGTGCCGGCCTGGCCGTAGGGTACTTCCACCAGGAATTCGTAGGGGAAGACCATATCGGTAAGGCTGCGGTCGCCACCTTTATAGCCGGCGATGTTCAGCACCACGCGGTCCACGCCGACGTCATCGACGGCATTGACCTCCACCAGCAGCAACTGGCCTTCGGTGCTTTCAGCGCCGTCTTTCGGCGTAGCAATTACGACGCTCGGCAGTTGGTCGCGGATGATTTCCACGTCCAGGCTTTCTTCGGCACGGTGGGCGTCGAGATCGTTGTGGGCCACGCCATAGGTGTCCACCGCCTCGATGGCCAGGTGAATGCGGTTGGCGTCCGGATTGGCATTATCGAAGGCTGGCACCGGCACCATGAAGTTGTACGGCGAGGTGCGCAGGCGCTGGATATATGGGGTCTGACCATTGCCATAGGTGGCGATGATATTGACGTATTCGATGCCCACGTCGTCGAACGCCTTGACGTTGACGTACAGCGGGTTGCCTTCCACCACCTTGGCGCCTGAGACCGGCTCGGCCACATCCAGAGTCGGCCGCTCGTCCACACGCACCGGGTAGCCCACTTCGTAGGCCTGGCTGTTGGCAGCGTCGAAGGCTTCTACTCTGAGCAGCACATCCACCCGTTTCACATCGCTGCTGGCCAGACCAAAGCCCTGCAAGATGGTGAACAGGCGGTCGACATGCATCAGTTGGTTGTATTCGGGGGTGTCGATATTCAGCGTGGTGACTGGCTCGTAGTCGTCGGCCGGGATGCCGTCGATACTGCGCACAAGGGTGAAGTTCTGTTTGACGTAGGTGCCATCGTTTTTCAGCACACCATAGGCACGCGCCAGGGTCAGGCGATTGACCTTGACGTTGTCGTAGGCCTGGAAGGCCACGGTAAAGTCGCTGTCCTCAGGGGCGCCGAAACCAACCCCCGGGCGCTTGATCAGCGGCTCGGGCTTGATCTGGTCAGCCATCACCTTGATCTGCCGGTCGAACAAGCCAACGGCGCCGTCGGAGTCTTCGATCTGCGCGGTGAGTTTCAGGGTCTCGTTATGACGGATAAGGCCCTGGGGCACTTCCAGCACAAAGGTGCGTTGCAGCGCGTACGGGCTGTTACGGCGGCCAAAGTCATCGGCAATGCTGGCGTCGTAGTTGGCCTGCAGGCTGTCATGAATGCTGGCAAACGCGGCGTCCACCACCAACTCGCCACCAGTTGCGCCAGCCGCCGAGCTCATCACTGGCAGCGGTACGCCGTTGGCGAATACTTTCAGGCGCGAATCAGTGAGCAGACGATCATCGGCGGCCACCAGCCCAACGCGGATGCGGAAGGTTCCGGCAACGATTTCCTGGTCTTCAGCCGGCGCGGTGATACGTACTTCCGGTACCACGTTGGTCAGCGGGTGAACCAGGAAGGTACGTTCGGCCAGGTTGCCGTAGGTGTCGGTCAGTTCCAGACGGTATTCGGTCGGTTCGGTCTGGTCGAACAGTACTTCGGTCTTGTCTTCGGCCACCAACGGCGGCGCAGTCGGGCAGTTGACCTGGAAGCTGCGTTCGTAGACCACCGCCGCCACACTGCCATCGCGTTTCAGACGCACGATGCGATAGGCCGCCAGGCCGGCGTCGTCACGCAGGGTGGTGTCGAGACGGAAGCGTTCGTTGATGCGGACCCAAAACTCACCGTAGTTGATGCGCGCCGGGTCGGTCAGGGCTTTTTCGTAGTGGCCGTTGACCCAGTAGGTGTTGAAACCGGCAAAGGTCAGTTGTGGTTTTTCGTTGGCTTGCAGCGGATAGATCAGGCTGTGTTCGCTGCTGCGGCCGCTGAAGTCTTCGGCGATCAGGGTCAATTCCAGCTCGCCGCTGGTGAAACCCTTCGGCACGGTGTACGGCACTTGCCAGCTGGTCTGGCCGTAGCTCACGCCCAGGTCATGTACGGTGCGGCTGCGGTTTTCCAGCAGGCGCAGGCTTTTGAGCGCCAGGCTGTCGTCGCTGAAAGCGAGGTTCAGGTTCAGCTGCTGCATAGGGATGGCCACGGTGCCAGCCACCGGGCTGACCAGGCGCGCGCTTGGCGCCAGTTCGTCAAGGCTCAACGGCTGTTGCAGCAGTACGCTCAGGGGTTGTTCGCCGCGCTCGTGGGAGAAACGGTCGGTGGCAAAACCAATCAGGGTCACGCTGGTGCCCTGGGCTTCCACCGGTACCGGCATCAGGGTGGCGAAGCTCTGCTCGACCTGCCTCTGGCTGCCGCTGCGCGCCAGCTGCAGGAAAGCGGTTTGCGCCGCGCTGCCGGTGCCGTCTTGCAGCAACAGGCTAAGGGCGTAGCGGCCTGGCATGCGCGCCCCGCTGGCAGCGGTGACGTCAGCGGCAGCCGATTCCTGCAGGGTGAATTGCAGTTCGCGGATAAAGGCCGGTGCGCCGCTGCGCGGGCGCAGCACCAGACGGGTGGTGTCGTTGGTGGTCAGCGCTTGCAGATCGAGCAAACCATTGACGGCCTGCACTTCATGGGTGGCCGGGCGCACCTGGCAGAGGTTGCGCGAATAGGTTTGTACTTCCCAACTGCTGGTCTGCTCGCCCACTTTCAGGCTGCGCGGTGCTTTGGACTCTTCGCCACCCTGCAGGGTCAGACGGCCATTGCTGACACTGAGGAAGGTTTTTTCGTTATACAGCAGCGCGCCTTGCCAGCTGCCCGCTTCCGGGTAGTCAAAGGCCAATTGAGGAATGTTGCGGTTGTCTTTTTTCAGGGTCAGGCCTTTAGCCTGGCGAGCGGTGTTCAAATCGCGCAGGGAGCTGAATGCCAGTAAGTGTTCGATGGTGCTGTTTTCGTAGTCATCGGTTACTTGCAGGCTGCCGCGCAGCGGCTGGCCGCGCTCCTGCTGTGCCGATGGCGCGGCGTCGCGCCAGGCCAGCTTGGGTGGCTGGTCGCTTTGAATCAGGATGCGCCGGGTTTGCAGGCTCTCGTTGCCCAGCAGGTCGGTGGCCTTGACGGCCAGGGTCAGGGCAATCGGCTCGGCTTGCGGACGATAGCGCTCGATATCGATTTCTTTCACGCCGCCGGCCGGCACATTGACTTCGGCTTCGCTCAGGCCGGTGGCCTGGGCCAGCACTTCGTTACGGCCATCGTCATCGAGCAGGCGCACTTCATAGGAAGCGACGGCAGTGTCGTCCTTGAGGTTGACCTGCAACTGGGTTTCCTGGCGGTCGAACAGGCGCTCGAGCGGTTGTTGAATATTGATCTGCGGGCCTTTGTCGTCAGCCAATACGGTGACATTGATTGGCGGCGAACGGGTTTCGTTGACGCCACGGTCACGGGCGCGCAGCACCAGTTGCAGCACCTTGCCGGAATAACGGCGGGTGAGCTCCGGGGTCAGGCGCAGGCGAGCTTCGAAATCTGCATAGAAACGCTGGCCCACCAGCACCGCGCCCAAGGTACCGGGGTTCGGCACCTTGACGGTCTCCACCCGATCCATGCGGCTGAACAGGGTCCAGGCCACGGCGTGTTCTTCTTTGCTTTGCGGGTCGATAAATACCGCATCGATGGCGTCCACCCACTGGTTGTCGCCCGCGCTGCCTTGCAGTTCGAAACTGGCGCCTGGCTCGAGACTGAAATCACCGGCTGGTTTGTTCAGTTGCAGGGTGGGCGCTTCGGTGTCGTCGATGATTTCCAGGTCGAACGGTGCTTCGGTGGCCTGCCCGGCACTGTCGGTGGCGCGCACGCCCATGGCGGTGTCGGCGGCGGCTTTATTCGGTACACGCAGAGCGGCGCCGATATAGCCGCCGACGGCTTTGTCCAGGTCCGCCCCGGCGATGGTCTTGAGCACCTGAGTCTGGCCGCCGGTGCGCTGGAAGAACTCCAGCTTGGTCACTTTGCGGTCGTCGGTGGCCAGTACCTGGGCGGTAAAGGCTTCACCTTCGTACAGCCGCGCGCCCGGTGCCGGGGCACGCACGCTGACCACTGGCGGCAGGTCTTTGCTCAGCGGGAAGCGCCAAAGGGTCGGCGCGGCGCCGTTGCCGTACTGGTCTTCGCCGCGCAGCTCGATCACCACTTCTTCGCCTTCACTCGGCACGGTGAATTCGAATTGGTCGTCGAAACTAGCGGCTTGCTGCTCGTTCGTCAGGGTGCGGCTGTGCAGCGTCTTGCCGGCGCTGAGCGCGGCCAGGCTGACCAGCTTGGTGTCATCGACGCCACGCAGTTTCACCGTTACCTTGTTGCCGGCGTACAGCGACGCGCCCTGGATCGGCGAAATCACCGCCAGGCGCGGCCCCAGGGTATCGGCCAATACTTTGACTGCCAGCTCCTTGCTGTCGCTGGGCTGACCAACGTCGTCCACGGCAACCACTTTCAGGCGCAGCTGGCGTTCCTGGTTGGCCAGTTTCAGCGACTTGAGGTCGATGCTCAGACGGTTGACGGTTTCCGGGCCAGGGATCAAGCCGGCGGTCTGGTCTAAGCGTTTCTGCCACAGCGGCGTGCTGCCGCCTGCGGCCCATAGGCTGGCTTCCAGGGCATGCACGGCACGGTCGTCGCGGGCTACCACATCGACATTCAGGGTGTCCTGACTGTACAGGCTGCCCTGGGTCGGGCTGAGGGCGCGCACTTCCGGCTTGCTGTCGGCACCCACACCGATCAGCACTTGCAGTTCGCTGTCGTTGCCGGTGCCATCGGTGGCCACGGCACGGATCGGGTAGCGGTCGTAGCGCACGCCATCCAGGCGCTTGAATGTGGGAGCGGAAACCACCTTGATCGTCGAATAGGCTTTCAGCGCGCCAGGAATCTGTTGCACGGTGAGGTCACCATCGACACTGCTCAGGCGATCATTGAGATTGCCGGTCAGGCGATAGCCAACGCCGGCCTCCTTGACCACACCGTAGAGCTCCAGGCGCTCGACGCCCACGTTGTCGTAACCGGTGAGCTTGAGCACAAAGGTGCTGTTTTCCACCACGGGCGCCAGGTCTTGCCCGGCGTCGCTGACGCTGATGGCCGGCGAGGCCAGGTTCAGCACCGGGTCGTCTTCGTCTTTACCCAGGGTCACATTCACCGACGGGCTGCGCGCGGTCTGGGCGGCGCTATCGGTAGCGATGGCGTGCAGCACCAGCGGGGTTTCGCTCTCCACACCTGGCGGAGCCTGATACACCACGCTATACGGCGCGCGCAGGTCGCTGCCGATCAGCTTGTCGTTTACATAGAAGTCAACCTGGCGCAGCCCCAGGTCATCGGTGGCGTTGGCGCGGAATTCCACTGGCTGGCCGGACACCAGATGGGCGCCCTCCACCGGATAACTCAACGACACCGTTGGCGCCTGATCGCCCTTGACCGGCAGCAGCAGCGGCTCGGACAGGTTGCTCTGCTGGTGCAGGTCGACCGCCTGAGCGCGCAGCTCCAGAGTGCGACCCAGCCACTCGGGCTTGATCGGCAACTGGAAGGTATGGCTGGTGCTGCGCAGGCCAAAGGCGGTGCCGTCGAAGTTATCCACAACGTGGCGGTAGGCGCCGGCTTCCGTACCGTTCACTTGCAGGAAGATATCGGTGCCGGCGTCCAGGGTGTCGTCGGACGCCTCGACGGTGATGGCCATGGTCTGGCCGACCGTGGCGATGCTGCCGGCGGCTGGCTGAGTGATACGGGCAATCGGCTTCTGATTTTCCAGAATGCGCAGCAGCCGGGCCGGGGCGTCGGTAACGCCGCCATTGGAAGCATGCACGCGGGCGGACAGGCCAATGCTGGTTTCCCGTACGGAAATCTCCGGCACCTGTAAGGTCGCCTGCCAGATCTCGACCATATCGATCTTTTTCGGGTTGGCCTGCTGCGGCCGCTGCTCGAAGGCCGGGAACGAGGTTTCGCCCACTTTGCGGCCGTCAAGGAAGTACTCCACCAGGCTGATGCCGCTCTGGTATTCGATGTCCGGCAGGGTGCCGAGGTTGACCGCGATAACCGCGCGTAACGGGCTGTTCTCGATCACGCGCTGGGCATCGACCGGGGCTTCGAAGACAAACTCCGGTACTTGCGGATTGGCTTTGGCCACCACTTTTACCGGGCGCTCGGCGGTGCTCTGACTTTTCCCGGTACCGTCGAACGCCACCGCACGCAAGCGCAAGGTGCGACCTTCCAGCTCCTGCTCGATGGGCAGACTAAGGGCATAGGGCGGGCTCAGGCGTCGGCCGACCAGGTTGTCGTCCAGCCAGAACTCGACGCTTTTCACTGCCACGTCATCGCTGGCAGTGGCACTCAGTTCAAGCACCGAACCCACGGCAATCGTGGCTTCGGGTTGCAGTTCAACGGTCGGCGCGGCGTCTTCGGCGGCCACCGGCAGGTCGACACCGATTTCCGGGTAACGCTGCAGGCGGGCCTGCAGGGTCAGCGGGCTGCTGGCAGGGATCTGCGCGCGGGCCAGCAACTGACCCTGGGCGTTGCGCTCCAGCACGCCGTCGCTGCCAGCGGGCAGTGTCAGCTCCACCGCCAGGCTATCGGCGAGCGGGGCTTCGCTGCCGTCATCGAACACCGCGATCAGACTCGGCAGGCTCTGGAAGCCGTTCAGGCGTGGGAGCACCAGCGGCTGGCCGGCCGCTTGGCCTTCGTAGCGCAGGCTGACCAATTTGCGGGTGAAGTCGACATTCACCGGCAGGCTGATTTCCGCCAGCCCCGGGTAGCTCAGATACACGGAAACCGCCTGACCAGCGGTCTCTGCGAGAGGGTAGACCACACCTTCAGCGCTGACCCAGACCTTGCTGGTATCACCAGAGCGATAACTTACGCCCGTTCCCAGACCTGCCAGGGGCGTGACACCACGGAATTCGAAGTCCACTTCCGGCACCAGCCGCGCTGACTGCAAGGCATCACTGAACAGCAAGCGGTCGGGATGCACGCTGATGGAGCGGGCAGCTTCGTCGACGTTGTCGCCGATAAAACGGATATCGGAGTAACTGTTCTGGTTACCCGAGGCGTCCACCGCCACGGCCTGCACCATCACTAGGGCGTTGCGCGCAACTTCGTCGGCAGACAGCGGCTGATCCAGACGCTGACGCAAGGTGTAGGAACGCTGGCCATCGGTACGCGGAAACACGCGAGCGCCCTGCGGCATGCGCAGGAACGCGGTCTGCTCTGCGCGACTGACCACACCACCCGCTGCACGTAGGTCAGAGGCGCGCAGGCCGGTAAGGGTGAAGCTGACGTAGCTGAGGTCGACATCGTCGGCGGCATCGAAACTGGCCACCAGGAACTGCCCGCCCTCACTGGACTCGATGGCCAGCTGGGTCAGTTGCAGCTCCGGCGCCTGACGCTCCTGCTGGAAGGTTTCGCTGTAATCCTGCTGCGTGCCATCGGCAAACTTCAGCTTTACCGCCGGTTGCAGTGCAGTGGCGCCGTCGATGCGAAAGTTGAACGAGCAGCTGTTGGGTGCGCTGCTGTCACGAGCAGCGTCGATCGGCAGCAAGCGTTGGGAAGTGGCGTCAATGGTGACTTCGGCGAGCTGCCGGCAATCAGTAACAGCCAGGACATAATCGCTGGCACTACCGGCGGAACCCAGAGCTGCGGCGGTGCGAATATCGAATTCCGCCTCGGCGAACGCGCCCGACGAAGCCAGCACAAAGAGTGCAGCAAGCGTGCGGCGAAACCCGAGAGAGCAGCATCCGTGCAGCATGTTCGCGTTAAGTTCCATTTAATTTGTGCATCGCTCACAAGGCTGCTGATAGACTCAGCCTTTACGATGGCGAGATGCTATACAGGCCCTCAAACCATTTCAAGCCATTACAAATGCCAAAATGACATTATTCGAAAAAAACGTGATGCAGTGCGTGTAAATCAGCGAACCGCCCGCCTACCGCAACGCACTCTTTGCGCTTGATATCGGCTACAGATAGTATTGCCGCGCCATCACAGGGACGAATGACAATGGCCGTATTAATAACGCGCGCGACCCAAATCTTTACGATACGTAGCGCTCGGCTGTGCGTACTGGCGGTGCTATTAGTTGCCATGCTGGCGTCGCTAACCTGGCAGGCCATGGAGTTCTTCCGTGGGTTTAAAAACCAGCCCTCTCTTTCCCGCGTTGCCTCAGACGCGTCAGAAATCCCCTCGGCAGAAAGCAGCAAACCTAGTAGCTCGTTATTAGGTTTATTTGGCGCAGGAAGTAGTGATGCCGATGTGGACGCCCGACCAGTTGAAAAACTTCCGGAAAGTAATCTCAACCTGCAAGTCTCCGCGATCTTTTTCATGGCGCACGCTGCGCAAAGCTCCGTGATTCTGGAAGACGGGGATCGCACCATGATGCTCAAGCCCGGCGAGGAAGCACGTCCCGGCATTGTCGTACAGAGCATCGAGAGCCATCGCATCACGCTGAAACGTAACGGAAAACTTGAACAGATCAGTTTCAAAGGGTTTGGAGAAATGCCTGGCGGAGATTCGATTGGCAGCCCACTTCCAACAGTGCAACAAGCGGACGCCGCTCCGGTAATGAATAAAAACAATGACAACGAAGTTATCGCACAAGCCCCGGCAGGCAATCCGCCTGTGGCATCAACGGCCGTCGACCAGAACTTGCCCACTGCATACCAACAGTACATCCAGCGCAAACTCGCGCAGAACAAGTAGTCGGGTACCCACCGTGTCGATTCAAACCGCTCTGAAACTGTTGTTGCTGACCGCTGTATGCGTGAGCTCCATTAGCTGGGCTCAAGAAGCCGAAACGCAATCCGGCGGCGAAGTGCGCATCAACATGCAAGACACCAATATTCGCTCCTTTATAGAGTGGATTGCCAAAGCCACCGGAAAGAATTTCATTATCGATCCGCGTGTGACGGGCAAGGTTACGGTTATTTCCAATGAATCCATGGCCCCGGAAGAAGCGTACCGCGTTTTTCTCTCGGTACTTCAGGTGCATGGTTTTTCAGCGATCGAGTCGGCAGATGCGGTCAAGGTCATCCCCGATGCCAATGCCAAGCAGACTGGCGTGCCCCTGGTGGAGGACGACGCGCTCAACGACGACCAGCTCGTGGTGCGGGTCATCCGCACCGATCACGTACCAGCCACTCAGTTGGTGAACATTCTGCGACCAATGGTGCCTCAGGTCGGTCATCTGGCAGCCTACCCGGATAGCAATGCGCTGATAATTTCCGACCGCGCCTCCAACATCAACCAGTTGCTCAAGCTGGTGGCAGAAATCGACCGTGCCGGCCAATTCGAGATAGATGTCATTCCGCTGAAGTTCGCCAACGCCAAAGAATTGTCGGCCATGCTTGGCACGCTGGTACCGCAAGCCGCTGGCCCTGAAGGTGGAAGCAAGATGAGTGTTTCGGTGGATGAGCGCACAAATAGCATCCTCATCTCTGGAGACCCGAGCAAACGCCAGCAACTACGTGACGTCCTTGCCAATCTCGACCGCCCAGGCAACATCATTCGCGACACCCAGGTGATCTACCTGCACTACCTGAAGGCCTCCGAACTGGCGCAAATTCTGCAAAACGTCGCCACCAGTCTGCAAAAACAGGACAAGGATGTTGGCATCAGTAGCGCCGACATATCTATTCAGGCCAATGACACCACCAATGCCCTGATCATCAGCGCACCACCTGCCATCATGGAGACGGTCAACGGCGTCGTTAAGCGGCTGGACATCCGCCGCGCACAGGTGCTGGTCGAAGCGGTGATCGTGGAAGTCTCGGATAACAAGGTCAACGAGCTGGGTGTGCAGTGGAAAACTTCCGATGGCAGCAAGACGTTCGCGGGCTTCAAGTCATCCCTGAAGGGCAACGCCATCGATAACCTGCCCACCAACCCACTCAAACTCGATGCTGGGCTGAGCCTGGGCTTTTATACCAACGGATCGCTGCAAGCCTTGGTACGCGCGCTTTCCACCGATGACTCGATGAACATTCTGTCCACCCCCAATCTCGTTACCCTCGATAACGAGGAAGGCAAGATCGTCGTAGGTCAGAACGTCCCGTTCGTGACTGGCAGCTCCACCAGCGCCTCCAATCCCTCTACCAATCCATTCCAGACCATTGAGCGTCAGGACGTGGGTATCACCCTTAAAATCAAGCCGCAAATCAACGAGGGCGACTCCGTTACTCTCAACGTCTATCAGGAAATCTCCAGTGTCAGCAGCGACACGAGCGCAGCGGATATCGTGACCAACAAACGCTCCGTCGAGACTCGCGTGCTGATCAAGGACAACATGACCTTGGTACTGGGTGGTTTGATTTCCGACGAGGTTCGCGACGCTGGTGACAGGGTGCCTTTTTTCTCCAAGGTACCGGTGATCGGTCGCCTGTTTCGCAGTGATCGTAAGGAAGTTTCCAAGAAGAACCTGATGGTGTTCATCAAACCAACGATCATCAACGACTTCGACCACGCCAACCAGCTGACTGAAGGCAAATACAACTTCATACGCGAGCGCCAATTGCGCTACGCCGAGCAGGATCTCAGCAGAGCAGTTCCGACCTTGCCGGAACGCGTAAGCGCGCCTGAAAAAGAGTTGAATGTGGCGCCAGCGTCACTTCCCGCCATCCGTCAATAGGGCTGATAACCGCTGTCGTTCTGGAGTGGCTGTTCCGGCACCGAGTGACGTCTTGTGGACGCTGAAAGCCAAAGAAGGCCAGACACGGTTATTCTTAATACGCAAAAGCCGCGCAGTGCGCGGCTTTGAAGATGGTGGGCCCACACGGACTCGAACCGTGGACCAAAGGATTATGAGTCCTCTGCTCTAACCAACTGAGCTATAGGCCCCCAGAAGGCTGGCGGAGTATACCGATGCACTTCGCCGAGTGCCAAT
>Ga0157371_10004678_pt1 | contig 11833 bp, 8 predicted proteins | sample C45metaG_FD_113462 | JGI IMG/M metagenome (GOLD analysis project Ga0157371, IMG submission 113462) | Corn rhizosphere microbial communities from Kellogg Biological Station, Michigan, USA - C4-5 metaG | ecosystem: Host-associated > Plants > Roots > Rhizosphere > Soil | place: USA: Michigan... | reverse complement strand
TCGAGCCGATCCCGCCGGTGCCGACGATCGGCATTCCCTCCTCGATCTCGGCGAGGGCGCGGAACTCGTCGTCGGTGTACGGCTCGCCCTGCCACTCCTCGCGCCGCAGCCCTTCCACCGCGACGTCGCCGTTCTCGTCCCAGAGGCTCGCAAGCGCTGTGAGGAGGACGACGAGCGCGTCGGGGGCGGCCCCTCCGTACTGGCCGGAGTGCTTGTTGCTGGCGAGCGTGCGCGTCTCGACCGTGATGCGGGCATCGCCGCGCAGCGACACCGTGAGCGAGGGCTGCCCGGCGCGGATCGAGCCGCCGTCGGCGACGAGGATCGCATCGGCGGCGAAGAGCTCGGGGTGCTCGGACGGGTACCCCTCCTCGAGGACGCTCCCGACCTCCTCCTGCCCCTCGAGGAGGATCTTCACGCCGACGGGCGGACGGCCGTCCCACGCGCGGAGCGCGCCGACGTGGACGAGGAGGTTCGACTTCGAGTCGGCGGCGCCGCGGCCGTAGATCGCGCCGTCGCGCTCGCTCGTCTCGAAAGGCGGCGACTCCCACAGCTCCTCGTCGCCGGCGGGGACGACGTCGTAGTGGCCGTAGAGGAGCACCGTCGGCGCGCCTTCCGGGGCCGGGATCTCGCCCGTGAGGATCGGCGCCGTGTTCGGCAGCTCGAGGCTCGAGATGCGCCCGACTCCCGCGTCGCGAAACAGCGGGATCAACGCCTCGTGCGCCTCGAGGAGCCGGGCTCGCGTGCGCTCCGGGAAGTCCCATTCGGAGATCCCGGGGATCGCGACGAGCCGGCCGAGCTCTTCCTGGAGCTGCGGCATCCCTGCCGCGACATGCGCGGCGAGGTCGTGAGCGTCTGCGGCCATGCTTGGACCTCCGGGGTGGGGCGAGGGCGGAGTCTGTCACAGGGCAGCAGCGCTAGACGGGGCCGGGAGGCTTGGGCGGCTGCTGCCGCACGAACAGCCCGAGGACGGCGTCGCGCAGCTGCCGGCGGATCGGAACGGCCGGTCCCGTCCCCGGGGGCGCCGACCAGGCCGCCGCCACCTCCGCGCCGAAGAGCAGCGCCGACGCGTACAGGTACACGGAGTACAGGAACACCAGCAGCGCGGTGATCGAGCCGTAGACGACGGAGAGGCCGGCGACCTGGTCGTAGACGAACGCGGACGCGGCCGAGATGGCGAGCAGGAGGATCCCGGTGACGATTCCTCCCGCGACGGCGTCCCCGACGCGGAGACGCCGGGCGGGGACGAACCGGTAGAGGAGCATCACGACGATCGTCGCGATCACGAGCGGCACGGCGAGCCGGAGCAGCTCGGCGAGCAGCCCACCCTCGAGCCCGACCGCGTCGGCGACGCCGCCGACGAGGCGCGTGACGACCTGCGCGACCACCGTCACAGCGACCATCGTGAGCAGGAGCGCGCCGGCCCCCGCGACGAGGATCAGGTCGACCAGCTTCGCGCGCACGGCAGGCCGCCGGCGGTCGGGCTCGACCCGAAGCGCCGCCTCGAGCCCCGTCCGTACCGCCCCCATCATTCCGGACGAGGCCCAGAAGAAGAGAACGAGCGACACGAGGCCGAACGCGCTCGTCGGGCTCGCGAGATGCGTGATCGCTTCCTCGACGGAGGATGTGCCCGATTCCGTGAACGGGAGGTGACTGACGATGTCGTCCACCACCTCCTGCCTGCGGGCCTCGTCGCGCAGGAAGATCCCGGCGATCGAAACGAGCACGATCGCGAGTGGTACGAGGGAGAACAGGACGCGGTAGGCGATGCCCGCCGCGTGCTGCATGAGCCTGTCCGTGAAGAAGCCGTCGATTGCCACGGGCACGGCGCGGAGGAGGTTCTGCACGATCCCGAGCGGCCACCGGGCCGCGCGGGCGACCCAGGACGGATCCTCAGGGACGCTCGCCTCGGCCATGCGCTGAGTCTAGGGTCGTGCGCCGCCGACTTCCGCCACCGCGCCTCGTAGGCTTGCGCCGTTGCCCAGCCGAGCTCGACCCCGAGCTCGCCGTGCTGGCACTCGCCGGCCGGCGTCCCGCCGCGCTCGCGCATGAGGCGCCGTCCGTTGCGTTCGATCACAGTCGACTCGTCCCGCGAATCGTCGACGGGCGACGCCGTGCTCGCGCTCCGCGACGCCTCCCGGGCCTTCGCACCGCTTTAGGGCGGACGACGTCGCTCTCGACCGGCGGCGGCCGCGGCGGGGAGGGCTCCGCCGCGCCGCCGCCAGTGGCGCCGCCCCGCCCTACGAGCGGCTGATCCCCATCGTGATGCGTGCTGCGTAGCCGGTCTTGGTCTTCGCGAGCTTCAGCATCGACTTCGAGCCGCCGTTCCGGAAGATCGAGTCGGTTGCGTTCCGGGTGTCCCGGCTCGGGCGCCGGTTGTACGGCGCCCGGCGGTACACGGCGTCGGTGAGCTGCTCCGGGAAGAAGAGCTGCCCGGTGTGGAGCACGTTCCCGCCGAGGGCGACCTGGACGTGGATGTGGACGGTGCGGCCGGAGTACCACCCCGGGTAGACCGTGACGAACGTCGCGAGCCCGGTCTTTGTCGTCCGCTGGATTCCACGCATGAACGTGTCGCCGTCGGTCCCCTCCTGCGCGAAGCCGGAGTACGTCCCACCGGCGTCGCAGTGCCAGATGTCGACCGCCGCGCCCTTGATCGGCTTGCAGGTCGAGACGTCGACCACGGTGGTCGCGAGATCGAGGCGCGTGCCCGGCCGTCCCTCGCGGATATCGCGTCGCACCTTGTCGCCGTCGAGGTAGTAGGGGCCTTCCGTCATCTCCGGCGTGAGGACGCAGGTGACGAGCCCGGACGCGACCGCGGCGGGGCCGCTCGAGGCAGCTTCGGCGTCGCCGCCGTCGAGCGCCGCAAGGACGCCGCCGGCGCCGAGCGCGGCGGCCGCGATTCCTCCGAGCCCGAGCAGCGAGTCGCGTCTCGTAAGTGTGGTCGTGTGGCGCACGTCGGTGTCGTCGTTCATCGTGGCTCCTCCTCTCGGACCGGTCAGGACGGCCTCGTGCCCAGGGTCACCGTGACGGTGCGGTGCGCTCCGCCGCGGAGATAGTCGAGGATCACGCGGTCGCCCGGCTTCCTCGCGTCGATCGCCGACTGGAGCGCTGCGGCCGACGAGACCGCGTCTCCATCGACCGCGGTGAGAACGTCTCCCGCTTGCAGGCCCGCCTCGGCCGCCGGCGTGCCGCTTCGCACCTCGGCGAGCTGCGCGCCCGCGGTGCCGTCGGCGGCGGCCGTCACGGAGACGCCGAGGTACGCGTGCTGCACGGAGCCGTCCTCGAGGATCTGCGTGACGATCGACTTCACGGTGCTCGACGGGATGGCGAAGCCCACGCCGTCGTTGCCGCCCGACTCGCTCTCGATCTGCGCGTTGACGCCCACGACCTTGCCGTCGAGGTCGAGCAGCGGGCCGCCCGAGTTGCCGTGGTTGATCGCGGCGTCGGTCTGGATCGACCCGGTGATCGTGTAGCCGTTCGGCGCCTTCATCGAGCGGCCGAGCGCGCTGACGATGCCGGTGGTGACGCTGTTCTCGAGCCCGAACGGGCTGCCGATCGCGACGACGACGTCGCCGACCGCGGCCTGCGAGGAGTCGGCCAGCTCGAGCGGATGCAGCGCCGACGAGGGCGCCTCGACCTTCAGCACGGCGAGGTCGGTCGAGGCATCGACGCCGACGACGGTCGCGTCGTACGTCTTGCCGTCCGCGAAGCGAACCTTCGCCGACTCGGCGCCGTCGACGACGTGGGCGTTCGTGATCACGTGGCCGCTCGAGTCGTAGACGAAGCCGGAGCCTTGCGCCTGCGCCGTGCCCGAGCCCATCGGGCCGTCGGCGGGCGCCTGCGTCGTGACGGTGATCTCGACCACGGACGCGTTCGTCCGGTCGTAGATCTGGCCGATCGTCAGCGCGCCGTCCTTGACGGTCTGCGCGGTGCCGGAGCTCGAGGAAGGTGCGACTGCGGTCGTGCCGCCGTCGTCGAGGGCGGCGTAGGTCGCGGCGCCTGTGCCGGCCGCGATGACGAGGGCGGCGGCGCCGGCGGAGATCTTGGTGACGGTGCGCTTCATGTGTGTCCTTTCGCGGGGGTGTCTCTTTCCATGACACCACCCGGGCATCGGCAGCCTCTGTGAGCCGCCTGTGAATCGGCTGTGGGCGCTCAGCCCGCGTCACGGGCGAGCGGAAGAGCGATGGCGACGGTCGTCCCCTCGCCCGGCCGCGACGACGCCGAGGCGGTGCCGCCGTGGGCCTCGGCGACGGCGGCGACGATCGCGAGGCCGAGCCCGACCCCGCCGCTCGCCCGGGAGCGGGAAGCGTCCGCCCGGTAGAAGCGCTCGAAGAGGTGCTCGAGGTGCTCCTCGTCGAGGCCCGGCCCCGCATCCGTGACCGCGATCTCCGCGCTCCCATTCCTCCGCCTGACCGAGACGGACGCCGGCGTCCCGGCCGGGGTGTGCGCGCGGACGTTCGCAAGCAAGTTGTCGACGATCTGGCGCAGCCGGACGCGGTCGCCCAGCACGGTCGCGGGCTCGGCGTGGAGCTCGATCACGCGCTCGGGGTCGACGGCCTGCGCCGTCTCGACCGCCTCGCCCACGACCTCGTCCAGCTCGACCGGCTCTCGCTCGAGCGGCCGACCGTCGTCGAGGCGCGCGAGCAGGAGGAGATCCTCCACGAGGACGCTCATCCGCTCGGACTCCCGGCTGATCCCCTGCATCGAGCGCTCGAGGTCGTCGGGCCGCTCCGCCGCGCCGCGGTCGTACAGCTCGGAGTACGCGCGGACGGCCGACAGCGGCGTCCGCAGCTCGTGCGACGCGTCCGCGACGAAGCGCCGGAGCTTGCGCTCCGACGCCTCCTGCGCCCGGAACGACGACTCGATCCGCGCCAGCATCGAGTTGAGGGCCAGGCCGAGCCGGCCCACCTCCGTGCGCTCCTCGGCGCGCTCGACCCTGCGCGACAGGTCACCCGCGGCGATGGCCGACGCTGTCTCGCCGATCGCGTCGAGCGGGCGTAGCCCGAGCCGGACGAGCCAGAGGCCGAGCCCGGCTATCGCCGCGAGCACGAGCGCCGTGACGACGAGCTCGATCGCGAGGAGCCGATTGAGCGTCGAGTTCACGTCCCGGAGCGACGACGCGACGAGGAGCATCGCCTCGTCGTCCTGCGCGATCGAGGCCCGCACGCGGTACTCCGGGCCGCCGTGCGCGCCCCCGACGGTGAAGTACCGAACGGCCTCCCGCGAGCGGTTGAGCGTGGGCGGCTTCACGGTGCCGGGCAGCTTCGGCGCGGGGACGCTCGCCCCGGGGAGCGTCGCCCCCGAGAACGTGGCGACCACCATGTCGCCGTCGAGCGAACGCACCTGCACGAACGTGCCGGGCGGCGCCGAGCGGATACCGCCGCCCGGCCCGGGACGCCGCAGCGTCTCGGCCGTCTGGTCTAGCGTCGAGTCGGTGCGATCCAGCAGGTACGAGCTCAGGGTCGAGTACGTCGCGACGTTCGCCGCGACGAGCCCGATCGCCGCCAGCACGACGACCGCCAGCAGGAGCCGCGCGCGGAGCGACAGGCGCTTGCTCACTAGGACTCTTCGAGCATGTAGCCCGCCTGGCGCACGGTCTTGATCAGCGGCGGCCCGGCGGCGTCGAGCTTGCGCCGCAGGTAGCTCACGTACGTCTCGACGACATTGGAGTTGCCGCGAAAGTCGTAGCGCCAGACGTTCTGCAGGATCTGGCCTTTCGAGAGCACCCGGCGCGGGTTCAGGAGGAAGAACCGGAGCAGTGCGAACTCGGTCGCGGTGAGCTGCAGCCGGGTGTCGCCGCGTAAGACCTCGTGGCGGCTCTCGTCGAGCGTCAGGTCGGCGTAACGGAGCACGTCGCCCGGAAGGTCGCCGCCGGTCCGCCGCAGGATCGCCTGCACGCGCGCCACGACCTCGGCGAGGCTGAACGGCTTCGTCACGTAGTCGTCGCCGCCCGCGCGGAGCGCCTCGACCTTGTTCTCCACGGCGTCCTTGGCGGTCAGGAACAGGATCGCGTTCCGCTGACCCTGCTCGCGCAGCCGGCGCCCGACCTCGATCCCGTCGATGTCCGGCAGCATCCAGTCGAGCACGATCAGGTCCGGGTCGAACCGCGCCACGGCCGAGAGCGCCTCCCGGCCCGTCGCGGCCTCCTCGACCTCGAAGCCCTCGTAGCGGAGGGCGGTCGCGACGGCGTCGACGATCGAGGTCTCGTCGTCCACGACAAGGATCCTCCCGCCCCCGTTCGTGCTCTCCCTGATCCCGCTCATACCCGTACCGTGCCCCCGGTTGCTGTGAAGCGGCTGAGAGTGGCCGTGCGCTGCCTGTGAGTCACCTGAGAATCGTACGGGCGCCTACGATCGGCCCGTGGACGACGCACCCGGCACCGCTCGCGCGAGCATCCGGTGGATCGGCCACTCCACCGTCTTGATCGCGCTCGACGGGGTGCGCCTGCTCACCGATCCGATGCTGCGCGTGCTTGCAGCCCACCTGCGACGGCGCGTGCCGGTCCACCCCGAGGCCACCCGGGGCATCGACGCGGTGCTCCTCTCGCACGCCCACCACGACCATCTCGACCTCGGCTCCCTGCAGCGGCTCGGACGCAAGACGCCGCTCGTCGTCCCTCGGGGGCTCGGCTCGTTCCTGCGGCGGCAGGGATTCCGGGACGTCCACGAGCTCGCGGTCGGGGAGGGGCTCCAGATCGGCACGGTGCGGGTGGAGGCGACGTTCGCCGCGCACGACGGCTCGCGTCCGCCCTACCCGGCGCGCGCCCACGCCGTCGGTTACGCGGTGCTCGGCTCGCGCCGGGTCTACTTCGCCGGCGACACCGACCTGTTTCCGGAGATGGAGGGCCTCGTGCCCGACCTCGACCTCGCGCTCATCCCGATCTGGGGCTGGGGCCCGAGCCTCGGCCGCGGAGAGCACCTCGACCCCGAGGGGGCGGCCGAGGCGATCGCGCTCCTACGCCCGGCGACCGCCGTCCCGATCCACTGGGGGACGTACGCGCCGCTCTACCTCGGGCTGCGCGCGGTGCCCGCGTATCTCGCCGAGCCGCAGGCCGCCTTCAGCGCGGCGGCGGCCAGGCTCGCGCCGGACGTCGACGTCCGGGTGCTCTCGCCGGGCGAGGCGCTCGACCTCTGACCCGGCGGCTCACGCGCCCGCGCGTGGGAGCAGGCGGCCCTTCGCTGCGGCGTACTCGTCCTCGGTGAGGAGATCCTCCGAGCGCAGCTTTGCGAGCCGTTCCAGCTCGTCGACGCTGCCCTCCGTCGCCGGGGGCTTCTCCTTGCCCCACGGCACCGAGAGTGGCCGGCGCTCCGGAGAGCCCTCCGCCTCGTACTCCCGCACGATCTGGCGCCGTGCGATCTCGAACCCGGCTGCGCCGAGGACGACGAAGATCGCCGCGATCAGGAACCGGTCCAGCGGGAGCGCCCAGACAAGGAGCAGGAGCACGACGGCGAAGACCGCCCAGGCCGCGCCGGTGTTCCGCATCCACGGACCGAGCCAGCGCCGTGCCGAGACGGCGCGAGCGCCCTCGCCCGTGAGCCACGCGCCGAGCGTCCCGATCACGCCGAGCAGGATGACGACCCATGCGGCCGCGGCGAGACCGTCCGAGAGGATCGTCCAGAAGGCGCGGACGGCGGGACGGACGGTGTCGGAGGCGGTGAGGTTGTCGACGAGGTACCCGCCCGCGACCCTGCGGATCACCAGGATCGCGATGCCGCCGACGATGAGCCCGATCCCGATCGCCCGGATCTCCTTGCGCCGCCGGCCGCGCACGAGCCAGAGCGCGGCGGCCCACGCGAGGAGCGCGGGGATCCAGATCCAGTCGGCGACATCCTTGAGGATCTGCGTGAGGTTCTGCGCCGTGTCGAGCTCGTCGGACTGGAGGATGACGATGCGGCCCGCGTCCGGCGGCAGCTGCTGGGACACGTTCCCGAGGAAGCCGAAGCGGTCGCCGAGCCGCACCACGAGCGGGCGGAGGTCGAGCACGACGTCGCCGCCCGTCGTTTGGAGCCGCGACGTGTTGCCTTCGAGCACGTTGACAACCTGCGACTGGGAGAGTGACGCCGCCGTGACGAAGGCGGTCTGGACGCGCGGGCGCTGCAGCAGCTCGTTGGCGGCGCGGTCGATGAGCTCGCGCGAGAGACCCGAGATCGGCCCGGCAAGCGCCTGGAGGTTCGGCGGCAGCTTCTGCTCGAGCTGCTGCGACACGTCGACGTTGGCGTACAGCTGCTCGACCATCGTCTGTGCGAGCTGCTGCTGGATCGCGGGGTGCGCGATCAGCTCCTGCGATGTCGAGCGGAACGTCGACTTGTCGAGCGCCTCGCGCTTGACCCAGTTCGACAGCAGGCTCACGATCACGAGCAGGACACCCAGGACGACGAGCGTCCTCGCGGCGATGATGCGGCCCCGCGACGGACCGGGGGGCGGAGTTGCAGCGGTCGACGTCATGCGGTCACCTCGGTGGTCGGGATGGTTGCGGGTCGTTCGGCGTCGCCCTTCAGCTCGGCGCGCCACTCGCGGAGGAGCGCGTTGACCGCCTCTGCGCCGACGACCGCGTCGTCGGGCATGCGCAGCCGCCCGGGATGCAGGATGAACGGCTCTGTCTGCGGGCCGCCGAGGCCGCCGTGGAACGAGATGAGCTCCTCGAAGGCGCAGCCCTCGTCGAGGTCCGGATCGTAGAACGAGCCGACCATCAGGTCGGCGACGTTCGAGAAGCCGTCCGTCCGCAGCAGGTGCCGGGTCGCGTTCGGCGAGAAGCCCGCGAGCGGGTCCTCACCGTCGACGCGCCCGTCGGCGAGGTGGCGCGTGCCGCCCGGGCCGAGAGCGAGCGGGCCGTGCTCGGCCGAGCGGACGAGGACCCAGCCGACGTGGGGATGTGCCGTGAGCTCCGGCAGGAGCCGTGGATGACGGGCGTCGATCTCTTCCCGGGTCATCCGCCGCCGCTCGTCCATGAGGTAGACGAGCCCGAGGTTGCCTGAGGCGAGCACGACGACGTCCTCGCCCGAGACGTCGTTCTTCGCGCGCTTCTTCTCCTTGGGAGGGCGTCCTGTCGCCTCGCCGATCGCCGTGCCGACAGCGCTGTCGTGCTCGTCGCCACCGACCAGCGCGGTCACGTCCGCCGACTCGAGCGAGCGCGTGACGAGGTCGTGAAGCGCGTAGCCGTTGCGCTGCTTGAACGTCGCGCCCTGCGTCTGGCCGTGGTCGGAGAGGACGACGATCTCGTAGGGGCGCGGCGCGTACGGGCGAGCGCGCGCGATGCGCCCGAACTGGTGGTCGAGCTTGCGCAGCGCCTCGAGCGTGTCGGCGCGCTCGAGCCCCGAGTGGTGAGCGACCTCGTCGTAGCTCGAGAACGTCGCGTACACGGCGGGCCGCCCGGCCATCATGTCGGTGAGCACGGACTGGACGATCAGGTCGCGCACGACGACGCACATCGCGGCACGCATGAACGGGTAGATGCCGCCCCGGTGTCCGCGTGGCCGCACGTCGCGGCGGCTGGCCCGCAGAGCGGCGGTCCACTCGAGGACCACCTCCCACGTGAACAGCACGAGCACGCGCATGACGTTGAACCCGTTCGCGAAGAACGTGCGGTAGCCCGGGTTCGCGCGCTTCTCGGCCTCGATCCGGCTGACGGTGAGGATCACCGCCTCCGCCTGGCCCGAGAGCAGGTTGCCGCGGCTGGCGCCGCCGTCGAGCAGGAGTCCCTTGTCGCTCGCGTGCCGCCGCTCGAGCTCGGCGCAGTCCGCCGGGGCGGAGCACGACATCACCGTCGCCGCCTCCTTCTCGACCCAGCGGAACGCGGGAATGTCGACGTTCGAGCCGAGCAGGATCCCGGCCTGGCTGGCGCCGGTCTGGGAGGAGAGGTCGGTCTCCCAGCCGCTCAGCGTGTAGTCGTCCTCGGCGAGCCAGCGCGCCATGTGCGGCGCGTTGCCGTCGCGCATCGCACGGCGCAGGACCGGAAGCGCGAGCCCGTCGATCTCGAGGAAGACGATCCCCGGTGCGTCCGTGCGGACCGGCGCCCCCGTCTTCCGAGCGATGCGCTGGACGACCCGGAACGAGAACTCGCTGTCGTCGTCGACCCCGGCGACGACCTCGATCACGAGGGTCACCGCCGAGGCGAGGAACGCGACGAGGAGCGCCCACCAGAAGCCGTCGATCTTCATGCGCTCGTCCGTGATCGCGTCGGCGGCGAGCAGCATCAGGGCGTCCACGACGAGGATCGCGAGGAAGCCGAAGACGAGTGTCAGCGGAAGCCGGATCGCCGCGATGATCGGTGGCAGGATCGCGTTGAGCGCGGCGATGACGGCCGCCACGAGGAGCGCCGCCCAGAAGCCGTTGATGTGGGCCCCCGGGACGATCCACGCCGCGATCAAGAGGCCGATCGCGGAGAAGAGCCAGGTCCGCACCATGTGCAGCGGCCGGAACCGGATGCGCTCCTCGCGCCATTCGGTCTCCGACGCGGGGCCGACCGGAGGCTCGGCGGTCACGGGGGGAGCGTCGTCGGCCGGCGGGGGGCTCATGGAGTGGCGATTATGCGCTTCGCGCCGCCTTGACGCGAGACCGTCGACTGGACCGCCGAGGAGAACCGAGATCGTCGCAGCCCACTACCCGTTCCCCGACCTCGTCTGGACCGCGATCGTCATCGCCTCGCTGGCCGTGCTCGTCTGGCTGGTCGTCATCGCTCTTGGCGACGCCTGGCGTCGTCGTGACATCGACCGCGCCACGAAGGCGGCGTGGACGCTGCTCGTGGTGCTCATCCCGCTCGCGGGCGTGTTCGCCTACCTGATCGCGAACGGCGAGGGCATGGCGCGCCGGAAGGCGGAGGGCAAGCGCACGCGTTGAGCGTGGCCGTCAGGCGTCGGCGTCCGCAGGCTGGGCGTCGCCCTCGCCCTCGCCCTCGAGGACGTCGAGCCCCTTGCCGCGGCTCGACTTCATCTCCGACGCCTTCTCCTTCGCGTCGGTGTACGAGTCCTTGACGAGCTTCGAGCCGCCGCTCCAGCCGAAGACGATGCAGATCAACACGATCGCGAAGCCGACGTTGAAGGCGGTCGTGACCAGCTGCTGGCCGAGCGAGTAGGCGGTGGCAGTCGTGTTGCTCGTGTAGCTCGAGAGCGCGAACGAGTTGAACGCCTGGTTGACGCCGAGGCCGCCCGGCGTCAGGGAGAGCAGGTTCGCGAGCTGGTTCGAGCCGAGCACGCTCATCACCGATCCGAAGGTGACGGGGATCGAGTAGGCCGCGAGAAAGATGATGATCACGAGCACCTTGGCGACGTAGCCGCCCATCTGCGGGAGCAGGACGAGGCGGGTGTAAGCGCCTAGGTCGCCGAGGATCGCGGCGCCCTTCTTCGCCTTCACCCACATCCCCTTCACCCAGCGCCAGAAGATCCGCACGAGGAGCACGATCAGGAAGAGCCCGCCCCCGATGATCCCGAGCACGAGCACCGGATGGTTCGTGATCGCGTCGCGCTCGCCGCCGAACCGGAAGTCGAACGACCCTTCGATCTGAAGGAAGAGGTACAGGTAGATCAGCGTCCCGATCACCATGTAGAAGATCTTCTGGACGAGGTAGCCGGCGAGGATCCCGGGGAACGTCGAGCCCCGGACGACGGCCACGTACATCACGAGCGTGACGAACGTGCCGATGTTGGCCGGCAGGAAGTTGTTGAGCGCCACGCCGGCCGCGTACGAGGCAAGCACGGCCATGTACGTGACGCCGCCCGGGTACGCGTAGCGCAGGATCCCGTACCAGCCGAGCGCGGTGAGAGTGGTCTGGAGCGACTGGAAGACGCAGCCCAGCAGGATGTAGACGATCGAGATCTGGGTCAGCGAGTCACAGAGGTCG
>Ga0157371_10004677_pt1 | contig 11834 bp, 10 predicted proteins | sample C45metaG_FD_113462 | JGI IMG/M metagenome (GOLD analysis project Ga0157371, IMG submission 113462) | Corn rhizosphere microbial communities from Kellogg Biological Station, Michigan, USA - C4-5 metaG | ecosystem: Host-associated > Plants > Roots > Rhizosphere > Soil | place: USA: Michigan... | reverse complement strand
TCGAAGGTGTCTGGCACCTTCGAGGTCGCTCAGTGCGGCGTCGGGCTCGGTGGCTGGGTCGGGCTGGGCAGCTCGGAGGGGGGCTTCGGCGTGGTCGGCGGCGTCGTCCGGGCGGGTGGCGGCGTCGCGCTCCCGGTTCCGACCGGCGCGGTGGTCTGGGTCCGGGGCGCGGGCAGCTGCGCTCCGCCCGGCGGGGGAGTGGGGCGGTCGGGGACGGTCGTTCCCTTCGTCCCGGCGTCCTCCGTCGCCCGGCGCGGACCCCCGTCCGGCTGCGCGGTCGCCAGGCCCGAGGCGCACAGCGCGGTCAGCAGCAGCATGCGAGCGAACATCGAGATCCTCCTGTCAGGCACGACCTCTGCACCGGCCAACATAGGAACCGGGGGCCCTCCCTGCCGCCTCCCTCGGTCAGGAGGTGAACGGTGGAGACGCCCTGGAACTCGATGCGTCCCCCGGCTCGCATCGTCCCGGCACCCGTCCTCGACGCGCGCGACGAGGCGAGGCGACTCGTGAGCGCCGCCGAGCAGCACGCGGCCGAGCTCGTCGACGACGCGCAGCACACGGCCGAATCCATCCGCAGCGCCGCCCGTGACGCGGGCCGTGACGAGGGGCTGGCCTATGCACAGCGGCTGCTGGTGGAGATCCAGCACACCCGGCTCCGGACGCTCGAGGGCGAGGCGCTCCGTCGGAGCGTCAGCGAGCTGGCCCTGGCCGTGACGCGCCGGGTGCTCGGCGAGGCGTGGGAGGCGGATCCGTCGATCTGGGCACGGGCAGTCCTCGCCGCCGCGGAGCCGCTGCGGCGGGCGGCTGCCCTTTCGCTCCGGGTGTCCCCGGCGAGCGCGCGTGCGGTGCGCGATCGGCTCGCGACCGAGATCGCGGCTGGCTCGATCGACGTCGTCGAGGACGCCACCGTCGACGAGGCGGGCTGCATCGCGGTCTCCAGCTGGGGCCGGGTGGACGGCCGCCTCTCGACGATGCTCGCCTCGTTCCGGGGACCGCTCGGCCTCGGGGAGCCGGGGTGAGCGAGGCGCCGCTCCTCGAAGCCGTACGCTCGGTCCACCCCTTCCGGGTGACCGGACGGGTGGAGCTGGTCCGCGGGCTCCTGCTCGAGGCCACGCTGCCGGGTGCGCGGGTCGGGGAGGTGGCGACCATCCGGGACGCGCGGGCGCAGGTGCTCGCCGAGGTCGTCGGCTTCGCCGGCTCGCGGGTGCAGCTGCTTCCGCTCGGCAGCGCGGCCGGGCTCGGAGAGGGCGCGGAGGTCGCTTCCCGCGGAGAGACACTCACAGTCGGCGTCGGTCAGGGCCTCGTCGGGCGGGTGCTCGACGGGCTGGGGCGGCCGATGGATGGAGGCCCACCGCCGCCCGGTCTCGAGCCCTGGGCGGTCGATCGGGCCTGCCCGGATCCATTCCGGCGGGCGCGGGTCGAGGTGCCGCTTCCACTCGGCATCCGCGCCATCGATGGGCTGTGCACGGTGGGCCGCGGACAGCGGCTCGGGCTCTTCGCCGGAGCAGGGGTTGGGAAGTCGACCCTCCTCGGTCAGATGGTCCGGCAGACCCGGGCCGAGGTGACGGTGGTGGCGCTGGTGGGCGAGCGCGGCCGGGAGCTGCGCGAGTTCGTCGAGGACTCCCTCGGGCCGGAGGGACGGAGGCGCAGCGTGGTGGTGTGCGCGACGTCCGACGAGCCCGCCCTGGTCCGGCTCCGGGCCGGGTTCGTCGCCACCGCCATCGCCGAATGGTTCCGCGAGCAGGGCGGGAACGTCCTCTTCCTCCTGGACTCGGTGACCCGCCTGGCGCGGGCGCAGCGCGAGGTGGGGCTCGCCGCCGGAGAGCCGGCCGCGAGGCAGGGCTACCCGCCCTCGGTCTTCTCGATGCTCCCCCGGCTTCTCGAGCGCACCGGCAACTCCGCCCGCGGCCACTGCACCGCGCTCTACACCTGTCTCGTGGCCGGGGACGATCTCGACGACCCCGTCGCGGACGAGGTCCGGAGCATCCTCGACGGGCACGTCGTTCTGGACCGGCGGATCGCGGAACGGGGCCGCTGGCCCGCCGTGGACGTGCTCGCCTCGCTCTCGCGCGTCATGCCGCAGGTCACGACCCGGGAGCACCGGCGACTTGCGGCGCGCTTTCGCGAGCTCCTCGCGGCCTACGAGCAGCGGCGCGACCTCATCCTGCTCGGCGCCTATGCGCCGGGGAGCGATCCACTCACCGACGAGGCGATCGCCCGGCAGCCCGCGCTCGAGGGGTTTCTCGCCCAGGGCCGCGAGGAGCCGGCCGGTGCTCTCCTCGAGCGGATGCGCAAGGCGGTCGAGGAGTGAGCGCCCTGGGCACGCTCCGGCGCCTCCGCGCCGAGACGCGGGATCGCGAGCGTGAGGCGTTCGCGCGGCGCCTCTCCGAGCTCCGGCTGGCCGAGGAGCTGCTCCGTCGAGCCAGCGCCCGGTGGGAGTCGCAGCGCGATCGGGTCGACCGGCGCGCCGAGGCACGGGTCTCGGTGTTCACGACCCGGGTGGCCACCGCCTCCGCCGTGCCGCATGCCCGGCACGAGGTGCGCCTCCGCGAGGAGCTCGAGGCCCTCGCCTTCGGGCGAGAGGTCGCCGGGAGGGAGCTCTCGGCCCGCGTCGGCCGGACGGACCAGGCGCGTGACGCCCTCGCACGGGCCGAGGCGAGCCTCGCGGTGCTGGAGCGCCTGCTCGCGCGCCGGGAAGCGGAGGGCCGTCGGCGCCTCACCCGACGGGCGGAGGAGTCGCGTTGACCGAGGCGCGCTACTCCAGCGCTCGCAGGCTCAGGAACGCATCGGAAAAGACCGCGGCGTGCGTTCCGGGCGCGTTCTTCACGCCCGCGAACATCGCCCGCCCAGCGACGATCCGCACGGAGGTCACCTCGTTGCCCCGGCCCGTCGGACCGGCCGGCAGGCTCACCCGCCGACGGACGTCGCCCCCGGGGCCGACGATGACCGCCAGATCGTCACGGGCGTCGCTGACGCTCAGACCGCTCGGGTTCTGCGTGTAGTTGGTGGACCCGACCGCGATGACTGACCCGTCGTCCAGGGGGGCCAGGTCCCAGAACATGTCGCCGGCCTGGATGTCGATCCCGACGTCGGCGATGGCCTGACCCGTGGACGTGTCGAAGGACTGGATCCACCCGTCCCAGCTTCCGGGACCCGACCCGGTTCGAATCCTGCCCGTCAGCCAGAGCGTCCGGGCGCTGGCGCGCACCGCGAGCAACCTGCGATTCGTCCCCAGCCCCGAGAGGACGGCGTCGCTGCGTGCCCCGTCCGGAGCGAGGCGAGTGACGATCGCGACCCCGAAGTCGAAGTGGGCCGGGTCCGCTCCATCGAGCAGATGCTCTCCGAAGAAGGCATCGTGTGCCGGGAGCACGTCCGCGGTGCTCGGAACGACGACGTACGCGACCCCGGACGAGTCGACGTCGAGATAGACGAAGGCGGTCGCATCGCCCTGGTGGAAGTTGTCGAAGCCACCCCCGATGATCCCGAGCGACAGGAGGTTCGCGGGAGGTTCGACGACCGTGGTCCAGACCGGCCGGAACGTCCCGTCGCGGAACTCGAGGCGATGCGCCCGGACGGAGTTGTCCGACCAGCGCATCGCCACCTGCACGTCCTCCCCCGAGGCCGCGATCCGCCCACGGTCGAGCGAGAAGAGGATCGGTGGCCGATCGCCCGTGTCGGGGATCCCCGAGTCGAGCTCGGCCGAGACGGTGGTCCGATCGGGAAGGAAACGGGTGAGCCAGGCGTGGATCGGCCGGAGGAAGAGATCATTCCCGGGCGCCGGCTCGATCTCCAGCGCCGTCGCCGCCCCCGAGGGGTGTGCCGCGAAGTCGATGAGAAATCTCCCTTCCGGCGGCAGATACTCTCTCGAGACCGCGAGTTCGGCGTCCAGCCACACGAGCTTGCGCTTCGGCATCGTCACCAGCAGCTGTGTCTGGAGCGTCTCGACGAGCACGATCCACCCGCCGTCGGTCCAGGGCTCTACCCGGACGGCCGCCGTTCCCGGGAGCGTCACGTCGCGTCCCGTCGGCGGAGGCGGATTCCCCGTGCCCGGCGGTGCACCGCAGGCTGCGAGCAGCACGACCGCAATCAGGAGCGACCACCGGAGCGCAGGGCTGCTCGTCGACGCTGGCGTTCCGGGATGGGTTGCGTGCAGAAGGCGCTCCTTGCAGAACTGGTGACACGGGACATCTCGACCGTTGTCTCGCGTCTCGAACCAACCACGATGGACACGAGCTCAGAGCTTCCCGACGTGTTCCGCTGGCTGCCGGGCTGGATCGAGCCCGGCGAGGCCGGGCGTCTCCTCGAGCGGCTGCGCGTCGAGATCCCCTGGGAGGACCACGCGGTCACCATTGCTGGTCGCACCGTCCCGGTCCCCCGCCGCGTGGCTTATTACGGCCCGTTCCCGTACGCCTACTCGGGAATCGTTCATCCCGCCCGTGCACTCCCGCCGGTCATCGCGGGGCTCCGTGACCGCATCGAGCAGGTCTCGGGCCAGCCTTTCAACACCGTGCTGATGAATCTCTACCGCTCGGGGAACGATTCGGTGTCCTGGCACAGCGACGACGACTACCCCCACGGCGGACATCCCGGGGTCGCCTCACTCAGCCTCGGGGAAACGCGTCGCTTCCGCATCGCGCACAAGCGGCACGCGGCCGAGCGCTACGCCATGGACCTCACCGGGGGAGGGCTGCTGATCATGAGCGGGACGAGCCAGGTCGACTTCCGGCACGCGCTGCCCAAGAGCCCGAAGGCCCTGGGCGCGCGGGTCAACCTGACGTTCCGTCACATGGCCGCCTCGAACACCTAGGCGTCCGCACGGCTCTCCGGATCACGGCCAGAGCGCGTGGTCGTTCGCATCGCCGACGCGGGTCCGGGCATCTTCCTGCTCCCGGAGCTGGGCGATCTCACTGCGCACGCCGTCGAGGTTCGACTTCAGAACCTGAACCTGTGCGCGAAGGCTGTCCGCCTCCGTGGAGATCACCTGGTCGGACGGCGTCGCGGAAACCACGACACTCGACGCGGTGTCGGCAGGGGCCGGCGTGCTGCCGAAGGCCATGGGGGCAGCAGCGAGGGATAACAGGAACAGCGAACGGAACATGGGGCGCATCGTTGTCATCTCCTGTTCGCCCGACGGGGCGCACGTCGAAGAGACCTCGATCCGCGGCTGCTGATTCCATCGACCCCGCGCAGAGTCGAACGGAATAGATCGGGGCGCAGAGTGAATCTGGTTTCCATCGGCCCCGTCGGGCCGCCTCGGAAAGCCAACCCATGCACTTGAGAAACCTCGTCCGCTACGTCACCTCTCCTCCCACCTCCGGCCCGAGCTCGATCCTCGTCGTCCGGATGATGGCGGGAGCCGTCTTTCTCTCCGAAGGCCTGCTCAAGTTCGTCTACACGAACCAGGGCGTGGGCAGGTTCACGAAGCTCGGGATGCCCGTCCCGGGGCTCCTCGCTCCGGCGATTGCCGTGCTGGAGATCGTGGGTGGGTCGTTGCTCATGACCGGCCTCGGAACGCGGCTGCTGAGCCTGCCGTTCATCGTCGAGATGGTCGTCGCCGTTCTCTCGACGAAGATCGGGCTCTTCTTCGGAACCTCGCCGCTGCCACGACCCGCGGCGCCGCCGTTCACCGGGTGGTGGGCGGTCCTTCACGAGAGCCGCTCCGACTACGCCCAGCTTCTCTGCTGCCTTTTCCTGTTCCTCGCCGGGCCGGGGCCCTGGTCGATCGACGCCCTGCTGCAGCGGTGGCGGCGGTCGAGCCGCCCGAGCGCCACGGAATCGACGAGCGGCATCGTCACCGTCGCCTCGGCCTGACCCGAGAGGCTCGCCGGTGAGCGATCAGGCGGAGCGCCACGCCCGGAAGCGGCCATCGGGCCGGAAGCGCCTACAGCTCGTCGAGGAACTCGTCGTTGTACGTGTAGCGCGCGAGCCGCTTCACCAGCGCCTCCATCGCCTCCACCGGCTTCACGCTGAAGAGCATCTGCCGGAGCTTCTTCACCTTCTCGTATTCCTTCTGGGTGAAGAGCTTCTCTTCCTTGCGCGTGCCGGACTGCGGGATGTTGATCGCCGGGAAGATCCGCTTCTCGGCCAGCAGCCGGTCGAGGGTGATCTCGCTGTTTCCCGTCCCCTTGAACTCCTCGAAGATCACCTCGTCCATCCGGCTGCCGGTGTCGATGAGCGCCGTGCCGACGATGGTGAGCGAGCCAGCCTCCTCGGTGGCCCGTGCGGCCCCGAAGATCCGCTTCGGCCGCTCCAGCGCGCGGCTGTCCACGCCGCCGGTCAGGGTCCGGCCCGAGCTGTCGACCTCCTTGTTGAAGGCCCGCGCCAGTCGGGTGATCGAGTCGAGGAGGATCATCACGTCCTTCCCGCTCTCCACCATGCGCCGCGCCCGCTCCAGCGCGAGCTCCGCGACCTTGAGGTGGTCGCCGGTGGGCCGGTCGTTGCTCGAGGACAGCACCTCGGCCTTGATGCTCCGGCGCATGTCCGTGACCTCCTCCGGACGCTCGTCCACGAGGAGCACCATCACGTGGATCTCCGGATGGTTGGTGAGCACCGCCTGCGCGATCCGCTGGAGCATGATCGTCTTGCCTGCCTTGGGCGGGGAGACGATCAGCGCGCGCTGCCCCTTCCCCAGCGGAGCGATCAGATCGAGCACCCGGGTCACCATCTCCCGGTGACCGTGCTCGAGCTTGATCCGCTCGACCGGATCGATGCTGGTCAGGTCGTTGAAGTGCGGCAGCTTCGGCGCGCCCTCCACCGGGCTGCCGTCCACCGTGTCCACCCGCTGGACCAGACCCTTCTGCCCGCGCATCTGCGCCATTGCGGTGAGGTACTGGCCCTGCCGGAGACGCAGCTTCTGCACCAGGTTCTTGGGGATCTCCGCGTCCTCGGGGCCCGGAAGGAGGTTGCGCCGGATCTGCCGCAGGAACGCGTTCGGACCCTTTGCCTCGGTGTCGAGCACCCCTTCCACCGGCGCGAGGTTCGCCTGGACCTGCGCCGGCGGCGGCCGCGGTGCACTGCCCGGAGCCTGGGGCCCGGGCTGAGACTGCTGCTGCTGCTGCTGGCGCGCCTGCCACTGCTGCAGCTCCTGAGGGGTGAGGAAGACCTGGTTCTGCTGTCCGTCCGGACCGGTCAGCATCCGGTACGCCTGCCCCTCGGGGGTGAAGAGCACCGGGGCGCCGCGGCCTCGCCTGCGCCGGCGGCGGCGACGGCGTCCCGTCCCCGGCTGGCCGGGTGCTGGGGCGGCTCCGCCAGGCGCGGAGCTGGCGCCGGCCGCGCCCTCGTTCTCCTCGGGGCCATCGTCCTCCGTGCCGTCGTCTCCGTCGGCGTCGGGTGCCTCCGGAGCGGCCGGGGCGGGGAGGGTGTCCAGGGTGTCGTTGTCGTTGCTCATGTTGGTCCGTGTGAGAGCGATGCCTCGGCGGGCAAACGAGCAAACACGCGCTCGGCCCCTCCAATGAACATCCGCTCGAGGTCTTCCGCTGGCCAGCCCGGGAAGTGGGCCCGACCCCGGCGAAAGTCGCCTCCTTATAGCAGTTCCCGGTCCCGGGTGCAGGAACCGTCTAGCGGGCCGTTCGCCGCGCCACCCCCGGGGGGCGGGTCAGGAATGCATGCACGCTGGGGGTCTGCACCGCCTGGACCGCGGCGCAGAGCCTGGCGGTTTCCTGCGCCTTGCGGAGGTTCAGGCCGATCCCCGGATTCCGGGCGAGGACGGGCGCGAGCTCGCGGGGGAGCGCGTCCGCGTCCTCCTCGGTGCAGCCGTGCTTCCAGAGCGGGAGGTACTGCTGTGCCGACTCGGAGAAGACCTCGAGCAGCTCCCGCTGGTGCGCGACGCCCCAGGCCCAGTGATCCGGTCGCAGCTCGTGCGCCTCGATCTGTGAGCTGGCGATCGCGACCCGGACGCCGAACCGCAGCCCGGCGTCGAGCTCCATCTGCCGGCCGCGCGCGGCGAGAGCCGGATCGAGGAAGGCGCCGATCCCCTTCGCGAGGACGTACTGGACGGAGGGGTCCCGCTCCGCCCGGAGCCGCTCGACCATCACCTCGAACAGTGCCGCGTCCCCCGTCCTCGCCGCCGCCACCACCGCGACCTCGCGGAGGTCCGGCGCGAGCGCCTCGGGATGGAGCGCGCCGTCGCTCCCCACCCACTCCCGTCCGAGGCGCGCCGCCCGGGCCAGCACCTCCGGATCGGCGGCGTCCAGCGCCAGCGACTCGATCACCTTCGCGCGGAGCACCCGGAGACGCGCCGTCTCCTCGCCGCGCGCCGACCACCCGAGCTCGGAGAGCAGGGGGCGCAGCCGTTCCCGGAGAAGGGCCTCGAACGCCGGCCGGTCGCCGTCCGCGACCCAGCGCTCGCGGGCGAGATGGAGCAGGCCGAGCACCTGCTCGGTGACGCCGGGCTCCACCTTCCGGGTCAGCGTGCCGAGGCGGGCGAGCCCGTCGGCCGCGGGGAGGATGCCGTCGTTCACCGCAGAGATCAGCGCGCTCGCCGCCGACAGGCGCTCGGTGCTCCGCAGCGCCGGCCAGCCGCGGTTCAGCAGCGCGTCCATCTGCGCCGGCGGCAGGGTCCACAGGTAGTAGCCCGCCGCGCGGGTGTTGCCGTGGATCCACGCCGGGCACCGTTTCCCGGGGAGGGCGAGCGTTCCTTGCTCCGCGCCGAGCAAGGTGCAGCTCGCCTCGGCGCGCCCCTCGGCGCGGATGCAGACCGGAACCTCCCACCGGAGGCTCCGGTCGGCGCGGGAACCCACCGGGAGGGCCCGTTCCTGCCGGAGCGTCACCCGCGGGCCCGGGCCGTCGCAGTGCAATCGCGCGTGGATCCGGGGGAGCCCGGGCTGCTCGATGAAGGTCCGGAAGGCGCCGCGGATGTCGCGGTCCCGCGAGAGCTCCTGCACCAGCTCCTCGGTGCTCGCGTTGCCGTCGCGGTGCGCCGCGATGTAGCGGCGGACTCCGTCACGGAAGGCGACCGGGCCGAGCAGCGCCTCGAACATCGAGAGCACCGCCGCGCCCTTCGGGTAGAGCGCGGGGATGTCCCATCCGGTGAGATCGGCCTCGGTCTCGACGCCCATGCGGATCGCCCGCGCGCTCTCGAGGCGGTCGTTCTTCATCGCGCGCAGCGTGTCCTCGGCCGCGTCCAGGTCCGGCTCCCGCTCGGGAGCCCAGGTGCGCACCGCGGTCGTTTCCAGGAACTCGGCGAAGGATTCGTTCAGCCAGAGGTCGTCCCAGAAGCGCATCGTCACCAGGTCCCCGAACCACTGGTGGGCCATCTCGTGGGCCATGGTGATGGCCAGCTCCTGCCGGTCGTCCTCGGTCGACTCCGGGCCAATCAGCAGCGAGGCCTCGGGGTAGGTGATGAGGCCGGCGTTCTCCATCGCCACGTTGGTCTCGGGAATGGCCAGGAAATCGAGCTTCTCGTAGGGGAACGCCGTTCCGAACCACGCCTCTAGGTGGCCGAGCAGCTCGCCTCCCGACTTCAGCGCCCAGGCGAGATCCGCGCCCCGGCCCTTCGGAGCGATGCCGCGAACGCGGAGCCGCGTGCTCCGGACCCCGGAGGGAGGGAGCGGCGCGGGCGTGACCACGTCGAAGTCGCCGACTCCCAGCGCGAGGAGATAGCTCGGCAGCGGGCGCGTCGGCCCGAACCGCACCCGCTTCATTCCCGCGCCGGCGGCCGCCTCCTCGATCGGATCGGTGTTCGACACCGCGACCAGCCGCTGGGGGACGATCAGCGTCAGCTCCCAGGGAATCTTGAACGCCGGCTCGTCGAAGCAGGGGAACACCCGCCGGGCATCGATGGGCTCGAGCTCCGTGTAGATCCCCCAGCCCGGGCCGGTTCGCTCCCGGAAGATCGCCTGCGGCGTCTCGCCGACCCTTCCGGAGTACTCCAGCCGCAGCACCGCCGTGCCCCGGGCCGCCGGCTCGGAGAGCGCGATGCGTGCCGCCCCACGGACGTCGTCCGGCTGGACCGTGACCGGAATCACCCGTCCGTTCTGGACCAGCGAGCCGCCGCGGTAGGCGAGCGCTCTCGAGGAGACCCACAGCTCGGTCCGGGCCTCCTCGAGGCGCAGGGAGATCTCCACCTGGCCGCGGAAATCCAGGCGGTCGGGGTCGAGCTCGAGCGTGACGCGCTCGAGGAACGGAGCGACACCCGCCGGGAGCCGGAACAGCGGAACCGGGCCGGACGGGGCGGCGACCGCCGCAGGCGCCTGGCCGGGGCTTCCCGCGTCCACGGGCGGAGGCGCTGCCACCCGCTCGGGTCTCGCCGCGCAGGCCAGCGCGAGCACGACGGCCAGACAAATTTCTGGGCGCAAGTCGCTCCCCCTCTACTGCAGCTGCAGCTCGAACGGCAGGGCGGCCTTCAGCCCGGGCTCGAGCATGAAGAGGGAGGGAATCCCGACCTCGCGGGCGAGTCGCTGCAGCGCATCCGGCGCCGGAGCCTCGCTCTCCACGCCGACGCCGAGCTGGGTGAGCACGCCGTTCTCTCCTGTCAGCGCGCCGAACAGTCCCACCGGTCCCCCGTAGGTGACGAGGTCCAGCTCCTCCCCGTCCGGTACGCCGGCCCGGCGCCGCGCCTCCGCGATCGCCTCGGGCATTCCGCCGAGCGCGTCGACCAGCCCCCGCGACAGCGCGTCCTCGCCGGACCAGACGCGCCCCCGCGCCACCGCGTCCACCCGCTGCCGCTCCATCTTCCGGCTGCGCGCCACCTCGCTCACGAAGTCCTCGTAGAAGGCGTCCACCCAGCGCTGCGCCGCCGCCTGCTCGGCCGGCGTCCACGGCTTGTAGAAACCGAGGATGTCGGAGAGCGGTCCGCGCTTGAGTGTCTCCACGTTGATGCCCAGCTTCTTCCCCAGGCCCTCGAGTCCGGGCTTGAGGACGAAGACGCCGATGCTGCCGGTGAGCGTGGTCGGCTCGGCCAGCACCCAGTCCGCCCCCATCGCCGCGTAGTAGCCGCCCGACGCCGCCGCGCCGCCCATCGTCGCGATCACCGGCTTCCGCGTCCGCGCCCGGAGCACCGACCGGTAGATGATGTCGGAGGCGAGGCCGTCGCCCCCGCCGCTGTCCACCCGGATCACGATGGCCGCGACCCGCGGATCGTTCTCCGCGTCGCGCAGCCCCCGCTGGATGGTCTCCGAGCCGGCCGAGCGCGAGAAGCCCAGCGGGTCGCTCCGGCTCCGTCCGGAGGTGATGACGCCCATCACCGGCACCACCGCGATGCGACGGGGCTCGCCCCACCGGCGCTCGGGGATCGGAGGCCAGTACGTCCCGATCCACCGCCCGTCGGGCACCAGCGCCGTGCCGGCCCGGTCGAGCTGCGCCGGGTCCACCACGTCGTCGGCAAGCTTCTCGCGGACCGCCAGGCGGGGCGGGAGGAGGCCCTCCTCGAGCACGGTGCGGAAGCGCTCGGAGGACAGCCCGCGCGCCTCCGAGACCAGGCCCTCGTAGCGGCGCATCTCCACGTCGAGGAAGGTGTCGAGCGTCTCCCGCGCCTCGCGGCTCAGGCTCGCGCGGGTGAGCGCGTCCGGCGCGTCCTTGTACGGGCCCACGCGGGCGACGTCCCACTTGATGCCCAGCTTCTGCATCGTGTCGCCGAGGAAGATGGCGTTGGCCGTGAGCCCGTTCACGTCGAGGAAGGACTGCGGCGAGACCCAGATCCGGTCCGCGCCGGTGGCGATGAGGTATTCCTTGTCGCCGCCCGAGAGCAGCACCGCCGCGACCTTCTTCCCGGCCTTCCGGAGGCGGACCAGCTCGGCGCGCAGCTCCTCGGCCTCGGCGAGGCCCACCGGGAGCCGCTCGATCTTCACAACCAGGCCGCCGAGTGTCCGGTCCTCGGCGGCGAGCTTCAGCCGGCG
>Ga0157371_10004673_pt1 | contig 11846 bp, 7 predicted proteins | sample C45metaG_FD_113462 | JGI IMG/M metagenome (GOLD analysis project Ga0157371, IMG submission 113462) | Corn rhizosphere microbial communities from Kellogg Biological Station, Michigan, USA - C4-5 metaG | ecosystem: Host-associated > Plants > Roots > Rhizosphere > Soil | place: USA: Michigan... | reverse complement strand
TTTCCTTGAGCTGGTGCGCCATTGTGACGCCGTGGTCGAGGGTTTTCGTCCCGGTGTCATGCAGCGACTGGGCCTGGGTTATGAAGACTTGGCCAAGGTTAATCCGGCCATCGTAATGTGCTCGATTTCCGGCTTCGGCCAGACCGGGCCCTATGCCGCCCATGCCGGCCATGACCTCAATTACCTGGCCATGGCCGGCTACTGGTCGATCCCGGTGCAGGTCGAAGACAAGATCGCCCGTCCCAAGGTGCGCATGTCCGATTATGCCGCCTCGGCGTACGCTGCATTGTCGCTGTCCGTGGCAATCATGAGTGCACGTCAGCAGGGTATCGGCCAACACCTGGATGTGTCCGTGCACGATGCCATCTTGTCCTGGACTGCCCACATGGCCTGGATGGCACGCGGTTTCGAGCACAACCCCGTGGCATCGCCGACGGTCATGCCGGAGAACGATATCTTCCAGACCCGTGATGGACGTCACCTGGCATTGGGCATTCTTGAGGACAAGTTCTGGGTAATCCTGTGCGATGTGCTGGGCGAGGAGTTCCCGCAGCTCCGGGACGAGCGCTTCGCCACCCGTATGAGTCGGTTTGGTCGCAAGCATGCAGTTAACGACATGCTCAAGGAGGTGTTTCTCAGTCGCACACTGGAGCAGTGGACCGAGACGTTTGCCGGGCATGACCTGCCGTTTTCACCGCTACTCACCGCCAGTGAGCTGTTTGACGATCCGCATGTACAGGCGCGGGGCACCGTTCGCGTGCTCCCGGAAGACCGAACGATCAGCGTCCGGTTTCCGGTGAAATTCTCCCGTGGTTTGCCGGACAGCGATCCAGTGGTACCTGCGTTGGGTGAGTACGATGTCGAGGCGTTCAAGGCTGGTTTCTGAATGGCACGGGGTTCACCCCAAGCAAATCTAGTTTGTGCTTGAGTTAAATTGCAAAGCCTTGAGGATAGTGCTGAGTTTGTTCTTCGCATCTTCCAGTTTTTTCAGTTTAATCGATAGTTCCATGGCTTTGCGTTGCAACGTCTTTTCACGCAGATCCAGTTCGGATTGTCGTTTGTTCTGTTGTAGTTGCTGTTCGCTATAGTTTTGCAGTAACACCTCTTTTTTCTGATTAAGCAGAAGTTCTTTCTCTTGCAGCTGTAATTCTCTGGATGCCAAGGTTTTTTGTTGGAGGTGATATTGATTTTTTTGAAGCGTCAATTTTTCTGCCAGTTCAGAAAACTCCTCAAATGTTGTTTCTACTTCAGTCAGGAGGTGCTCGGCGTCAAGATCCTGAAATACTGACTCCTCATCGCTTATTTCTTGGGTTTCAGTATCTTGATTGAAAGGCTTCTGGTCAGATAATGCGGCGTCAGCGTCCCCTTTGGAGTTGAATTTTGGATCGTGCTGTTTGTGAACTGTTGGCGGATGGGTTTCGGTATCACCAGGTGAAACAGGTACACCTGTTTCAAGGGCCGGCCCAAAGGAGGCAGAGGGCTGGAAATTGAATAATTTGACAATCAAGTTTTTTGCGACGTGCAGGGTGTAATGCTCTTTCATTACTGCTGAGGTCACTGTCTGCTCGCTCAAGTCCAAAAGGTAGAAGGAGGAGGCATTGGTCGCGCCAGTATTATCCGTAGCTACTTCCTGCAGAATCTGCTTGAACACCTTCTCGACCTCTTGACCGTCAGCAGCAGAAGTCAGGGTGTGCAGACTGTAGTCATCGACTTCTTTATGCAACGAGACGAGATAAATCAGGGAGTCATTGTCACCAACGTCTTCGTTCAGGCTGTAGGCAAGGAAGTTCTGGTTAAGTTTCGCAATGGCGAAGCCGAATAGCAGCGCCGCAGTCAAGACGTTCTGCTCGTCGTGTTGGATGGAAAGGGTTCGTACCAGCATGTGGGCACCACGAAGTTAAAAATAATATGCATACAAGAATACGAAGGAATGACCTTGTGAAGCTTTAAGCCGTTGCTGGCGATGATGTTGATAAATCTTAAATTTAGTCAGATTTATCTGATCGTGGCTGATCCGGCCGGAAACTATCAAGCGTAATGTTTATTGTCTCAGGCTTATTCAGAATGGTTCGTGGCGTGATCGCAGCTTGCTGTCGAAGCGCTTTCGGGCATAAACATTCGTTTCGGCCTCTGATGCATGAGTTGATATTCGTGACTCGATGATCGCGGCCTTTTTTAGCTGAACTCGGAAGTTATGATCGAAATATCCAAACTCACTAAGATTTTCTCCGGACATATAGCCGTAGACGATCTGTCTCTTCATATTGGGCCCGGAGAGATTCTGGGCGTTTTGGGGCCAAACGGTGCTGGAAAGTCCACCACCATGAAAATGCTGACAGGCTTCCTTGCGCCGACGTCCGGTACTGCGAGCATTCTTGGATTTGATATTCGCAAGCAGAGGCTTTTAGCTCAGCGCCAAATGGGATATTTGCCGGAAGGCACCCCTTGTTATGACGACATGCGGGTCCAGAGCTTTCTTGAATTCATTGCCAGCATCCGCGGTTATCGTGGAGCAGAGAGGCGTGAGCGCGTGGCTCGAGCGATAGATCTGCTGGAGTTGGGGGGAGTTTGCGGGCAGCCCATTGAAACACTGTCCAAAGGGTTCACTCGTCGGGTCGGATTGGCTCAAGCGATCCTGCATGACCCCAAGGTGCTGATTCTCGATGAACCCACCGACGGGCTCGACCCGAACCAGAAACACCAGGTCCGCGAACTGATCCAGGGACTGGGACAGGACAAGACGGTCATTATCTCCACGCATATTCTCGAAGAGGTCTCGGCTATTTGTAAGCGTGCCTTGATCATCAGTAACGGCCGGGTCCTGGCAGATGGCCCGCCCGCCGAGTTGCAAAGTCGCTCTCGTTATCACCAGGCTGTCACCGTGCAGGCTGACGAGCCGCTGGACTTGCTGGCCCTGGCAGTGCTGCCAGGCGTCGCCGGGGTCGAAGAGAACAAGGAGGAACAGAGCCTCACGCTGCTGGCCCGGCCGGGTGCGGTCATTTTTCCTCAGGTCAGTGCGCTGGTGGCTGCTCGGGGATGGCGGTTGAACAGGTTGGATCTGGAGCAGGGGCGTCTCGATGAGGTCTTTCAGCGTTTGACTCGAGGAGAAACGGCATGAAGCAGTTGCCAGTGATTTTCAAGCGCGAGTTGGCCAGCTACTTTTCGTCGCCGCTGGCCTACGTGTTCATCGAAATATTTTTGGTCCTGTCCGGCGTCTTCACGTTTTACCTGGGCGGTTTCTATGAACGCAACCAGGCGGATCTGGCGCCTTTCTTCGGCGTTCATCCCTGGCTTTACCTGATCCTGATTCCGGCGTTGGCCATGCGCCTGTGGGCCGAGGAGCGCAAGTCCGGCAGCATAGAGTTACTCATGACCCTGCCGGTTTCCTGTTTCGATGCTGTTGTCGGCAAGTTTCTCGCAGCATGGGTTGTGGCCGGTATCAGCCTGGTTCTGACGTTGCCCATGGTGATCACCGTGAATTATCTCGGGGACCCGGACAACGGCGCGATTCTCACCGCCTATCTGGGTAGTTGGTTGCTCGCCGGGGCTTATCTGGCGATTGGTTCCTGCATGTCGGCTTTGGCGAAGAGCCAGGTCATCGCGTTAATTCTTGCCTTGGTGGTGTGCTTCTTGTTTGTCGCCTGCGGTTTTCCTCCGGTGCTGGATGCACTTAATCCGTGGGCACCGCAATGGCTGCTGGATTTGCTGGCCTCGCTGAGTTTTCTGACTCGTTTCGATGCGATCAGCAACGGCATGATCGATCTGCGCGATCCGCTCTATTTTGTCAGTGTGATCGTGGCCTGGCTGGCGGCCACCGTCGTGGCTGTCAATCTGAAGAAAGCCGAATAAGGAAGAGTTCATGAAGCGTGTGATGTATTCCGGTGTCGGCCTGCTGCTGATTGCTTTGCTTTTCCTGGCGTTCAACATAGGGGTCGGCAAGTGGCTCACGGATGTTCGCCTGGATCTTACCGAGTACAAGCTTTACTCGATAAGCCCAGGCACCCGCCAGATTCTTGCCAATCTTGAGACGCCAATAGACCTGTACTTTTTCTATTCGGACAGTGGCTCGAAGGAGCTGGTGCCACTGCGAGGCTACGCCCTGCGTGTCGAAGAGCTACTCAAGGTCTACGAGCGTGAGGCGGGGGGCAAGCTTCGTCTTCACATCATCGACCCACAGCCATTTTCCGATGAGGAGGACCGAGCAAACGGATTTGGCCTTCAGGCGATGCCTCTGAGGCAGGGTGTGGCGCCGGTTTATTTCGGTTTGGTCGGTACCGATTCGCAGAACAACGCCCAAGTGATCCCGTTCTTTCTCCCGGAGCAGGAAGAGCGGCTTGAGTACGAGATCAGCCGACTGATACAAACATTGCTCCGGCCACAGCGGCCAGTGGTGGGGTTGCTCTCCACCTTGCCGATCAATGGTGATTTCAATACGAGCATGCAGCGCAGGATCGAACCTTGGGTGCTGACCCAGGAAATCCGTCGGGAATTCGAACTTCGAGAGCTGTCGACCGACATTCAGGAGATACCGCCTGAGGTCACAGTGCTGATGCTCGTGCATCCCAGGAAATTGACGCAGTCGACGCTGTACGCCATCGATCAATTCGTGTTGCGTGGCGGCAAACTATTGGCCTTTGTCGACCCGCTGAGTGAACAGGATCCCGGCGCGGAGCACTTTGGGATTCCCAGCAAGGACAAGTCTTCGGACCTGGCTCCGTTGTTCAAAACCTGGGGTATGCAGATGCAGCCGGGCAAGCTGCTGGCGGACGGTTCCTATGCGCTGTTCGATAGCACAGGGGAAGGAGGGCGCCCGATTCCCCGACCTTTCACCCTCGAACTACCGCAGGCGGCATTAAATCAGGATGATCAGAGCACGTCCGGATTGGAAAGCATCAGCCTGACCACCGCTGGAATAATCGAGCCGGTGGAAGGTGCTACCACGCGATTTACGCCGCTGATGCACAGCTCGGATTACGCGATGCCATTGGAGGTCAGTCGCTTCGAAAAGACTGTTGACCTCGATCAGCTGATGCAGGAACTTCCGCTTCATAGTCAGCGGTACGTCACTGCCGCGCGAATTCAAGGACCTGCGACGTCGGCATTTGCCGATGGTATCGAAGGGCATCGAAACGGCCTCAAGCAGGCGCAGCAAATCAACGTGATTGTAGTGGCCGATACCGACCTGTTGAGTGACCGGATGTGGCTGCAAACTCAAGACTCCAATGGACGCACCGTGCAGCATCCCTGGACGGATAATGCAAACTTTGTACTCAATGCACTGGATAGCCTGAGTGGATCTGATGCTCTCAATAGCCTTCGTTCCCGTGGCCGCTACAACCGTCCCTTTGCTGTGGTGGAGCAGATGCAGCGTAAGGCCGAAGCGAGTTTCAGGAAAAAGCAGTCGGTCCTTCAGATGCACCTCGATGAGACCGAGCGCAAATTGGCGCAGTTGCAGGAGCAACGAGCAGACAAAAACCAGGCGCTTGATGCTGAGCAGGAGTCGACGATCCGTCAGTTCATGCAGGAAAAAATGCGCATACGTCAGCAGCTGCGTGAGGTGCAGTACCAATTAAACGCTGATATCGAGGAGTTGGGGAGGCTGTTGAAGGTCGTCAATATCGCCTTGGTTCCGCTTTTGCTGACCTTGTGCATGCTGGTGGTATGGGGCATTCGGCGTGTTCGCCGGGTGACGAGCCTGCGTCGCTAGCGTTTTGGATTGAGCTGATGGTTGTAGGATGTGTCTGATGCAGGGGTTCGCATTGTCTGAGTGGGCATATGGAAACGTGCAGTTTTTGCCCGGTAGCTATTTGGGTAAGATCTTTCCGGCTCTGGGGAAATCAAGTGCAAACGTTAATCTATCGGCCAGATAAACATGGCTACGTTACACCGGCAGCTTGTTTTTCTGGGCGACGATCCGTCTGGCCCTGATAGTCTTGCGGGTGTTTTCGCGCCGAAAGTATCAGGGCTTCGGGCTACGCCTTCGACATTTGCAGGCAATCGACATCGATTTTTTAGGGAAGACTGCACATGGGAAGCATCGTTATCGTTGATGATCATCCTTTGATCCGTTTAGCGGTCAGGATGATGCTGGAGAAAGAAGGCCATACGATTATGGCCGAAGTAGATAATGGTTCGGATGCATTGGAGATCGTGCGCAAGCTTCTGCCTGATTTGATCATCCTCGATCTCAGTATTCCCAATATGGATGGCTTTGCGGTGATTTCCCACCTCAAGTCCATCGGTCTGGCGGTGAAAGTCCTGATACTGACTTCAGGGGACTCGCGTAATTTCGCCATGCGTTGCCTGCAGGCTGGAGCGGCCGGATTCATCTGCAAGGACGATAACCTGGATGAACTGGTGGGGGCGGTCAAGGCGGTGCTGTCGGGGTACTCCTATTTTCCGGAGGACACCATTTTCATGCTGCGGGAAAACGTCCAGGCAGCGAACCAGGAAAGTACCCTCATCGCACAGCTTTCCGACCGTGAAATTACCGTGTTGAAGCTCCTTGCCCAAGGGCTTGGCAATCAGGAAATTGCCGAGACCCTGATCATCAGCCACAAGACCGTGAGCACTTATAAAGTTCGCTTGCAGAGAAAGCTCAATGCACCAAACCTCGTGACCCTGGTTGAGTTGGCCAAGCGCAACGGCGTCGCGTGATCATAGCTGGTTCGACTGCACTTCCCTGATCGGCTAGCGATCAGATAATTCTGCGTGATTTTTCGATAAATCCTTTGGGGTGCGAATAATCTGCTGACATTCGTCCTGGCAGCATTTGGATAGCATCAGGTATTTCCTTGCCCATGGTTCTTCCTGATGTTGATCAACGAAACTGTCCATCCAAAATTCATCTTGTATAGCCAATCCCCGGGACTGTTGTTGCAGTACTGGGCTTCGCTGAATGCTCTTGGAATCTATAACGTAACGCCGTGCTCTATCTGGGCAACCCTGATGCAGCGTCCGCCATCAGCCGATCGCTACGATCTGTTGCTGTACGACCATTCGGGTGTCAAGGCGTGTCTGAGCGATGTGTTGCCACGTTTGGCTGAACGAAGGTTGGCCCGGCAGATCATTGTGTTGACTCATATTGATCCCGCGCCTCGTCACCGATTGTTAGCCTGGGGAATGGACAAGGGTATTGCGCTGCTCGATGTCGCGAATCCACCGATGGACAGCAGGACCTTGCTCGGTCTTCTGGAAAAATGGGGTGCCGGTCGTCAGCAATCCCTCAGTCGATCAGGCTGAATCCTCGCTCCAGTTCAATCATGGCCTGTTCTACCTGGGCCGCCTTCTCCCCAAGCCCCGACAGATCGTTGGAGCAGGCCTCTTCCATTTCCCGGCAATGGGCGATCAACCGTTCGGCCTTGACGACACTCGCTGCTCCCCTTATCCGATGTGACAATTCGCAAAGTGCCTGGACGTCTCGTTTTTGCAATAGCAGATGGAGCGTCCCCAGGTCCTGTCGGTTACTGCTTAGCAATTCGCTCACCAGTTGCTGGACCAGTGAAGCATTACCTCCGGCCAGTCGACTCAAGGCTTCGATACCGATGCGGTACTGATCGTCTTCGGTATTCGCCAGCCGTTGAGGTTTGGCAATGTGGTGTTCTTGCATTGGCAAGCGGTTAAACGTGAACGAGGACAGGTGTGCCTCCAGCTCATCCAGGCTTATCGGTTTGATCAGGCAGTCATTCATGCCGGTCGAGAGGTAGCGCTCGATGTCCACTTGCCGGGCATCAGCAGTCAATCCCAGGATCACTGTCGGAGTGAGCCTCAACAGTCGTTCTTCCTCACGCACCGCCATGGTCAGCTCTGCCCCCGTCATGATCGGCATATGGCAGTCGGTGATGATCAGATCGCACTGAAGTTCCCGCCATGCCGTCAGGGCTATCTCGCCGTTCTCGGCACCTACAGCCTCATAGCCGAGGAACTGGAGTTGCTGAAGGAGCAACTGGCGGTTCAAGTCATGATCATCGACGACCAGTATCCGCCTCGGGCCATGACGCGATGGCGCATTTATCGATGGGGAGGAGGGGGCAAGTGGCGGTACCGGGTCGAGTCGTGTCAGTGTGAGACTCACCTCGAACTGAGTACCGTTGCCTGGCGCACTGGTCATGTGCAGCGTGCCACCCATCATTTCGCACAGCGAGCGGCTGATGACTAGCCCCAGACCAGTGCCGCCTCGTACGTTCACCGGATCCTGGTTCACCTGCGCAAACGGGTGGAACAGCCGACGCTGGTCCTCCAGCGAGATACCGATCCCGCTGTCCTCGACCTGCATCGTAAGAGCAAGGCTAAACGGTTCAACCAACTCGCCGACCACGGAAACTTTTACGAAACCTTCGTTCGTGAACTTGATGGCGTTGCTGACCAGATTGGACAGCACTTGTGTGAAACGCAGTGGATCGATGAGCACATCACTGTTGATGTTAGGTTCAATGTCCAGAATCAGCTCCAGGCCTTTGTGCCTGGCCGGCCCATCGAAAATCCGGAACACCGCCTCCACCAGTTGCTGCGGATTGCTGCGCTTGGGCGCAAGGCTAAGGCGACCGGACTCGATACGTACGATATCAAGGATGTCACCAATCAGCCCCAACAGGCTGTTCGCAGCCGTATGGGCAATTTCGATACCGGCACGATCGAGTATGCCTTGGTCCGCACGCTTCAACGCCAACTCGAGGGTCCCGATGACAGCGCTCATCGGGGTGCGGATTTCATGACTCATCGTGGCCAGGAAGGTGGTTTTGGCACGACTGGCATCATCGGCCTGAACTTTTGCGGAGCGCAGTTCCTCAACCAGCGAGTGCTGTTCTGTAGTGTCAAGCCAGCCGCAGATAACCCCCTTGATGGTGCCGCCCGAATCGCGGAATGGCTGGATCCAGTGGTCGATCCAGATGGTTCTGTCACCCAGGATGATCTCGCAGCGTTGCCGGATCGTATCGCCACTTTCCATGGCGAGCAGGTAGTTTCGATGGTAATCCGAGACAGTTTCGAAGCAGTCGATGGGCATTTCCAGGGCGGTTTTTCCTAGTATGTCATTCAAGGAAAGGCCAAGGGCTTGCTCATAGCTTCGCGTGCAGGAAAGCATACGACCTTCCTGATCACGCACGTAAACCGGTTGCGGCATGGCGTCGCTGAGTGTTTGTAAAAACCGCAATTGATCATTCAATGCCTGTTCGGCCACCACACGTTTTTTGATCTGCCGACGCAGGAGAAATACCTTGAGCAGGATGAGTGCGACCACTGTCAACGCCACTGCGATGATTTCCCCAATCACCTGGCGGTAATCTCGCCAGGTCTGCCCACTCATTGCGGTATTGGCGCGCCAGCGGTTGGTGATCGAATTCATGTCGTCGGGCGGGATACTCAGAATTGCCTTGTTCAGGATCGACTGCAATTCGGTATCGCTGCGGCGCATGGCAAAGTTGTTGGTGGCCTCGTTACCGCTCGTGATTCCTGCGATCTGCAAGGTATTGTCGTAGAGTCGACTGGTGTAGTAGCGAGCGGAGGAGAGGGGCATCATGGCCGCATCGGCCTTGCCTTCGGCCACCATGCCGAGCGAGTCCAGTGTGGTTGCGGGCGTAAGAAGGCGGATTTGCGGATGCTCACTGCGTATCTGTGAAAGGACGGCCTGGCCCTTGGCAATGGCCAGTCGCTTGCCTTTGAGGCTCTGAAGTCCGTTGAATGTCTTGTTCGCCCTGGAGGTGACCACGGCAAATGAACTAGTTGCAAAGGAGTGGGTGAAACGCAAAAAGGTTTCCCTTTCCGGTGTGGGAATCAACATTGCCAGGTCGGCTTCTCCAGCTTTCAGAGCCTGTTGAAGATTGTTGAAGCTGCCCGTGCGTTCTACCTCGAACTGCAACCCGGTACGCAACGAAATGATGTCGAACAAATCAGCGACAATGCCATTGAAGTTGCCGTTGGTGTCGAAAAAGGCGGCGGGTGCCAGGTCATCGTTGACGACCATCCGGACCACCGGATGCTCGGCTATCCATCGCTGCTCCTGGGCACTCAAGGTCACTTTGTCCCCGGACAGGACAAAGCCACCGCCTGCCCAGCGTTTGATGATGTAGGAAAGTTTTACCTGGCCCAGTGCATCAATGCTGTTATTCAATATCTGTAGTAAATGGGTATTGTCCTGCTTTACGGCGAAGCTGAACCCATTTGAGTTCATTTCCACAGGTCGATCGTACTTCACATAATTGAAAAAGCTCTGGTTGATCATGTAGTAGGCCGAAAGCGAGTCCCCTAGGTAAACGTCGACCTGCTCAAAGGCCAGTGCAGCCATAGCTTCGGTCTGTGACTTGAATCGCACCAGTCGCGCTTGCGGAAACAGGTTCTGTACTTCCTCGGGGGACCGATAATCTTCGGCCATGGCGATCGTCGCGCCGCTGAGGTTTTTGGGAAGCAAGCGACTGTCGCCCTGGCGGCGGAAAATGGCAGGGGAGTCTTCCGCGTACGGTCGACTCAACACCACGGAGTAGGCGTCAAGTTCAAAGTTGTTGGCGCCGCTGAGCAGGTCGATTTTTCCGGACCGGAGCGCCTCGAGCGCCTCGGCCCGATCCGTCAGGTTGAGCACGCTGATTTCGATTCCCAATTGCTGGCTGAGCAAGGCCACCACGTCGGCGCTTATACCCTCATAGTCACCGTCGCCATACACGATATCCAGTGGCGGGAAACTTGGCAGAGAGACCCCAAGCGTCAGCTTGCGTTTGTGCCTCAGCCACGCCCAGTCCTGTTCGGAAAGTTGTATGTCCTGATGTTCTGAAGCGAGCTGGCTCAACAAATGGAGACGCTCAGGTGTCTTGGTCGCGCCCCAGGCAGAAATAATTGGCAGCAGCAGGAGCAGGGCGCCCAGCACAACGGAAGGACGGATCAATGAGCCAGGTTTGAACATGGAAGTTACCAGAATGAGGTCGAGAGCCCGTTACCATTCCTTGGTGGCTTGCTGTCATGAGGGTTTTCGCAGCGTGTGAGCACGACGCCGTCTACGGATAAACAACATGGCCTTAAGGTAACGAGCACACAGGTTGCAAATTGCCGATTAAGGGTCGAACGAGCCTGATCCGATGGGCTTCAGATGAGATACGTGGCAGGTGATTTGAGGAAGAGGCGATCAGGCTGTAAACAGGTAATCGCGCTTATTGCGTTCAGCGTCCAGGCAATATTGGTAAAAATGCGTTCCTGACATCGGTCGTGCCAATCCATAACCTTGACCAATGGAACAGCCCATCTGGCGCAAGTGCTCCCGTTGTTCCGACGTCTCCACGCCTTCAATCACGAGTGACAGACCCAGGGAGTCGGACAGCCTGACCGCGCTTTCGATGACGGCGCGGTGATCGGGGCGCGATTCAAGTTCACGCACAAAGGAGCCGTCCAATTTGAGTTGATTGAACGGAAGGTCGCAAAGTCGTTGCAGTGATGAATAACCAATGCCGAAGTCATCCATTGCCAGGCTGCATCCCATCAATCTCAGGCGTATCAGGTTTTCCAGGCTATTGGCCGTAGAAGTGACCAAACCTGTTTCGGTTATCTCGAAGAGTAATCCGTGGGCGGGTAGCCCGAGTTCGCTCAAGGCTCTTTCAATCTGATCGACAAAGGTTGCGGAGCCCAGTTGCGTGGCATGCACATTGAACGCTAACTCAACGAGCGGGTGAAATAGCGACATGGCTTTCTGTAGCTCCAGTCCCTTTTTCAGCATCCGTGCGAGCAGTTTGTCAATGAGGTGATGAGCTTCTAGGGTCGGCAGAAAGTAGGCGGGCGACAGGATACCCAGCCGCGGATGGTTCCAGCGTGCAAGGACTTCCGCGCCTTTGAGCTCACCGCCGCCCAGCATGATTTTGGGTTGATAG
>Ga0157371_10004672_pt1 | contig 11847 bp, 10 predicted proteins | sample C45metaG_FD_113462 | JGI IMG/M metagenome (GOLD analysis project Ga0157371, IMG submission 113462) | Corn rhizosphere microbial communities from Kellogg Biological Station, Michigan, USA - C4-5 metaG | ecosystem: Host-associated > Plants > Roots > Rhizosphere > Soil | place: USA: Michigan... | reverse complement strand
CTTGCATGTATTAGGCATGCCGCCAGCGTTCGTCCTGAGCCAGGATCAAACTCTCCATAATAGAGAACTTAAAAAGCTCATTTGTTTTGCTGGCATCATCATTAAATGATGTCAAAAATTGTTGCTATCAAACTAACAGATGTTAGTCTTTCAAGCTATATGTCTTAACGTTTTGCATGTTCAGTTTTCAATGTTCATGTTGTTGTCTCGTTTTGACGACTTTTATATCATAACAAATTTCGTTATTAATGTCAATAACTTTTTTAATTTGTTTTTTCTAGGAAAGTCATTAATTAAAAAGACAGCTAAAATAATATATCATCCTTTGAAGACATTTACAAGTGTTTTTCTACTATAATTTTAAAAAGTTTTCAAGATGAATAAGCAACACATTATTTAGAGAATGGAAAAGGCGAGCAAATACTAATAGAACTTATCATATCAAACAAAAAACCGGTCTCCATTTGGAAACCGGTTTAAAATAATAAAATTTAGTAAGCCGCTTTTGCCGTACTTTATAAGAAAGTTTTAAACCACCACTCCTCAAAGTGGGTGTTCGCAGAAACTATCTTGCATGTCCTCATTGTCAAAAGAGAATAAGGCTTGTCATTCCAGCATCTATATAAAACTCCCTGTTACAGCATAAAGGTTAAAACTTAATATCCATACGTACAATGCAGCTTATATTGATATATTAAACCCATTTCGGATTTAATTCAAGGAAAATGATTTTACTCAACAATCATTACATTAATCGTTTTTGCAAAGTAGAGCATGCTTCTCTTTCCGTCATTAAATTATAGCAACTAGATGATTTCCCTTTAACAGAGCTGCTTTTTCCACGCTCGGACATTTAGTTCAACCCTCATCCCCCCTTTTTGTCATTTATAAATTTCTAACTAAATTACACCTTATCTATCATGAAGAACCCGATAACATTTATGTATAATAAGAAATAACATTATCTATATAAGTGAGGATGTGTGTGCATGGATCCGAATGAGCGTCGAGATATTGATATGGACGAAGAAATAGACGATGAAGAACTGCAGCAACTTGTATTAGAGGCACAGCGAGAAGCACTTCTTAATGAACCACGTGAAAAAACAGGACGCACAATAAAGAGGCCTTTTCCTAAATGGATATTCTGGCTAATGGCTATGGTTTTGTTTATTAATACATTTGCTGTGATTTTTCAAATTTACTCCATCCCCGCGATTGAATTTATAAAAACGTCTGCAAGATTATCGACCCAAGAAGACATCGCGCTCTATAAGGAGTCTGTTGTAGTTGTTTTAACAGAGGATGGAAAAGGAACAGGTTTTTCTATATCCAGTGATGGAACTATCCTAACTAACTATCATGTCATCGAAGGAAATGGTACTGTAACAGTTGAATTCCCCGAGGACGGGCGCTTTAAAGCAAATGTTGTGAACACGTATCCATCCGTTGATCTTGCTGTATTAAAAGTGGAAGGAGAAGATTTCCCTTTTTTAGAGCTCGCAGAACAAACTACTTATATAGAAGGAGACCATATTTCTTTTATCGGTAATCCGTTAAGTTTTACAGGAATAGCTAATGAAGGTACCATCATAAATTATTTTCAATTAAGCGATTGGGATGTCCCTGTTATGATGATGAAGGCACCGGTTTACCGTGGCAATAGTGGCAGTCCTGTATTGAATGAAAAAGGGCAAGTAATCGGCGTTGTGTTCGCTACATTAGACCATGATGAGTATGGAAAGGTTGGATTATTCATCCCTATTGATGAATACAATAAACAACAAAACTTTGAATAGAAAAAAACACCCCATCCAAGTCAATGACCGTATGTGGGGTGTTTCAGCTTAAATTACAAGTATTTTTCTTTCCAGTTCCCACGCTCTTTTTCATTTAACTCATTTTCAAGTGTTTCATCCCACTTCTCTAGCAAAGTATTCCACACCCGAGCGTACAAGAGGTCCTCCTCTTCATTATACAGGATAAACTCCAAGCAGGGGACATCATCTATATAGAGCTCTGATGTAGAGACTATTTCGGATACAACTGTTTGGATGTCTCCTTCTTCTGCTTCCACACCGCTAGTTCGAAGTGCATTTATTACCTGCAAATCCTCAAACTTTATTTTAGCGCTTTCTTCCTTTGCATACCGATAAATCTCTAATTCTTCCTCTCCATCTAAAGCAGGTTTGATTTCACCTTGTAAAAAGTCTTCATGGCAAGGGCTATAGAGCAAAGTATGGGTCTTCGTTTCTTGCTCCTCTTCAAATATCCCATTTTCAAGTTGGCGGAGCCCTCTATCTGTTAAAGCAAATACGCTCTCTCTCTTTTCGATTAATCCAGTTCTCCCCATAATGTTAAGTAAATCCTCAAGAAATAGCTGCTCCACTAGTAGTAAATCACTTAATTGATCTGCTTTTGTAATTTTCGCTTTTTGAAAAGTAAGTAGCATCATTTTCATGAGTACATCCATCTTCGTCCGTTTTATCGGCTTGAATTCCACTTCAATAGAATGAACTGCAATGCTCCATGAAGCAGAATCTATCAATTTCACTTTTATATTCTGTAGCAGTTCCTTTTTTAAACGTTTCTCCAATTCACGCATTTTCCTATGCCCCTAAGCTCACTTATTATTTTCTAGTTCCCTTTATGGTCTCGGAAACCATTTTGACCTTTAACAATACGAAGCAAGCGTTCATACATCTCTCTAGAATCCCTCTGCTTCGCACGTTTTGTGAACATCTCTGCACTTCCCACAAGTACTAGCAACTCTCTCGCTCGTGATAACGCTACATTTAATCGACGATAATCATTAGCAAATCCGATGTCCCCACTCTTATCTTGATTATTACGAACCATACTTAATAGGATTACATCCATTTCCATCCCCTGAAATTTGTCGACAGTTCCTGTTCTAAAGTTTAAGTGCTTCAAGCTAATTTCTTGTTGAATTAGGCGATCTATCCGCTTCACCTGTTCACCGTAAAAACTAATAACACCTATACTCTTTCTTTCCTCTGGTTTCATTCTACCTTCTTTTTTCGCAGTTTCCGTAGCTTTATCCAAATCAATTAGAACTTCTCGAATGGTATTTAATTCTCCTTGATTGAATCGGCTCTTACCGTCCTTCATGCGCTCTTCAAAGTAAGTTTTTTCATTTGGCATATTAAGCCACAAGAGATGATCGTTTCTTTTGACATAGTGAGATTCAAGTAAATGGTCACGCATAGTATCTGAATCCGTTAAACCACATTGCAGACGATAATTTTCTTCTTCATAAAATGGCGTAATAGTTTCCATGATACTTTCATGCATACGATATTGGATGGCTAGCATCGTTTTATTGCTCTTCGGTAGGTTTTTAAATAGACGCTCGAATAAAGACTCTTTTAATAACTTCTTCAATTCTTCCTTCTCTTCAAAATCGTTACTTTCTTCCAGTATCGCTTTAAGTGTTTCATCCAATGTATCTTCCCCAACAAGAGGAGGAAGCTGATGATGATCTCCAACTAGAATAATCTTTTTACCCTTTAACATTGGCAAAAGTAGTTCGGGTGGTGTTGCTTTGGATACTTCATCGATAATAACCACATCGAAGGTTGGATAATTCTCCATAAATTCTTTTCTGGCAGATGCAACACAGGTTGTCCCAATAACGTTTGCGTGCCGTACATAGAGTTTCCGGATCTCATCTAAATCATGGTCATTTGCATCTTGCAGTAATGAAAACCATTCGTTCTGCAGGGATTGAGTGATTGGTAAGCGATCTTTTTCTTGTTGAAGGGATATGTTTTTCTCCGACAGAAAGGTTATTTCGCTTCTAGTTCTTTCACGCTCTTTCTCGGGGTTTCGCTGCAATATTTCGTCTAGCGTTTTTAATTGTCTTTCCTGCTCCAAACCTTCCGAATTCACTCGCTTACTTTCCTTCTCTTTTTCTTGGAGAGCTTTTGCGTACACTTCAATTTGTTCAACCATACCTTTAACTTTGTTCTTTTTCAGCTCTAATTGATTTACATAATTTGTGAGCGTTACTTCTATATTCTTTAAATTAGTTAGTGCGTCCTCCTTCTCGCGTACATCTGTTTGCAATAGATGTAGTGAGGGTATGTCATGAACAGGACCTATTTCCCTCTGTAGTTGGTCTACTCGCCCCTGGAGGTGCTGTTGCTGTTCGTTTTGAGTAATTCCGTTATTTTTTAGCTCATTTATAGTCTGCTCCATCGTCATTTTGGTTTGCTTTACTTGCTCAACCATTTGCTGCTTAACCGTTTGAAACATCTTAGTCGAATTAATCTTCGCCTGTTGAAAAATAGCCCCCTGCTTCCATACGAAGTTCTTACGGACATATAGTCCTTCTAAATAGATTGCTAGTTTTTCCATATTCACTTCTTCGTTATGGGAAGTTAACATTTTCTTCATTATATCGATAAACTGATGAATCTCTTTCACCGTGTAAGAAGAATGAAAGACAGTCCCGCTTCTACCAATATTATTTTTCACGTTTTCCACTGGAAAGTTATCCTTCCGCAGTAAGCGCTCCAAATAATCAATCGCAGATAACAATCGAGCATTTACATCTTGCCACTCAGTAAATGATTTGATTTTCTCTATTAACTGATCAAGCTCGATCAATTGCTGCTGTAAAATAGCAGAGAGCTCAATCCCAGAGTCATTCACTCTGCTTCTTAATATCTCTAACTTGCGAATAGATTCCATTTCACTTAGTAATTCTTCTATGCTTTTTATTTTTATCTGTGCAACTTGATATTTCTGTCTAGTTGTCACTAGTATCTCTTCCATCTTTTGTAACGACCCTGTTGCTTCATGATAGAGTATTTCATGACGAATCTGATTCATTTCCAAATTCAATTGATCGATTTTTCCTATCAATTGTTGCTTCGTTGGATTAGACTCGATGTATTGCTCCATCTGGTGGATTTCTTTCGATAGTTCGTCAGATGTCTTCTGCAAAGTTTGTAGACTATTTTCAAGCTCTTCTCGTTCTTTCTTCAATTGGACTAAGCTCTTTTTAAGCTGTTTAATTCCATTACTTATTTCTATATGCTGCTCTCGAGCAGCTTCCTTTTGCTTTATGCTTTCTTCTAACAAAGTAAGTTGGTTTTCAAGCAACTGTATTCGCTCTTCACAATTAGTTAGCTCATCTGTTAGTTGACCTTCCTTGAAGGAATGGGAATCAATTTCATTTTGTAAGTCACTCAATGTTTGATCTTTCCAATATTGCCCTACATTTTCTTCTATAAACTTTTTACCTTCTTCTTCAATGCTTTCCGTACGTCCAAAGCGTAAAATCCGAATGTCTTTATTCGAAAGTAAACGACTTAACGCATTATCTACCGCTAAGTTGGATTGGGAAGCAACTAAAGTTCGAAGCCCAGCTTTTGCGTTCTGCTGACATATTTCTGAAATTACCGTAGTCTTTCCTGTTCCTGGTGGTCCTTGAATGACATAAAGATCCTCTGCAGACATAGCCCCAATGACAGCCTCTTGCTGAAACTCATTGAGTTGATTATGAAATTCTAATTTCTCTTGCTTACTTGTAATACGTATAGTCGGACGATCTTCAAATAATATTTTTTCTAAGTTAGCATTTGCTGCAAGGCCATTTTGTAAGTCTTCAAATCCTTTTCGAAGGCGTCTAATTTGGCTAAGGGTAGCAAAATTACTAAATACAGCTTCTTTCAATTTTGGATGCAACTGATTTCGTCTTGCCATTTCTCGAAACTTGGGCTTGATTTCGATTTCGATCGTCTTCTTATTTCGATCTACTTTCAGCACTTCACCCACGTCATTTTGAAATCCTTTCAAAGTAACACTTAGACCCTTTAATTTATTCCATTCATTATTGTTCACATTACTACCGATTAGTGTCATTCTACTGAAGTCTTCGTTTAATAGTAGCTTGGAGTAAGCTGTTGTAATATCCGCAATGTCCGCATTGCGTTCTTGAATTTTCAAATACCCTTCCCAACTGGAAATTCGTTTTTTTACGTATTCTGAACGTTCTTCCGCTACAGGTAATTCTCGAATCTTTGTATGTAATTGAATTGGCATTCCTGCACCATTATTACGGGCAGTAACAAAAGTTAAATCTACCGAAAGGCGTCTATTCGTTCGTACTGGAACTTTCATGCCACGTACGTGAAAACCAGTAGCAAGAAAACCGTCATTTTGTAGTACACACTCCATTACCGCCACTCTTCCAGTTAACTTTTCTGCCAACACTGTATTCGTTGCATTATCAAAGTAAAGAGAAAGAGAGATATTACCATGCGAATTGACTGGTCGCTTTTCAATATGCACTTCAAAAGATTTTTGTATGTTAAAAAAGGCATGTTCATCAGTTGACCATTCCTGAATTCCTTTGCGTGCTTTATTCGTCATCATTAGGTTACACCGCATCGTGTTTACTAGGGTTGCCGCTTGTCTCATGAACAGACCTCCTTTTATTTTTAGCTATGATGATATTGAGGAAATCCACTCGTTTTCCGCTGACGAACTTTTAAGCCTCCTCAGGGCAATAGGATATCGGTTACGAATCCGTTGCCACACGGATGTAGCGAATGCAGGATTTGTTCCTATAAGCTCGTTGCGTGGTTTTGGTAGCCCGTTTTTCCGCAGTACTCGCGGATTTTATTCACATATATATTCTTCCAAAAACTATAATCTTATTTTACAGTGCCTTATATTTAATTAAACCCAACTTATATATCCTAGCATTTTTCGAAGAAATCGTGAATTACTGTACATTTGAGAAAATTAAATCGACGTTTATTAGAATAAAAATACATCCTTGAAAAATTGTGTACGCTGATATTCCAACTAATAACTTACTTTTCAAGACAAAAAAACCGGCTCCCTTTGGAAACCGGTTCCTTCAAAATTTGGATTGATAAGCTGAGCTCACTTTTACAAGCAATTAATGTGCATCAGGGAATACTCTTTTTACAGTGTCAGAAAATTCTTCAAAAAATCCTTCTACAGGCTCATTTGCTCTAATTTTTTCGCCATATTCGGTAAATTGCTTAGCAAAGTCTGGGTTCGTTGACACATACACATTGGCAAAATTAGCATTCGTCGCTCTTGCTTCATCCGCAATTTTCTTGTCGAGCTCTTCAGTCGAGCTTACTCCTTCTTTCAACATGACCCCTACATATGCGTTATTATCCGTTACAATTACATTTGCACTTTCCACTTCTTCTAGTTTTGTAATTTTATCAGCAACATCATCTGCTAATTCAAGCTTGTGGTCGCTCGTTTGATTCACATCGTTAGTAGTGGTTCCCTCAGTCGTTGTCTCTTTATTTACTTCCGAATCTGTAGATGTATTGACATTGTCCTTCTGATCATCCTTATTATTAGTTCCACAGCCTACCAATGAACTTACGAGAAGTAAAGTCATAGGTATTGTTAATATTTTACGCAATAAAAGCTCCTCCTTTATATTTGCAAGTGATGTTAGTATGTGAATTTTAGTCAGTATTATTCATCCATAAAATTTAAAAATATTGAAATGGCAAAAAACGCTTGGTGTTAGCGCAACAAACGCTTCGACGGAAGTTTCTTAGGATGACACACGTATAACAAGGTAATCTCCTATGATAAAATGGATATACTTTAACCTGAAGGGAAGATCAACGAATGAAATCACCTTTTACTTTTAAACATACTGCGCCTCAGTCAAATGGCGAAAAGCAACCTTCGATATTTTTATTGCACGGCATGGGCAGTAATGAAGAAGACTTACCACAGCTTGTAGAGGATTTAGAGAATACTCATCATATATTCAGCTTACGTGGTCCGATTGTTTCGAATCCAGGATACGCTTTTTTTACCATTGAAGAAGCAGGCAAACCAATCCGTGATGTATTCGATAAAGTAGTAACGTATATTCAAGCATTTATCCGAGAGGCGATTGTAGAATATGAGCTAGATCCCACTAACATTACAGTACTCGGCTTTAGCCAAGGAGCGGTGCTTGCACAAACTTTAGCACTAACTTTGGGAAATGAAATTAGTCGAGCAGTGGCGTTGAGTGGGTATATTCCTAAATTTGTAAAAGAAGAGTATAGCAAACGCCCGGTAGACCATTTGAACATCTTTATTTCACACGGTGACTATGATTACGTTATTCCATCTCAGTGGGGTGCAAACAGCAGAGATTTCTTTGTGGAGCAAGAAGCAAACGTGATATTTAAAACTTACAGTGACGGGCACGGTGTGACGCCTGAAAATCACCAAGATCTAATTTCATTTTTAAAAGGAATTTGATACATAAAAGAAAAATGCAAGCTCCCTGGTCTTCACTTGATCGTAATCGGGTTCGCTTTGGACGAAGCCAAAGCACACCATTACCTTGAGTTTGGCGTGGAGAGAAGTGAGTCTGCCACTTTTCTCCACGCTTTTTTCGTTAATCTTCGCTTAGTCCAAAGACATCCAAAAACAACGAGAAACAAAGTAAATATATGTATATTCATTTTCAAGAGAAGGTGGTTAAAATGAAGGAATCTGGATATTTAATCGAGGAAAAATTAATTTATTGATAACCTTCTATCTTTTCTAATCACATTAACGAGTTAATAGGAGTATCCTAGCTTATAGCCTTTTAAGAAAAATAGGGAGTGGATGTAAAGTGTACCCTTACTCAAATGAATTTTTCTCTTTTCCTCATGGACCTGTATGCGGGACTCCGTACTTGTATTGTAGTGATACAGTAAGATACTTTCCGTATCAGATGCCTTTCTTTTATGAGCACTCTTGCATTAGTAAAGCAGAGGTTGATTTAAAAAATTTAAACCGCCTACTTTGGGAACAGCACGTCTACTGGACAAGAATGACGATAACCAGCTTAGTATTTAACTTGCCTGATCTTCAGCCAGTGCAAGAACGACTCTTAAGAAATGCCCCGGATATGGGCAATAGTATCCGACCTTTTTATGGTGATCAAATTGCTGATCGATATACCGCGCTCATAAAGGAGCATTTAGTAATTGCTGCCGAATTAGTGACAGCTGCTATAAAAGGTGATACAAAAACAGCAGAGGAAAAAGAGAAAGAATGGTATAGAAATGCAGACGATATTGTAAAATTCCTTAGTAGTATTAATCCGTATATAAATAGAGAAGAATTAAAGAAAATGTTTTATTCCCATTTAGCTTTAACAAAAAACGAAGCTGTTAATATGATTCAGAAAAATTATAAAGGCAGCATAGATGTCTTTGATAGGATTGAGAAAGAGGCTTTGGAAATGGCCGATATGATCTCGAAAGCGATAATCATGCAATTCCCTCAGAGTTTTTAGAGCATTGAAGATGAAGAAAAATAGATGGATGAAACCTAATCATACTAATTAAGGTACTGGGTGGAAACAGTAAATAACTGTTTTAACCCAGTACCTTTTTACTTTTATCAATTCTGTGGTATTCAGATATTTGAATCACCCGAACATCTTGGGTGTTCAGTTCGTGATAGATATCTCTGCTATCTCGAAATGAAATATATTGATCCCGCTCACTTTGAATCAACTCTTCAGCCTTTTCTTGAGATTCCATATAGATGAATCGTCTAATGTAATAGTTTTCATCAAAGAAGTAAGTTACTTTAAATTCTTTCACTACTTTTTTCTCCTAACATATTGTAATTTTCATTAGGATATCCAAATCACAATGTTTTAAGCGAGTGACTGGCAAAGTAGAAATGAGTTGTTCATAACACACAAATGCTTTAGTGAATCCTATTTTCCGTATTGGGATCGAACCGATGGACCTACAAATACAATGAATTCTTTATCTTGAATATGAAGATTAAAGTCTTTAACAGCTAAGACACCTTTATCATATTCCTTTGTTAGATTCACTAATTTTAATTCCGCCATACGACTTCTCCTCCTAAACTGTTATTAACTATTCATTTTCCATAAATTATTGTTACGTTTGGATGTTCCTTTAAACAACTTGCAGGAAAATCTTCTGACATACCATCTTGCTGTATTCGTTTAATTGACGCCACTTTATGTTCTCCAAAAGCAAGCAACACAATTTGTTTTGCTTGCATGATAGTTTCAATTCCCATCGTGATTGCGTATCTAGGTACTTCTTGTTTTGTATGAAAGTATTTCGAGTTCTCTATTCTTGTCTCTTCTGCCAATGTCACGATATGTGTTGCTGATTGGAATGAAGTACCTGGTTCATTGAAGCCTATATGACCATTTACACCAATTCCAAGCAACTGTAAATCAATACCACCATTTTGCTGAATTAATTGTTCATAATGAGCGCATTCCGCCAGTAAATCCTTCGCTAAACCATTCGGTAAATGGATGTTGTCTGGGGAGATATCAATTTGGCTGAACAAATTCTCTTCCATGTAGTTGTGATAACTAGTCGACTCATTAGACGCTAGCCCAACATACTCATCTAAATTGAATGTTTTAACTTCGGAAAAAGAAAAGGCGCCTTGCTTATATTTCCGCACTAGTTCTTCATAAAATCCAATTGGAGTTCCACCCGTTGCTAAACCTAAGACACTATCAGGTTTCCGAAGTAGTTGCTGTTCAAATAGCGATGCAGCTTGCCGGCTCATTTCTTGGTAGTCATTCACTTCAATCCAACGTATTTGCTTTGAATTAATCATCAGAATATCTCAACCTACCTTTACAAAAAGTGTAACGTACATCGAATTCATTATTGAGTAAAACAATATCTGCGTCTTTTCCAACTGTTATACTTCCTTTTCTATCGTAAACACCAAGTCTTTTCGCAGCATTCTTCGATGTCATTTTTACTAAATCTTCTACCGTAGATGCGGATAGATTTCGTATTTTTTTAAAAGCATCAATCATTTTCAACAAACTCCCTGCTAGCGTTCCATTCTCTAAAGTTGCTTTAGAACCAACTACCTGTACATTTTGATCGGCTAATGTGTAGTTTCCATCTGGTAATCCCTTTGCACGCATCGAATCCGTAATAAGTATTAATCGCTCTGGACCGATCACTTTCACGATTAGCTTTAACATATCATCGGATAAATGAATTCCATCAGCAATAACCTCGCAAAAAAGCTGATCGTTCATTAAACCTGCTCCTACCACTCCTATTTCCCTGTGATGTAAACCACTCATAGCATTTGTAAAATGGGTTAAATGTGATAATCCATGTTGAACAGCTTGTTCAATATCTGCATATGTTCCTTTTGTATGACCAGCTGATGAAATCACACTGTTCTTCTGAAGGAATTGAATCATTTCAAAGTTTGTATCAAGCTCTGGCGCTAACGTAACTATTTTTAGATGGGTCAATTGATCGCCGAACCACTCTTTTATTAACTTAACGGAAGGTTCACGAATATGTTCTAATGGCTGAGCTCCTGCTTGTTCTGCATGAATAAAAGGACCCTCTAAGTGAATACCTAACATTTCAGCACCTTCATAATTCATCGAATCAGACAAAAATCTGGAATTCACTTTTACTGATTTCTGAATTCGCTGAGGAGCATGAGTAAGAGTTGTTGCTAAAAAAGATGTTGTCCCCTCTTGAGGTAAATATGCCGCAATTCTCATGGTCGCTTCTTCCACGCCATCCATAAAATCAGCACCAACTGCCCCATGAATATGAATGTCGATAAAACCTGGAAGCGCTAAACACCCTTGACCATCCAATTGCTGTCCCGAAAGTCATATAGTGAATGAGAGATGGTCCCTTTTCCAATTTATTGATTTCCGTTCCAGACGGACGCTTTCCGCGGGCATGGCTTCAGTCTCCTCAGGCCAACACGATGTTGGTCACGAAGGCGTTGCCACACGAGGTGGCGTTCTTAGCCTTCGTTCCTTTG
>Ga0157371_10004668_pt1 | contig 11854 bp, 11 predicted proteins | sample C45metaG_FD_113462 | JGI IMG/M metagenome (GOLD analysis project Ga0157371, IMG submission 113462) | Corn rhizosphere microbial communities from Kellogg Biological Station, Michigan, USA - C4-5 metaG | ecosystem: Host-associated > Plants > Roots > Rhizosphere > Soil | place: USA: Michigan... | reverse complement strand
CCGTGAAGTCATTTATCGTTTGTTTGCCCAGCTGTTCGAACACCTTTTCTTTCAAGGCGGTATCGGGACCTCGACCATCTTCCATTCTGAAAATAGTTTTTATGATTTGTTTGCCAATCCAGTAACCACTACCTTCATCTCCAGAGCGATGGCCCCATCCACCAGATCGAGCAACAATTCCTTTTCCATCATGTGCATATGCAATAGATCCTGTTCCAGAAATTATTAAAATTCCAGCTTGGTTTTTCGTTACTCCGACTAATGTAGAATATGCATCGTTCTCAACAATCAGATCAACAATTTTCAGTGATAATTCATCCAAAATTTCTATTATTACTTCTTTTACAACCTGATAGTCTTCAAGTGTATCGATTCCCGCTAATGCGAATACACCAACATTTATTGTGGAAACAGGGTGATTTAGAAGAAGTTCTTGTAATAGATTTTGTACGACTTTTTTAAACGCATCTATCCCAATTACTTGATAATTAGAACCTGTTGAATCTCCTTCGTAAAATATCGCTCCATTTTCATCCCTGAGAGTTACGACTGTTTTTGTGGCACCTCCATCAATCGCTACTAAATACGTCGTCATTTTGATTCACTCCAATGATTTTTAAAACTTTCTAATACTTCTTCTGCTTTTTCAATTTCATTTTCTTTCCCTTCTACCCATTCATTTAATTGAATCAAACGATGTTCGTAGTTTGCTAGTGATGTAGACATCGTAAGAGGAGCAGGTCCTCCTAAGATTGTACGTAATTCAATGAAGTTTCGTGGACATACTGCTTTTTGGAATTGTGCTTCCGTTAGTGTGAGTGGTTTTTTTAATATATTCTGGGCTACACTATTCACCATATCGTAGGTTAAATCTGATAGTTTTTCATGTCCGCTTCCATCTAATGCTCGTACCGCATTGCTCACAATATGATGCGCCTGTCTAAAAGATATATTCTCTACCCGTACTAATGTATCCGCTAGTTCCGTAACGTTTGCAAAGCTTTCTCTCGCTCGTTTTTCAAGTCCCTCTTTATTGACATTCAATGTAGCAATTACACTCGTAACCAGCTCATAAACTCCATTAAGCTTCTCTAATGATCTCCACAAATAAGGCTGTAAATCGTCTTCGGTATCCACGATATCTCCAAAAGGTGTATTATGAATCATCATTAATACCGTATTGGTATCCCCAACAACTGATGATAACAAAGCCCGCGTATGCTCTAGGGAAACTGGGTTTCTTTTCTGTGGCATGATAGAACTAACTTGTACATAGGGATTTGCTAACGTGAACACGTTAAATTCTTTGGTCGCCCATGTTAGCAAGTCTTGAATGGAACGTCCCAAATTTAAACTGGCTATTTGGACTGCTGTTGATGCTTCCATTAAATAATCTGCACCCGCAACGCTATCCCATGCATTTTCTATTATTTCATCAAATGAAAGTAGCTCTTGCATTCGTTGACGGCTAATCGCAAACCCTGAAGTCGTAAGTGCAGCTGCTCCCATACTACTGCGATTGACTGTTTTATATGCAGCTTGAAGTCGTACAAAATCTCGATCTAACTTATCCATCAATCCTCTTATATAATGTGCCAATGTTGTTGGTTGTGCTTGTTGTGTATGGGTATAACCAATCATAATTGTCTCGATATGTTCATTAGCAAAGACATGCAACGAATTTTGAAAAACAAGTAAGCCTTTCATTAACTTCAATATCTTTTTTCGCAGTGTCATACGATAGATAGCTATCCCCATATCATTGCGACTTCTAGCAATATGTAGATTCCCAGCTATATCACCCGCTTTAATAATCAGGTCATGCTCCACTCTAAAAAACAAATCTTCGAACTCAGAGCTATACGCACTCGTTTTATAAAACTCAGAATCTATTTCCGAAATTGCTTTTCCAATTTGTTTTGCTTCAGCTACACTCACTAAACCTTGTTCCTGTAGCATGACTAAATGCGCAATATTAATTTGCATCATATAATCGACAAAATTTCTTTTTGCTTCATCATAAGCTGGTTCAAGTATCATGTTCTTATAAGTTAAAGAGGGAAATACACTCCCCTCTCTTGCTTCAATTGCCATTTTATAGCCATTCATCATGTATCTCTCCTTTCTGTTTTGAAAACATTTACCTCGATTCACATAATATCCATTAAATTGCTGAGCCTACACTACCTTTAGACAATTTATCCGAAATCGTTAAAACGAATAAAATCAAGACAATTTGAAGTACACCATAAGCACAAGCAGTTCCAAATTTAAATGCATACATTTTTTGGAATATCGCAACGGATAAAGGCATTGTTGATGTGCTATAAATTAAAATAGATGCAACAAATTCCCCAATACTTTGAACAAACGCCAATAGTGTACCTGCTAAAATACCAGATAAAGAGAGTGGAATGACAATTCTTCGAAATGTCGTCCACCACGATGCACCTAAACTGCGAGAAGCTTCTTCAATCGACTGATCTGATTGCATTAAGCTTGCCGATGTGGATCGGAAAACTAGTGGTAGATGTCGAACAAAATAAGCTAACGGCAAAATCCAAAATGTGCCGATTAACACCTGATTAAAACTAAAGATGCTTGGTTGACTAAATGCTGCTATCAAGTTAACAGCAACAACAGTACCTGGAAGCGCCCAAGGAACCATGATTAAAATATCCAAAAGTGCTTTACCTTTAAAATTCATCCGTACCATGGCATACGCAGCGGCTACACCAAAAATAATATTACCAACTGTAGCGACAAAGCCCATCTGAAGAGAGTTCCAAATAGGTCTCCATGTCCGCTCATCTGTAAATAAAGCTTTATAATGATCTAACGTATATTCTGGTGGTAGAACTTGTATCGTCCAAGAACCATCTGTTGTGAAAGAGATTAAAATCAACACCAAAATTGGTAATAGTAAAATAATGACACCAACACACGACAACACCATAGATACATACTTCAGGGTTTTCGTCTTTACTTCAGTTCGATGTACAGAAATTCCTTTGCTTTGATTTTGGTAGTTTCTCCGATTTTGATACCAACGCATAATGATTAAGAATGAAATCGAAACAAATGACAATATCGTGGATTGTGTTGCTGCCATGTCCAAATTACCATTTGTACGGGACAAGTAAATTTGCATCGTCATCGTACGTTCCACTCCGAATATCAACGGTGCCGTATAAGAAGCCATAGCAATCATAAAAACTAACAGCGCTGCTGCGACCAGCGAAGGTGTCAGCATTGGCAATACTACTCTTCTCCACGTCGTCCATTTGCTTGCTCCTAGAATCGTGGATGCTTCTTCAAGGGAAGGATCAAGACCTTTGATTGCGGCTGAAGCAGTAAGATAGAAGTACGTATACATTGTAAAAGTATGTACGACAATTACTCCCCAAACCCCCTTCAATGCAAATGGGACTTCCTCCAGATTTAAAATATGTTGTATCCCACGCGGAATGATTCCACTTTCACCATACAAAAATGTAAACGATAAGACACCAACTAAAGGAGGCAGAGCCATTGGAACTAATACTAAAATCGATAATATTTTACGTCCTGGGAATTCATAGCGTTCCAATAAGAAAGCCATAGCAACACCGACAATAGCACAAGTAATTACACTTAAAACGGATATATACACACTAGTCCATAGGGCTTCTAAATTCGCTGTGCTCTCCAAACTAAAAAAACGACGATAATTACTTAGTGCACTTCCCTCTACAAAACTCTGAATAAAGGTTTGATAAAACGGAAAAATTACATAGCCCAATAAAATTAAAAATAGTGGAGAAATTAGTACATAAATAAAGTAAGGTGAGCGTGTCAAACGGGCCCACTTACTATCCTTTGTCGTCGTTCCCTTTCTCATCTTTTACCCTCCTATTCACCCAAAAAATACACATTTCGTATGGGGACGTGAACAGACATTGTATCCCCGATCGACAATAGCTCACTTCCGTTATTAATCATCATCGTATTGAAAAGGAATCCATTTACATCAATGACGTAATTAATACTTACTCCCGTAAACTCAACAAACTTAATTGTTCCAATCATTCCATTAGTTCCAGAACCAATACATAATGACTCTGGACGAATTGATATGTAAATCGTACTTCCTTTTTTCATTTCTGCATTGGAAGCTGCATTCGTCGGCATCCCTACCAGTCGAATTCCTTCTTCACTTTCCACTTCCACTTCTGACTCCGTTACATTTTTCACCGTGGCCTTAATCATATTCGTATCTCCTATAAAAGAAGCAACGAAACGATTTTCTGGACGATTATATATTTCTTGCGGTGTCCCAATTTGTTTTACATAGCCATTATCCATGACCATTATCCGATCAGACATTGCCATCGCTTCCGTTTGATCATGTGTAACATAAATTGTTGTAACACCAAACTCTGTTTGCAATCGCTTCATTTCTACACGCGTTTCTTCTCGTAATTTTGCATCTAAATTTGATAGAGGCTCATCAAGCAATAAAATATCCGGTTCGATTACTAGAGCCCTTGCAAGTGCTACACGCTGCTGTTGTCCACCCGATAATTCATTGATTTTACGGGAGCCGTATTTTTCAAGTCGGACCATCGTTCGAGTTCTATCCACTTTTTCTTTTATCTTTTCTTTCGATAATTTTCTAACTTGAAGCCCAAATGCGATATTTTCGTCTACCGTCATATGTGGAAATAATGCGTAGTTTTGAAATACCATTCCGATTTCACGTTTGTTTGGTTGAAGGGTAGATACATTTCGATCGTCAAAATAAATCTCACCTTCTGTTGGAAAGTAAAATCCAGCAATCATACGTAATGTTGTTGTTTTTCCGCATCCACTAGGTCCGAGAAACGTAAAAAATTCTCCTGGCATAATATCAATATTTAAATTTGCTACACCATGCGCTTTCCCAAACTTCTTTGTAATATTTTCTAATCTTACACCCTTCATAAAAGCACCTCTTTTCTCTTTTAAAAAAAGACCCCGCACTTGAGTAATCGAGGTCTTCAAAAGATCATATCACGCCTTACTTTGACTTAATTTTTTCATCCCAATGTTGCATCCATTCTGCTTCTTTCTCAGCTAGTAACGTCCAATCTATTTCAAGCGATTTTAAGTCAAGCTCCTTATACCAAGCAGGCATATCTTCCACAGCAATATCTGAACGCGCTGGAATTTGGAATAGATCTTCAGCAAGTTTCACACGAACATCTTTTTCAAAGAGAAATTCGTAGAAAAGCTCTGCGTTATCTTTGTTTTTACCGTCTTTCACAAGTGCAACACCATCAACTAAAATTGGAGCACCACTCTTTGGATAGATGTAATCGAATGGTTGGTTGTTCAATTCTTTTTGTAAAAGAATATCTTGTAAGTTCCATAGTGATACCGTTCCTTCTTGGCGTGCAAGTTTCAAATATAGATTTGTTGGATCTTGCGTATATTCTTTTGTGTTTTCATTCAATGCTTTCAACCACTCGTAGCCTTTTTCTGGGCTAGTTGCATCCTGACGATAAATCATTGAAGAGTATATTGTACGCATCGTACCAGATGCCAATACGCCACGAATGATGATTTTATCTTTCCACTGCTCGTCGAGTAAATCATCCCAGTCTTGTGGACCAGTTTCTTTTGTCAAAATATCACTATTAATCATAATAACTTCTGGTAGCAACATTTCGCCATACCATCGACCTTCCGGATCTTTATGCTCTGCCGCAACTGAGGCATCAAATGAAGGTTTGAATGATGCTAGTAACTCTTCGTTTGCTGCAACCATTAATGCAGACTGCGTTCCTCCCCACCAAAAATCAGCCTGTGGGTTTGCTTTTTCTCCTCGAACACGTTCTAATATTTGTTGTGCACCCATTGTTAACACATCCACCTGTACGTCAGGGTACTTCTCATTGAACATACCGACAACCTGTTCAACAACACTTTCATCACGCGCAGTATAAATTACTAGTTTGCCAGATGCTTCTTTCTCTTCAGTAGCATTTGCATCCCCTTCTTTTTCTTCAGTTGCGCCTGTATCTGTCTCCTTTTCTTCTGTCGGACTCTCGACCTTGTCATCGCTACAAGCTGCTAAAATGATGAACACAAATGCGAGTAGAAACAGTAATAAGCTCTTCTTCTTCAAATTATTACCCCCTAATAGTAATTACTATTTTCTCCAAAAATTGAATAGGATTCTAATGCAAGTTCAATAGCCCCGACTAGGCCCACTCGATCACACTTTATCGCAAACTCGAAAGTCGGATTCATCGGTAAGTAAATCGAACAACTATCAGTCAAACGCTGAATAAAATCGTGTCCCAAATAACTTAAGTCACCTGACAATATTACAATTTCAGGGTCAGTAACTGAAACAACACTAAGGATCGCTTTTTCCCAATGACATTGATAATCTTCGTAAATCACTTTAATCTCAGAGTCTTTATCAGCATTTTTTACCATCGTTTCAATTGCTTTTGCAGGTGATGAAAGTTGAAGCGCCTTTGAAACACCTAAAGCACCGTAATTCGATTCAAAGACACCCATAGTAGACTGTAAATTCCGCGGGTCACCAATTAGCATCGATCCTATTTCACCAGCAGCTTGGGAATGCCCCCGTTGTAACTGTTGGTTCATGATGAAACCACAACCGACACCACGACTAGCAAAAATGAACAGCAATGAATCTAACTGTCTATCTTTTTTCTTAACATATTCACCAATCGTCATTAAATTCACGTCATTCTCTATTACAATTGGAATACCTAATTTGTGAATGGTACTTTCAATTTCGTCATCGGATTCAGATATGATACCTGGTGAATGGAGAAAACCAGATGACTGGTTTTTTGATATACCTGGAACACCTAAAATAATACCTAATATCTGCTCTCGCCCTTCGCAGTGATGCGATATAAACTCCTCAATCCCACTTGCTAGTAAGGAAAATATTTCTTTCACTGACATTGGTAATTGCAAATCCATGGAAAGATGTTCAATTTCTTTGCCATCCAGATTCGCAAGAACTAAAGAAAGGCTCTCCCCTTCTATGAGCGCGCCGACTACAAATTGAAATGTTGCATTATACTGCAGTAGAATAGGCTTTCGTCCACCAGTCGATATACCTGCACCAATTTCTGTAACAAACCCTTCCGTTATTAGCTCAAGTACAATTGCTGAGACTGTTGGTTTACTTAACTTCGTTATTTTCGCAAGGTCTGCTCGTGATATAGAAGGAAAAGTACGTAACGTTTTCAATATCATTTCACGATTCGACTGTTTCATCGTATGATGACTCGCCTTCTCCACTTCTCTTATTTCACCCACCCCCCTTTAGTTAGTATAGTTAACTAACCTTCAAAATCAGTTTAGATTGTAAACGCTTTCCAGTCAACAATTATTTTGAATTTTCAGATAAGAATAAAGAACCATTTTTTTACACCCATAAACGGTCCAAATAATTAAGGGGGAAATGCTTATGAAGAAACTCACAGTAATACTCGTTTCACTCGTTTTAATCCTTTCTATCAGTAGTGAGTTTTCCAATTACACATCCGCAGAACAGCAAGATGTGGTCTTGTGGAATTCATTAAAGCCACTGGATACGACTGTTACTTTTCTAAATACTGGTGCACATCCTGATGATGAACGAAATGAGCTGCTAGCCTATCTGTCACGGGGATTAGGTGTAAAACCTCTAGCTTAATTGCAAATCGTGGTGAAAGGCCCAAAATGAGATTGGTAATGAGCTCGACAATACGTTAGGAATTATACGTTTCCAAGAAATGATTGAAGACGTAAAAATTACAGGTGTCAAAGCTTATCACTTAAGCAAAACAACTTCGGATTCCATCTTCGATTTTGAATTTTCCAAGTCACCTGAAGAAACATTGAGTATATGGGGTGAAGACCTTACTTATGAAAGATTAATTCACTTTATTCGTAGTTATCAGCCGGATATTATGATGCCTGAAAGCCCCAATAGGAAAACGCTGCGTGAGCACATAATTCCATAAGGAAGAATAGTGAAAGCACTATGGATTGGTTAATTATCATAAGTATCACATCCTTTTGATATTTAACTAAACTCCGTTGCTCCTAATTTCTTTTCCATATTTCCTACATACTCCTCTAATTGATTGGCAGGGTAATACACGGTGTTTCCGTGACATACTTCTAAACGTTTCGGGTTTAATGTTCCTACAATGCTACTGCTTTTTACTGCTTCAGCTATTTCAGGTGTAAACAACGGCGGACGAAGCTTTCCTTTTTTAGATGAAAATAGGTCCCCTGCTAACAGCACTTGATCCTTTTCATGGTAATATACGACATGGCCCGGAGAGTGGCCTGGTGTCCAGAATGGTGTCAACGAACCAATTTTTTTCAAGTTTCCTAGCTCATCTTCTGCGAGAGCTTTCGCGATTCCTTTTTCGACGTTTTGCTCAAGCTTCTTCCTTTTTGGATAAAGAAGTTCACCTTCCATATAAGGGATTTCTTTTTGGTGTACGTATACCGGCACTTCATTTTCGGTCAATATTGTCTTTATTGCACCTACGTGATCGACATGTCCGTGAGTTAATAGAATTCTTTGCAATGGTCCAAAGTTTAGTTCTTTTAAAAATTTCATGATTCCTTTTGCCATTATTGGCATCCCAGCATCCACTAATGTAACCCCGTCCTCTTCGACAACAACCCACACATGAATCGGCACTATCATCCAAGTATTTAAACTCCAAATATGCTCAGAAACTCTTTTCGCTTTCATCATTCTCTCTCCCTTGATTTCAATTTTTCTTTAAAGCCTAAAATTAAAATTTCTTTAGCAAGGTTAAACGTTGGTGTTAATATTTCTATTAATACGTCTAGAGGTTCATGTTGATACGAGTATGTACTTAAAATCCCATTCTAAGTGCACCTTGTTCTTCACCAATTGCCGAGTGCTTTGGAAAAAACATTGGCTATACTATTACCGCGGGATTTTTAGAGGAGCTTGATGTGACTGCGTCACATCAAGCTCCTCCTTTTTCGGTTATCTTATGACGAATGTTTGTCCGTCGCCCTCTTGGATTGTGAAAGGGCATGGTGCATTATTTCGTTTGGGTAATGAAAGATACGATCCTTTCCTACATCTTTAAAGGCGTCCGAAGATACAATTTCGGCCGCAGTTTCGCTTCTTTAGCAATCGATACTGCCTATTTTTTCTCTATTTCCACTTACTATATGGATAAGCAAAAGAAAGTAAACCAGTTCATCGATTGGACGAACCATATTGTCTTTTCTATTAGATCTGTTGATTGAAGCGGAAGGCGGCAATTCCTAGGGGATTAGCAAGCAAATCAAGACCCTGGACTGAGCGCGATAAAGGAAGGAAGGCTGAGGGCGCCTCTTCCTGAGGCGACGCCTTCATGACCAACATCGTGTTGGCCCAAGCGGCTTGATGCTTGCCGCCTGCAGCGGAAATCAACCTGTTCATGGCATAAAAATTTGTATACTTTCTTATTCTTCAAAGAAAGGGTTTGCCGCATAGTCGAAAGATCGACTTATGAGACAAACCCTTTCTTGCTAATTCTACTAAGGCATTGGATTGATAGACCATGCAAAGCCTATCATAAAGAACATGAATACAACGATGAAAAAACTAATTGCTAATCCTAGAAGTGCAAACGTACGTTTTCCATTTCTGGTGAAAAGCCCTGCCACACCAAAAATAGTAGCTCCTACTAGAAAAGACTTAATGATTTCCGTAGGCATGAATGAAGATTTCATGATTAATCCTAGATTAATCATGAACAGCGCGAATAGAGCTAAAAGAGTAGAAATAGTACCTGTAATTGTTTCTTTCGTTCGAAACGTATGCTTTTCCTTTCCCTTTACGAATTCCAATTCCATAACCTCACTTCTCCTCTTTTCATCCCTCTAACAAAGGACTCCTCTTGTAACTTCATGATTTCTTTAGAAGGACCTGTAACTACCGCTCCGTAAATTTTAATGCCATTTTGTTCGACATATTGTACTCGTTTCGTTAAATCTAATTCCTTAGACCTTGCAACCATCGTCGCCACGTCTTCATGATTTTTTAAAAACTTTAAGCTATCAAGGAATACTTTTTCATTCGACTCCTCTCCGTTAAAAGGAGACCATTGATCTGAATCGATTTGTGCTGGGAAGCCGATTGGAGAAACATATACTCCATTTTCCGCCTGTTGAATATCTTCGTTTCCTGTATAAACAGCATACCAACGAAGCTCCATTTCTTTATCCGCAAATAATTGCTCTATTTCTTCTACTGAATATTCTTTATCAAACGATATATATGCTTCTGCTACTGTACCTTCTGGAAGACCTTGCAGCTTCTCCCACTCGTCACCTTCAGCATAAGGTAGCGGTGCTTTCGGATGAATCAATTCATCATTAAAATATGGTATTTTCTTTGGTGGTGAATCAACACGATACTCGCTAACTGGTTGCTCCGCATTATTGAATAAGAATGGAACGGAGGATTCGCCAAATCTAATTGTATCCTTGCCAACTTTTTTCTCTAAGTTTAAGTGCACATCCATCGAAAAAATCCCCATAGTCGTCTCTACTTCTCTTTCCGCTACACTTACATTTGGCTCTGTTAAATAAATCGTTTTATCGGCAACTTCAATTAATTCATTTGCACGGCCTCCAATGGCATAATAACCAAATGAAAACAGAGTCAGAACAGGTAAGGTTAATAATAGAATCGCCAAAATTGTTACTACTGTGGTCCACTTTGCACGCATTTTACCCAACTTCATAATTTTTTGCTGCTGTTCTTCAGAAATATGAAAATTTTGTTCATGCATTTCTTTTTTTGCTCCATTTATTAAGTTCTCATATGCTTTATCCTTATGACTCATTAGTTTCCACCCTTCCTTCTAGCATTTTTCTTAATTTCCTTCTGCCTCGAAACAAATGACTTTTCACTGTATTCATATTTTGAACGAGAATTTCGGATGCCTCTTTATAAGAAAAGTCATGTACATCACAGAGCAATATGGCTTGTTTCTCATTTGTGGGAAGCCCCTCAATCAATGCCAAAAGCTTGCTATATCCATCTTTCTCCATAACCGCATCCTCCGTTAATTCGTTTGCCACCCAACTAGATAGTAATGGCGTATCCGTAAGTACTACCCTTCGATCTCTCCGTATTGAATCAATGAACACATGATATCCTGTTTTAAACAACCATGGCTTGACGTATCCTTGATAATCCTCTATATGAAGAAAAGCTCGATAAACCGTTTCCTGCACAAGTTCCTCCGCCCTGTGATGATCTTTTGAAAGGGATAGCAAATAGCGGTACAAATCATTCACATATAAACGATAGATGTCCTCAATTTCCATGTACCTGCCTCCATTCGTACAAACAACGCAGAACCCTGTCTAAAAGTTGCAAAAAATTTTAATATTTTTATAAAGTATTGTAAATCTCGTATAAATTTCTAGCAATTGAAGCCACAAAAGTGAAGATTCATAATTCCATCTCGCTTTCTAACTAGTTATAGTGTATTAATGAGGATTGGACACTTTGAATTTCTTTACAGAAAGAGATACAACCTTTTTTCAAGGTTGTATCTCTTTCTGAGTTATGGTCACTGATATTACTTAATCCCTAAAAACTTGCACTCAATTCTTTTACTATTTTAGATTCAATTAAATAATATTGATTTAGCAACGACTCTATCTTTCGGAAAATAACCTTTCTAACTCACAACTTGGGACACTCCAAATATATTAATCTTTTCTTGTAGCTCAATAAGAAATGAGCGAATAATTCGTAAACGAAATATTTCCTGGGAAACCGCAAAAACTAACAAAAACCGCT
>Ga0157371_10004667_pt1 | contig 11856 bp, 10 predicted proteins | sample C45metaG_FD_113462 | JGI IMG/M metagenome (GOLD analysis project Ga0157371, IMG submission 113462) | Corn rhizosphere microbial communities from Kellogg Biological Station, Michigan, USA - C4-5 metaG | ecosystem: Host-associated > Plants > Roots > Rhizosphere > Soil | place: USA: Michigan... | reverse complement strand
GGGGATGCAACTCCTACCGCCCCTGACCCGGGCTTCGGACGCCGCACTCCGCGAGGAGCCGGCGGGCAGCCATTTGCCTTATGCGCGCCACGTCGACGATTTCACGATCGAGACCCGCGACGGCCTGTTGCTGCAGATGATCCAGGTCCGCGGGCTGTTGTTCGAGACCGCCGACAGCGACGACATCAACTACCGCAAGCGGCTGCGCGACGCTGCGCTCCAGTCGATCGGCAGCTCGCGCTTCGCGCTCTACCATCATATTGTCCGGCGCGAGGCCGAGGTTTCGCTCGAGGCCGCCTTTCCCGATGCTTTCTCGGCGCGGCTGGACAATGCCTGGCGGGCCCGGCTTGGAGCGCGCAGGCTCTATGTCAACGACCTGTTCCTGACCCTTGTCCGCCGCCCGCTCGAGGGCCGGATCGGAGCATTCGATCGCCTCCGACGGCAGATCGGCAAGCTCGCCGAGCCAGTCGCGACCGCGCGCTACGAGCTGCAGCAACTGGCGCAGGCGCGCGATGCCTTGCTTGCAGCTTTGGCGAGCTACGAGCCGCGTCTGCTCGGAGTCTATCCCTCGCCCCAAGGACACTGCTCCGAGCCGCTCGAAATGCTGTCCTATCTCTTCAACGGCGAGATGCGGCCGGTCCTTCTGCCGATGCAGGACCTTGGCGACTACCTGCCGTATCGCCGGATCAGTTTCGGGGAGGACGCGGTCGAGCTCGGGCGGGCAGGGGCAAGCGGGCGTTCCTTTCTCGCATTGGTCTCGATCAAGGATTATCCGGGCCAAACCGCGCCCGGAATGCTCGACGAGCTCCTGCGCCTGCCGTTCGAGCTCACCGTGTCGCAATCCTTCGGGTTCGTGGAGCGCCGGACCGCGCTGTCGCGGATGAACCTCGCGCTCCGGCGAATGCGTTCGGCGGAGGATGAAGCGCTCAGCCTGCGGGGCGAGCTCGCCGACGCCAAGGACGATGTCGCTGCCGGCCGCGCAGCCTTCGGCGAGCATCATATGACGATCGCGGTTCGGGGCCGCTCGCCTGGTGAAGTCGACGAGCGCGTCGCCGAAGTGCAGGCTGCGCTCGCCGACCTGGGAATTCTCTCCGTCCGCGAGGACATTGCGCTCGAGCCCGCATTCTGGGCGCAGTTTCCCGGCAACTTCAAATATATCGCCCGGCGCGGCCTGGTCTCGACCGCCAACTTCGCCGGATTTGCGAGCTGCCACAATTTCGCGCTCGGACGGGCGTCGGGCAATCATTGGGGTGATGCAGTAACCCTGCTCGAGACGACTGCGGCGAGCCCCTATTTCTTCAACTTCCACCAGCGCGACCTCGGTAATTTTACGGTCATCGGCCCTTCGGGGTCGGGCAAGACCGTGGTCCTCAATTTCCTTCTCGCCCAGGCCCGCAAGCTCAAGCCGCGGATCGTGTTCTTCGACAAGGACCGCGGTGCCGAGCTTTTCATTCGCGCGATCGGCGGTCGCTATGACGTCCTGCGGCCCGGCAGGCCGTCGGGCCTCAACCCGCTCCAATTGCCCGACACTCCGGCCAACCGGCAGTTCGCGATCGACTGGCTAACCCTTCTCGCAGGCGGCGTCGACGAGGAGGAGGCGGCGCGCATCAAGGATGCGGTCGATGCGAATTTCGACCAGCCGCTTGCCCACCGCCGGCTGCGCCACATCGTCGAACTGTTCCGCGGCGGGCAGAGGCCGACCAGCTCAGATCTTTTTTCCCGGCTGCGGCAATGGTGGGGGGAGGGCGAGCGCGCCTGGCTGTTCGACAATGCAACCGACCGGACGGACCTCGCGGCCGACGCGGTCGGCTTCGACATGACCCAGATCCTCGACGATCCGATCTCCCGCACCCCGGCGATGATGTACCTGTTCCACCGGGTCGAGGAGCGGCTCGACGGGTCGCCGGCGATCGTCGTCGTCGACGAAGGCTGGAAGGCGCTCGACGACGATGTGTTCGTGCGCAGGATCAAGGATTGGGAAAAGACCATCCGCAAGCGCAACGGAGTCGTCGGCTTCGTCACCCAGAGCGCTCAGGACGCGCTCGAAAGCCGCATCGCGAGCGCGATCATCGAACAGGCTGCGACCCAGATCTTCATGGCCAACCCCAAGGCCCAGGCCTCCGAATATGTCGACGGGTTCGGCCTCACGGCCCATGAGCTCGAACTCGTCCGCTCGCTTCCCGACAGCGCGCATTGCTTCCTCATCAAGCATGGCAATGACAGCGTGGTCGCAAGGCTCGACCTCTCGGGCGAGAAGGACATCCTGACGGTGCTTTCCGGGCGCGAGCGGACGGTCCGTCTGCTCGACGAGATCCGCCTCGAAACCGGCGACGATCCAGCGGCCTGGCTGCCCCGTCTGCTGGAGGTCGCATGATGGAGACCTGCCAGCGCCTGCCGCAGGGCGCGGGGTTCGTAAGCTCGCTCGCGAGCCAGCTCGATTGCCAGGCGCAGACGCTCGGCTCGGGCGCCTACCAGGCCCTGCTTCTGCCGGGTTCGACCCTGTCGGCCGTCGTCACCGGCTTCCTGACTATATTCGTGGCGCTCATCGGCTACGATCTGCTGCTCGGGCGGTCGCTCACCGTCCGCGAAGGGACGCTTGCTTTGGTCAAGATCGGCGTCGTCCTGACTCTGACCACCAGCTGGCCGGCCTACCGGACATTGGTCTACGATCTCGTGATTCAGGGTCCCGGGCAAATCGTCTCCGAGATCGGGCGCCCGGCGGGCATCGTCGGATCGGACGGGACGCTGCTCCAGCGACTCGATCTTTCCGACAAGGCCTTGTCCGACCTTGCGCTGCTCGGCCCGGGGAGCTCGGGCCAATCGCCGGCCGGAGCGATACCACCGCAGCACTTCGCAGGCTTCGATTCCTTCGCGCTCGGAGGCTCGAGGATCCTGTTCCTGCTGACCGCGCTCGCGACCTTGGGAAGCGTACGCATCACCGCCGGACTGCTCCTCGCGCTCGGCCCCTTCTTCATCGCCTTCCTGCTGTTCGACTCGACCCGAAGCCTGTTCGAGGGTTGGGTTCGGGTCCTTGCAGGCGCTGCGCTTGCGACCGTCGGGGTTTCGGTCGCGCTCGGCCTCGAGCTCGCTTTCCTCGAGCCGTGGCTTGGCGGAGTGCTCGCGCGGCGCATTGCCGGCGAGGCGATGCCGGCGGTGCCGGCTGAAACCTTCGTCATCGTCGCACTATTCTCGATCATCGCGATCGCGGTGCTGCTCGCCTCGGCGCGGATTGCCCGTGCGTTCCGTCTGCCGTCGATCGCGCGCAGGTCGCCCGCTGCTCGCGCGCGGATGAGCTTCGAACCCACGGGCAGCGTCAGGATCGAGGACCGAGCGCGGCCGGACGTCGAGCGTTCGCGGGCCGTTGCGGTCGCAAGCCTCATTGGGACGCTTGGCCGGCGCGACCGGCTCGCGAATGGCGGCCATGCGCTAGGAGCACCAGATCCGGTCCGGCTCGCAGCACCTGTCGGCCGGAGCCTGGACGAAAGGCCGTCGACTCCGATCGGCCGGTCGTTCCGGCGGCAGGTGCGGCCGCGCCCGTCGGCAAGCATGAGCAAGCGGGATTCCATTTCATGAACGAGCTTAGCCGCAAGGGCCTCGACGCTTATTATGCCGAAGCCGCGAGCTGGAACCGCGACCGGGTCCAGGCGCTGCGCTCGTCGCGGCGGGTGAGCTGGTGGATCGCCGCGGTCGCAGCCGCGATCGCGCTCCTCGAGGCGGTTGCGCTGGTCGTCCTCATGCCGTTGAAGAGGGTCGAGCCTTATACCCTGATGGTCGACCGGACGACGGGCTTCGTCCAGGCGCTGAAGCCGCTCGATCCGGCAAGCGTCGCGCCAGACACCGCCCTGACGCAGTCCTTCCTCGTCCAATATGTGAGCGCGCGCGAAGGCTTCGATATCGCGACCCTCAACGCCGATTACCGCAAGGTTGCGCTGCTTTCCTCGGGCGCCGCGCGCTCGACTTATGTTTCGGCCATGCAGGCTTCCAATCCAGCAAGCCCGCTCGCGCTTTATCCGCGCTCGACCGTGCTCGATGTGAAAGTGAAGAGCGTCTCGCCGCTCGGACCCAATTCAGCGTTGGTCAGGTTCGACATCGTCCGCAGCGATTCCGGCGCTCAGCCCCGGCCGGGGCTCCCGTACGTCGCGGTCCTTCGCTACCGTTATTCGAGCGAGCCGATGAAGCTCGAGGACCGGTTCATCAATCCGCTCGGCTTCCAGGTCGTCAGCTATCGCAGGGACGCCGAGGCGATCGGTGCAGCTCCCGCCGAGCCGGTTGCTGACGGGGCTGCGGCAGGCACCCAGGGCGCAGCCGCTCCTCCATATTATGCCGCGCGCGCGGCCGCTGCGGAGCGATGAAAGCGCTCGCCCTGCTCGCTTTGCTTGCGGCCGCGCCAGTCCTTGCGCAAGTCGCGCCCGAGCCCGGCGCCGGGGATCCGCGGCTTCAGCTCGTGGATTATGAAGCGGGCCGGATCGTCCAGTTGCGCGGTGCCGCCGGCTACCAGCTGATGGTCGAGCTCTCGCCCGACGAGCACGTCCAGAGCGTGGCGCTTGGCGACAGCGCTGCCTGGGCGGTCAGCGTCAACCGCGCCGGCGACCGCCTGTTCCTCAAGCCGCTCCAGGCCCTGGTTCCGACCAACATGACCGTGGTCACATCGGTTCGGATCTACAATTTCGAGCTCGTGCCGCTCGGCCGGCCTGAGTGGGACATGCCTTTTACGGTCCGGTTCCAATATCCCGCGGCGCGGCCCGACCCGGCCGACGGGGACTATGTCGACGTCTCGGCGGCCGCACGGCGCCTGAGCAAATATCGGATCAGCGGGGCCCGGGCGGTCAGGCCGTCGTCGGTCAGCGACGACGGCCGCCGGACCTACATCGCCTGGCCCAGGGGCGCGCCGATCCCGGCCGTCTACGCGCTTGACGAAGCGGGCAGGGAAGTGCTCGTCAACGGAATGATGGGAACCGACGACGTCTATGTCGTCGATGGCGCCCCCCACAGGCTGAGCTTCCGGATCGACCGGACCGTGGCGCGCGCCGAGCGGATCAACGCCGGCAGGGTCCGCTGATGCCGGTGACCGAGATCGGCGACCCGAGGCTCCAGGCATTGTTCGGTGCCAGCGATCCGCGCGATGCCGGAATAAGGCCCGCCGTGGCGCTGCCGCGCACCAGGGTTCCGACCTGGTTTCTCCCGATCGCTGCTCTGGTCCTGGGCGTGTCCCTGTTTCTGGTCCTCGAGGCGCGCCGGACGAAACCGCCTGAAAGCCTGGACCGCTCGCGTCAGGCCGTGATCGAAGCACCCCCGCCGCTGTCCATTCCGCCTGCTCCAGCGCCGGCCGTCATTCCAGCGGTGCCGCCCCAACCGCCGGAACCGCTGCCGCAGATGCGCACGCAGCCGACCATCGCAGGCCCGGCGCAGCCGGCACTCTCGCCGATGGCCTACCCGCAGCCGCGAACGGCATGGTCGGCGGCGCCTTTCGCCCCGCCGGCTTTCGGGCCGCCGCCGGTGCGGGTCTCCTCAGGATCGCCGCTGGTCATCGACGCGAGCGCGGCCGCCGGCCCGGCGGGTGCGCTACCGCCGGGCGACAGTCCGCTTGCACGGCTCGGCCAGTCGCAGGGGCGGGTGCGCGCAAGCGCCTTTGCCAACCGGTCGACGACAGTGCCCCAGGGCTATGTGATTCCGGCCGTTTTGGAGACTGGCTTCGATTCCACCCAGGCTGGCTTTGCACGCGCGATCGTCTCGAGGGACGTGCGCGGGTTCGACGGGCAGAAGGTTCTCATCCCACGCGGCAGCCGCCTCATCGGCGAATATAAAGGTGAGGTCAGTGCGGGCCAGAAACGCGCGGTGATCATTTGGACGCGGTTGATCCGCCCGGACGGGATGACGATCGCAATGGATTCGCCGGCGGTCGACACTTCGGGGAGGACTGGCATCCCTGCGTCGGTCGACACGCATTTCTTCCAGCGGCTGACCGGCGCCCTCCTCCAGTCGACATTCAGCATCGGAGCGGGCCTCGCCGGCCGGTCGACCGGGTCGGTGCTCGTGCTGCCAGGAGCCAATGCAGCCGTGCCGCAAGTCGGCCAGACCGGGGACATCGCGCCGACGCTGAAGGTCGCTCCCGGGAAGAGCATCAGCGTCTTTGTCGCCCATGACCTCGACTTCGGCAGCGGGGAAGCGCGTTGAGCTCAGTCGAGGCGCTTCCGCTTGGCCCAGGAGTCTATCTTGCCTCCTATCTCGCGCCCCTCGCCGCTATTCTTGCGAATGCCGAGGTGACCGACGTCTACGTCAACCGGCCAGGGGAGGCGTGGGTCGAAACTGTTGGCGGGACGATCGAGCGGCTCGCCGTCCCGGCGCTTACCGAAGCGACGCTTTCGCGCCTCGCGCGTCAGATCGCGGCCCTCACCAGCCAGGGCATCAGCCGCGAGCATCCGCTGCTCGGCGCGACGCTTCCCGACGGCTTGCGGATCCAGATCGTCAACCCGCCCGCGACACGCGGGCCGATGTGCCTCGCGATCCGCCGGCAGGCCGCGCCTTCGCTGACCCTCGACGATTATGATCGCGGCGGGCATTTTGCGGCGACGCGCTCGCAATTGGCGATTGCCGAAGACCTTGATGCACTCCGAGCCCTGATCGACGAAGGCAGGTTCGCGGACGCGCTCCGCGCCGGGGTTCGCGGCCGCAGGAACATCCTGGTCTCTGGCGGCACGTCGACCGGCAAGACGACATTCCTCAACGCGCTGGTGCGGGAGATTCCGGGTGACGAGCGGCTGATCCTTATCGAGGACACTCCGGAGATCGTCGTCGGGCAAGCGAACTGGGTCGGCCTTGTCAGCGTCCGCGGGGAGCTCGGCGAGGCGCGGGTCACGACCAACGATCTCGTATCGGCCGCGCTTCGCATGCGCCCCGACAGGATCATCCTCGGCGAGCTTCGGGGCCCCGAGGCCTTCGCCTTCCTCCGCGCTGTTCGGTCCGGGCACCCGGGCTCGATGACCACCATCCACGCGGATTCCTCCGAGGCGGCGGTCGAGCAGCTTGTGATGCTCGTGCTGCAGACCGGAACCAAGCTCAGCCGGCGCGACGTGCGCCATTATGTCGAACGGTCGATCGACATCTACGTCCATCTCGCGCGCTCCGGCGGCAGGCGCATGGTCGAGACGGTCGCGCTCGCAAATGCGCGGGAAAGCCAATCGGCCGAATGTCCCGGATCGGCGAAATAATGCCTCAGGCGAGACTTAAGTGACACCGATGCGGACCAGCTGGGACCCGATCCGTCCGCGCGACTCCGCTATGAGTTCGCAATGATGGTGGAGCGCATAATGGGTACAGCCGCTGGGCCGGGACCGTCTTCCTCGCAGCTCAGCCGCCGGCAATTGATCCACTCCGCCGGTGCTGCCGCGTTGGTCCTGCCGGCTGCGGTGCTCGCAGCGCCGAAAAGGTCGGCCAGTACCGTCACTCCCGAGCAGTTCGGCGCGCGCGGCGACGGCGTCACCAACGACACTGCAGCATTCGCTGCGATGTCATCCTTCGTGAACCGGCGTGGGGGCGGCGAGATCGCTCTAAGACCGACGACTTATCTCGTCGGCTCGCAGGCTACGGGCAAGGATCCGCAATTTGCGTTTGCGCCGGCCGAAATCATGCACTTTCAGGGCTGCACAAAGCCGCTTTCCATCACCGGCAATGGCGCGCGCCTGCGCTGCGCCGACGGCCTGCGCTTCGGCACGTTCGATCCCTCGACCGGTCAGCCGACCTATCATTCGCTCCCCTTCCTGCAGCCTGGCGAGCGCGCCTCACCGTATCAGGCGATGATCCTGATCGAGGGCTGCAGCGGAGGCGTGTCCGTAAGAGACGTTGAGCTCGACGGGAATCTCGCCAGGCTGGTCCTCGGTGGCCCCTATGGCGATACCGGCTGGCAGATACCGGCGTTCGGACTCTGGCTTGCCGGGAACAGCTGCTGGGAGCAGGTCAGCGGGGTTTACGCCCATCATCACGCCCTCGACGGGATCCTCATCCAAGGTCTCGCCGGGCGCAGCGCGACCAGCAGTCTCGAAAGCTGCGTCAGCGAATTTAACGCCCGGCAGGGATGCAGCATCACCGGCGGCCGCAATTATTCCTTTGCGAACTGCCGCTTCAACAACAGCGGGAAGGCCGGGCTGACGAGTGCGCCTTCGGCGGGCTTCGACATCGAATCCGAAGGTGACCCGATCCGCAACCTGCACTTCTCGGGGTGCGAATTTGCCAACAACACGGGCGTTGGCCTCATCGCCGATACCGGCGACAGCGAGGGCGCCAGCTTCGACAATTGCAGCTTCATCGGCGCTTCGGCGTGGTCGGCCTGGCCCAACAAGCCGGGGTTTCGATTTGCCGGCTGCAGGTTCGTCGGCGCGATGGTCCACGCGTTCGGCGACCCGGATCCGGCGCGTGCAGCGCAATTCTCGAGCTGCCTGTTCCTCGACGATCCCGCACTGAGCCCGACCGGGCACGTCTATGATCCGAACTACGCGATCGCGGATCTCTACACCGCAGCAAACGTCCTTTTCGACGGCTGCCGCCTGCAGCTCACCAATGAGCTGGTGCTGCCCTGGACCCTCTATGCAATCTACAACAATTGCACGATGTCCCAGGCCTCTGCGCAGCAGGCGTATCCGCGCGGCACGTTCACCGGCACGAACCGCATTGACGGCAACGTCGATCTCTATGGGTCGAGGATCCTGGGCGACCTCACCGTCAACGGTCAGCTGCTCGCCCGGACGGCCTAGCCCGAACCGGCGAAAGCGGGGCCGAGGAGCGGACCGCCTGCAATGTTGCTGCTGTCCGCAGTCAAGTGCAGCGCTTTGACAGGGCCCTGATCACAAACGCTTCGCAGCACTGCGAGCAGCGCGCATCCGGAGCGAGAAGATCAGCGAGAAACGCTCCGTTTCGGATTGAATTTGGTTGGAACCGGACCCTTGCGGGCCACCCGGAACCGCCGTAAACTGCGAATTGCTCGGTCCTTTTCGCCTGAGGGCGTTGAAGAGAACTGTGCACATGTCACACCAGGACAAGGTCGTCGCTCCGCTCTCCCCTCGAGGCGCGGACGGCGTGCCCGACGATGATATGATGGTCGAGGTGAAGCTTCGGCTTCGCCTCGATGAAATCGCCGACTTCGAAGCGGGGCTACTGCGCGTCAGCAGCGCGCGCAGGGAGCCGGCGCAGAAAGAGCTGCGACGCCTTGCCCGCAAGATTTACGATGCCCGGCGCGCCCGGGACCGGCTCCTCGACAACCGCCTTTTCGGAGAGCCTGCGTGGGACATGCTGCTCGCATTATATTTCCTCCCGGCGTCGGGTCTCATGCTGACGGTCTCCGGTCTGGCCTGCTGCTCGGGGGTTCCGCAGACCACTGCCCTTCGCTGGCAAACGAAACTGATCGAGGAGGGATTCATCGAGCGTGGGCCGCATGAGACCGACCGGCGGATGCAGATGCTTCGCTTGACCGATACCGCGCGCGACATGCTTGAGGGTTATCTGGCGCGGTTACTGCGTTGCGAAGGTCAAATATTCAATTCGGAACCAAACTAAGTTAAGTTTGCGGCTATCTTTGCTATCGAGCATCTTCGGTCAGCTCGGAGCCGGGGGTGCGTATGCCGCGGGGCACGAAGAATGAGGCCGCCGTCAGGCGCGCTCTTGAATTGATCACGGAAGCGATGGACGTGCTCGACGCGCATGACGGCCCGCCGGACGCAGCGGCGCACCTCAGCCTCGCCCAGGAGCGCCTGCGCGAAGCCGTCGGGGCACCCCGGGAAAGCACGCCTGCCGAAAGGTCCTCCGAACGGTAAATCCCATTCGAGAGCGCGAGACGAAACGCACTCGCCTCATGCAGATCTTCCGATCCAACCCAAAGCAGGTTCGTTTTGAGCCGAAAAACAATGCAGCGGATCGCACTTCGATCTGGAGAAGCGCCCGGTCTGTGCTAGGGGCCGCTCGCCGAATCGCCCCCAGTTGAGGGAGCGACCCGATTGTCAGCATTGAGAAACCTGCGTCGGGCGGAACCCGGCCGAGCCTTTGCAAGGTCGAACAGTCGATCGCGGACGTCCGCGTCTTGCAAATGGCATCCGCCTGCAAACGACTACTGTCCTCGCCGCACGGTTGGGCCAATGAAGTGGCGATCGGGCCTGTTCGCGTTTTGGCTCGTCGTCGGTCTTCCCGCCTTGATCATGGCAGCGACGGCTAACGGCGGGTTTGACCCGTTTCCGGCGCCATTGCCTTTGCTTCGCGGGACCCGCGCGGACACTTCGGTCCTTGCCAACGCAGAATGGGTTTTCGCAGTCGCCGTCGTCTACGGTCCGATCGCAGTCCTCGCAGCTGCCGCGCTTTGGCGCTGGGCCAGGCAGTCCGTGACGAGGAAGCGCCGGGAGCGCTGACCCAAGGGCCAGTGTCAGAGGTTCAGCGTAGCAAGGGCCTCGACTGCGGCGCTGCGCACGAGGTGGCCATAATGCCGCTCGATCATCTCGGCGCTGGTCCCGCTGACCTGGGCCACTGTGAGCAGCGGCAGACCGGTTGCGACGAGGTCGGTAATAACGCTGTGCCTCAAGGTGTAGGCGGTGACGTTGGCCGGCAACTCCGCAACCTTTGCAGCCTGGGCGATCGGGATCTTCCAGCTGTTGCTATCCCACGCCCTGCCGTTGCTCCTGGTGAACAGCGGGGCGGCTGGCTGCTTGCCCTCCGCTGCCGCTGCGAAATGCTTGGCCATCGACGGTGGAACCAGGATCCGCCGGCCCGCTCCAGCTTTGTCCTTGCCGACGGTCAGCTCCGAAGTGCGCCGGTCGAAGTCGGCAACGGTCAGCGCAGCCACTGCTCCAGGCCTCAACGGAAGCAAGCACAGGGCGCGGACGAACGGCTCGGCTTCCACGTCGATCGCTGCGACCAGCGCCCGGCGCTGATCCAGGCTCAGATAGAGAGTGCGCCGCTTCACGGCGTTCCTGATCGGCTTCAGGGCTTCCTGCCATGCGGCCTCGGTGTTTGGCGCGCCGAGCGGCAAAACCGAACCGAGCGCTGTGCGCAGCACTGCCATCTCCCGGTTCACTGTCGCGAGCGATCTTGGCCGTGTGACTGGTTCACCGAACTTGCGGCGGGACACGAGCGCTGGAGTTTCCTTGAGCCGATCGCGCCAGCGCGCGACGTGTGACCGGCGCAGTTTGCTGAGCTTCACCTTGGCGAGCGGGTCATTGTAGACATAGCGCCGGAACCTTTGCTCCGCTTCGATACGCGACCTCGCGAACTGGCGGCAGACGTCGGCGACGGTGTCGAGCCGCTCTTGCGGAAGTCCACCGCGTTCGACCTGAAGGGCAAATGCCTCGCTAGCCTCTTTCGCGAGGGCGAACCGGGCGCTCGCCGGATGCTCCGCGAAGGCACCAAGCGCCTTCAGGCGATAATGCTGTGTTTCTTCCTCGTAGGCGCGCCCGATCCAGGTGCCGGGACCGCCCTTGGCGGAGGGCCGATAACCGACAAAGCATCCCGGACGGAGGCGATGCCAGTAGGGCTCGTGTCGTACTTTAAGCTTGTCTCGAGCACTGACTTTGGTGAGATCGGCCATGACTTTTCTGGTTCCGAATTTTCAGGTATTTTGCCCAAATGGTTCAAAATTGCAATTTCGCTCCAGTGACATTCGTACGGAAAATTTACGGAAAACATGGTGGGATTTCATGGGATTCGGTGGCATCGTGAATGTGCCTCTACAGAGAGGAATGAGCCTTTCTGGAACTAAAATTTTGGCGATCGCACTGCAGAGGTCAGGGGTTCGATTCCCCTCAGCTCCACCAGCCCGCAGCAATTCGCCCGCATCGCGCGTTAGGCGCTGACATGGCGGGAACCGAACCCACGGATGTCTGG
>Ga0157371_10004665_pt1 | contig 11857 bp, 9 predicted proteins | sample C45metaG_FD_113462 | JGI IMG/M metagenome (GOLD analysis project Ga0157371, IMG submission 113462) | Corn rhizosphere microbial communities from Kellogg Biological Station, Michigan, USA - C4-5 metaG | ecosystem: Host-associated > Plants > Roots > Rhizosphere > Soil | place: USA: Michigan... | reverse complement strand
GATGACCCGCTGCAGCTGCTGCGCGAACAGCCCTTCGTGCGCTACGACCGGCGTTCCTTCGGCGGCCGCCAGGTCGAGCGCTTCTTGCGCGAACAACGGCTGACGCCCCACGAGGCATTGGAACTGGATGAACTGGAAGCCATCGTGCGCATGGTCGAGTGCGGCCTGGGCGTGTCGCTGATCCCCCGTGCCGGCCTGTGGTGCCAGCGGCCGCAGACGCTGCGCGTGCTGGAACTGGGCGAGCTGACCTTCCACCGCGAGCTGGTGGCGATTCTGCGCCGCGCCCAGCGCCAACCCGCGCTGGACTGGCTGCTGCAATGCCTGGCCGGAAATGATAATTGAAAATTATTCTCATCTTTCGGTAAGATGCCGCCTCTTTCCGCTCAGGTCAGGTATGACGAGTGTCGGATCTGGATCTCAAAGGCCTCTTTCAGCAGCACGCCCGCGCGCTGCAACGCTTCCTGCTGCGCAAGAGCCGTGACCCGCACCTGGCCGCCGATCTGGTTCAGGAGAGCTTTCTGCGCCTGAGTGAGCAAGCGCGGCACGACCATATCGACAACACGCCAGCCTATCTCTACCGCACCGCGCGCAATCTGTTGATCGACCACCGCCGCCAGCAGGAGCGGCGCAAGACCGATCTGCTGGGTGACGATGTGCTCAACGCTGTCGAAGATGAGGTCGACAGCCTGGAAGACACCACCGAGAGGCAGCAACGTATGGAGCTGTTGCAGCGCGCGGTGGCCGAGTTGCCACCGCGAACCCGCGAAATCTTTCACCTTAACCGCATAGAAGGGCTGACCCACGCCGAGGTCGCCAGGCGCCTGCACATCAGCGACAGCTCGGTACAAAAACACCTGTCCAGGGCGCTGGCCCATGTCATGGAGTGCCTGGGCGCAGGCTCGTGAATGGCAAAAATACCGGCATTGCTGGAAACTTTTACGGTAAAAGAGCCGCCTGAGCGTCTTCAGTCTTATAAGAGAAAGCCGAGAGCACACGTGAATAGCCCAGACCTGCAGGATCGCGGGATTCGCCAGGCTGCTGCCGAGTGGGCGGTGCGCATGAGCGACTCGCCGCTCGACGAGCACGAGCAGCAGGCGCTACAGGCGTGGCTCGCCCTCGATCCGCGCCACGGTGCTGCCCTGCAGTTCGCCAGGCGTACCTGGGGCGATCTGGCCAGCTTGCAAGAGCCGGTTGCCGAGGCGCCGCGTCGCTCGCCGGCCCTACCGGTCGCTACGCCCAGGCGCCGCACCCGCCGTGTGCTGCGCTGGTTGAGCAGCGCCTCGCTGGCGGTAGTCGTCACCCTGATTGGCTGGAACCAGGCACCTGGGTTGTACCTGCCGCTGGTCGCTGATCACCTGACCGCTAGCGGCGAAGTGCGCACCGTCGAGTTGCCTGACGGTAGCCTGGCGACACTCGATGCACGCAGTGCCATACGTCTCGATTACACGGCCCAGGCCCGGCGTATCGAGTTGCTTGCCGGCTCGGCGGTGTTCCAGACGGCGCCCGTCGGGCAGCAGGAAACGCGCCCCTTCATCATCGACAGTGACGGAAGCAAGGCCCAGGCGCTGGGCACGCGCTTTCTGGTCAGTCGCGAGGATGGCGGGCAGATGCTCGTCGGCGTCATGCAGCACCGGGTCGCGGTGAGCAAGCAGGGCCAGAGCCTGGTTCTCGAGCAGGGTCAGAGTGCGCGGGTCGAGGCTGACGGGCACATCGAACGTCTGAATCTGGAGCCGGCGCGGGCCAGCGGTTGGCAGCGTGGCTTACTGATTTTCGACCAGGTGCCGTTGCAGCAGGTGGTGACCCAGCTCAACCGCTATCGGGGCGGGCACATCTTCGTTGCTGGCGACGGGCTGGCGCAGCGCCGGGTCAGTGGCGTATTTCGCCTCGATTCGCTGGACGGCGCGGTTGCAACCCTTACCCGTGAGCTACAGGCCCACCATGCCGATCTGCCCGGTCTGAGCCTGATCTACTGAACTCTGCATCCGCACTCTCGACACCGAGCGGATAAATTTTCAAAAACGCTTACTGAGTTTGCCCGGCTGCATCGTCTTGCTTGTTGATAGTGATTTTCATTACACATCAGCACAAGAAAAGAGCAGGGTCGATGGGCAACAAGGGAAGGTGTCATTCAAGCAGTGCAGCTCAAGGCGTACATCGCTGGCGTGGGTTGGCTGGCAGTCTGCTGGTCAGCATGGCGCTGGCCTCTGGCGGCAGCGTCTGGGCTCAGCAGCCGGCGGCTGCGGTGGGCAACTTGGGCAGCGGCGCAGCAGCCACACAGGTCGAGTTCGACATTCCGGTACAGCCCTTGCGCAGTGCCGTGATCGCCTTCGCCGAGCAGGCGGGAATCCAGGTGTTCTTCGACAGCGGCAAGTTGGCTGGTCTGCAAAGCAGTGAGCTGAAAGGGCCCTATGCGCCAGAGGAGGGCTTGCGCCTGCTGCTTGGCGGCTCACCGGTAAGCTACAGCTTCACCGGGGAGCGGCGAGTCAATCTGCAGCGCCTGGCCGATGTCGCCGGTACGCTGCAGATCGACACGACCCTGATCGAGTCGACGCGCGATGTCAGCAACGAGTGGATCTACCAGACGCCCCGCTCGGTGAGCGTGATCACCCGCGAGCAGCTCGATCGCAACCCGCCAAGGCATGCCGCCGACATGCTGGTCGAGACCCCAGGCGTTTACAGCGCAGTGAGTGCCCAGGATCCTGGCCTGTCGGTGAACATCCGCGGCATGCAGGACTTCGGCCGGGTCAACACCATGATCGACGGCATGCGCCAGAACTTCAACGAGAACGGTCACCAGCAGCGCAATGGCCAGTTGTACGTGGATTCCGAGTTGATCAGCAGCGTGGTGATCGAGAAGGGTCCGCGCTCCGACGTCACCGGTGCCGCGTCGATCGCCGGCAGCGCCAACTTCGGCACGCTGAACGTCGACGACATCATCCTGCCTGGCCAGGATCAGGGTGTGCGTCTGCGCGGTATGACCGGCCTGGGCGGCCATGGCAATGGTGTCAACTTCGTTGGCAGTGCAGCCGTGGCCGGGCGTTTCGGCGACCGCTGGGAGCTGCTCGCCGCCCGCAGCCGACGCAGCTTCGGCGATTACGCGCCAGGTTCGCGTCGGGAAAACTTCGATTTCCTGCTCGGTGGCGTGCAGGACGCCGATCGCCCGATCACCCAGGTCGTCGATCGCATCAAGTTCTCCGGTCAGGAGCAGGATTCGGAGCTGTTCAAGGCGCGCTTTGCCCTCAACCCCGAGCAGGCGCTGCAGTTCACCTACCTCAATACCGACCTCGGCTACGCCAACGTGTCTGATCGTCGGGTGATCGATCCCGTCGACGGCGCCGCACGGGACGGTGAAGAGGCCTGGCAGAAATACGGCGATGCCAGCGCCCGCTCGCAGTCCTTCGGGCTGGACTACAGCTTCGATTCCGACTCGCCGCTGCTGGATCTCAAGGCCAAGCTCTACTACGTCACCACCCGCAACCAGCGCGACACCGCCGCCGGGCGACCGATCGTGACCGACGGCGTAGACATGACCGAGACCGCCTGGCGACTGGGTTACTGCGACCAGAGCCCTGTGCCCGGCTCCTGGACCAGTGCCTGCCAGGCCGGGCTGGGCAACGATGCACGTACCAAGATCGACACCTTCGGCTTCACCCTGGATAACACCGCCCGTTTTGCCCTGGCTGGCATCGAGGGTTTCCGTTTCAACCATGGCCTGGAGCATTTTCAGGATCGTGGAGCCTCGGACACCGTCTACAACCGCCAGGGCCGCGAAGTGGGCAGCGACACCAACACGCTCAATCCCAATGGCAAACGCAGCATCACCAGCGCATTCGGCAACCTGACCTTCGAAACCGAGCAAGTCACCCTGTCGGGCGGGTTGCGCTATGACCATTACAGGCTCAAGGGCAAGACTCGCGTGCCTGCTACGGATTGGACCTACGAGGACCGCGCCCAGACTTACAACCGGCAGATCACGCAAGCCCTGTCTGCCGCACAAAACACCTGTACCAGCTACATTGCGCCTCCGATCAGGGGGCAGAGCGAAGCGCAACGGCTGGCCAGGCAGGCACGTACCCGGGCGAGTGCCTGCGCCCGCATCCCGGGCCTTGAAGCCAACCTGGCCAACCCGACTGTGGATCCCAGGTATTACACCAGTGCCTACGAAGGTCGTTGGTCGTCCAATCCCGCTATGCGCGAGTACAAGGTCGATGAAAGCCTGGACAAGTTCCTGCCCACCCTCGCCGCTGCCTATCGCCCCACGGAGTGGCTGGAAGTCTTCGCCAGCTGGGGCAAATCCTGGCGGCCACCGGCGCTGACCGAGTCGCTGATGGAGGGCTCCCATCCCGGCGATCCGTTCGCCACCATGTATCCCAATCCCTACGCCGAACCCGAGACGTCGCGCAGCTGGGACCTGGGCTTCAACGTCGACAAGCTGGACCTGGTCACGCTGGGCGACCAGTTCAACGCCAAGGTCACGTACTACGACACGCGCGTCGACAATTACCTGATCACCTCGATGAACAACACCCTGCCGGGCAGGACCGGCGGCCTGGGCAACACCATGTTCGTCAACAACCAGGCCCGGATGCAGTTTCGCGGGGTCGAGCTGGAGCTGGACTACGACGCGCGCCGCTGGTACAGCGGCGTCAACTACACCCATGTGATCGGTGGCGACAACGATATCTGCCAGAAGACGTTCCCGCTTGGCAGCGACAACATTCGCGAAGACGCGCCCCGCGAGGACGGCAGCTATTCGGACTTGCACAACCAGGCCGTAGCCGCCGGATACCCCTCCTACCAGGCTTACCTGGACGCCCAGACCTATTGCGGCGGCGATGTGTTCGGCATGAACAGCGCCCGTAACTCTCCGATGGATCGCGGCAGTTGGGTGTTCGGCACCCGCTGGCTGAATGAAAGCCTGGAACTGGGCACCCGCCTCAACTACAGCGCCGCCGGCCGGCCCAAGGGCTGGAGCACCGACCTGTGGCCGAGCTACACCACCTGGGATCTGTTCGCCAGCTACCGCATCAACCGCCACCTGTTGCTGCGCGGCACCGTGGAGAACCTCCGCGACCGCAGCTACGTCATGGGCTACTCCGACATCTTCGTCAAATCCTATGGGCCGGGCCGCACCGTGATGGGGGGCTTCGAGCTGCAGTTCTGACCATGGTCGCTGCCGTTCGCGGCCATTGCGCGGGACGTGCCGACAAGGCACGCGAAAAACGGCATCGAGCGATGCCAATCAACCGGCGAGCTTCTCGCCATACAGGGAGATAGAAAGATGGCTATTACCTACAGCTACAACAGCAGCAACTTTCCGAGCGGGTTCGCTGGTGGCACGCTGGAAGACCTGTTGCTGACCTTTCAGGAAAGCGGCGTCGACGGTGAGCATCCGGGCAATACCGGTGGTTTTTACACCAACGGTGTGCCCTCCGGTCTGTCGGGCGATACCTATGCCTATGCCAATACCGCGTCCAACTTCGCCTTCTCGGCGGTCGGCAACCTGGCCTACAACTTCAGCAGCCACTCGCTGTACGGCACCCTGCAGCAGGTGACCCTGGGGGGTGGCCTGAATGCCAACGGCACCGTTTCCAGCCCGCTGATCACCTTCGACTTCGGCAATACGCCGCTGACCGCCAGCGCGGCGGAAGGTCGCGACAATGCCGTGCACGACGTGATCTGGGGCCTGATGAACGGCTCGGTAGAGGGCGCGACCGACAGTGCCGGTACCCCGAACGATGGCGGCCTGCTGGCCGTGCTGGAAGCTGCCGGGCTGACCGACGACATCATCACCACCACCGGTTCGGCCTCGTTCAGCGAATCCGAGCTGCTGCTGGCGGCCTGACGGTCGGGCAATAAAAAGCGAACGGATATGTCATCCCGTTCGCGCTGGTAACGTCGTCACGGCCCGTGTTTTCAGAGGCCCAGGCCGTGACGGTCACGAATTCTGGGTGTCGCCCAGGCGCCCGTCAATGGCTCCGGGGGATACCACCAGGCGTGCTGCGCCTGGCATTGCGCCAAGGAGTTCCTGCATGCGCGCGCCCGTTCCCGCGGCTGGCAACGAGATACTTCAGGCCCTGCGTGCCTGCCGATCGGGGCTGCTGCACGTTGGCCTGTTCTCGGCGGCGATCAATCTGTTGATGCTGGCGCCTGCGCTCTACATGCTGCAGGTCTACGACCGGGTGCTCGCCTCGGGCAACGCCATGACCCTGCTGATGCTGACCCTCATCGTGGTCGGCCTGTTCGTGTTCGCCGGGGCCTTGGAGTGGGTTCGCAGCCTGCTGGTGATCCGCCTCGGTACCAGACTGGACATGCACCTCAACGGGCGGGTGTTCGACGCCACGTTCGACGCCAATCTGGGCGATACCCGGCAGACCTCGACCCAGGCGTTGAGCGATCTCACCAGCCTGCGCCAGTTCGCGACCGGAAATGCGCTGTTCGCGTTCTTCGATGCCCCCTGGTTTCCGGTGTATCTGGGCGTGATCTTTCTGTTCAGCCCGTGGCTCGGCCTGCTGGCCCTGGTCGGCGCCCTCGTGCTGGTGGCGCTGGCCTGGCTCAACCAGCGTGTGACCCGGGTGCCGCTCGGCGAGGCGGCGCGCCTGTCCATCGCGGCGAATCAGCAGGCTGCCGGCCACCTGCGCCAGGCCGAAGCCATCGAGTCGATGGGCATGCTCACTACCCTGCGCCAGCGCTGGTTCGCCCTGCATGCCGGTTTTCTGGGCCAGCAGAACCTGGCAAGCGAGAGGACTGCCGCCTTCAGTGCCTGGTCCAAGTACGTGCGCCTGGGGTTGCAGTCACTGGTGCTGGGCCTGGGCGCCTGGCTGGCCCTGGATGGGCTGATCACGCCCGGCATGATGATCGCCGGCTCCATCCTCATGGGCCGGGTGCTGGCGCCCATCGACCAGGTGCTCGGCGTATGGCGGCAATGGAGCAATGCACGGCTGGCCTATGAGCGGCTGTCGGCGTTGCTTGCGGCCAACCCGCCACGTCAGGCGGGGATGCCGCTGCCGACGCCCCGTGGTGCGTTGCGTGTCGAGCAACTCAGTGCCTTTGCCCCAGGAACGCGCACGCCGTGCCTGGTGAATCTCGGCTTCGCGCTGGAGGCCGGGGAAGTACTCGGTGTGATCGGCCCTTCGGGCTCGGGCAAGTCGTCCCTGGCGCGCCTGCTGGTGGGCGTGAGCGCGGCGCAGACCGGCAAGGTTCGGCTGGACGGCGCAGACCTGCAGCAGTGGGACCGCACCGCTCTCGGTGGCCATATCGGCTACCTGCCGCAGGACGTGCAACTGTTCGCCGGCAGCGTGGCCGAGAATATCGCCCGGTTTACCGAGGTGGACGCGGACAAGGTAGTCGCCGCGGCACGCATGGCCGGGGTGCATGACCTGATCCTGCAATTGCCCGACGGCTACGACACGCTTCTCGGCGAGGGTGGAGCCGGGCTGTCCGGCGGGCAGCGACAGCGTATCGGCCTGGCCCGGGCGCTGTATGGGTTGCCGGCGTTGATCGTGCTCGACGAGCCGAATTCGAATCTCGACGAGCCGGGGGAACAGGCTTTGCTGGCCGCCATTGCCGAGGCCAAGCGGCAAGGCCGCACCCTGGTGCTGATCGCCCACAAACCGTCGTTACTGGCCAGCACCGACAAGCTGCTGGTGCTGCGTGCCGGGCAGATGCAGGCATTCGGACCCGCCGAGCGAGTGCTCCAGGAGCTGCAGCCCAAGGCGCCGCCGGTGGCGGCTGCGCTGCGCAGCACGGCAACGTTCAGCATGAGCTACGGCAGCCAGGGAGTGGCCTCGTGATGGGCGAATCGCTGGGCAAGGAAGGCCAGTTGGCCGATGTACTGCACCTCGACGAGCGGCATTATTCTCGGATGGGCAGCTGGCTGCTGGCCCTCGGGTTTGGCGGCTTTCTGCTCTGGGCCGGCCTGGCTCCGCTCGACAAGGGGGTGGCGGTCAGCGGCAACGTGGTGGTCGCCGGCAATCGCCAGGCGGTGCAGCACCCCTCAGGCGGTGTGGTACAGCGCCTGTTGGTTCGCGATGGCGATCGGGTCGAGGCTGGCCAGGTACTGGTGCGCATGGACGCCACGCAGATCCGCGCTCAGCGCGACGCGCTATTCGTCCAGCACCTCGGCGCGTTGGTCAGCACCGCCCGGCTGGAAGCCGAGCGCGACGGCCTGCCGGAAATCGCCCTGCCTGCTGGCGTCAGTGCCATGGCGGACCCGCGGGTCGAGGCGACCGTCGTCCTGCAGCGCCAGTTGCTCGCCAGCCGCCGGGCCGCACTGCGCCTGGAACTCGAAGGCCTTGAGGAGAGCATTGCCGGCAGCCAGGCCGTGCTCCAAGGGTTGCAGGCCGCCAGGGCGCACAAGGACGAGCAACGCCTCAGCATGCAGACCCAGTTGCAGGGGCTGCGCGAGCTGGCGCGTGATGGCTACGTGGCGCGCAATCGGCTGCTCGAGAACGAGCGACTGTATGCCCAGCTCAATGGTGATATCTCCGCAGACTTCGGCACCATCGGCCGCACTCAGCGGCAGATCCTCGAACTGCGCCTGCGTGCTGCCCAGCGTGCCGAGGAGTACCAGCAGGATGTGCGTCAGCAACTCGCCGATTCGCGCCTCAAGGTCGAGGAGCTGGGCAGTCGCCTGAGCGCTGCCGACTTCGAGCTGGCCCACGCCGAGGTGCGTGCCCCGACTGCTGGTACGGTGGTCGGGCTCGATGTGTTCACCGAAGGCGGGGTGATCGCGCCAGGGCAGGTGCTGATGGAAATCGTCCCGCAGGATGCGCCCCTGCTGGTCGACGCCCGGGCGCCAGTGGAACTGGTCGACAAGCTACAGCCCGGCCTGGACGTCGAGCTGCTGTTCGTGGCCTTCAACCAGAGCCGCACGCCGCGGGTCAACGGCAAGGTGACCCTGGTCTCTGCCGATCGCCTGCTCGACGAGAAGACCGACCAGCCCTACTACCGGCTGCGTGTGCAGGTGGATGACGATGGCTTGCAGCAGTTGCAGGGCCAGACAATTCGCCCCGGCATGCCGGTGCAGGCCTTCGTGCGCACCGGGGAGCGCTCGTTGCTCAACTACCTGTTCAAGCCGCTGACCGATCGTACCCACATGGCGCTGGTGGAAGAATGAAGCCTTCGAACGTCGCCGTCAGGCTTCTGGTTTTGCTGTTCGGCGCGTTGCTGACTGCGCCGTGCTTCGCATTCGGCGTAATGGACGCCTATGCCCTGGCCCTGCGCAACGACCCGACTTTCCGCGCCGCGACCCATGAGCGGGACGCCGGTATAGAAAACCTGGCCATCGGCCGCGCCGGCCTGCTGCCCAGTCTTTCCTACAACTATCGCAAGGCCCGCAACGAGTCGGAGGTGACCTCTGGCGAGGTGACCCTTGACCGCGACTACGCCAGTTACTCCTCGGCGCTGACCTTGCAGCAACCCCTGTTCGACTACGCCGCCTGGGCCGAATACCGCCAGGGCGTAGCCAAGGCGGCATTGGCCGACGAGCGCTTGCGCGGCCGTGGTCAGGAACTGGTGGTGCGGGTGTTCGCAGCCTACAGCCAGGCCTTGCTGGCCGGCGAGCAGATCGAGCTGGCGGCGGCCCAGCGGCGCGCCTATGCCGAGCAGCTCGAGCTCAACCAGCGGACTGTCGAGGCCGGCGAGGGCACACGTACCGATCTGCTGGAAACCCGCGCCCGCCACGACCTGTCCCGCGCCCAGGAGATCGAAGCGCAGGATGCGCTGGACGCCGCGTTGCGCGAGCTGCAGGCGATCATCGGCGAGCCGGTGGAGCTGCAGCAATTGGCGCCATTGAGCGGCCCGTTCAACGCCGAACCCTTGGCGCCAGCACGCTTCGACGGTTGGCGCGATATGGCCCTGGTGCACAATGCCGAGCTCGCCAGCCAACGCCATGGCCTGACCGTCGCCGAACAGGAGGTCGAGCGCCAGCGCGCCGGGCACCTGCCGACCCTCGGCCTGTACGCCACCTCGCGGCAGACCCGCTCCGACTCGGAAAGTACCTACAACCAGAAATACGACACCGACAGCATTGGCATTCAGCTCAGCATGCCGCTGTTCGCCGGCGGTGGCGTAGCGGCGGCCAGGCGCCAGGCTTCGGCGTCCTACGAGCAGGCCCGCTACGAGCTCGATGCCCGGCGCGACGAGGTGCTCGTCGATCTGCGGCGGCAGTTCAACCTGTGCGCGAGCAGCACGACCAAGGTGCGCGCCTACGAGTTGGCGGTGGAGTCGGCGAGTGCGCTGATCGACGCGACCCGCAAGAGCGTGACAGGTGGCGAACGGGTCAACCGCGACGTGCTCGATGCCGAACAGCAACTCTACGGCGCACGTCGCGATCTGGCCGAGGCGCGCCACGGCTACCTGCGCGCCTGGCTGCAATTGCGTTACCTGGCCGGGGTGCTGGGCGAGGCGGATCTGCGCCACTTGAACCGTTACTTTCCAGGCCAGGGGTGAGGGGGCATTACCGACTTTGCGCAGCTGATTCGTCATTTACCCAGAATATCCCGAGCATCGCTCGGCAGGCCCGTCCAAGGAGAGACCGATGACCGCCCAACCGGCACAGCTTGCCCACCCCCTGCGTTCGCAACGCCTCAACCAGTTGACCCACCAACCGCACAGCCGGCTCGATGCGCTGGTGAAAAGCCATGATCCCTTTGCCAGCCCGGAGCGCTTTGCGCGTTTCGTCGCCGCGCAGTACCTGTTCCAGTACGACCTGGAGAGGCTCTACAACGATCCGGCGCTGGTCGCGTTGATACCGGACCTGCCCGCCCGTTGCCGCCTCCAGCAGGCGCGTCTGGATCTGGCTGATCTCGGCTTGCCGGCTCCCGAGGGTGATGAGGCCATCCGCAGTCGTTCGCTCGAGCTCGGCACCGCCCTGGCCTGGTTGTTCGTGTCCGAAGGCTCCAAGCTTGGCGCGGCCTTCCTGCTCAAGCGCATGCCGGCCCTGGGGTTGAGCGAAACCTTTGGCGCACGTCATCTGGGCGAGCCGGAAGGTGGCCGGGCACAGGATTGGAAGACCTTCGTCACGGCGCTCGATGGCGTCGCGCTGGACGAGCGCCAGGAGCGCGAGGCCGAAGCTGCCGCCATTGCCGCCTTCGAGCGTTTCACCGAGCATCTGGAGCGCAGCTTTGCCTGATACCCCGCAAGCGCTGGCCAGCGGCTGGGCGCGCTGGCTCTGGCTGGCGCTCGCCTACCTGAGCATCGGCATGGCCGCGCTGGGTGTGCTGGTGCCTGGCCTGCCGACCACCGAGTTCGTGCTGCTGGCCGCCTGGGCCGCGTCGCGCAGTTCGCCACGGCTCAGTGCCTGGCTGGAAAGTCACCGGCTGTTCGGGCCGCTGCTGCGCAACTGGCGCGACGGCGGTGTGATCACCCGGCATACCAAGCTGGTGGCCAGCCTGAGCATGCTGATGGCCCTGGTCATCATGGCGCTGACGGTCGCTCACACACTGTCCTTGATCTTCGCCGGGTTGTGCATGAGCTGCGGCGCGCTGTGGATCTGGTCGCGGCCAGAACGGCCTCGGCAAGCCAATCCCGAGTCGTAGCCCGACGCGCCTCGGCTCTTGCACATCCTGAACTTGTCGGGGTCGTATTACGCGTCACCAGGCCAGGGGGGTGCGTTTGGCCTATGCTATGCGCTCGAGCAACTGAGGGCCTGGCGATGAACAAGGATATCGGCGAGATCAAGGGTGCCTGCCATTGCGGCGGCGTGCGCTTTCAGGTGACGCTCAGCGATGGTCTGCACAGCGCGCGGCGCTGCAACTGCTCCTATTGCCGGATGCGCGGTGCGGTGGCGGTTTCGGCCGAGCTGGCCGACTTCCGTATCCTGCAGGGTGAAGACCTGCTGACGGTCTATCGCTTC
>Ga0157371_10004664_pt1 | contig 11857 bp, 7 predicted proteins | sample C45metaG_FD_113462 | JGI IMG/M metagenome (GOLD analysis project Ga0157371, IMG submission 113462) | Corn rhizosphere microbial communities from Kellogg Biological Station, Michigan, USA - C4-5 metaG | ecosystem: Host-associated > Plants > Roots > Rhizosphere > Soil | place: USA: Michigan... | reverse complement strand
TGAACGAGATCAAGGCTCAGTTGCCGGCGTTGCAGGCGGTGCTGCCGGCCAGCGTCAAGCTCAACCTGGCCATGGACCGCTCACCGGTGATCAAGGCCACCCTGCACGAGGCCGAGATGACCCTGCTGATCGCCGTGGCCCTGGTGATCCTGGTGGTGTACCTGTTCCTCGGCAATTTCCGCGCCTCGCTGATCCCGACCCTGGCGGTACCGGTATCCCTGGTGGGCACTTTTGCCATCATGTACCTCTACGGTTTTTCCCTGAACAACCTGTCGCTGATGGCGCTGATCCTTGCCACCGGGCTGGTGGTGGACGATGCCATCGTGGTGCTGGAGAACATCTCCCGGCACATCGACGAAGGCATCGCGCCGATGAAAGCGGCGTACCTGGGGGCCAAGGAGGTGGGCTTCACCCTGCTGTCGATGAACGTGTCGCTGGTGGCGGTGTTTCTCTCGATCCTGTTCATGGGCGGGATCATCGAGAGCCTGTTCCGCGAGTTCTCCATCACCCTGGCCGCGGCCATCGTGGTATCGCTGGTGGTGTCCCTGACCCTGACCCCGATGCTCTGCGCCCGCTGGCTCAAGCCTCACACCCCGGGCCAGGAGAACCGCCTGCAACGCTGGAGCCGGCGCAGCAACGACTGGATGATGGGCAAGTACGCCACCAGCCTGGACTGGGTGCTGCGGCACAGGCGCCTGACCCTGCTCAGCCTGCTGCTGACCATTGGCGTCAACGTGGCCCTGTACGTGGTGGTGCCCAAGACCTTCATGCCCCAGCAGGACACCGGCCAGTTGATCGGTTTTGTCCGCGGCGACGACGGCCTGTCCTTCAGCGTGATGCAGCCGAAGATGGAAATCTTCCGCCGCGCCGTGCTCAAGGATGCGGCAGTGGAGAGCGTGGCCGGCTTTATCGGTGGCAACAACGGCACCAACAACGCCTTCATGCTGGTACGCCTGAAGCCGATCAAGGAACGCAATATCTCGGCGCAGAAGGTCATCGAGCGCCTGCGCAAGGAAATGCCCAAGGTGCCCGGCGCGCAACTGATGCTGATGGCCGACCAGGACCTGCAGTTCGGCGGCGGCCGCGAGCAGACCACCTCGCAGTATTCCTACATCCTGCAAAGCGGTGACCTGGGCGAGTTGCGCCAGTGGTACCCGAAAGTGGTGACGGCGCTGCGCGCCTTGCCTGAGCTCACCGCCATCGACGCCCGGGAAGGCCACGGTGCCCAGCAAGTGACCCTGATGGTGGACCGCGACCAGGCCAAGCGCCTGGGGGTGGACATGGACATGGTCACCGCGGTGCTCAACAACGCCTACAGCCAGCGGCAGATCTCCACCATCTACGACAGCCTCAACCAGTACCAGGTGGTGATGGAGGTCAACCCGAAATACGCCCAGGACCCGATTACCCTGAATCAAGTGCAGGTGATCACCGCCGACGGCGCGCGGATTCCGCTGTCGGCCATCGCCCACTATGAAAACAGCCTGGAAGACGACCGGGTCAGCCATGAAGGGCAGTTCGCCTCGGAAAGCATTTCCTTCGACATGGCCGAGGGCGTGACGGTGGAGCAGGGCACCGCCGCCATCGAACGGGCGATCGCCAAGCTGGGCATGCCCGAAGACGTGATCGTCAAGATGGCCGGCACCGCCGATGCCTTCGCCGCCACCCAGAAGAGCCAGCCGTTCATGATCCTCGGCGCGCTGCTGGCGGTGTACCTGGTGCTGGGGGTGCTCTATGAAAGCTACATCCACCCGCTGACCATCCTCTCCACCTTGCCCTCGGCCGGGGTTGGCGCCTTGCTCTCGATCTATGTGCTGGGCGGTGAGTTCAGCCTGATCTCGCTGCTGGGGCTGTTCCTGTTGATCGGGGTGGTGAAGAAGAACGCGATCCTGATGATCGACCTGGCGCTGCAACTGGAGCGGCACCAGGGCCTGGACCCGTTGCAGTCGATCCGCAGCGCCTGCTTGCAACGCCTGCGGCCGATCCTGATGACCACCCTGGCGGCGATCCTCGGCGCCTTGCCGTTGCTGCTGGGCGGGGCCGAAGGCTCGGAAATGCGCCAGCCCCTGGGCCTGACCATCATTGGCGGCCTGGTCTTCAGCCAGGTCCTGACCCTCTACACCACCCCGGTGGTCTACCTCTATCTCGATCGCCTGCGCCACAAGTTCAACCACTGGCGTGGGGTCCGTACCGATGCTGCTCTGGAAACGCCGCTATGACCGACCAATCGTCCCGTCCCGTTATTCTGCTGTCCGCCCAGCGCCTGGCCATGGCCCGGGGCTCGCGGGCCTTGAGCCTGGGCCTGTGCGTGCTGCTGCTCAGCGCCTGCGCCATCGGTCCCGACTACCAGCGCCCGCAGGTGGCCGAGCCGGTGCACTACAAGGAAGCCGAAGGCTGGCGCCAGGCCAACCCCAGCGACGCCCTGGCCCGTGGCGCCTGGTGGGAGCTGTACGGCGATGCCCAGCTCAATGGCCTGATCGACAAGCTCAACAGTTCCAACCAGAGCGTGGCCCAGGCCGAGGCACAGTTCCGTCAGGCCCGGGCCCTGGTGCGCAGCTCCCGGGGGTCGTTCTTTCCCAGTGTCGACCTGAGCGCCGGCAAGACCCGCGCCAGCCAGGGCACCGGCAGCAGCAGTTCGGCCCTGAGCAGTTCCAGCAGCGGCATTCGCGACACCTACAACACCCAGTTGGGGGTGAGCTGGGAAGCGGACGTGTGGGGCAAGTTGCGCCGTGACCTGGAAGCCAACGAGGCCAGCGCCGAGGCCAGCTTCGCCGACCTGGCGGCCATGCGCCTGAGCCAGCAGTCCGAGCTGGCGCAGAACTACCTGCAACTGCGGGTGATCGATGAGCAGAAGCGCCTGCTGGAGGCCACGGTGGCGGCCTATCAGCGCTCCCTGACCATGACCCAGAACCAGTACCAGGCCGGGGTCTCCGGCAAGGATGCGGTGGCCCAGGCCCAGACCCAGCTCAAAAGCACCCAGGCCGACCTGATCGACCTGATCTGGCAGCGGGCGCAGTTCGAGAACGCCATCGCCGTGCTGATCGGCGTGCCGCCGGCAGAGTTCAACCTGGCCGAGAGCAAGACCATCCCCGTGCTGCCCCAGGTGCCATTGGGCGTGCCGTCGCAACTGCTGGAGCGGCGCCCGGACATCGCCTCGGCGGAGCGTTCGGTGATTGCCGCCAACGCCAAGATCGGCGTGGCCAAGGCCGCCTATTACCCGGACCTGACCCTGAGCCTGGCCGGCGGCTACAGCAGCAGCACCTACGCCGACTGGATCAGCCTGCCGAACCGCTTCTGGTCGGTAGGGCCGAAACTGGCCATGACCCTGTTCGACGGCGGCCAGCGTTCGGCGGAAGTGGACCGCACCGAGGCGGTGTACGACCAGACCGTGGCCAAGTACCGGCAGACCGTGCTCGACGGTTTCCGCGAGGTGGAGAACTACATGGTCCAGCTCAAGGTCATGGAGGACGAGGCGGGGGTGCGCCAGCAGGCCCTGGATTCGGCCCGCGAGGCCCTGCGCCTGACCGAGAACCAGTACAAGGCCGGGCTGATCGCCTACCTGGATGTGGTCACCAGCCAGACCACTGCCCTGAGCAACGAGCGTAGCGTGCTCAGCCTGTTGCAGAGCCGGCTGATCGCCAGCGTGCAGTTGATCGCCGCCATGGGCGGTGGCTGGGATGGCCAGCTGCAGGCCAGCGAGCAGAAATAGGCCCTTGAAGGCCTTGCAGCAAGGTGGCTGCAAGGCCTGCTCGACAGCCGTAGGCAGGGCGCATCCGGAGCCGTTTGCAACTGCTCGCGACTTCCCGCAAAGCCCATGCCCACAGGGCTTGTAGGGGTATGAGACAGCCGAAAACGGCGTTCTGTCCGACTAATGGCTTTTTGCTAACTTTGTAGATGCGTTCTTCCACGCAATCAGTACAATCTGCGGTTTTGCCCGCCGCGCAGGGATGTCGGCACAACGGCCAAGAGACGCCTCATGCTCATCGGTAGCTACTCCTCCGCACTGGTCCTGATCTCCATTTTCGTGGCGATCCTCGCTTCCTATACTGCCCTCGACCTGACCGGGCGCATTGCCACCACCACCGGCCGTGCCGCTTATCTATGGATGATGGGCGGAGCCCTGGCCATGGGCGTCGGTGTGTGGTCCATGCACTTTATCGGCATGCTGGCCTTCAGCCTGCCCATCGACCTGGGCTACGACATCCAGCTCACCGCCTTGTCGCTGCTGATCTCGATCCTGTCCTGCGGCTTTGCCCTGTGGCTGGTGAGCCAGCCGCGGCTGCCGCTGTGGCAGTTGCTGTTCGGCGCGCTGATCATGGGCTCGGGCATCAGTGGCATGCACTACACCGGCATGGCGGCCATGCGCATGCAGCCGGGCATCGACTACGACCCGAGCCTGTTCGGCGCCTCGCTGCTGATTGCCTTCGGCGCGTCGCTGGCGGCGCTGTGGATTGCCTTTCGCCTGCGCCAGAACACCCCCTACGTACGTCTGGCCCGGACCGGCGCGGCGATTGTCATGGGCTTTGCCATCGTCGGCATGCATTACACCGGCATGGCCGCGGCGCGTTTCGCCGATGGCAGTTTCTGCGGCGCCCTGGGCAACGGCCTGAGCGGCAAGGGCCTGGACAACCTGGTGCTGATCACCACCCTGGCGGTGCTGATCATCGCCTTGCTGACCTCGGTGCTGGATGCGCGGCTGGAAGCCCGCACCGCGGTGCTGGCGCAATCGTTGACCGAAGCCAACAAGGAACTGACCCAACTGGCGTTGCACGACACCCTGACCGGGCTGCCGAACCGCATTCTGCTGGCCGATCGCATTGACCAGGCGATGCACCGGGTCACTGCCCATGGTGGCTGTTTTGCGCTGATGTTCATCGATCTGGACGGTTTCAAGCCGGTCAACGACGCCTTTGGCCACCACATGGGCGACCAGTTGCTGCGCGAAGTGGCCCAGCGCCTGCGCGAGGATTTGCGCAGCGAAGACACCCTGGCGCGGATCGGCGGCGATGAGTTCGTGCTGCTGGTGCAACTGGCCGAGCCGGACGATGCCCTGCGCCTGGCGGCACGCCAGGTGGGGCTGGTATCGCGCTCGTTCCGGGTGGCCGAGCACGACCTGCAGATTTCCGCCAGCATCGGCATTGCGGTGTACCCGGGCAATGGTCTGAGTGCCCAGGAACTGCTGATGAACGCCGATGCGGCGATGTACCACGCCAAGGGCACCGGCAAGAATGGCTACAGCTTTTTCGATGCCTCGATGAACAGCAATGCTCGGCGCCAGCTGCAATTGCTGCAGGATCTGCGCAATGCCCTGGAGCATCATCAGTTCCGCCTGCACTACCAACCCAAGTTCGACGCTGCCAATGGCCTGCCGGTGGGGGCCGAGGCGCTGCTGCGCTGGGAGCATCCCCAGCATGGCCTGTTGCTGCCGGACAAGTTCATCGAACTGGCGGAGAAGACCGGGCTGATCATTGCCATCGGCGAGTGGGTGCTCAACGAGGCCTGCCGACAGATGCGCGAGTGGTACGTCCAGGGCTACACCGACTGGCGCATCGCGGTGAATCTCTCGGCCTTGCAGTTCTGCCATGCCGGGCTGGTCAGGAGCGTGGCCAATGCCCTGGAACGCTACCACCTGCCGGCCAACAACCTGACCCTGGAAATCACCGAAACCACGGCGATGAACGACGCCGATGTCAGCATGCTTGTCCTGCAACAGCTGGCGGACATGGGGGTGGACCTGTCCATCGACGATTTCGGCACCGGCTATTCCAGCCTGATGTACCTCAAGCGCCTGCCGGCCAACGAGCTGAAGATCGACCGCGGCTTCGTCCGCGACCTGGAGCACGACAGCGACGATGCCGCCATCGTCTCGGCCATTGTCGCCCTGGGCCAGGCACTGGGCCTGCGGATCGTCGCCGAGGGCGTGGAAACCGGGGTGCAGCAGACCTTCCTCACCCAACTGGGCTGTGATTCCCTGCAAGGCTATTTCCTTGGCCATCCGCTGCCGCCCGAAGGTTTCATGCAGGGCATCCACCGGGGCGAAGAAAAAGCCTGAGCCTCTCGCCTTGCCGGCTGCGGTCGCGATCTGGCGGCAGTTCGCAGGGATATGGCCGCCGCCCAGGTCCCTGCCGGTTTGCGCCGTCGGTGCGCGGGGCTACCGTGCACTTCTACTGGCTTGATGTGGCACATTTGCGCAGTTTTCATCGCCGCCCGCGCGGTGTTTAATGGCTCGCGTTGATATGTTCAGTGAGGGAGTCGGCAGCATGGATAAAGTCATCGTCATCACCGGTGGCGGAAGGGGTATAGGCGCCGCCACGGCAGTGTTGGCCGCGCAGCAGGGATTCAAGGTGTGCATCAACTACCAGGCCGACGAGCAGTCCGCCCTGCAGGTGCTCGAACAGGTTCGCGCCCTGGGCGTGCAGGCCATTGCGGTGCGTGCCGACGTCAGCATCGAGGATGAAGTGATCGGTCTGTTCCAGCGGGTCGACAGCGAACTGGGGCGGGTCACGGCCCTGGTCAACAATGCCGGGACCGTGGGCCACAAGTCGCGGCTGGATGAAATGTCCGAATTTCGCATCCAGAAGATCATGAAGACCAATGTCATGGGGCCGATCCTCTGCGCCAAGCACGCGGTGCTGCGCATGTCGCCGCGCCATGGCGGGCAGGGCGGCAGCATCGTCAACGTCTCCTCTGTGGCGGCGCGCCTGGGTTCGCCGGGGGAATACGTCGACTACGCCGCCTCCAAGGGCGCCCTGGACACCTTCACCATCGGCCTGTCCAAGGAAGTGGCGGGCGAGGGCATCCGCGTCAACGCGGTGCGCCCGGGCTATATCTACACCGACTTTCATGCCCTGAGCGGCGATGCCGACCGGGTCAGCAAGCTGGAATCGGCAATCCCCATGGGGCGTGGCGGGCGTCCTGATGAAGTGGCCGAGGCGATTGTCTGGCTGCTGTCGGACAAGGCCTCCTACGCCACCGGCACCTTCGTCGACCTGGGCGGCGGCCGCTGAGCCCCCGCAAGTCCGCGGCCTATCCCGTAGGAGCCGGCTTGCCGGCGAAGGGGCCCTCAAGCCTTGCGCCGACCTTGCAGACGCCTTCGCTGGCAAGCCGGCTCCTGCGGTTTCCTCAACGGGCGCGGCGGCGGCCGGGGCCGATCAGCAGGGCCAGCAACAGCCCCAGTACGTTGATGCCAAAGCTCATCAACTGTGGCATCAGGAACCCCTGGGTTTCCCCCGGGCGGTTGCAGCTGTAGCCATATCCATCGCCTTGTTCATGGGCCCAGACGCCCGGTGTGGCGCTCACGTCCACGGGCGCCGAAGGTGCGGGTTCCTCATTGGAGATCCCCAGGTTCGAATGGCTCGCGCTGCGCCTTTCCAGCTGTTCGATGGCCTGCAACTGGGCGTCGTTGCAGCGGTTCTGCGCCCAATTGCCGACCACCACCAGGACGGACAGCAGAAGCAGCAGCGGCACCGGGTAATAACGCCGGGTCCGCAGCAGGGGCGCCACCACCAGCCCGGCCAGGAAACCCGCCAGCAGCAGATTGACCCAGAACCACGGGCCGCCTTCCCAGCTCGGCGGTATCAACTGCACCAGCAGCGGGGGCAGCACAACGCGGGCGAACAGCAGGCACAGGGCGGCTGCGAGCAGGGTGATCAGCAGGGTCTTGATCCAGGATTTCATGGGCAATGCATAACCTTTAAGAAGGAGCGGTAAACGGGGGCTATCAGTGCTGCGCCAGCTATTGGGGCATCGGCGGCGGGGTAAAGCGCCGGGCGTATTCGAGCATCTCCCGGGGGAAGACCATGTGCTTGACCGCGCTGTCGTCCAGGCCGTAGAGGTAGGCCACTGCCGCGGCTTCAAAGGCCCAGTAGCCGAAGTAGGATTCACCGTCCAGGTGGGAGTCGTGCCATGGGGCCTGCTCGAACGCTTCATACCACTGGTTGCAGTACTCCACCAGCAGCTCCCGGGCCTCGTCCGCTTGATCGGCGTAGATGGCCCTGATCAGCGGCGTATAGACCGGGTGGTACCACTCATCAATGTCAGCGCGGTCCGGCAGGCAGGGCTTGAGCAAGTCCTCGATCAGGGTGTCCTCGGCGTGGTAGCCGGCGCGGTCCTGCAGCGCCACCATGCGCGGCAGCAGGTCGCGGCGTTGCAGCAGGATGCACAGGCTGATGACCTGCACGTATTCCTCGTACTGGTCGAGGTAGTCCTCGATGTTCAGCGGCGCGATATCGGGCACCTCGTTGCACAGGGCCAGGGTGCGCTGATGCTCCTCGTAGCTGGCGATCAGTGCGTCCAGCTCCTGGGCCAGCTCCGGCATGGCCTTGCCGCCGGTGTAGCCCAGGATCAGATGGTCCAGGCGTGCTCGCTTGACCTCCCAGGCCTTGAGCGAGGCTTCCTGCCCGGGGTAGTCCTCTTCCATAGAGTGTGTCTGCCAATGGGCTTCGGTACCCGCCAGGAACTCCAGGAGGATGGGGTACTGCTTCGGGTCGAGAAACACCTGCCTGCGTTGCATGTCAGTACCCGGCCTCAGTGGAAGGGCATCGGCGGCGGGGTAAAGCGCCGGGCGTATTCGAGCATCTCCCGGGGGAAGACCATGTGTTTCACCGCGCTGTCGTCCAGGCCGTAGAGGTAGGCCACCGCCGCCGCTTCAAAGGCCCAGTAGCCGAAGTAGGACTCCTCGTCGCCGTCCAGGTGGCTGTCGTGCCATGGGGCCTGTTCGAACGCCTCGTACCACTGGTTGCAGTACTCCACCAGCAGTTCCCGGGGTTCATCCGGATCTTCGGTGTAGATGGCCCGGATCAGGGGCGTGGAGACGTCGTGGAACCACTGATCAACGTCTTCACGATCCGGCAGGTAGGCCTTGAGCAGGTCCTCGATCAGAGTGTCCTGGCCGCCAAAGCCGGCACGGTCCTGCAGCAGCACCAGGCGCGGTAGCAGGTCGCTGCGTTGCAGCAGGATGCACAGGCTGATGACCTGGACATATTCCTCGTACTCGTCGGGGTAGTCCTGGATGTTCAGCGGCGCGATATCCGGCCGCTCTTCATAAACCCCCATCTTGTGCTGGTAGTCCTCGTAGCCTTCGATCACCCCATCCAGCTCCCGGGCCAGTTGCTCCATGGGTGCACCGCCGGTGTAGCCCAGGATCAGGTGGTGCAGGCGCGCGCTGCGCACATTGGAGGCCTTGAGGGAGGCTTCCTGCTCGGGGCTGTCGGCCATCATCGAGTGGGTCTGCCAGTGGGCCTCTTCGCCGGCCAGGCTTTCGAGGAAGTCGTGGTACTGCTTGTGGCTGAGAAACACTTGTCTACGGTTCATGTCGGTGCCTTGGCTCAGTACACGGGAATCAGGGTGAAGGGCGCCTTGCGCTGCGAAGTTTCCAGCAGCAGGGTCGCCAGGTCGACTTCGGCGGGCTCCAGGTCAAGCTGCTCCAGCTCTTCTTCCAACTGCTGTGCATCCGCGGGCAGGGCAACGATTGGCCGGCGCAGGTAGGGCCGTGGGTCTTCGCCGTAGTAGACCTTCACCGGGCCCTCGGGGATGCCTTCCAGGCGGGCAAAACCTTCCTGGTCGAGGTTGCCCTCGGCTTGCGAGCCGTCACTGAACACCGCTCGGTAGGCGGCGCCGGACACCGGCTCCAGGTTTGGGTAGTGCAGGTTCAGTTCCAGCCAGTGGCCCTCACCGGTGAGGTGTTCCAGGCCCTGGTTGATGTCCTGGGCGAGGCTTGCGGCGTCGTGGGCCCCGGGTTGTGGCGCGGCGGTGAGGGTCGTTGGGCGCGGTTCCAGGGACGACTGCGGCTTGGGCGCCAGGGCCGGGCCGCGGCTGTGGGCGGCGGCCGAGTTGTTGCGTTGCTCGGCGATCCAGGGGGCGATGCGCTCTTGCACCGACACCATGAGGAACTCGGTGTGTTCGCAGGCTTCGTTGAGGTTGTGCAGCACCAGGCGCTGCTGCTGGGGCGTAAGGCTGTTGAAGGTGCTGGAGGCGCTCACGCCGCGGATGATCTCGGGCAGTTCCTCGGCCAGGCGCACGGGGTCCAGGCACTTTTCCAGCAGCTGTTCGGGGCTGGTCTTCAGGCGGCAGGCCAGCAGGGTGTGGCGGATCAGGTCGAAGAGCTTTTCGGCGTGGCGCTGGGGGGCGCGGTTGATCAGGCGCAAAAGGATCTTCAGGCCGTGCCCGGGGCCGGGAATCCAGCCGATCAGGGCCAGGGCCAGGTCGAAGAAGGCGTCTTCCTCGTCCTTGGGGTTGTTGATGGCGTCCAGTTCGAAGATCGCCTGGATGCAGTCGTAGGCGTTGAGTTCCTGGGTCAGCAGTGGCAGGCGGCCGCGTTCGATGGCCTTGATCAGTTCGGCCTTGGCCTCTGGGTAGTCGTCGTAATACAGGTCTTCGACCATGACGTGTTCCTTTCCCTGGAAAATTGGAGCGCGGATGCTGAATGAGTTGAGGGGAGGTGGCAAGGGGATTTGGTTCTTTGATGGGGCGCGTGGGATGGGGTACATATCCATCCCGGCGGGTGCGGCTACTTGCGGTTCCGCTCTTGCAGCGACTCACTCGGCCTGGAGATTGCGCGGTGTGTACCGCCCCGTAGGAGCCGGCTTGCCAGCGAAGGCGTCCGCTCAGGCGCTGCATGGCTTACGGGCCTCTTCGCCGGCAAGCCGGCTCCTACAGGTGCGGGTGGGGCGGTTGTGCTCAAAAGGACCGAATGATCCGCCCCAGGGTTTCCATGGCCTTTTCCGCGGCTTCGTTCCACGGGCTGCCATAGTTCAGGCGGATGCAGTTGCGAAAGCGCTGGGTCGGGGAAAAGATCGGGCCGGGGGCGATGCTGATGCCTTGGGCCAGGGCCATCTGGAACAGTTTCAGCGAGTCCATCTGCGGCGGCAGCTCCAGCCACAGGAAGTAGCCGCCGGCCGGCTGGCTGACCCGGGTCTGGGCCGGGAAGTAGCGGGCGATCGCCGCCAGCATGGCGCTCTGCTGTTCTTCCAGGGCATAGCGCAGCTTGCGCAGGTGGCGGTCGTAGCCACCGTGCTGCAGGTAGTCGGCAATCGCCGCCTGGGCCGGCATCGAGGCACACAACGAGGTCATCAGTTTCAGCCGTTCGATCTTCTGCGCATAGCGCCCGGCCGCGACCCAGCCGATGCGGTAGCCCGGGGCCAGGCTCTTGGCGAATGAGCCGCAGTGCATCACCAGGCCCTCGGTGTCGAAGGCCTTGGCCGGTTTCGGCGCCTGCTGGCCGTAGTACAGCTCGGCGTAGACGTCGTCTTCGATCAGCGGCACCTGGTGCTGGCGCAGCAGCTCCACCAGTTCCTGTTTCTTCGCCTCGGGCATGCTCGCGCCCATGGGGTTCTGGAAGTTGGTCATGCACCAGCAGGCCTTGATCGGGTGCCGCTCCAGGGTCTGGGCCAGCACCCCGAGGTCGATGCCGTCGCGCGGGTGCACGGGGATTTCCACCGCCTTGAGCTTGAGCCGCTCCAGCACTTGCAGGCTGGCGTAGAAGGCCGGAGCCTCGATGGCCACCAGGTCGCCGGGCTCGGTCACCGCTTGCAGGCACAGGTTCAGCGCCTCCAGGGCGCCGTTGGTGATCAGCAACTCCTCCATGGGCAGCATCAGCCCGGCCACCATGTAGCGCAGGGCGATCTGCCGGCGCAGCTGCGGATTGCCCGGCGACATGTCGGTGACCACCACCCGCGGGTCCATCTCGCGGCTGGCGCTGGCCAGGGAGCGCGACAGGCGCTGCAGGGGGAACAGGGTCGGGCTGGGGAACGCCGAGCCGAAAGGCACGGTGCTCGGGTCCTTGATCGAATCGAGCACCGAGAACACCAGTTCGCTGACATCGACTTCGGTGGATTCATTGACTTCGCTGCTGATCACC
>Ga0157371_10004663_pt1 | contig 11858 bp, 11 predicted proteins | sample C45metaG_FD_113462 | JGI IMG/M metagenome (GOLD analysis project Ga0157371, IMG submission 113462) | Corn rhizosphere microbial communities from Kellogg Biological Station, Michigan, USA - C4-5 metaG | ecosystem: Host-associated > Plants > Roots > Rhizosphere > Soil | place: USA: Michigan... | reverse complement strand
GCGTCCGGGCCGGCGACGTCGTCATCGCGATGCGGTCGAGCGGGCTGCACTCGAACGGGTACTCGCTGGCCCGGCACGTCCTGCTGTCGGTGGCCCGGCTGCCGCTGGACTCGACCGCCGACCTGGGCGAGCCGCTCGGCGAGGTGCTGCTCACGCCGACCCGGATCTACGCGCGGGACTGCCTCGCACTTGCGGCCGCGGTCGAAGTGCACGCGTTCTGCCATGTGACCGGCGGCGGGTTGACCGCGAACCTCGCGCGCGTGCTGCCGGCCGGTCTGTCGGCGGCGATCGACCGTACGACGTGGGCGCCGGACCCGATCTTCGACCTGATCGCCGACCGCGGCCGGGTGTCGCCGGAGGAGATGGAGCGCACCTTCAACCTCGGCGTCGGCATGGTCGCGGTCGTCCCCGAGACCGCGGTAGGAGCCGCGCTCGCGCTACTGGGCGAGCGCGCGGTCGACGCCTGGGTCGCCGGCGAGATCCGCTAGCTAGGGAGTTGTCCGAACCAGGCCAGGCTCCAGCCCGGTGTGATTCGGACAAGTCGGCGCGGGACTACGCCTCGGAGTCCTCGTCTTCGTCCTCGTCGTCCCATTCGTCGGCGTCGTCGTCGCCCGCGCCGTCGGTGGTCGTGGTCACCTCGCCGCGTTCAGCCGCGAGCTCCGCCTGCAGCCGCTCGAGGTCGGTCATCCCGCTCGAGTACTTCAGCTGGCGGGCGACCTTCGTCTGCTTGGCCTTGGCCCGGCCGCGCCCCATGGCTCGACCCCCTCGATACGCCGGTCACCCCGGCGGTCAATGACGACAGTGACGACAAGAGATCACGTACGCCGGCCGTGACCGGCGCCTCCCAGAATAACGTGCGCCCAGCCTTACCGCTGAGGGAGACCGCTGACCGATGCGCTGCCCTGCTGCGCGGCGCCCGGGCAGCGGCTGCCGGCGTTCTCGCGGACCGAAATAGCGCCGCTATTCCGGCTCGCTGCGGCCTTGCCAGCCGCCGCCCGGATCGCCGCTCGCGACGGGCGTTATCGGTCAGCGGCCTCCCGCCAGCCAGAACCTGCGTAGCCGGCCGATCTCCGACATCCTCCGCTCGGCCAGCCGGTCGGCCGCCACCGCGGGCGGGACGCCTTCGTCCGCCGCCAGCGCGAACACCCGCCGGGTCGTGTCGAAGATCTCCGCCGCCTTCGCCCGGGCCCGGGGCTCGGAGTAGCCCTCGATCTCGTCCGCGACCTGGATCAGCCCACCCGAGTTGACGACGTAATCGGGGGCGTAGAGCACGCCGCGCTCTTCCAGCACCTTCTCCACGCCGGGGTGGGCGAGCTGGTTGTTGGCCGCGCCGCAGACGATCCGCGCCTGGAGCACCGACACCGTCTCGTCCGAGAGCGCGCCGCCGAGCGCGCACGGCGCGTAGACGTCCATCGGCTGCCCCACCAGAGCGTCGACCTCGACGACGTCGACCTCCGGGTGCAGCATCCGGACCCGGTCGACGGCGTCCCGGTTGACGTCGGCGACGACCACCGACGCCCCGTCGTCGAGCAGGTGCTCGACCAGGTGGTGGCCGACCTTCCCGACGCCCGCGACGCCGACCCGGCGCCCGCGCAGCGAGGGCGACCCCCACGCGAACTCCGCCGCCGCGCGCATCCCCTGGAAGACGCCGTACGCCGTCAGAATCGACGAGTCCCCGGCGCCGCCGTGGGCCGGCGAGCGGCCGGTGACGAACGAGGACTCGCGGGCGATGACGTCCATGTCCTCGACATAGGTCCCGACGTCGCACGCGGTGTAGTAGCGACCGCCGAGTGACTCGACCGCACGGCCGTACGCCCGCAGCAGCGCCTCGCTCTTGTCCGTGGCCGGGTCGCCGATGATGACGGCCTTGCCGCCGCCGAGGTCGATCCCGGCGCAGGCGGCCTTGTAGGCCATCGCCTTCGACAGGTTCAGCACGTCGGCGAGCGCGTCCTCCTCGGACGCGTACGGGTAGAACCGGGTGCCGCCGAGGGCCGGACCGAGCGCGGTCGAGTAGATCGCGATGATCGCGCGCAGGCCGGACGCAGGGTCGGCGAAGTAGGTCACTTGCTCGTGGCCGGTGCCACGATCGAACACGCCCATGTCAGGGTCTCCCACAGCTTCATCGGTGCGGGTTGGCGCGCCAAGGGTACGCGGCCCGCGTGGTTGGATGCGACTAATGACCGGCCACGCCGCTTACCTTCGGGTTTACGAGCCGCTCGCCGCGCTTCCCGAGGACGAGCGAGTGCGCTGGCAGGCCTACCTCGACTCCGGATCGATCCCGAGCCGGCCGGTGCTCATGGCGGCCGAGCACGACCGCGCCGTCGCGGCGACTCTCGCCGTACCGCCGCGTCTCGACGTCGGCAGTGGCGGCGACCAGGCGTACGTCCGGCATCTCGACGGGCTGACCTACGTCTGCCCGTGGCGGTTGCAGGTCCGCACCTGGGAGGCGCTCACGGACTTCCGGGCCGGGCTGCCGGACGAGCTCTCCGAGGCGTTCGTGCCGGGTCCCGTCGCCGAGGCCGCCGAGATGGCGTACGACGCGTGGCTCGCCACGCACCCGGACGAATCGATCGGCATCCTCACCTCGACCTGGCAGGTGCCGGTGCCGTGGTTCGCGCTGTTCGAGGCCGACGAGCGCCGGCTCGTGCTCGGCCAGCGCCGCGTCGACGTCTCCGACTCGGACCGGCCGGCCGGTGCGCCCGCGCGGACCGGTCTCGACCGCGCGCTCGTCTACCTCACCGCCATGTCCCGAGCCCGCCGGCGCGCGGCCAAGGCGCTGTCCGTCGTACGGCGGGCCTTCGCCGACGGCCCGGCGGTCGACGCGCTCGAGGAGCTCGCCCGCTGGCTGGAGGACTTCCACCCGCACGCGCTGGTCGAGCTCGACTACGGCGGGCTCGTCCACCTGCTCGACGACGAGACGCTGTCGGAGGACGCGTCGGTCGCGCAGGTCGGCGAATCGCTGGAACGCCTCGCGGCCGGCGACATCGAGGCGGCAAGTGCCATATATGTGCAGGTTCTCGAGCGTTGGCGAGGCCTCGCCGCGCTCGAACACGCCAACTAATCGGCACCTAACCGGGCGTTCCCGGTAGTTGCGGGACGAGCCGGACTAGTCCGTCGCGGGAAAAAGATGGCCCGAGCTAGCCATATCGGACAACCTGCCGGAAAGCGCACTATGACAACCGAAGGCCGCCACAGGGGTTGCGGCCCCTGATAAGGAGAACGCGTCATGAGCACTCGCACCCCCGACGCTGAGCCTCTGCTCACGCCAGCCGAGGTCGCGACCATGTTCCGCGTGGACCCGAAGACGGTCACGCGGTGGGCGAAAGCCGGCAAGCTGACCTCGATCCGCACTCTCGGTGGCCACCGCCGCTACCGCGAGAGCGAGGTCCGCGCATTGCTCGCGGGCATCCCAAGCCAGCGCGAAGGCTGACCTTCCCGATGTAACGTCCGGCCGTCGCCCAGTGCCGGCCGGACGTTGACGACCAGGCCGCGCTCCCGACCCACGGGAGGCGCGGCCTGTCGTCTGTCCCGGCCTCCTCTGCCATGGTGGTCACCGTGACGCTGTCGCCGGAAGAGTCCGCGTACGTCGACACGATCGGCCGGTTCGTCGACCGCGAGGTCCGCCCGGTCGTCCGCGAGCTCGAACGCACCAACACCTTCCCCGCCGATCTGGTCGAGCGCATGCGCGCGCTCGGCGTCTTCGGGCTCGTCGTGCCCGAGGCGTACGGCGGCTCTCCCGTCTCCACCTCCTGTTTCGTCCTCGTCGCCGCGGAGCTGTCCCGCGGCTGGATGAGCCTCGCCGGCGCGATGGGCCCGCACTCCGTCGTCTGCTCGTTGCTCGCCGCGTTCGGCACCGACGAGCAGCGGGCGCACTACCTGCCGCGGTTGGCGACCGGCGAGATTCGCGCTGCGATGGCCTTGACCGAACCCGGCGGCGGCTCCGACCTGCAGGCCATGCGCACCGTCGCCCGGCGCCAACCCGACGGCGGTTACGTCGTCAACGGCGCGAAGACCTGGATCACGAGCGGCCGCCGCGCCGGCGTAATTGCGTTGCTGTGCAAGACGAATCCGGACGCGTCCCCCTCGCACGCCGGGGTGTCGCTGCTGCTGGTCGAGCCAGGTCCGGGGTTCGAGGTGTCCCGCGATCTGCCCAAGCTCGGCTACAAGGGCGTCGAGTCGTGCGAGCTGTCGTTCGACGGCTACGCCGCGCCGGCCGAGGCGCTGCTCGGCGGCGTCGAAGGCGAGGGGTTCGCGCAGATGATGCGCGGGTTGGAGCTCGGCCGGATACAGGTCGCCGCGCGTGCGGTCGGTGTCGCGCAAGCCGCGCTCGATGCCGCAGTTTCCTATGCGCAGCAACGTGAATCGTTCGGCGTACCGATCTGGCAGCACCAAGCCGTCGGGCACCTGCTCGCGACGATGGCGACGAAGACCGAGGCGGCCCGCCGGCTGATGCTGTACGCCGCCGAGCGGTACGACAGTGGTGAGCGCAGCGACATGGAGGCAGGGATGGCGAAGCTGTTCGCCTCCGAGGTGTGCCTCGAGGTCGCGGCGGACGCGATGCGCGTGCACGGCGGCTACGGCTACTCACCCGAGTACGACGTCGAGCGGTTCTATCGGGACGCGCCGTTGATGGTGTTGGGCGAAGGCACGAACGAGATTCAGAAGAACGTGATCGCCCGCCAGCTCATCGCCCGGGCCAGACCGGCCGGCGCTTCTCGTTGAACGCCGCGATTCCCTCGCGCCGGTCGGCGCTCGTCGCGGCGGTGCGCCAGGCGGCGTCCTCGACGTCCATCGCGCCGGCGTAGTCGAGGCCCCAACCGTTGCGGAGCGCGCGCTTCGCGGCGCGGGTCGCGACCGGCGAGTTGTTCGCGATCTGTACGGCGATCTCGCTCGCGGCACGTCTCGCGCTGCCGGCCGGCACGAGCCGGTCGACCAGCCCAAGCGCGACGGCTTCCTCGGCCGGGATGCGACGGCCGGTCAGGACGACGTCGGCGGCACGGCCCGGCCCGAGCCGCCGTAACGCGAGTTGAGTGCCGCCACCGCCGGGCACGAGCCCGATCGAAACCTCGGGCAGTCCGAGGGTGGCCGACTCGTCCGCGACGACGATGTCGCAGGACAACGCGAGCTCGCAGCCGCCGCCCAGCGCGAACCCGTGCACCGCCGCGACCGTCGGCTGCGGCAGGTTGAGCACGCCACCGAACGCGGCTCGGAATACGACCCGTTGCGCGAGGATCTCGGCGTCGCTCATGCCGTTGCGTTCCTTGAGATCCGCTCCCACGGAGAACGCCCGATCGCCCTCGGCGGCGAGAACGACGACGCGTACCGCGTTGTCTCCACGCAACCGATCCGTTGCCGCGACGAGCTCCGTGGCGAGTTGTGTCGAGATCGCGTTGAGTGCCTCCGGCCGGGAGAGCACCAACACGGCGACGCCGTCTTCGATCGTCATGGTGAGCGCGGACATGACGCGACGTTATCTGGGAACAAGGGAGTCAAAGGAGGTGACGACATGGGTGCTGTACTTCTCGTGCTGTTGCTGGCGCTGGTTCTCGGTGGGCTCGGCTTCGCGGTGCACATGCTGTGGTGGATCGCGTTGATCGTGCTCGCAATCTGGATCATCGGGTTCTTCGTTCGCGGCGTCGAAGGCTCGCGCTGGTATCGCTGGTAACGACCCAGTCGTACGACGAACAAGTGCCGAGTGATGTGCTGTCACTCGGCACTTGTTCGTTCGATTGAGGAGTCGTCGTGACAGCAACTCGAAGGGCGTCGACCACATGGACCGGCGGGCTGGCCGACGGCCGCGGTGAGGTGACGCTCGAGTCGTCCGGCATCGGCACCTACGACGTGTCGTGGGCGGCTCGCTCCGAAGAACCGAACGGCAAGACCAGCCCCGAGGAGCTGATCGCCGCCGCGCACTCCTCGTGCTTCTCGATGGCGCTGTCGAACATCCTGGGCAAGGCGGGCACTCCGCCGCAGCAGTTGCAGACCAGCGCCGAAGTCGACTTCCAACCGGGCAAAGGCATCACGCAGATCCGGTTGTCGGTGCGCGGCAGCGTCGAGGGCATCGACGAGTCCGAGTTCGTCGCAGCAGCCGAAGACGCGAAGAAGAACTGCCCGGTCAGCCAGGCGCTGACCGGAGTCGACATCACCCTGGACGCCGCGCTCGCCTAGCTGCGATTGCAGACCGAGTCAGTGACAGGCTCGGCCGTAGAGGCCGATTCCCTTGTTTTGCACGGTGAACAGCGGCCGCGCGGTCGGTAGTTGGCTGCCGGTCACCGGGTCGACCATCGTCGTGTCGCCGGTCGCGATCATCACGCAGCCGTTGCGATCCGGCGCCAAAGTGAAGAACTCGCCGAGCCGCCGGTCGTTGCCGGTCGCGACACAAGCGGTGCCGCTGGTGCAGACCTGGCCGTAGTGCATCGGCCGGCCGATCGGGTCGACCGTCGCGATCGACGGCTTGCGACCGTCGGCGCCGGTGAGCATCGCCAACCGCACACCCATCTTCGCCGCGTCCGGCGCGCAGTCGAGATCGGTCACCCGGTCGTACTGGTACCACGCGACCGCGACCCGCCCCTTCGCGCCGGCGATGATCCACGGCCACAGGACCGTTACGCCGGGATGCGCGACCACGACCGGTCGCGACCAGGTGCGGCCGCCGTCGTGCGACGCGACGAGCATGACCGAGTTGGCGACCGGCGTAGCGTCGCCGCCGCAGCCGCCGGACGTTCCCGGCTTGCGGTCGTCGGTCGTCCACGTCATGTAGAGCGTGTGGTCGGTGCCAAGCGCGATCTGCGCTTTCCAGAACGCGTTGAACGACGTGCCGGCGACGGCCAGCCGGCTCTCGACCGCGCCCGGTATCCCGCTGTCGAACTTCTTCGTCGCGCCGCGCAGCGCAACCATGCCGAGGGTGTTGTTGCCCTTCAGCGCCGCTTCGTAGATCGTGTCGGTCGACGCGTCGTACACCATCTTTCCGTAGCCGGTGAAGCCGTTCGCGACGCCGGTTGCGCGGGCCGACGAGCACGACGCGCCGCCGTCGGTGCTGCGCACGATGATGTGGCCGTACTGCTCGCTGTTGTCGGCGAGGAACACCTCTTTGCCCTTGCCTCCGGCGAGCCAGGGCCGGTCGCCCTCGTGGCACTGCACGGTGCCGGTCGGCCAGGTCTTGCCGCCGTCGCTGCTCGACACCAGCGCGTCGTTCGCGAGGTCGATCCCGGTGACATAGATGTTGCCCGCGCCGTCCGCGGTGAGGTCGGGGTCGGAGAAGCCGAGGTTGTGGTCCGGGCCGGTGAAGAACCCGGCGCCGTTCCAGTTGATCCGCTGCCAGGTCTTGCCGTCGTCGTCGGAGGACCACATGTTCACCTGGTTGCGGTACGTCGAGCCGAAGTCCTTGTCGCCGTTGGGCGCGCCGGTCAGGCCGCCGCGCAGCAGCAGCGTCGTACCTTCGTGGGTCGCGTAGATCAGCCGGTGCGACTGCGGCACCGCCATGACGAAGCCTTCGCTCCCGGCGAGCTGGCTGTCGACGAAGATCGGCTTGCGGAAGCCGACCTTGGCGCCGCCCGCCTGGGCCGGCGCGACCGCCAGCCCGGCTCCGACCACAGCAAGCGCGGCGGCGATGGCTTGGATCCTGCGACGACGAGTCACGGCCATGACTTCGACGCGGCGCGGGCACGCTCCTCCCTCCGCCCGCGCCGTAACGGGTATCCGCCGGCCAGGAGTTACGCCCGGCCGCGGCGAACGTGATTACCACGTCATCACTCAGGACAACCAGCTCGACGCGAGAGGGGCGGGGGGATGCGTTTCCGTCGGGCCGCGGCGCTCGCCGTCGCGGGATGCGCCGCGTTCTTGCCTGCCCACGGCGCCGGCGCGACCGCCGCGAAGGCCACGCCGCTACCGGTGCTCGGCGGATGGACGACGATCACCGGGACCACGGGTTACGTCGACGTCCGGCTCGCGCACAAGGCGCCGATCACGTTCGACTTCGCCGACCACGCGAAGCCGAGCTACATGCAGGTCACCGGCGACCCGGCCGCCATGGTCGTCGTGATGAGCATGTCGGTCGTCCGCGGTAACGCAGACGGCGTCTGGATTCCGATCATCAAGCTGCCGGCGGATGCCGGCGGCCGAACCGTCTACATGCACGACCGGAACATCGGGATGCCGGCCGGGGAGTACCGGTTGTTCCTCGTCGCGCCGCACCGGTCCGCGGTCCGCTTCTTCCTCCCCGGCCAAGGCGACCGGAGCGTGCGGCTGACGCCTCGACACTCCACCGCGGCGGTGGCGCGTCTCGTCGAGGATCCGCACGCCGCGGCCGACGCAACTGCACATCACCACTCCAACTACCTGGGCGATACGGTGCGCGACCGCGCCATGGCGGTCGGGCTGACGTGGTCCTTCTCACCCCAGCCGCCGGCGCTCCGGTTCGTCTACGGCTGCACGTACGACGCCGCGCCGATCGGCGGCACGCCGCTGCCGGGCGGCGTTCCGCTGCCCGGTTGCCCAGGTGCGTTCCTGACCTTCGGTGAGGACACATTCCCCCTCACGACCAACGACTACGTCACGGGGTACGCCGTCGGCCCGGAGCCCGCCGGCGAATTCGGCACGTCGATCGACTTGACCCTCGTCGGGCCGACCACCGCGGTCGGCTCGGTGATGTACGACTTCGAGTACTGATCGGGTCGGTTGCCGAGGCCCTCGTCGTACGTACTCCCTAACGTGCGCCGCTATCTCGTGTTGACCGCTGCCGCCATCTCGCTGAGCGGGGCGCTGGTCGTGCCGGCCTTGTCATACTCGCGCCCGGGCACGTTCCAGGACGTCTCGGTCACCGCCGCCGGCAAGCCCGGCAACGCCGACTCCGGTTGGGGCGCGGCGTCGGGCGACCGGTCGAGCATGGGCGTCGCGATGTCGCCGAGCGCTCGCTACGTCGCGTTCGCAAGTGCCGCCACCGACCTCGTCGCGAGCGACTCGAACCACCTGGTAGACGTCTTCGTCCGCGACCGGCTGACCGGCAAGACGACGATCGCGTCGACGCCTACCGGCGGCAGCGACCCGTTGAGTCTCGGCGCGACCGGTCTACCCAACTGCGCTGGTTCTGGTCATCCCGCGATCAGCAACGACGGGCGGTACGTCGCCTTCGACAGTTGTGCGCTGAACCTCATCGGCATCGGCAAGGACACCAATCTCGCCGACGACGTGTTCGTGCACGACCGCAAGACCGGTGTGACGACCCGAGTATCGGTCGCGTCGAACGGCGACGAGAGCGGCCTCGCCGAGCCGTCGTTCGCGCCGTCGATGAGCGCCGACGGCCGGTACGTCGCGTTCGAGAGCGCGGCGACGAACTTCGGCACCGTCTGCCCGTCGGAGATCGACCGGTCGAACTGCTCGACCGCGAACCGCCTCGGCACGTTGAAGACCCAGGTCTTCGTGCACGACATGCACACCGGGACGACGCGGCTCGTCTCGACCAGCGCCGCCGGCGTCACCGCGAACGGATCGTCCTTCGACCCGGCGATGAGCCCCGACGGTCGCTACGTCGCGTTCGTGACGTACGCGAACAACCTCGTCGTCAACGATGTCAACATCTCGGCGTCCAACCCGTACGCGGTTCCGTCCTCGCCGGACGTCTACATCAAGGACTTGAAGACCGGAGTGGTGCGGCTCGTCTCGGTCGGGTTGAACGGTCAAGCGGCGACGGGCGCCATTCCCGAGTCGGGCTCGCGCTTCGGCGGCGGCGTCTCCGGGTTCATCGCAATCAGCGCCAACGATCGCTACGTCGCGTTCGGATCGAACGGAACGGATCTCGTGCCGAAAGGCATCGGCGGCGGCATCTTCGTCCGCGACCTCGTGCGCAACGCCACCGAACGCGTGTCGGTCAGCAGCGCGGGCCAGAGTTGGGACGGCACCGAGACGAGTGGCGGGTGCGGTGTCGGGCACGACGTCGTCATCAACGCCGACGGACGCTACGTCGGGTTCGTCTGCCAGCCGGATCCGACCTGCCCCGACTCCACCCCCTACGCCGCGGTCTACGACCGGGTGACGGGGGCGCTCGATCGGGTGTCGATGGACGTTCGCGCACCAGGTGCGCCGAACCGGTGTGTGAACTCCGCGGCCAGTGCTTATCTGGTCGACGCCGTCATCGCCTTGTCGGGCGACGGCCGCAAGGTCGCGTTCGCCACGAACGATCCCGGGGTCATCCCGGGGTTGAAGCCGACGTCGGCACCGGGCCCCTACCAGGTGGTGGTACGTGATCGCGGACCCGCACTGGGCGGCGGCGCGCTCTGGTCGGGTGCTCACGGAGCGAGCGCGGTCGGCGTCGCGTACCGGCCGGCGACGCGCGACATCTTCGTCCGCTGGCAGCTCCCGTCGATGGTCGGAGTCGAGGCCGTCGGTGTCGCATTCACCGCGAACGGGGTGCGCTACGAGGTGCGCGTCTCGCCCCTCGGCCTGCTGTCGGACTTCGCGCTGTACCGATCCGTCGGATCCGATAGCTGGCAACGCGTTGGTGCACTCACCGGTGGTTACGGCACGACCGGCGAGGAGGTGGTCGTCGCCGTACCGCTTGCCGCGCTCGCGGCGACGAGCGGCCGGCAACTCGGCGACTTCGCCGCGCTCGACTCGGTGAGCGGGGGCGCGATCAAAATGCCGACGACGTCCGCACTCTGGACCGGTCGCTGACGCGACCAGCGGAGACATCGCGGGACCGGTGGGCAGGGGCGGGGTCGAACCGCCGACCTTCCGCTTTTCAGGCGGACGCTCGTACCAACTGAGCTACCTGCCCCGAATGGGGACCTGACGAGTGTACCGACGGGGCAGACTTGGCCCGTGCGCACCGACACCGCCGATCTGCGCGCCGCCGCTGCCCTCGCCGGCCGCGGCGTCGCCGCCACCACGACCCTGATTCGCGACCTGCACCTCTCGCTCGCCAGACGGGCGTTCACCGCCAGCGGCCCGGCCGCGAAGCCCGCGCAGCTGCTGCACGACGCGATCTCCACGACCGTCTACACGACGGTCAGCGCCGGTGCCCGCCTCGCCGGCGCCGCGACCGGCATCGCGGCCGCCGCCCGCGCCGCCACCGATCCGTCGTACCGTCCGCTCGCCGAACGACCGAAAGGCAACGTCGCGCTCGGCGCGCTCAACGGAGCGTGGGGCGACTGGCTCGACCGCACCCGCAGCCCGCTCGCGCTGCGGACGACGAAGCGGTACGACGTCCGAGCCACCCCGCCCACCGGCGACGTCGCGGTCTGGCTGCACGGCCTGTGCGAGACCGACTCCGCCTGGCGGCTCAAGGCAGACGAGCACTACGGCGACCCGCGCAGCACTCACGGCTCCCGCCTCTACGCCGAGTGCGGGCTGACGCCCGTCTACGTCCGCTACAACACCGGCCTGCACATCTCCGCGAACGGCCGCTCGCTCGACGAGCTGCTCAGCGAGCTCGTCGACGAATGGCCGGTCCCGATCACGCGGCTGACGCTGATCGGGCACTCGATGGGCGGCCTCGTCATCCGCGCCGCCGCCGCGCACGGCTGCGAGCGCGACGCGCGCTGGGTCGGGCTGGTGAAGCGCGTCGTCTACCTCGGCTCGCCGCACCTCGGCGCGCCACTGGAGGTCGGTGCCGCGATCGCGACCCGAGCGCTGCGAAAGCTGCCCGAGACGAAGCCGCTCGGCGACGCGCTGGCCAGCCGCAGCGTCGGCATCAAAGACCTCCGGTACGGCGACGTCCTCGACACCGACTGGTCAGAGCTCGCCGACCTCGACGCGCATCGCCCCGAGCCGGCGAACTGCGCGCCGCTGCTCGACGGCGCGGAGCACTACTTCATCGGCGCGACCATCGGCGCCCGGCACGACACCCCGGTCGCGCGCATCGT
>Ga0157371_10004662_pt1 | contig 11860 bp, 16 predicted proteins | sample C45metaG_FD_113462 | JGI IMG/M metagenome (GOLD analysis project Ga0157371, IMG submission 113462) | Corn rhizosphere microbial communities from Kellogg Biological Station, Michigan, USA - C4-5 metaG | ecosystem: Host-associated > Plants > Roots > Rhizosphere > Soil | place: USA: Michigan... | reverse complement strand
TTCTTCGTAACTACCAGAGCAAATATGGCCTGAAAACTATTACGGGCATTGTGAAGCGCTGGGCTCCGCCCAACGAGAATGACACGCTGGCTTATATCCGCAGCGTGGCAACGGCTACCGGCACTGATGCTGATAAGCCAATCGACCTGGCTGACAGTCGCAAGCTGTTTCCGCTCCTGCAGGCCATCATCAAGCATGAGAACGGCAGTCAGCCCTACGGATTAGATGTATTCATTCGGGCGTTCGACCTCGTCTGATAAAGGAGGCCGCATGGCTGCTATCCAGTTCATCAAAAACTATTCACATCTGCTGGTTATCGCAATTCTCTGCGTTTGCCTGTGGATGCTGAATGCCCGCAGCGAGCAACTTGAGGCAACCAATCAGCGCCTGGAGAAGCTGGCGAATAGCAAAGACGAGCAGATTAACGACCTGCGCTCCAAGAACGATGGCCTGGCATCAAGCGTCACTGAGCTGGTAACAGCCGTTAAGCAGCAGAACGTTGTGATGAGTCAGGTCACAGATCAGCGTGCCGTAACAGCCCAGCAGAACCGGAAACTACAGAATGAAATTAAGCGTTACCTTGCGGCGGACAAGTGTGCTGATGCTCTTGTTCCCCCTGATGCTGCTGACCGGCTGCGTGAAGCAGCAAAAGCCGCTGGTGGAGTACCGGACAGTAAAACAGCCAAATATTCCGCTACCCAGTGATTTAACTACTACTCTTGATATCCCTCAGCCGCCGGCATCAATGACGTTCGGTGACAGTGTAAGCCTCAATGCTGAGTTATATGGCGCTCTGGGGCAGTGCAATATCGACCGAGCCGCCATCCGCAAGTTGGAAAGGCAATAGACGGGATGCAGTGGTACATCTAAGAGCAAGCTTGAATATAGTGCTTCTTATATAACGTTAAAGGCAATATATTATTTAACGTTACTTAAGGAGAAATGTAATGAACAAAAATTATGCAGGGATGGCCGAGGTCAAAGGTGGTGATTGTGTGTCCTTGGGGCTAAAGATTCGACCCAATGTTCTAGTTAAATTACTCGGCGATTTTGCAGGAGGAGAGGCTGTCTTAACGGATGGTTCATCAGGTTATGATACAACTTATACCATTGTAGCTAGTGATAGCACCGAGAGTGTAGCGCTTTTCAGGGATGGAATTCTTGAATTCCATCTATACGGAGAACGTTCTAAGCAGCGTATGACTGAGCCAAATGGTGATTACTATTATCCAGGGTTACCGCTGGAAAAAGGTCAAATACTGAGACTTGTGCATAAATCAAATCCCTACAAGGAAACTGTGTTAAGGCTCAATGGGCTATATATTTAGCCGCAAAAATTCTCAAACTGAGAAAGCCATGCTAATCAAAACATGGCTTTCATTTTGTGCTGAAAAATGCATTCACTGAGTTCAATCTTCAGCATAAATTCAATGAACGATGGATTGGTAGGGTACAAAAACCACATAAGGATATGCTGTGTGCCTGTATGGCCGCGAGCCATGCTGTAGCCCGCCCAGACTCTGATTGATGAGTTCATCACAAAGCTCAATTTCGAGTGCGTCTGAGGATATAAAACTAAAGAATCTATAATGGAATCCGATATAGCTATCGCACCTAATAAAGGAGATGGCAATGGCAACACCTTACTTAGTAGTTGAAGAATATGTTTTTCATTACGAGCATCTTGGGAATCCAGTACATGCAAGGATTACCAAGGCTGTCATTGATGGGAAAGAACATTGGGACTGGGAAGTTAATCAGCCAGACGAACAGCACCCTTTCAAACACTTTACCGATTTAGATGGTGCACGAAAAAGTTTATTCGATTACATGGACAGCTTTGACCCAACTAAGGCGAGGCATATCTCCTACTGATATGTTCCCAAATCATCTAACCGCCTCCGGGCGGTTTTTTTGTTGGAGCAACCAATGATTTTAACACCCGATGCCGCTGTCATTGGTGGCACCAATATGTCGGGCATATCAGTACCCGGCGCTATCGTGATTGGCGGCCAGAATAAACCACCAGCCGACACGATATTCATCCAGAACGACAGCAACAAAACACCCACGTCGCCGTGGTATGTCACTCAGGTAGATAACACGCATTACACGATGCTGAACGCGACCGCCCCTAAAGGCTGGCAGTATCTGGGGGCATTCCTCGTCAGCGGTGAAACCGGCGCTCAAGTCGGGCGGGCAGATGGCGCGGTTTGGACGATATCAAATCCCAGCATGGTGCAGCATATCAGCACATCTGCTGGTGGTCAGGCTGCTGTCAGTATCCTTACTGCCGGGATATGCACGCTGACCGTTACGCTGCGCGATATGGTTTCAACGCTTGTCATAACAGCCAAATAATTATCAGGAGCAAAGGTGAAGACCATTAATCTGGATTTAACCGATGAGTGGCAACTCATTGCCGATACCGACCAAACCTATGATGTTCAGGTGGAGTTCGGGTCGGCCTTTTTTTGTCTCTCTCAGGACGCCCCTGACGCGTCACAGTCAGGCCAAACCGTCAGGCCGGGACAGTGGCTGAAATTTACCGATCTCAGGGTGTGGTTCAAAACCACGCTTGCTGGCTCATATATTTCCGTGTCTTCGTACGACACTTCGAAAAGCTAATTAAATGAAATTGATTCTCATTTGAAAAGGTACTCCCGACGAGATCGTTTACCGAGGGGGCGGCGACACGCGGAAAACGGCTAGTTTTTTGCATTTTATCGACATCATCATCATTCCTCTAACCCTCTGATATTTCAGTCGTGAAATTTTTCACGATGTCGAAATGATTAAATTTTGTTCATCATCATGGATAAAGAATTTAAAAACCTCCGACTCAATATTAATCAGCTGGCTGCGCTTACCGATATGCATCGACAGACGGTCTCCAGCAAGTTGAGCGGTGTTCAGCCTGCACCTGGAAGCAATCCAAAATTAAAACTGTTTTCAGTAGTGGATATCCTCAAAGAACTCCTGAGCCGGACAACATCTGAAGAGCTGATGAACGTCGATAAAATGCTGCCGCCTGATCGCAAAGCGTGGTTTCAGTCCGAACGCGAGCGACTCAAGTTTCAACAGGAAACCGGAGAATTGATCCCAGCATCAGAGGTAGTACGGGAATTTTCATCAATGGCTAAAGCGGTGGTTCAGGTGCTCGAAACTTTGCCAGACATTCTGGAGCGTGACTGCGCTATGACACCTGCAGCAGTAGTTCGTGTTCAAAAAGTTATAGATGACCTGCGCGATCAGATAGCCGTGAAAGTTGAAATGGCTGACGCACCGCCAGAGGAGGAATTGCCAGACGAGGAGTAACCATGCATCAGGCCACGGCGGCAGAGATCAGAAAAAACACTGCCTCGATCATCCGTGCGCCACGCAGGTTGCCGGTAGCGGAGGCAGTGCATAGGTACATGCGCGTCCCCGTGGGTGTAGGGAACTCAGTGGAATGGGACCCCGATTTAGCACCCTATATTATCGAGCCGATGAACTGTCTGGCATCGCGTGAGTATGATGCCGTGGTGTTTGTTGGCCCTGCTAGGACAGGCAAGACAATCGGCCTGATAGATGGATGGGTGGTCTATAACGTGGTCTGCGATCCGTCCGACATGCTGATCGTTCAGATGACGGAGGAGAAGGCGAGGGAGCACTCTAAGAAACGTTTGGCGCGTACGTTCCGTGTCAGCCCTGAAGTGGCTAAACGCCTCAGCCCGCTGCGCAATGATAACAACGTTCACGACAAAACATTTTTGGCTGGTAACTATCTAAAAATAGGCTGGCCATCCATCAACATCATGTCGTCATCCGATTTTAAATATGTTGCGCTGACCGACTATGACCGGTTTCCGGAGAACATAGACGGAGAAGGTGATGGATTTTCTCTGGCCTCAAAACGCACCACGACTTTCATGTCGGCGGGTATGACGCTGGTGGAGGGTTCACCAGGCAGAGAGATAACCAACACCAAATGGCGTCGTCAGTCACCTCATGAGGCACCGCCAACAACCGGCTCTCTTTCCCTCTATAACCGTGGAGACAGACGCCGCTGGTACTGGCAATGCCCGCACTGTGAAGAATATTTCCAGCCAGAGATGGAGGTGATGACTGGTTATCGGGACGACACCGACCCGGTTAAAGCGAGTGAGGCCGCTCATATCTGCTGCCCTCACTGCAACAACGTCATTACAGCTGACCTGAAACGCGAACTGAATAAATCCGGTGTCTGGCTGCGAGAGGGTGAAAAAATTGATGTAGCCGGGAATCGTTCAGGTGAACCACGCCGCTCTCGCATCGCTTCGTTCTGGATGGAGGGACCAGCTGCGGCTTATCAGACGTGGGCGCAGCTGGTTTACAAATTACTGACCGCTGAGCAGGAGTATGAGGCAACGCAGAGTGAAGAGGCGCTAAGGGCGGTTATTAACACCGACTGGGGGCGTCCGTATCTGCCGCGTGCATCTGTCGAACAGCGCCAGTCAGACGTCCTGATGAAACGAGCCGAAGATTATGGCAAACGGCTGGTGCCGCCTAAAGTGCGGTTCCTGCTGGCAGCTGTGGATGTTCAGGGCGGTAAACGGCGGCGGTTTGTGGTGCAGATCATCGGCTATGGAGAAAACGGTGAGCGCTGGCTGATTGACCGCTACAACATCCGTCATTCGCTTCGACACGATGAAAACGGCGAGGCTATGCCAATTCGGCCTGATGCCTATCCGGAGGACTGGCAACTGCTGGTTTCCGACGTGCTGGATAAAACTTACCGGCTGCAGAGCAACGAGGAGCAGCGGATGACGGTTCTGGCGATGGCGGTGGACAGCGGCGGCGAGGAGGGCGTGACCGGTAATGCTTATAAATTCTGGCGGCAGTGTCGTCGGGACGGGCTGGCCAGACGCGTTTATCTCATCAAGGGCGACAGCACAAAACGCCAGAAAACAATTACCAAAACATTTCCGGATAACAGCGGCAGGGCAGATCGGCGTGCTGAGGTTCGGGGGGAAATCCCTGTTTATCTGTTACAGACCGATACGCTCAAAGACCAGCTGAGTAATAACCTGTCACGCGAAACGCCCGGCGCAGGCTACATCCATTTTCCTGACTGGCTGGGCGAATGGTTTTACGACGAACTGACCTATGAGGAACGTGGCGCTGATGGCAAATGGCGCAAACCGGGAAAGGGCGATAACGAAGCGTTTGACCTGTTCTGTTATGCGCAGGCTGTTGCCGTTCTGCGCGGATACGAAAAAATCCGTGACTGGGAAACCCCGCCAGCATGGGCGCGGGAGCAGGACGCTAACCCTGGCATTGTGACGGGCGATCAGCCCCGACAGAAAACTGAATTAAAACCCAAAACCAGACAACAAAACACGCCCAGACCTGCTCCGCAAAAAAGCCTCGCGGCAGATGGCTGGTCAGGATCGTCAGGCAATGGAGGGTGGCTTTAGTGACGAGAAATGAGATTTACCAGATGCTCCTTACGGTGCGTCAGGCGTACGCCGATTCGCTGGATGGAAAATCGGTATCGTTTACCGGCGTAAACGGTCGGGCCATTACCAACCATGATCCGGTGGCATTACGTACCGAGCTGGATTACTGGGAAAGACGCTGGCGCGCTGCACGCGGTCGCGGCGGTTCTTACAAACTCGCCAGATTTAATTAAGGGCCAATATGGGATTTATTGAAAAAACACTCGGCGTTATTTCGCCAGGGTGGGCCGCTGCACGTGCGCAAAACCGCCTCCGGCTGCAGGCGTATGAGGCCGCTCACCCGTCCCGATTGCATAAAAGTAAACGCGAATCCCGATCAGCTGACACCGCTGTGTTTGCAGCAGGAACCTCTCTGCGTGAGCAAGCGCGCTGGCTGGATGAAAACCACGATCTGGTCATCGGCCTGTTCGACAAAATGGAGGACCGAGTTATCGGGGCGCACGGCATCCATGTTGAACCACAGCCGCTCGATCTGGACGGCAATCTGCACGGTGATTTTGCCAGCCAGCTCTCAGCGTTGTGGGCGGAGTGGTCAGTGCGCCCGGAGGTGACTGGGATGTTTACCCGTCCCGAGGCAGAACGGCTGCTGCTGCGTTCTGCACTGCGTGACGGTGAGGTGTTCACTCAGCTGGTGCGTGGCAACGTAGCTGGTTTGCAGCACGCCACCTCGGTGCCATTCTCGCTGGAAATGCTGGAAGCCGACTTTGTTCCGCACAACCTGAACAGCACGACAGGCCAGCAAATCAGGCAGGGCATTATTGTGAACGCCTGGGGGCGACCCACTGGGTACAAGGTTTACAAAAATCATCCCGCCAGCTTCACCGGCTTCAACACTGATTTCAAAACTATTTCTGCAGACAACATGCTGCATCTGGCGCAGCGCAAACGCCTTCATCAGCTGCGCGGTATCAGCCTTATTCACGGCGTTATCACTCGTCTGTCAGACATCAAAGACTATGAAGAGTCCGAACGTGTTGCCGCGCGCATCGCTGCAGCGCTGGGGTTCTACATCCGGCGCGGTGATGCGCAGTCTCTGGATGACAGCGGTGAATATTCGGAGCCTGGTGGGGAGCGTTTCTACAACATCGCACCCGGCATGATTTATGACGAGTTAAAGCCGGGTGAAGACCTGGGCATGGTGGAATCAAACCGCCCCAACGTTCACCTCTACGAGTTCAGGAATGGGCAGATGCGTGCCGTTGCTGCCGGTACTCGCGGCAGCTATTCCAGCATTGCGCGTGACTACAACGGAACATACAGCTCACAGCGTCAGGAGCTGGTGGAAAGTTTTGAGGGGTATAACGTGCTGCAGCAGTGGTTTGTAGGGCAGCACAGTCGCCCCGTTTACCGTTCTTGGCTGGCAATGGCACTTCTGAGCGGCATTGAAATTCCTGCTGATGTTGACCGCAAATCTCTCTATAACGCGCTTTATCTGGGGCCGGTGATGCCGTGGATTGATCCGGTTAAAGAGGCACAGGCGTGGAAAGCTAATGTGCGTGGCGGTGCCAGTACTGAGGCGGAGTGGGCACGTGCGCGTGGCAAAAATCCGCAGGAGGTTAAGCGCCAGCGCCTGCGCGAAACCGAATACAACCGGGAACATGGGCTGGTGTTCGATTCCGACGCCGCCAACGATAAAGGAGTGGTGTTAGATGCAACATCAAGAGAGTCAGACGACTCAAAAACTGATTAACCCTCAAGCCTCTCTGGCCGGTGTCGATGCGGCAAACGGTCAGTGCTGGTATGAGATTCGCGCACTGGCAGCAGGGCGGGTAGAAATTTATCTGTATGACGTGATCGGCGGCTGGGGCATCACAGCACAGCAGTTTGTGAATGAGTGCCGAGAGGCTGGCGTGTTTGAGGCCAGCGCCATCGACCTGCATATTCACAGCCCCGGTGGTGATGTGATGCAGGGATTTGCCATTTACAACACCCTGTCACGGCTTAAAGCCACGATGGATATCTGGGTAGACGGCGTGGCCGCCAGTATGGCGTCCATGATTGTCTGCCTGCCGGGTGCCACCGTACACATGCCAGAAAACGCCTGGATCATGATCCATAAACCGTGGGGCGGTATTGCTGGCGATTCCGATGAGATGCGCGATTACGCAGATTTCCTGGATCGTAATGAAGCGCTGATGCTTAACGCCTACATGAATAAAACCGGTCTGGGGCGTGAAGAGCTTGAGGCAATGCTTAAAGCCGAAACCTGGCTGAGCGGTGCAGAGGCCGTTGAAAAAGGTTTTGCCGACACACTTGAACCTGAACTGCAGGCAGCAGCCTGTATGAATGAAAACAAACTGAAGGACTACACCAACATGCCTCAACAACTTCAATCACTGTTTATGCCGCGCGCTGAAGGAAACACAAATACTCAGACGCCAGCGCTGCAGACTCCTGCCCCGCAGGCATCAGGCAATCAGCCAGCACCGGCACAGACAGGCAATATTGACATCAGCGCCTTGGCCGCACAGCTGCAGCAGCAAATGCAGACTGCGAACACTGAGCGCGTTAATGCCGTTGCAGCTGTATTCGAGGCATTCCCGGCCTTTGCTTCGCTGCGCACGGAATGTATCAGTGATATGTCCTGTTCAGCGGAAGTGGCGCGCGGCAAACTTCTTACCGCGCTGGCCGCAGGCACAACCCCCCTTGCCGGGCCGGGTGCCATTCATCTGCATGCTGGGAATGGCAATCTGGTGGGCGACTCTGTTCGCGCTGCAATCATGTCCCGCGTGGGTTATGCGGAAGCAGAAAAAGACAATGCTTATGCAGGTTATACGCTGCGTGAGCTGGCACGTGCTTCTCTGGTCGATCGCGGGATCGGTATTGCCGGTCATCAGACTCCGATGGCAATGGTGGGTCTGGCATTCACCCACAGCAACAGCGATTTTGGCAACATCCTGATGGATGTGGCTAATAAGGCGGCGCTGATGGGCTGGAATGAGGCCGAGGAAATTTTTGATAAATGGACGCGGAAAGGGATTCTGACTGATTTCAAAACGGCGCATCGCGTTGGCCTTGAGACGTTCCCGACACTGAGCAAGGTGCGTCCGGGCGCTGAATATAAATATGTCACGTTGAAAGATCGTGGCGAGCCAATTGCGCTGGCAACCTACGGCAACTTGTTCAGTATTGACCGTCAGGCCATCATCAATGACGATCTGTCCATGCTGACCGGGATTCCGCAGGCGATGGGGAGTGCAGCACGAGCCACCGTAGGCGATCTGGTCTGGGCAGTTCTGACCTGTAATCCGAAAATGTCAGACGGTAAACCGCTGTTCCATGCCGACCACGGCAACCTGATTAAGGCCGGTCTGAGCATTGAAGGTCTGGACACGGCACGCAAGGCGATGAAGCTGCAGAAATCAGGTGAGCGTAACCTGAATATTCGCCCGGCGTTTATGCTGGCACCCGTCGCTATCGAATCACGCGCCAACCAGCTGATCAAATCTGCCAGCGTGCCGGGTGCCGATGTTAACAGTGGCATCAATAACCCGATTCAGAACTTCGTGGAGGTCATGTCGGAGGCGCGTCTGGATGACAGCAGCGCGACTGATTATTACCTGGCTGCAGCGCAGGGCCGCGACACTATCGAGGTCGCCTATCTGGACGGCATTGATACCCCGTATCTGGAACAGCAGCAGGGGTTCACCATTGATGGTGCGGCGTTCAAGGTTCGCATTGATGCAGGTGTTGCCCCACTGGATCATCGGGGCCTGGTTAAAGTCACCAACAAATAAGCCGCCTCCGGGCGGCTTTCTTATATCCGGGCGGCGCAGGCCGCCTTTTTCATTGGAGAGTAACGATGGCAACGAATTATCAGCAGGACGGCAGAACGATTGATTATCTGAACACTGGCGCTACTGAAATTGCCTCCGGCGAGGCAGTGGTTGTGGGGGCGCTGGTGGGTGTAGCGCATGACGATATTCTGGCGGGTTTATGGGGTGTGCTTCATACGGCTGGGGTGTTTGTACTGCCAAAAGCGGCAGAGTCTGTCGGGACGGGCCAGAAACTCTATCTTGCAGACGGCAAGGTGACGGCGGAAGCAGGTGAAGATGCTACGCCTAATCCTCTTGCCGGTACTGCCTGGGCGGATGCTGAAGCCGGTGACGAGTCTGTTGCCGTGCGGCTGGGCTTCTGATGAACCGCTTCCGTTCGCGGCTGGCAAAGGCGGATGCCCGGATTAACCGGGCGTTTGCTGAAGAATCCCCCGCCACCTTGCTAATCGGGGATGAGGTGCGCCCGGTGGTGGTGATATTTGAATCGCCCGATTCACCTGTGAGTGTGCCGGGCGGCGGTGAGTTGCAGGACTACTCGCCAGCATTCAGCGCCATGACGGCTGATATTGCCGATCTTTCCAAGGGTGACGGCGCGGTGGTGAATGGCGTTAATTACCGCGTCACTCATGTGGGAACCGATGAACAGGGCCGCACCCGCATTTCGCTGGCGTTCGGTGAGCCGGGAAAACCCCAGCCTGAGATAAATAACTGGAGTAAATGAAATGGCACGTGAATCGCGGCTTAGGCGGGATTTACCCGTGGATATTGACGTTACCGCTATCTGGCGGATAGCGGAAAAAATCGGAGCCACACAAAAACAGTTTCGTGCCGCGTATTCACGGGCATTACAGCGAACAGGGGCAACGCTGAGAAAGCGGGCGCTTGCCGATCTGAAAGATGGACTCGCGCCACGCAGCATGAATATGGTGCGCCGTCGCCTCCTGTCGTTTCGTATTCAGCCACCCTCTAATTCCACGCTGGATAATTTTCGCCTGTGGTTTGGTCTGAACGCGGTAAAGGTGAAAGACCTGAATGGGAAAATCTCTGGCCGCTTACGTCCACATCATGATCGGCGTGATAAAAATACGGGCCGGTTTATTAAATCGCGGCGACGGGCTAACACAGCCGGATTCACCCCAAAAGGAAACCTGCTGTCAGCGCGGACGTTTGAGAACGGGGAGGTGGCACGAAGTCGCCGCGACAACCGACGCACGATAGTGATCCGTGACCCGGAAACACGCCGGACCCGTGATGCTGAAATTGATATCTATGAACCGATGCTGAACTACGTCGAGGACAACGCGTTTGCGGAGGTCATGGAGATTTTCATGCACCATTTCGAGAGTGATCTGCGTGGCCGGGTTAAGGCCAGAATTTCTGTGTGAGGTTTGTAATGGCTGAACCGTTAATGATGGGGCAGTACCATGACGCCGTGATTTCGGCGCTGAAAAATATAGCGTGGGTGCAGGATGCTGATGCCTATCCCGAAAAAAACATTCCCAGATTCACTGGCTTAACCACGCCCGCAGTGTATTTCACGATTAACAGCTGGGAGCAGGGTGGTGGTAATGAGGGCCAGCTGCAGGTCTCGCTCAGCTGTGATCTGTTTGTCGTGGTGGATTCTGAGGGAGCCAGCGCCAGTAAACCTGAAATCTTTTTGCGAACTGCCGCGGCAGATATCACGCAGTGGATTGATGGTCAGCAATTTGGTATCAGCCACATAGAGCCAGCTGAATTCATATCGGCTGAACGTGATGAGTTTGATCCCCGTATGGATGATTATCTGGTCTGGCGGATTTCATACGCGCAATCAGCCGCATTTGGTGCTGATCCGTTTGCGCCATCAGGCGTGCCGTTGCGTAAGGTATGGCTGGGTGAATCACCCGATGTAGGGCGTGCGCACGTCGATGACTATCGGCTGATCTGGGAGTCAAAAGCCGATGAGTGATATCAGTGGAGACCTGCAGCGGCGGCTGGCTAATCTCATCCGCCGTGGCGTGATTCACTCAGTCCGCCATGATAAGCAGCCAAAGTGCCGCGTAGATCTCGGAGATATCGTCACCACCTGGCTGCCACTTTGCCAGGGTTTTTCAGGTTCAAACCGTTCCGACTCAAACCCCTGCGCAGTGGGTGATGCTGTAACCGTGCTGTCAGAGGCCGGAGAGCTGAACAATGGCCGTGTGTTTCCGGGCTGGAATACGGGAGCAATGCCTGTTCCGGAGGGTAGCGATAGCGAGCACATCACCCGCTATAGCGATGGCACCGAAATCAGGTATGACCGGGAGGCCCATGCACTGACAATCAAAATCGCGGCAGGGGGATCATACAAAATTGTTGGAATCGGCACGCTGGATGGTCCTGTTGAAATCACTGAAACGCTAACGGTGCAGGGGAAAACGCAAGTTAACAGCGACATTGAAGCGACCGGCGATATCAGTGACGGCACCGGCACTATGAGCAAAATTCGGGAGGTGCATAACGACCATGACCACCCCGGAGACAGTGGTGGAATAACCGGTAAACCTAATCAGAAAATGTAACCTGCTTCGGCAGGTTTTTTTATGCCTGGAGAAAACAGATGGGTGATTTACATGGTGTTGAAAC
>Ga0157371_10004656_pt1 | contig 11878 bp, 15 predicted proteins | sample C45metaG_FD_113462 | JGI IMG/M metagenome (GOLD analysis project Ga0157371, IMG submission 113462) | Corn rhizosphere microbial communities from Kellogg Biological Station, Michigan, USA - C4-5 metaG | ecosystem: Host-associated > Plants > Roots > Rhizosphere > Soil | place: USA: Michigan... | reverse complement strand
GGGCAAGTTGTGTTTGCAGCAGGTCGCGCTCGACGATCGACGCCGACAAGACGGTCACTGAGCTCTCGAGCGATTCCCCGAGGCGACCGGGGAGCGGCTGGCTGAGAACCGGGTTGTCGAACTCGCAATGCGCCAAGGCATTCGCTTTGGAGTCGAGCAGCTTGAGGTTGTCGACCAGATCGCCGAAGACAGCGAGCGCGAGCTGCGTCTCGCGAGGGCCGTGTCGGGGGTTAGGCGGCGGCTCGGCGTCGAGCTGGCCTTCGCTGATCGCATGTGCGTAGAGGGCGAGCCTCCTGAGCGGCCGCGAGATGGAGCGGGACAGTCGCATGGTCACGCCGATAGAAGCGAGGGCAATGACGGATGCGGCGGTCAGCCAAACGAAGAAGTCGGTGCGGGTCGAAGCTGCGATTCGTCCTGCCTCGAGACGAACCGCGCTGATCGCGGCGGTCACCACGTCGTCGATGAGATCGTCGCGGATCAAGTAGCCGTGGAACGCGGCCGAGACCTGACCGATTCCCCTGATCGAACGCAAGCTCGGGGCGGGACCGCTCTGGAGTGCGCTCTGGACTGCCTGGTTGAAGCGCAGAACGCCGGAATCGCGCTCGATGATGTTCACCTTCGCGACCGCGGACCTCACGTTCAACTCGTGCAGCCGGGTCACATCGGCGGAGTACAGCGCAGTCGCGGCCCCGAGACGGGCGAGCGCGGACTCGCGCGACGTCCGCGAATCCCCAGGTGACGGGAACCACAATGCACTCAGATCGACGCCCTGAGGGGTGCCGTGATTAACGAGTGCGCTGGCGGCCAACAATGTCTCCAATGGCGTGACCAGCCGCGTGTCCCGACCTCTCGCGACGAGCGCGTTCAGTCTGTGGGTCAACAGGTCGCTGCATCGTGCGACATCGGCAGTCAGTCGCTTGAGTGTCTCGGCCGGACCCAACGTTCCCCGGTCGGACTGCGCAAAGAGCTCGTTCAAACGACTTCCATCGATAGGGCTATCGCTGCCCAGTGCCGCAACTGCGGCCACGGTCTGCTGGCGGGCCGTCGCTTGCATCGCTTCGAGGTTGACGCCGACGAACGCCGAGGCCGCCGCACGGGTCGAGCCGAGTTGAGCAAAGCGTAGGTCGAACGACTCCAAGGTCTGCAGGTCGTGCAAGCCATCCTGCAGCGTGACCAACTTGGCGAGCCCCGGAACTGCGTCGGAGACCACCTGGGCGCTACCGGCGGTCCCGTGCAACGACCACACGACAGAGCCGGCTAGCGCGCACATGACCGTGACCGGCAACAAGACGAGAACCATCAGGCGCGTGGCGACGCCCGTGCCTGAGGAACGTCTTCGGTGTAACGGTCTCGGTCTCAGTGTGGCCATGACATCCTTCGCCGCGAGTAGTAGGGAACCGTGGGCCAGCTCCTAGTCCCCCCATCGGGGTGCCGCGACGGAACATTCATGAATTTCGGAGGAACGGCGGACAAGGTGTCACCCCGTCTGCTTACAACTAGGCAGGTATGTGGCCACCAGTGACTAGCGGCTCCGCCGCTCGCAACCCCCATGTCGTCCGGCAACGGCGATACGGTCGGCGAATGGCCTCGAACCTGTCGTGCGTGGGCTTGGGCGTCAGCGATGTGAGCGGTCTCCGTTCGCTGATCGACCGCATCATTCCGAGTGCAGTCGAGCTCGGTCGGGTCGGCGACCTCAAAGTGCTTCGGTGGGAAGACCCGAGCGGTGCTCGGCTGGTTCTTGGCGTCACGCCGGACGACGTTCCGGATTTCCTTCCGTCGTTCGCGGGTGTGCCGCGGACGCAATTGCAAGGCGTGAAGATGGTCAACGACGAAGTCGCGATCGCCGCGGTCGTGGATGACGACGGGGAGCAGTTGACGAGTCTTGCCGTCGAGCTCGAACAGCGCCGGCTGTTGCCAGCCGACGAGGCTGGGAATTACCGCGCGGCCTTGGTCGCCCTCGGCGGCGACGTATCTGTCTTAACGAGCCCCGAGGAATTCGGGGAGTCCGATGCTTCGCTTCTCAGCACGAGGGACGTGGGCACCGAACCGCCGGCCCAGTACGTCGAGCACGGATGGAAGTGGCCGCCGCGCGTGGCCGCCAACTCGTTCTTCTCGTTCGGAGTGTTCGGCGATCCGGCATGCCACCGCGCACGCCCGTCTGTCGGGCATCGTCGCCAGCGCAGAGCGCCGTACGGTTCGTGAGACCGGGCAAGCCTTCGTCGTTGCGGTCGTGGAGACGACAGGGTTCGAAGTCACGGTCTGTCTCGAGGACGGATCACCGATGCCGCAGCCCGGTGGAGTGATCTCGGGCACCGTGTTCATGACGGGCTCATTGGACGGAGTTGCTCCGCCATCCGCGGTTCGGAAGGGATGGCATCTGCGCCGGAAATGATTGCCCTGCTTGCGTCCGACATGATCATCACGTGGTGCAGGTACCGGACGAGCTGGCTCTGAGGTTGGTCGGTTTGGCAGCTGCATTCGACCTCCGTGGGCACGGGCCGCGCGTCGAAGACGCGATTTCGTTGGCAGCTGACCTCCTCATGGCCGACAGGGAGACACCGGCGACAGTCGAGGTCGCCTCGCTTGGAGCGGGAGCAACGCTGCGGGATTCGGGAGACAACATCCGCGAGATGCTTCGGGAACAGGGCGTGACGCCGCCAGCGCCTCCCGCCGGTGAAGACGCGGCATACATGACCGCTCTGTGGGCAGTCGGCCTCGGGGGCATCAGCGTCGGCGAATTCAGCGTGGTTTTCTACGACTTCCTGCCCGCGTGGAATGACCAAAGCGAGGTGCAGCGAAGGTTAGTGAGACTTCTCCATGAGTGGGATCTGGAGAGCGACGCAGAGGCACGCCAGTCAATCGCGGCGACGATCCGTCAGATCGCTGCCGAGGCCGCGACGAGCGCGGCTGGCTGACCGCCGATCGCTGTGCGGTTCTCCAGCTCATCGAGGATGATCTCTCGATGAACTGGGACGAGGCGAAGCCGTGGAGGGCTCCGGCGAAGTCACTCGTTCTGTACTGCCCGAAGGGACGGTGGCGATTCGCGATCTACAACGAGGCAGGGATCGTCGACGGCGCTCTTGACCTCCCGCCGGATGTTGGCTTGGCGGAGGCACGGGCGACCTTGCTCCGCCGGGTGGAAGAAGAGACCGGGTTGACCTACACGGCGGCGTGGCGTTGCAACCAACCGGATTGGTGGTCGGCTGACTTGACCGTGATTGGTGTCGCGTCCAAATAGTCGGTCGCTGCAAGTGAAGTCTGGCTGATCTGCGACTTCCACCAGAGCGGGCGACCGGGATCGAACCGGCATGGCCAGCTTGGAAGCGTCGAATCGGGTTTCTGGCGGTCGACCGCTGCGCTGTAGCGCAGCTGGTCACGGCGTGTGGCCTCCTTCTGTTGGCGGCTTGCGGCCCTGAGTATGCGCGAGATGGGGCACGAAGTGAACACGCTGTTCGGCGCCCTGGGGACGCTCGCGGGGACGTTGGCGGGGACACTGTGCCGCCAGTGCCGATTACGATGTGACCGAGCATTCGTCGGAACCGCCGATTCGACATGGAGTCTCCGAATCCGCATTCTGGCGCGGTGGCGTAGGGACGCAAGCGTCTTCCCCGCGAGGAAGGGATCGCCAAGGTGAATTCGTGTGGTGTCTAATTCCATTGCGCGTGGCATAGGTCGAGCGCTCGACATTGGTCGCGCTGTGCCGAGGCGCTCATCTTTGCTCTTGCCGTCGCTAGCGGCCATAACTGCGCAAGCGATTCGGACCACCGGTCCGCCACCGCACACGTCGATGCGAGCTGACCTCGAACCGGATTGGGATTGGGGAGCAGATGCCTATCGAATCACCGTAATCCGACCTAGCAGTATCGAAGACGTCGCGATCGCTGGAGAGCACATTCGGTCGGGGAAGCCGCTGCTGCTCAATATTTCCGATCTCGCCGAGGCGGACCGCAAGCCTTTCATCGACTACGTAGCTGGATTGGCCTTCGGCCTGTACTGGGTCATTGAACGCGTTACGCAGCAGATCTTCTTGTTATCACCCCCAAACCTGCCTCCGGATGAGACCACGCTCCACGATCCTTCCAGCGCCGCGAGCGACGAGCCCGTTCGACCCACTCATGATGCCGGATGAGTGGATCCTCTGAGGCAGACCTCCTTGAGGTAGCGGTACCGACGAAACGCGGACGCAGCGCCGGGTCGGCCGTTGTTGCAGAGCAACTCGCGCGCCTCGCAGAGGCAGAACTAGAGCCCTCGCCGGTTTGGCTCGAGCTGGCCAGGCATGTGATGTCGCTGGAGCGGCGGGACTCGCAACTCGAGTGGCTGTCATTGGGCTCGGCCGTTCTCATAGCGCTTGCATTCCTGGGCTGCGCCACGTTCCTGATGGTTGAGGGATCGCCCGCTCGAGTGGCTGGCGGCGGCGTACTGGGAACAGTCGATCTGGTCGCCTTGGTTGTAGCTCTCAGGCAATCTGCTGGCACTCGCGACTAAGGTTCGGCCGGAAGTCGGGCTGCACTTCCGGAGAGAGCGGGCGACGAGAACCGAACTCGCATAACCAGCGCGTCTTGGCGGGCTGGGGACGCTCGCGGGGACGTTGGCGGGGACGCTCGGCGTGGCAATTATTGGTGGCACCGCTGGCATCACCCGTTGATTAGCCGCTGCCGGAGTGTCGACCGTCATGTGAACATCCGTGCCCGCCGTGTGCAACCGGCCAGGCCGTCGATCGTCCTCGGCAGGAGCAGCACGTGTTGTCCGTGGCCGCCGGTATCCTCTTGAACGCCCGGCGACGTCGGCCGTCGGTCACCGATTGGTGCTGCCGCCAGGAGGAGTAACGATGCCACAGAAGAAGACAGTGTTCGTTGCCTTCGCGATCGAGGACCAACGACAGCGGGACTTCTTGAAGGGGCAGTCACTCCATCCGCGCGCACCCTTTGAGTTCATTGACATGTCTGTCAAGGAGCCGTACGACAGCCAGTGGAAAGAGCGGGTGCGGACAAGAATCCGCCGCTCGCACGGTGTGATAGTGCTCGTCAGCAAGAACTCCCTCAAGTCGAGCGGTCAACAGTGGGAAATCAAGTGCGCCCGAGAAGAAGGCAAGAAAGTCAAAGGCATATGGGCCTATACCAACGACCGTACGGTCCTCTCAGGGGTTACAACGGTCGTGTGGAGTGACGCGAACATCAGCGCCTTCATCGATTCACTGTGAGCAGGCCGTGAGAAAAGCGCTGATCGTCGGTATCGACTACTACGAGCATATCGATGGCTTGAGCGGCTGCGTCAACGACGCCCACGCTGTGAGGGCCGTGCTCGAGCGCCACGCAGACGGAACGCTGAATTTCCCGGCGCCACAGGTGATGTCAGGAACTAGCTCAAACCAATCTGTTCTCAAGCGTGACCTCAAGGATGCAGCTAGGGAGCTATTCGCAGGCGACCCCGAGATCGCTCTCTTCTACTTTGCGGGACATGGGTACATCGAGGACACAGGCGGGTTCCTGTGTGCGACCGACTCGGCCGACGGCGACGACGGATTGTCTCTACATGAGCTGATGACCCTGGCCAACGCATCCGAAGCGAAGAACCGAGTGATCGTCCTTGACAGTTGTCACAGCGGTGTCGCTGGGAGCAGCGCGCTTACACAGGGTCTGGCTGAGATTACCGACGGCATGACGATCCTGACGGCATCAACGGCCGAACAGTACGCGATGGAAGTGCCTGGTGGCGGTGCCGGCGTGTTCACGAGGCTCTTCGTGGACGCACTCAATGGCGCGGCAGCGAACCTTGTCGGTGACGTCACTCCTGGCAGCGTGTACGCCCACATTGACCAGTCATTGGGTCCTTGGGCTCAGCGGCCGGTATTCAAAACGAATGTCAAGACGTTCGTTTCGCTCCGCAAGGCCGAGCCTCCGATATCGCTGGCGAAATTGCAGGCGCTCACCACGCATTTCCCGACGCCGGACTTCGATCTGCCGCTGGATCCTTCGTTCGAGCCTGAGCGGTCGACCGAACAGTTGAATGATTCGAGCATTCCGCCGCCCGACCCTGCTAATACAGCCGCGTTCCGCGTACTGCAGGACTACGTGCGAGTGAATCTCGTGAGACCGGTGGGTGCCGAGCACATGTGGCACGCAGCGATGCAGAGCAAGTCGTGCGAGCTCACAGTCCTGGGCCAGCATTATTGGAAGCTCGTGGACAAGGGGCTGATCTGACGTGGCGGAGGGAAAAGAAGGGTTGTTACCCGCGCTTCAAGCGGCCGATTTGCTGGAAGCGTTGGCGGCGGTCGAACACGACCGCTGGTCCCACTGGCAGCGGTTCATGCACTCGCAATGCATAGCGGGCGAGGACGGGTCACTCGTCATTCCCCCGAAACTCGCCGAGAAGTGGTCGCGCCAGATGGCAACGCCCTACAGCGAGTTGAGCGATGAAGAGAAGCAGAGCGACCGCGATCAGGTGATGCGTTACCTTCCGCTCGTCGCCGAAGCGATCAGGCGCGGGTGACGAGGATGACATCGACCGTGCCCTTCGCTCGCAGCGTTACTCGTCTATGCGCCGGGCGGTGACTTCGAATGGCGTTTATCACAGAAGGGCAGGCCCGAGCGGCCGTTGGCTCTCGAGCGCATACCGAGGTGGCAAAGGCCCTTCGAGCTTCGGCGTCCGCTCCAATGACATCCACCTTTGATGTCTTTCTGTCGCACTCCTATTTGGATGCAGTCCTTATCGAAGGCATCCGTCAACTTCTCGTCCAGGCTGGACTGAGCGTGTACGTCGACTGGATAGAAGATCCCCAGTTAGACCGCTCCGCGGTGACCGCAGCAACGGCGGCTCTCCTTCGTCAGCGTCTCCGGCGCTGTAGCTCTCTCATTTTCGTTACATCGCGTAACTCGTCCGCGTCGAAGTGGATGCCATGGGAGCTGGGGTTCTTCGATGCTTACCGACCCGGGCACGTGGCGATCCTCCCGCTCGTTCAAGCCGCGGGCGCGGCGTTTACCGGACAGGAGTACCTCGGTCTTTACCCCTACGTCGAAGACATCCCCTTCCGTGGTGCACCACGAGGACTCGGCATCTTCGCAACTGACCGGACGAGCGCGACTCCAATTCGTCTGTTCGCGTCGAGCGGCCACACATGACCGGCGTGGACGTCTACGCGTCGGCGGTTCTAGGTGTTTCATGGGGCGCACGGCGGCTGTAACGGTGACGGACCAACGCCGGCTCCACGCGCGGTGGCGGCCATTCATCACTCGTCGTGTCTTGCCGTCCGAGGGGCATTCATACGGGTAGCGTTCAGTCCGATGAACCCGCATAGCGGCTCCTTCTTCAAGGAGAAGCAGCTCGCAGCATTCCTTAAGCACGGCATCCTTTCGCGATACCTCGAGCCCTTCGCAACAAAGACAGGCGTCGCGCCGCCTCACCGGGTCATGTTGGTCGATGGTTATGCCGGCGAAGGGCAATATGCCGATGAAACGCCTGCCTCTCCGCTCCTGTTGCTCGAAGTGGCAAAGAGGTTGAACGGTCGGAATCGACTCGTGGAGTGCGTGTTCGTCGAGAAGGTGGAGAAGACATACAACACCCTCACCGCATTACTCGCCGAGAAGGCGCCTCCGGGTGCCGTGTATCACGCGTTGCACGGCGAGTTCCTCCAGCAATTGGGCGCGGTTTGCAAGCTGGTGGAAGGTCGCCCAACGCTGTTCTTCATCGACCCGTTCGGCCGAATGTTCCCGTTCGACGACTTTGTCGACCGTGTGCTCAAGCGGACTGGATACCGAGCGTCTGCGACTGAAGCCATTATCAACTTCTCTCTTAAGAGCGTTTGGCGAGTCGGTGGACGATTCGCCAAGGGGCAACTCTCGGACAACGCGATTGACCGCCTTAATGGTGTGTTCGGCGGCGACTGGTGGCAGGCGCACTTTAAGAGCAACTTGCCTGCCTCACAGATCGCGCAGGTCATCGGCGAGGAGTACATGACGCGTGTCTGCAACGCGGCTGGTTACTCTGGTTGGTCGGTGAAGGTGCACCCGAAGGTTGGGAACGCGCCGATTTACTTGCTGCAAGCGTTTACCCGTCATCCCGACGGCATGGTGCTCTTCGGTCAAGCCGCGTCCGGTGCCGCGGAAGCCTTGCGTCGTGAAATCGCGGTGCAAGCGGAGGCAGCCGCTGTCGCGGCTGGCGAGTTCCCCGGACTTGCGCTATCGATCGCTGACAACGAAGAAGCTGCTCTGCAGGCGTTGTACGTTAATCGCGTCCGCGAAAATGTCCGGGCGGTGCTGGACGTCACCACGGAGTTCTATCCCGAGCGGCGGTACGACGAGGTTTTTGAGGGCGTGTTGGGTGAGGCGCGGGGTACGCACCTGACTCAAGCCTGTGCGCAGCTTGCAGCTGATGGGATCATTGAGAGGGCAACCAAGCTGCTGCGCGGCGGCGTCATTCGGCGTGGCCCGAATTGGGCACCGCTGAAGCCGGCCACGCCTAAGTGACCGGCATCTCGTCCCAGGTGCGTCCGTCAAGCGTGCGGCCCCCCGTTTTTGCTCGAATCCCGCCCCACTGCTTAAAGAAGAAAGCTGTTCCAGCCGCCGAGCACTGATCGCGCAGGCTTGCGATCCACTCTTCCTTGACAGGGCGGTGATGTGAGCCGCTCTCGCCGCCTGCGATCAACCAATTGATACGAGTGAGGTCTAGATCGAGCGGGCCGAGAAGGGGCTCAGCCGAGATGAAGCGGACCGCCGACGGAACATCGCGCAGGCGGTCAGCGCGCCACGCCTCACGCTGTTGCTCGATGGAGACGCCCATCCATACGTTGTCTGGCCAGGGCAGTGAGGCCGCAAGACGTGCAAGACGAATAGGTCGCTTCGTCAACACCTGGTAGGTGTGATGGGGTGTCGCCTCCATGACCTCAAAGACGCGCTCGATGAAGGTGTCGCTTACGCGAGCATGAAAGAGGTCGGACATACTGTTGACGAAGACGGTTCGTGGTGAACGCCACCGCAGCGGAATTGTAAGCGCGTCCTCGTGCATGGTGAGTCCGAAGCCTGGACCGCTCGTGCGGGGATCACCGTCGTTTTGATACTTCGGGTTACCCATTGCCTTCAAACGCTTTGCTAGCGATAGGGCGTAGCAGTGATCGCAGCCCGGCGTGATCCGGTCACAACCCGTGGTGGGATTCCACGTGGCCTCGGTCCACTCGATCGCGCTTTTGTCCGCCACGGCGCAACCCTACGGGCAACCGAGGTCAGTTTTGGTTTCATGGAGTTCGATTTCCCGGGCGACCGGGCGCATCTCCGAACTTCCGCAGACCAGCGAGTATCCACAGCGAACGGCGTTCAATGCACAGGTCCTCCCGGAGGGCTCGTCTAGGACCGGGCTCGGTTACAGCATGGGCCCTGGCAGCGGAGCCCGCCCCCGTTGGAGCGGGGACGGGCTCCTTGACGGCAAGCTCATCAAGGGAGCCCACCGCCCATGTCAGGCTATTCACCGTCCCCTGACGACCAACCTCAAGACGGTCCGCCGCGTCCGTCGATCGCCGCTGATGCCCAATCCGGTACAGGGGCCACCACAGCTTCCCTGCTGCGGATTCGAGACGCGAATCGCATCATCGAAGGCTTGGCTCGTGGGATGACCGACGACGCGATGGCGCGGAGTCTCGGGATCAGTTCGCGGACACTCAATCGGCGTATGACGCTCATGATGGACGCCCTCGGTGCCCGCTCTCGCTTCCAGTTGGGTGTTCGACTGACCCCGGAGCTGCGCGCCGTACTTCGCGAGATGACTCCCGATGAGATCGACGCGGGGCAGCCGGCGTCGCCTGGTGAGTCGAGTACTCGCCCTCTTCGATCCGCAGAGCGGTTGCGTCGCCAGCTTGAGCGCCGCGGCCGTCCCATCCAGGCCGTCATGTGGTTGTGGCTCGACCCGGACGAACCTCGCGACTGAGGGGCCGCGCGTCGAGGGGGGCCAGTGTCTTGGGGGACCCGAATCGGGTTCGTGTTGAGGTCGAGCATGGGTCAGGCTCGTCGGGTAGGCGTTCGGCGTTGTGGACAACATTCGAGTCGGGTTGGTTCAACCAAGATCAACTGTTCGGCATACACACTTGTCTCTCATCGAGACTCACGACAACTCGCGTTGTCGGGCACGCTCGCGACGGCGTACAGACGCCTGTCTTGCACCCTGACGGCTGAGCCCCATAGCCGCCGCGATCGTGGGCCAGCCGATGCCGGCCTCAGCCAACCGATCAGCCTCTTCCTCGATCTTGCGCTCGAGCTCGTTGCGACGTTGAACGAGTCTGTGCAACCGTTCGGTCGGACCGATCGGACGTGCGCCGGCGGGCGCGACCGCGACTACCGCACGAGCTCGCTGTCGGCGGCGGGCTCGTTTACCCATCGCCTACCGATCGCAGACCGGGGTGCGGCTTCGGCACGACCAACGCGCTCATCGCCTCGGCGATCGCGAGGTCGCGGTCCTCGGTCGCGTGCTGGTAGATCAGCGCTGCGCGCTGGCTCGAATGGCCCATACGCCGCATCAGTTCGCGGGTGGTCGCGCCGCTGATCGCCGCCATCGTCGCGGCCAGGTGCCGTAGGTCGTGGAAGTGATAGTCCGGCACGCCGGCCGCGCGGGTCGCCCGCCGCCACATCGTGTGGAAGTTCTGCCGGTCAAGCAGCGCGCCGTTCGCCTTCGTGAACACAACTGCGTCCGGCGCCGGCCCCACATACGTCGCCAAGTGCGCGTCGACCAGCGGCCACAAGTGCGGCGGGATGGCCACCGTCCGACGCCCCGCGGCCGACTTCGGCGGCCCCATCCATCGCCGCCCGCCGTTCACCTGGATCAGTGACTCGACAACATGCACAACACCGTGGAGCCGGTCGATGCGCTCGCGGGTCAGCGCCGCCAGCTCGCCCCACCGCAGCCCCGACCACGCGCCGAGCACGACCAGCAGCTCGTATCGCGGCTCGATGCACGCCGCGATCGCATCCACCTCGGCCAGCGACGGCGGCTTGCGTTCCGGCGACCGCTCGACGCCGGCCGCCCGCAGCCGGCACGGATTGCGCGGGATCAGGTCGTCCTCGACCGCCGTATTGAGGATCGCCTTCAGGAGCCGGTACGCCTTCGCCGTCGAGACCTGCCCGACTCCGCGTTGCCGCATCCCGGCGTGCCACGTCCGTACCGAAGCCGAGGTGATCCGGCACAGCGGCACCGGGCCGAACGCCGGATACACGAGCCGGTCGAGCAGCTTGCCGTAAAGCTCAAGAGTCCGCGGTGCCAACTCGACAGGACGCTCCACCAGCCATCGCGTTGCGTACACATCGAGCCGGATGTCGCCGGCGTTCGGATCGAACCACGTGCCGCGCCGTACCTCCGCTTCGACCGTCGCGAGAAAGCGTTCCGCGTCCTCGAGAGTCGCGAACGTCGTCGGCGCACGATGCGACTGACCGCCGTCGAGCGTGTACCGCGCCTGGAATCGGCCGGACGGCAGCCGCCGCACCCGGCCGAACTGGCGCCGTCGACCACCCATGGCGCCAAAGCTGGTCATGTGGTGTCCCCGCCAACGTCCCCGCGAGCGTCCCCGCGCGACCCGGGGCGCAGGCGGGGACGTTCGCGGGGCACATCAGGCCACGCCGAGTTGGGGCACGCGAGGGACACAAGGGCGGTTGTTGCGCTCGCGGTCGGTTCACCAGAAACAGCTCTGACCTGCGCTTCAAGCGTGGAGCGGGCGACCGGGATCGAACCGGCATGGCCAGCTTGGAAGGCTGGGGCTCTGCCATTGAGCTACGCCCGCGTGCGGCACGCGACGGCCAACAACCTCCTAGAATCGACCGACGCCGCGGGGCGTAGCGTAGTGGCTAGCGCGCCTGCTTTGGGAGCAGGAGATCGGGAGTTCGAGTCTCCCCGCCCCGACGAACGC
>Ga0157371_10004655_pt1 | contig 11878 bp, 10 predicted proteins | sample C45metaG_FD_113462 | JGI IMG/M metagenome (GOLD analysis project Ga0157371, IMG submission 113462) | Corn rhizosphere microbial communities from Kellogg Biological Station, Michigan, USA - C4-5 metaG | ecosystem: Host-associated > Plants > Roots > Rhizosphere > Soil | place: USA: Michigan... | reverse complement strand
TGCGGCCTAGGACGACGTGGCGGCGGTAAGGCCGGTGAGGGTATCGGCGATGTCCTTGGTGCGATGGGAGGTCTGGGCGGTGAGTCGCCCGGATTCGCGCAGGACGGCGAGCAGCTCCTGCAGCGAGCCCACGTCCTCGGCCTGGCCGGCGATATGGGCGCCGACCTCGCTGATGGCGCGGGACAGCTGGTCGATGTCGGCGCCGATCTCGGCGGCGTTCTTGTGAGTGATGGCCGCCAGGTTGCGCACCTCGTCGGCCACCACCGCGAAGCCGCGACCGCTCTCGCCGGCGCGCGCCGCCTCGATGGCCGCGTTGAGCGCCAGCAGGTTGGTCTGGCCGGCGATCTGCTGGATCACCTGGACGATGGACTGGATGCGCAGACTCGACTGGCTCAGTTCGTTGGCGCTGCGCACCACGTCCTCGGCCTGTTCGGTGAGGTGCTGCACGGTGCTGTCGGCCTGGCGGGTGACCTCGCCCTGCTGCAGGATGTTGCCCGCCAGATCGTCCATGCTGCTGTGCAATTCGCCCGAGTAGTGCCGCAGCTGTTCGCCGATCTCCTGGCGACTCTGGTGGGCCTGGCGCAGGACCTGACCCAGATCGGCGAGGCCGCCGAACACCGCCTGGATGGAGTCGTCGAGGCCCTGGGCATCCACCACGCCGGTGAAGTTCTGCCGCTTGAATTCGTTGATCTGGTTGACCACCACCTGGCTCAGGCCGGCCAGCTTCTTGATCTGCCGACGCAGGAAGAAGGCCTTGAACTCGCCGTAGTGGGCGGCGAAGTTGTCGACGTAGTCGTCGCGGAAGGGCGCGCCTTCGGGGGTGCGGAAAAAGAACACCGCGGTGAGCGTCTGGTTGAGATTCAAGCCGAGGATCTCGCCAAAGGTGGAGAAGCCCACCACCGGCGTCCGGCCGAACACCTCGCCCATGCGCGGCAGCTCGGCGCCATTGTTGGCGCGGCGCAGGATGCAGTCGTTGAGCACGCCCACCAGCGGGGTGCCGCTCTTGCCCTGCAGGAAGCGCGCGAAGTCCTGGCGGGTGGTGTCCACCAGCGAGGTGCGCTTAACCATCACCAGCTCTTCGCCGGGCGCCACGTCGCAGAACAGATGGATGCGCTCGCGCGCGTAGTCGATGCGGGCGATGGAGCGGACGAACAGCTCCTCGCCCACGCGGATGGCGAAGGAATAATCCGCCAGGCGCTGCTCCAGCTGTTCGGCGCGGCAGCTCAGGGCCTCGCAGAGGGCCGCCACCATGCTCTTGATCTGGCCGCGGCTGTCGACCACCTGGCTGATGTAGCGCTCTTCCAGGGAGGCGGTGAGGACACTGAGGCTGAGCGGCGTGGCGCTGAAATTCTGGCTCTTGAACACCCCGAAGCGGGTGTTCCTGGCCATCTTCAGAAAGACCAGCTGGGCATGGTTTTCATAGGCCTGGCGGCCATCGTGCAGCAGCGTCTGACGGAAGTCGCCCTTGCCGCCGGCGGAGCCGCCGACGAACAGGCAGGGGAAGCGGCCGGACTCGTACAGTGCCTCCATGAAGAAGGATTCCGAGGCGGACAGGCCGTCGAACAGCACGAAGGCCAGGGTATCGCGGTGATCGATGGGCGTGCGCACCGGCAGGCGCTTGAGCGACTCGGTCAGGCGGGCGAGGCGTTCCTTCATGCTGCGCCGCGGTCCGCCGCGGCGGATGTCTTCGCTGTCCAGCGGGACGTGCACCACCTCGGCCGAGGCGATGACCGAGGCGTCGAAGAATTGCAGCACCAGCCGGTCCCAGGCGCCGTCGGCGGCGCAATACAGGCGCTGCTCGCTGCCACAGAGTTCGCCGGAGGTGGTGCACAGGCTGATGGACGCCGCGGGGAAGCGTCCGGCCAGTTGCCGGGCGATGGCGTCCAGGTCCAGGTGCGGCGAGACGAAGCCGGCGATGTAGGTGGGCTTGAGGGCGACGCCGCCGAGGCGGTCGCCCAATTCGCGAGCGGAGCAGGTCAGGCTGAACACGCCGCTACCGCCCTGGCGGGCACGCGCGCCGAAGCGTTGCAGAAACCCCATGATTGTTCCTCTTGTCTGGCAGGCTGGGAAAGGGAGCTCACCCAGGCATCGGCGCGTTTGGCGGCGGCTTGATAGGGGTGTGCGTCCAGGCCGCAGGCACGCGGGCAGGGTGGCTCAGGGGTGGGGAAGGGAAGGGGGCTCTGGCACGAGCCTTGGCGCGCTAAGCGCCGTGCCCGGAGGCGCCCGGGGTCAGGCGACCAGCGGTCATGGCTGGCGCCCGGAGTCGAGCCCGGGCCGCGAGTCCCGGCTGTCGTGCTCGGCCAAGGCTTCGGCCCCGGTCAGCTGGCGGCGCGAGTGCGTGAAGCAGTACCAGGCCGGCTGTTCCTCGATGAAGATCTCGCTGTCCAGCACCCAGTCCGCGCCCTCGAGCAGGCCGACCGGAATGGCGTAGTGCGGCTCGGCCTTGAGGCGGTAGAACAGGTGGGTGCCGCGGTGGCGACAGAAGCCGCGCTCGGCCCAGGCGGACGAGGCATGGACGGTCAGGGCGTCGCCGCCACCGATCACCGGCGGGTGGGCGCATTCCACCGCCAGCAACGGGCCACCGCCCCAGCGGCGACAGGTCCGGCAATGGCAGGCCGAAACGGCGAGGGTGTCGAGGCGACAATCCAGCTGAACAGCACCGCACAGGCACTGGCCGTGACGTTCGAGGGGCAGGGGCATGGCGCTATCCTCGGGAGGCAGGAAGTCTGCAGGATAGTCGTTTGGAGGCAGGGCGGGGAGGGTACTCCCGCCTTCAGCGGGAGCACCGGCGCGATCAATCCTCGCGGCTGGTGACTTCCACCAGGTGATAGCCGAACTGGGTCTTTACCGGACCCTGGACCTGGTGCAGCGGCGCGCTGAACACCACGGTGTCGAATTCCTTGACCATCTGGCCCGGGCGGAAGGTGCCCAGGTCGCCGCCCTGGCGGCTGGAGGGGCAGCTGGAATTGTCCTTGGCCACCTGGGCGAAGTCGGCGCCCCCTTCGATGGCGGCTTTGAGTTCGTTGCACTTGGCTTCGTCGGAAACCAGGATGTGGCGGGCAGAGGCTTTGGCCATGGGAGAGACTCCTGTTGAATGAGCCGGCGAGCCTACCCCAATCACCCCTGCAAGCAAACTGCCATCCGTTCCTCGGTTGGCCAGGCGGCTGGCTTGCGCCTCGGGTTCAGGCCGGGTACATAGCGCTTCCCTGTTTTCCGGATCCGCTCGCGCATGCCTCGTCTATCTGTCTTTTCCCTGTTGCTGACTACCGGCCTGCTGGCCCAGGCCGCCCTGGCCGCGACGCCCGAGGAGGCGCGGCTGGTCAGCCTGATCAACGCCTATCGCGCCGCGCCCCAGGGCTGCCCCGGCACCCGCGCCGCGGCGCCCCTCGCCGCCGACGGTCGCCTGGCGGCGGTGCGCCTGACCGGTCGTGATCGGCTGCAGAGCGATCTGCGCGCCGCGGGTTATCAGGCGTCCGCGGTGCAGGTGATCATGCTGGCAGGCGCGCCGACTGCCCAGGCGGCCATGGCCGGGCTGCGCCAGCAGTATTGCCGACCACTGGCCAGCAGTGACTATGCGCAGATCGGGGTGAGTCAGCAGGGGCCGCGCTGGCAGTTGGTGCTGGCGCGTCCGGTGGTGAGCGCCGGCCTGGGCGACTGGCAGGCGGTCGGCAAGGCCATCCTGGCCGAGGTCAACCGCGCCCGTGCCCAGGCCCGCACCTGTGGTACCCGACGCTTCGCCGCCACCACGCCGTTGCGCTGGAATCCGGCGTTGGCCAATGCCGCCCTGGCCCACAGCCAGGACATGGCCGGGCGTGACTACTTCTCCCATACCGCGCCTGGCGGTGGCACCGTGGCCGAGCGGGTGGCCAAGCAGGGCTACGGCTGGACCCGTATCGGCGAAAACATCGCCGCGGGCGCCGGCTCGGTCACCCAGGCCATGCAAGGCTGGCTGGCCAGTCCAGGTCATTGCGCCAATCTGATGAATCCGGAGTTCAGCGAGATGGGCGCGGCCTACGCCTTGAATCCGCGCAGCACCCATAGCCTCTACTGGACCCAGGTGTTTGGCCGGTCGCGCTAGCTCGGGTACTCGGCGATCTCGATCAGATTGAGATCGGGATCCCGTACATAGACCGAGCGGATCGGTCCGGTCGCGCCGGTTCGCGCCACTGGCCCTTCGACAATCGGCCAGCCCTCGCGCTGCAGATGGGCGATCACGGCGTCCAGCGGCTGGCGGGCGATGAAGCAGAGGTCGAGGGCGCCCGGCACCGGCAGGTGCGCCTTGGGTTCGAATTCGTGACCGCGCTCGTGCAGGTTGATCTTCTGGTTGCCATAGCGCAGGGCCTTGCGCCCCGCACCGAACACCTCCAGGCGCATGCCCAGCACCCGGGTATAGAAGTCCTCGCAGGCGGCGAGGTCCGTGGTGGTCAGGACCAGATGATCCAGATGATCGATTAGCATGGGGAGCTCCGCGTCGGGACGGGTATCTCACTGTGCCAGTCCCGGACGCGGTGCACCATCACTTGCCGTGGGCCTTGATCCAGCGGTTGAGCTGATCGATTTCCTTTTGCTGGGCCTGGATGATGTCTTCCGCCAGCTTGCGCATCTCCGGGTCCTTGCCGTGCTGGAGCTGGTAGCGGGCCATGTCGACGGCGCCCTCGTGGTGGGCGAGCATGCCCTTGGCGAAGGCCAGGTCCGGATCCTTGGCCTTGAGGCCTTCTTCCATGCCTTGGTGCATGGTCTCCATGCTCTTCTGCATGTCCTGGTGGGCCTGGTGCTGGTCTTCAGCGGCGTGGGCGACGCCGCCTGCCAGCAGGGTGATGGCGAGCAGGGTGGAGGAAAGGACGATACGCATGTTCGAAGCTCCTGACTGGACTGACGACGCCGAGGCTAGAGCTTGCCCCAGGGGCAAGGTCAATCGCCGGGCGTGTTTCGCTGGGAGCCTGGTCGTAGTAAAAGGTTTCGCGATGTTTTGTCGCAGCACTCGGCGCTTGGCACGCCGCTCCCTGGGTAAAAAAGCGCCGCGGTTCAAGCAGTTGGCCGCTTCGATCAGCTGATCGCGGCCACCCGGCGCAACTGCGGGAGGTTGTGATGGTCCGAAGCGGCAGCGTAGAATTTTTACTACATCCAATTCCAATCCTCACCTACAGCAGACTTCTCGCTCGCGAACCCGTGTCGCAGGCGGGCCAAGCCTTTGCTCGTGGGTTTCTGTCGTTGGCTTTCTGCCCGGAAGTCACGGCCCACCCTTTCGCTCTGGAGTAGAAGACCCCCCATGGATGCTACCGCCGAAGCCCGGAAACCCAGCTGGTCCGGTGTCATCGCCCTGGCCCTGGCCGCCTTCATCTTCAACACCACGGAATTCGTGCCGGTGGCGCTGCTCAGCGACATCGGTCGCAGCTTCGACATGCGCCCCTCGCAGGTCGGGTTGATGCTGACCATCTACGCCTGGGTGGTCGCCCTGATGTCCCTGCCGATGATGCTCGCCACCCGCTCCATCGAGCGGCGGCGCCTGCTGATGTTCGTCTTCGTGGTGTTCATCGCCTGCCACGGCCTCTCCGGGGTGGCCTGGAGTTTCGAGGTGCTGGTGGCCAGTCGCGTCGGCATCGCCTTCGCCCATGCGGTGTTCTGGTCGATCACCGCCTCGCTGGCAGTGCGCATTGCACCGGCCGGCAAGCAGACCCAGGCCCTCGGCCTGCTGGCCACCGGTACCTGCCTGGCCATGGTGCTGGGCATCCCGCTGGGCCGGGTATTGGGCGAGCTGCTGGGCTGGCGCTACACCTTCGTCGCCATCGCGGCACTGGCGGTGGGCACGGTGCTCTGGCTGGCGCGCAACCTGCCGTTGCTGCCCAGCGAGAACTCCGGCTCCCTGGCCAGCCTGCCGGTGCTGTTCAAGCGCCCGGCGCTGCTGTGCATCTACCTGCTTACCACGCTGGTGGTGACCGCCCACTTCACCGGCTACAGCTACATCGAGCCTTTCGCCGTGGAAGTGGCGGGCATGGGCGGCATGCAGATCACCGCCTTGCTGCTGCTGTTCGGCGGCTCCGGCGTCATCGGTTCGCTGCTGTTCAGTCGCTACAGCCTGAGATTTCCCAATGGCTTCCTGGTCGCGGCCATCGCCGGTATCGCCCTGTCGCTGCTGTTGCTGCTGCCCTTCGCCTGGAAGAGCTTCATGCTGGAGGGCCTGAGCGTCATCTGGGGCATCGCCATCATGAGTTTCGGCCTGGCGCTGCAATCCAAGGTGCTGGCTCTGGCCAAGGACGCCACCGACGTGGCCATGGCGCTGTTCTCGGGCATCTATAACGTCGGCATCGGCGGCGGTGCCCTGCTGGGCAGCGTGGTGGGTACCCATGTCGGCATGCCCTACATCGGCCTGGTGGGCGGTAGCCTGGCGGTGGCCGGCCTGCTGTTCGCGGTCTTCATGACCCGCCGCTACGCCGAGCAACTCAACGCTAATCCGCTGTAAGGCCTGGGGGCGTCTCTCGTGAGGCGCCCCTGGCCACGCGACCCAGGAGTCGCGAACTGTCTACCGGGCCGCGCCCGCCAGCCATGGAGCGGTCCGGGGCGAAGCGCTAAGCTGCGGACACCTGGCGCTCCGGCCAGGCTGCCGGATGCGCTGGCCATGAATCGACTGCAGTTCAATCTCTTCGTCTGGACCAAGGTGCCCATCGCCAAGATCGCCGGCCTGCGCCTGCGCCAGCTGGACGCTGCCGGCTGCCAGATGCAGGTCACCCACGGTTGGCTGAACCAGAATCCCTTCAAGAGCATGTTCTGGGCGGTGGAGGGCATGGCGGCGGAATTTTCCACCGGCATCCTCGCCGACTGGCATATCCGCCGCTCCGGCCAGAGATACGCCATGCTGGTGGTGGCCATGAGCGCCAGCTTCACCAAGAAGGCGGTGGGCACCATCGTCTTCCGCTGCGACCAGGGCGAGGCCATCGCCGCGGCCCTCGAACTGGCGCGAACGACGGGCGAACCCCAGGTGCTGCAACTGCGCAGCATCGGCACCGACGAAAGCGGCGAGCAGGTGGCGGAGTTCTTCTTCACCTGGAGCTTCAAGGCGCGGACGCCGGTACAGCTGTCCCTGTAGGAGCAACTGTCTTATGGCTACAGGGGGTATACATCAACTACCCGTGGCACCGTAGCGTGGAAAACGGCGCAGCCTTTTCCACTGCGGGCTTCGTGGCGAAGGTCACCCTCACCCCAACCCTCTCCCCGAGGGAGAGGGGGCGGTCGAGTTCGGCGCGTATCCAGCGCCAACCAGCTGGGGCTCCATCACCTGGCGTCGGTTGGCTTGAGCGCTGCGAAGTCCAACAAAAGGGATGCTCCTTCGCACGATCACCCTCACCCCAACCCTCTCCTCGGGGGAGAGGGTGCGGTCGAGTCCGGCGCGTATCGCGGCTTGCGCCATGAGGTGGCTGGTCTCGTCGGTTGGGCTTGGGGCGTCGTTGGGCTTCGCGGTGCTCAGCGCCGACCTACGAAACTAACGTCCTAGGCGCCCACCTCGCCGCTCGCCACGCCCCTGGCGTCGGCCACCCTTGCCCTGGCCCTTTTCCTGGCCACGTGGCTGGCGGCGGCGCGACAGCTCCCGGGTGATGGCGTCGTTGAGCAGGTCGCGATGGTCCTGGCCGCGTTCCTGCGCCGGAAACAGCGCGGGCAGGCTGCGCGCCAGGTGCAGATAGGTCTCCACCACGTGGAGGGCGCTTTCCAGCCCGGCGAGGTCGGTGCCCAGGGGAATGCGCGGCAGGTCCACCGGCTCGCCACGGGCCACCATGCGCAGCCAGCGCTGGGCCTGGCCGCTGGCCGGGCCTTCCAGGCCGCCACGGATCGGTGTGCAGGCGAAGACCCAGCGCAGCTGGAAATCGATGCCGGGCAGGTCGATCAGCGTGATCCACTCGGCCAACTCCTCGGGTAGCACGGAGACGAAGGCGTCGCCATAGTTGATGTTGCGGTTGAAGGTCAGCCAGGTGCGCAGCAGGCTGGGTTCCTCCATGAAGTCGGAGAGGGCGCGCAGGTGCTCCAGGCTCGGGCGCACCTGGAACTGGTGCAGGTCCACCGGATCGTCCGGGCTGTGGAACAGCCGCTTGATGTTGCGCAGCACCTGGGGTTCCAGCGCGGTGATCTCGCCTTCGGCATGATGGCCGAAACGCCCGGCGCGACCGCCGATCTGCTTGACCTCCTGCACCCGCAGCGGACGATTCTGCACCCCGTCGAATTTCTCGTCGGTATAGAAGCACAGGGTGTGGGCGGGCAGGTTGAGCCCCATGCCCACCGCATCGGTGGCGACCATGATCTCGGTCTCGCCTTCGCGGAAGCGCCGTGCCTGTTCGCGGCGCACCTCCGGCGAGAGGGCGCCATAGACCACCGAGACCCGGCGACCGGCCATCTCCAGCAGGCCCTTGAGTTCCAGCACCACCCGCCGGCTGAAGGCCACCAGCAGCGATCCGGGCTCCAGGCGCTCCAGGGTGGTGGCGTGGCGCGCCACCGTGACCGGTGACAGGCGTTTGGTGGGCTTGAGTTCCAGGCGGTCCTCGCACAGCGCGCAGAGGGTGCGCAGCGAGGGTTCGATCAAGGCCGGACCGGTCATCAGCAGGCGTTTGGTATGGGCGCTGACCAGGGCATCGACCCAGGCCCAGCCACGCTGCGGATCAGCCAGCATCTGTACCTCGTCGACCACCACCACCTCCCATTGCTGACGGCGGAAGCGGGCGAATTCCTCGACGGTGCAGCAGAAGTGGGTGGCGCCCGGCCGGATGATCTCTTCCTCGCCGGTGACCAGGGAGCAGGGCACGCCGAGGGACTCCAGGCGCTCCTGATTTTCCAGGGCCATCAGTCGCAGGGGCGACAGGTAGATGGCATGGGTCACCGCCGCCATGGCCTCGATGGACCTGTGGGTCTTGCCGCTGTTGGTGGGGCCGAGCAGGGCGGTCCAGGTACGGGTCAGGCGCCGGGCGGGATAGTTCTGGTGGTACTGGCCGAAGCGCGGATTGTTTTCCAGCAGCACGGCGAAGGCCATCTTCTCGCGCTGCTGGGCCACGGCGTGGCGCAGGGCCCGGCGCAGCTTGTCGCTCTCCAGGCGCATCAGCTCCTGCAGGCGCGGCGTACCGAGCTGGTGCAGATCGAAGTCCAGGGTGTCGGCTTCGCCCACCAGCACGGCGAAGCGCTCGCGCAGGTCGTGCTCCGCGGCGGCCTTGAGCGCCACGACATCGGCCTCGCCGAGCAACCGTCCCTGGTTGGCCGGCAGCCGTCGGGGAATCTCCAGGCGGATGTCCTCGTGAACCAGCACCACGTTGAATCTCAATTCGTGGCGCGTCTCGTTGAGCACCTCCACCGCACGCGGCAGGAAGTCGTCCAGGCGGATGAGTGCCTGGGGGACCCGCTCCAGCACGCGCTGGCGATCTTCCTCGGCCATCTCGGCGAAAGGCGCCGCCAGCACCCGGAGTCGCTCCCGCACGGCGTCGCCCAGGCGCTGATCGACCGCGGCGGCGAAGGCCTCAGCCGAATCGCTGTCGGCCAGATTCAGCGCCCAGTGAGGCTCGAGCAATTCGCTCGCCGCGCCACCGGTAAAGAGCTTTTCGCTGCCGAAGACAGCCACCGGAGCGCCGAAGGTCTTGCCGGCACTGAGCAAGGCCTGGCCCAGCAGGGTGTCGGGGTCGGGCGCGCTGCCGGCCGCTACCGCGGTAGCCTCGTCGAGACCCAGCCAGAAGGCCTTGGCGATGCGCCCCAGGTGTGGCAGGGGATAGCCCGCATAGGGCTTGAACCAGAGTTCCTGGTGCTGCTGCCTGGCGACGAAGGTGGCGTGGGTGCGGCTGGCCCAGTCGAGGAACAGCTGCAGGCGGTCGAGACGGCGTTGCTTGCGGAGGCGGTGATCGCTCATGCGGGAAGAGGCTTTCCGTGGAGGGACTATAGGGCATGGGACCCCGGTTCATGGCCTCGGGGTCACCATGGTGCGCGCCATTCGGCAGATAGACGGCACTGTGGCGGCCTTGGCGCAGTCTCCATCAGGAAGGTGGCGCTCGTCACCTGCTCTTCCTCTCCTGTTCTGGATCACGCTACCCACATGACTTTTCTCGTCTGGGTCGGGGTATTGGGATCGCTGTTGATGATCCTGGCCCTGACCTCCGCTTATCTACGTTGGCTACCCGTGACCACCTCGGTGGTCTGCCTGGCCTTTGGCATGCTCATCAGTCCCATTGGCCTGGGCCTGGCCGAGGTCAACTTCCAGCAATCGGCCACCTGGATCGGCCACCTCACCGAGGTGGCGGTGCTCTTCTCGCTGTTCGTCAGCGGCCTCAAGCTGCGACTGTCGTTTCATCGCTCCTCCTGGCACGGCGCCTATCTCCTGGCCGGGCCGGTGATGATCATCAGCATCGGCGGGGTCTGCCTGGTCGCCCACTATCTGCTCGGCTTGCCCTGGGGCGTGGCCCTGTTGATCGGCGCCATCCTCGCGCCCACCGATCCGGTGCTGGCCGGGCTGGTGCAGGTCAATCACGCCCAGGATTTCGACCGGGTGCGCTTCGGCCTTTCCGGTGAGGCCGGTCTCAACGACGGCACCGCCTTTCCCTTCGTCCTGCTCGGCCTGTTGCTGCTGCAGCATGGTGAGTGGCAGTGGGACTGGACGCTGGAGTGGTTCCTGAAAAGCGTGGTCTGGGGCGTGCCGGCCGGCTTGCTGCTGGGCTACTTCATGGGCAAGGGCGTGGGTCGGCTGATGATCTATCTGCGCACCCGGCACGGCGACAGTACCCTCTCGCCCAACGACTTTCTCGCCCTGGCGCTGATCGCCCTGTCCTATGTGCTGGCCGATGAGGTCGGCGCCTTCGGCTTTCTCGCGGTGTTCGCCGCCGGGCTGGGCCTGCGCCAGGCCGAGGTGCAGACCTCGGGGAATGCGGAGACGCCATCCGAGCACCTGGCGCAGCCGGTGATCGGCCACCTCACCGGGGCGCCGGAACAGGCCACGGTGGCCAAGGCGGACGATCTCGAAGAGCCGAAGATGGCGGCCGGCGTGATGATGGGCGACATGCTCGCCTTCGGCAGCCTGGTGGAGCGCTCCTTCGAGGTGCTGCTGGTGACGCTGCTGGGCGTGGTGCTGATTACCCACTGGGACAGTCGCGCGTTGCTGCTGGGTGCCTTGCTGTTCGCCGTGATCCGTCCGCTGGGGGTGGCCACCATGCTGCCCTTCACCCGTATCGACCGCCATCAGGGCGCCCTGATCGGCTGGTTCGGCATCCGCGGCATCGGTAGCCTGTATTATCTGTGCTACGCGCTCACGCATCACGTCACGGCCGACTGGGCCGGGACCATCGTCGACCTGACGCTGTCGGTGGTCGCCCTGAGCATCGCGGTGCATGGGGTTTCCATCCAGCCACTGCTCGACCGTTATGAGCGCCTCACCGCCCGTCGCGAGGGCTCAGGTAGAGCCTGAGCCCTCGCGACCCTGAACCGGAGGACGCATGTATCACGGCGAACGTCTCAATGCCTGGACCCACCTGGTCGGTGCCCTGTTGGCACTGGCCGGGGCCATTACCCTGGTAGTGCTGGCCAGTCTGCAGGGCGATCCCTGGCGCATCGTCAGCGTGGCCATCTACGGGGTGGCGCTGGTGATCCTCTACAGCATTTCGACCCTCTACCACAGCGTGAAAGGGCGGGCGAAACGCCTGCTGCAAAAGCTCGATCACCTGTCGATCTATCTGCTCATCGCCGGCAGCTACACGCCGTTCTGCCTGGTGACCCTGCGCGGGCCCTGGGGCTGGACGCTGTTCGGCATCGTCTGGGGGCTGGCGCTGATCGGCATGGCGCAGGAGCTCAAGCCCCGCTCGGAGGCGCGCATCCTGTCGCTGGTGATCTACGCGGTCATGGGCTGGATCGTGCTGGTGGCGGTGGGACC
>Ga0157371_10004651_pt1 | contig 11889 bp, 8 predicted proteins | sample C45metaG_FD_113462 | JGI IMG/M metagenome (GOLD analysis project Ga0157371, IMG submission 113462) | Corn rhizosphere microbial communities from Kellogg Biological Station, Michigan, USA - C4-5 metaG | ecosystem: Host-associated > Plants > Roots > Rhizosphere > Soil | place: USA: Michigan... | reverse complement strand
CATATTATTTGATATTATTTTTTAAAAATTCTGATAAGGGTAAAGTCTCAGTAACTATCTTATTGTCCATCGTTAAAAAACACATAAAGTCCTTCTTTACCTGCAACAATAATATCTTTCCTTCCCGTATTATGAAGGTCTGCAATACTAAAAAAAAGTCCCGCTCCTTTCCCTTCTCCTAAAGGACCGTAACTTATCACATTTTTAGTAAATGATTCCCCATTCCATTTAAAATAGTAAAGCCCGAGTAAATCGTTACTTCCCGGATCACCGCCATTGTGTGCTCTATAACGCTTTCCTGTAACTAATTCCATCTTTCCGTCATTGTCAATATCCGCCCATTCCATTGTATGATATTGAGAATCGAATGGATCAATGGGATGTTTTATCCAGTTTCTTATTCCATGTGGGTTAGTCGTTTGTTCATACCAATCAAGACCATAATCATGTGCCTGACCAACAATTAAATCCATTTTTCCATCACCATTAACATCCTCTATCAGAACCGGCACACTCGCAGTACCCAGGTTAAACTCCTTATGCAATACCCACTTTCCTTTTAAAGGATCGCGCGGTGATTCCAGCCACCCCTCACTAATCACAAAATCACCATGGCCGTCACCATTAATATCCCCGAAGCCCAGACCGTGCTCCTGCGCTGGAAAAACATTCACTTTAAAAAATTTCCCATCTGGCTTACCATTTTGATTTTTTTCGAGTTTATAAAATTTTAAAGGCTGCCCAGGGTTGTTTGGAACAATTTCTATTGATCCATCATTGTCTACATCCCAAGCCCGTATTGTTTCAACGTTTCCTGTGGAATCAATTATGTGCAATTTCCATTCACTATCGCTTCCTGGGTTTTCACGCCACCACATACATTTACTAAACCAGTCACCACTTATAAAGTCCATTCTCCCGTCACCATTTACATCCAGGGGGATAGTAGCGAAATCATTCCAATATCCTCCATTTCCAACTCTATCCACTTTACCGATAAAATGTCTCTTAATAAAATTAGGGCCCTCGTACCAGTAATCTCCGGAAACAATATCAGGTTTTCCATCGTTATTTACATCAAATACATTTACAGATTCAAAACTTTCAGCAGCGATCATCTGCTTGTGAAATTTTACCTGGGAATAAGCATTCGACACTATTAGAAGATTACCAAAAAATAACCAGGAATAAATATGGATGTATTTCTTCATTTACTAATCGAAATTAAAAAGCTAAACCCGCTATAATACCTTTCATGTCATTTCGATTTTAATAGCCGGGGAGTTGAATCAATTTATCATTCTTATTCATTTCATTCCTGGTTATCGGGAAGAAATAGGCTTTATTGTCCCAGGAGCCCGGTCTTATCACAATTGGAGTAATAGTGGGAATAGTCGCAGTTGTATGATCCGGATTAAGCTTGTAGACAATCTGAACTCCATGAACATCATGGTACGCAGCAGGTCCTATCATCCATCTGCGAACATCAAAAAATCTTTGGTCTTCATAAGCCATTTCAATTCGACGTTCATTCCTGTAATCAGCAAGTAAGGCTGTACCGGTAGAAGTAATATCAGGCATGTATGCCCTTTTCCTGATCATGTTAATATAAGTTTGTGCTTCCGCATCCTGACCTAATTCAATACATGCCTCAGCATAATTTAAAAGAATCTCACCATACCTAATCCACCGCAGCGTTAAATCCTGATTCGATTTTTGAATATCCACTGATTTGTTTAAAAATTTAAGCATAGTAGCTCCACATTCATTGCCATTCCATGAGTTAGCGATGCTATTTCTTGTATCAAGGCCATATATAGGAACCATTTTACTGCCATCCCATGTTTCCCAGGTACCAAATTGCCCTACCCCTTTAGGATCATATGCAGTTAAATCGGCTGGGCGTTGCCTGTATTTATTTCCTTCAAACAGGACGGTTGCATATAATCGTGGATCACGATTTTTATAAGGCTCCGCAGCTTCTGCAGGAATACTTCTGTCAAATTTACTCCCATCAGCCATATTATACGCATCTACCAGTTCATTAATGGCGCCTACGCCTCCATTACCGTACCACCCATTCGGTGCTATTCCCCAGCCATTATAACCACCGCCAGTAGAAGCAGAGCTATATTTAACAAAAATATCTTCCACACTTTTTGTAGAGGTAAAAAGGTCTCCGTAATTCTGGGTAGCTTCTTCCGCAGAAGCAGGATTAGGCTTATATAAACTGTAAATACCCAAATCTATTACCGCTTTTGCCGCATCTTTTGCTGCCTGCCAGCGGGCGACTGGATCTCCATCTGTATAACCTAATAATTCGGGATGACTATATCCGCTTGTTATTGCTCCATTCTTCTGAGGATTATGCAAATCACTTGCAGCATACAATAAAACTCGTGACTTTAGGGCAAGTGCAGCTCCTTGAGTAGCGCGACCATCGTTATCTCCACTTTCAACAATGGGTAACAAACTTGCAGCCGAATCTAAATCACTCACAATAAATTTTATACAATCAGCATAAGAACTTTGAGCTATCTTGAAAGAATCATTTAAGCCATAAACATTTTTAATGATGGGCACACCCCCATAATAATTAGTTAATCTGAAATAGAAGTAGGCTCTTAGGAAATGAACCTCTCCTAACATTCTATTTTTTAAAGATACTCCATCGATTTTAGTAGAATCAAACGAGGAATTGACAATATTTTCAAGAGCCACGTTACAGTGCCTTATTGCTCTATACGATCCAGTCCAATTGCCATATTCGCCATCATCCTGTGTAATGATCATATTATTAAAGTTCAGACCATCTGCATCCCGACTTCGTGACTCATCCACATTGCCTGCATTCATTGCAAGACCCGCTGGAATTTCGTTGTAAATACCATTAATAAATGTTGCAGTTAATGCAGGATCACCCCATTCATCAGAACTTGAAAATTCTGTTAGTGATTTTTTATTAAGGAAATCTTTATTGCACGATACTACAACTGTTCCAATTAAAAATACCGTAAGTATATAAAATATATATTTCATTAGATTAATTTTTTAAAAGGTTACTGTTAAACCGAAAGAATATGTTTTGTTTAATGGATAAACCTGGCTGTTTACCCAAATAGATCCGGGGGCAGTATTCGGGGATTCGGGATCAAAATCTTTTAACCCGGTCAAAGTCCAAATATTTAATCCGCTGGCATAAACCCTAAAATTCTCTATGCCAAACTTTTTAATGATATTTTGAGGCAACGAGTAACCAATCTCAGCGTTCTTAAGTCTCAAATAATTACTGTTTCTAACCCAATAAGTATTGTTCGGCCAGCCATCGGCCATCCAATATTGGGAAGTGCGATTCCATGCCCGTGGCTTTTTTGCATCAATATTATCCGGAGTCCAGCGTCCAATAACATTATCCATCCTAAAATTTCCAGCTTCGCCAGAAAACTCTGTATAAGCTCGTTCAGCACCGGTAGCACCCTGGAACAGAACAGATACATCAAAATTCTTATACCCCAAATTAATACTTAGACCACCGGTAAAAGTTGGAATGTCAGTTTTATTATCTCTAACCCTGTCTAAACCATCAATTTTACCATCACCATTTACATCTTTAAATATAATATCTCCGGGTTGTGCTCCGGCCCAATGAGGATATTTATCAACTGCTGCCTGATCTTTGAATATGCCAATTGCCTGGTAATACAAATGTGAATTCATTGGCTGGCCTGTAGATTGTTGATAGGAAGGAATGCCAGGCGTTTCATCCCAGTTGATGATTTTATTAGTAGCATAAGAACCATTAACAGAAACTGAATAAGTAAATTCACGCGATTTATTATGATACCCTGCATCAAATTCCCAGCCTTTGTTGGACACCTTTGCAAAATTTTGCTGAGGCAAACTCAATCCTGCAGAACCAGGGACTGACGCATTTTTCCACCATAATATATTGGAACGAACATTATAAAAGTAATCAGCAGACAAGTTTATCTTACCATCTAACATTTGTGCATCAAACCCAATATTCGATTGGTTTGCGACCTCCCATGTTATATTTGGATTTGGTGTGCGAACCTGGCTGCTGGTATTCTGCACCACGTTTTGATTGAATGTATATGTACCGTTATATCCGAAATTAGCTGCAAATTGATATGGAGCTATACGATCATTACCTGTCTGTCCCCATGATCCTCTTATTTTTAGATCATTTATAAAGTGAACGTTTCTTTTCCAGAAATTCTCTTCAGATACTCTCCAACCTAAGGATAGACCTGGGAAGAAGCCATATTGTGAACCTGGAGGGAAAACATAAGAACCATCTTCCCTAAAAACGAATTCGGCTAAATATTTACCTTCAAAATCATAATTGAAACGTCCAAAATAACTTAAACGTGCATTATTTAAATAGGGGTCTGCTGATCCTCCATTATCTTTTAACAAATTACCTCCTGCAAACATCTGGTCAATTGCTGTTGAAGTAAAATACCTTCTGTATGCATTAAAATTGGTGGATTCCCCTGAAATCCTTTCGGTACCAAGTAACAGTTTAATATTATGGTTTTCGCCAAAATCATGTTGATAATTAATCAGCGCTCTCAAGGTTGAACTATTACCATCTGTCATAGATTGCCACAATCTTGCATCACTTACGCCTCTTTCTCCTTTTACAAGTACAGGAACATTATTAGCATCATAACTTGATCCATCCCACGTATAAACATGCCACGGCTTCTCAAATTGTTTATGATTCAAAATATTCTTATCGTAACTGGCGGTTCCACTAATTGACAAGCCCTTTACCCACGGAATGGTGATGTCCAACTTAATATTACTCTCCATCAGATAAGTTTTATCCAGAAGATACCCGGTTGCATCTGTTGTTGTAAGAACAGGGTTTTGTCCATACTCAACATCAGGGCCAGGTAATCCGTTTGGCCAATATGCAGGCAGATAAGGATATTGCCTGTTAAGCGCCCACCAGGTATTTAAGGCATCTCCGCCGATTCCAGTACCGGGATAGTGTGCATTATGCTGTCCACCAGATAAATCAACACTCAAATGAATATTCTTGGAAATAGCCGCATCAAGATTGCTTCTGAAATCGACTTGTTTATAGTAATTAGCACTGTGATAAAAAATACCATCTTCGTAATTAGTACCCGCAGAAACAAAATATTTTACTTTGTCCGATCCGCCTCTTAATGAAACATTAGCGTATTGTTGAATAGACCACGGTTTAATAACTGCTTTAAACCAATCGGTATTTGGATGTCCCCAAGGATCAGAACCGTCCTTGAATTTTTGAATATCATCAGCTGAGTATTTTGCTGGTTGGCCCTGGTACATTTTAATATCATTAATCATCTCTGCATAACTTGCAGCATCAGCCATTTTTGGAAGCACAGTTGGCTGATTCCACCCTTGATTAAGATTCAACTCTATTTGTGGTTTGCCTAATTTTCCTCTTTTGGTAGTAACCAATATAACACCATTCGCAGCTTCAGAACCATAAATTGCGGCTGATGCATCTTTTAATACAGTGATTGACTCAATGCTCGCCGGATCTATTCTATCCAATCCCCTGTTTTGAATACCATCCACGATAATAAGCGGTGAATTATCGCCTAAAGTGTTTACACCTCTGATACGTAGCATGGAAGCGTCATTGCCTGGCTCTCCCGTTCTTGAAACAACAACTAATCCAGGCATTCTACCTACCAAAGAATTGGAAACATTCGGCGCAGGAGATTTTCTAATATCACTTCCACTTACTGACGCAACAGAGCCGGTAAGAGTAGCCTTTTTCTGGGTACCGTAGCCAACAACTACCACTTCATTTAAGGAAGAGGTAGTTGATACCATTTGTATATTATTTACGGATGATTCATTATTCACCTTTACCTCTTTTTCTTCATATCCTACAGATGAAAAAACAAGGGTGGCTCCTTTATTAATCTGAAGGCTAAATTTACCCTGGCCATCTGTGATTGTTCCAATAGAGCTTCCTTTTACATTAACAGAAACACTTGCTAATGGAACTTTTCTTTCGCTTAAAACCTTCCCATTAACAGTAATTTTTTGACCAAATGTCAATGAAGAGAAAAAGAGTAAGAATATAAATATTAGTCCCTTTTTCTGTTTTGAAAACAGTAGTAGTCTTTTACCCATGGTAATCAATTTTTTCTAGGTTATTTAATTAGGACATTAATCAAAAAGAAATTATTAGATATCAAGCAATATTCTAAAGGCAATTCAATTTCGATTATTTAATGACTTGGTAAATTTATCCTGAAGGTTCTTTTTAACTGTCCTGTACTATGCTGAAAATCTGTAAAATCAAAAATTAATATTACCGGAATTGAGGTTTTTAATCGTGGCGCAGAAGTTCATAATGACACGAGTATAGTAACATTTAAACGCCTATATTAATAAGGATTTCTAAATTGATTGTGAGCAAATCCTTCAAATTCGGATGCAGATAACGATAGTAATAAAAGTGGAAAAGGAAAACTTGTATCAGTTTCTCATAATGAACAGCATGGGAATAATTTAACCTTAGCGAAATTACACACGTATTGATTTAAAAAAATCGGGCAAAATGGCTTCTCTATTCAAAAAGATAATTTGAACAATTCTTGCAGTGCCATTTTACAAGATCAACAAGACCTTTTCAAAAGTTACAGCCCTGCTTTAATTCAAAATTAAAGCAGGGACTGTAAAAGCTGTTAGTAGTGGCAAGTTCTATTTCTGCTCCAGCTCCAGCGCTTTTGGAAATAAAATATTGTTCTCGAGATGAATATGAATAAAGAGATCTCCTTCAAACTCTTCAAGCATTTTGTATAAAAGAGAATAGCTGGCACAAGCATCCTCTGGCAAAGAATAATTATTGGTTAATACCCTGATCATATCCATTTTTCTTCCCACAATATCATGCTCATGTTCCATGGTATTGATAGGCGACTGAATACTATTGAATTGCGCTTTTTTTACTTCACTTCCTGATTTTTCAGCTGCAACCAATTCTTTTATGTAAGGGAATAAGATCTTTTCTTCTTTTACCATATGCAATGACAATTCTGTCAAAACCTCATTAATAAGGGTATTGATCGTTATCAGTTCAGGGTGACTGCTCCCATGAACTTTTGCAACTTTGGATGCATAGGCGGAGAGATCATGAGTTATTTTACGTACATAGCCATGATGGGCGTTTACTATATAATCAGCCAGGAAATCGAGTTCCCAATCACTATAGCGAAGCGGATGACCAGTGGACAAATTTTTATCAGTATTTCTTAATTCCGCTTCGACCTTGGTCACATCTATTCCTTTGGCAAGACAAGCTTGTTTAAGTGTTTTCTTTCCGCCGCAACAAAAGTCAAGGCCATATTTTTTAAACACTTCTGCTTTCCGCAGATCTTTTGTAGCCATCTCTCCGAGTGTTTCTTCTTTTTCACCCGCATTTTTTTTTGTAATCTTAACTGCCCATACTTCAGGACCTTGTACCAAATATTCCCAGTTGAAAATATTTCCTCTTTCCCCTAAAAGCTGGTAATAGAGCGGCTTTGGGTCATGATCATTTTGGATCGTAAAACCTTCACCAGGTTCTAATTCATCGAACCATGAAAAGATAGTAGGATGTTTTAGCCTTGGCTCAAGCAGCGTTACGTTAAGTATCTTCCCTTCCTCAAATAAAGTTTCCATTTTTTAAATTTTTTGTTGTGTTAAGTGCAGCGACAATGCGTTGCCATTTGTAATTATTGCTATTTTATTTCTGTTGGTTTTTGAATTTGTTTCAACAGAGTACTGTCCCATTTGCCTTCAACCTTTATTTGCGCAATCGCTCCGTAAGCAAATGCTTCTATCAGGTTATGATCTAAAAGAACATAAGTTCCGGGCTCTCTGAACCGATATAAAGCAGCCGCAGCAGATCCTCCGGGCACTTCCCATGTCTCAAAATCGGTAAAAGGTGTATTGGAGAATTTTCCGCCGGGCCAGTAAAGATCAGCATGACCTCCAATAAGATGAATGCGCGTATCCCTGTTAGCCTCTGAAGTAATGAACAATACCTTCTCTCCCACTTTTGCCTTTAGTGCATTTGGGCCTAACAAAGCGCCTTCTTTTCCATTGAAAACAATATTGGTAGGTTTAAGTGTTTTAATCGATTCTCCATAACCCTGTATACTTTCCTGGACGGTGGCAAAACTTATAGTCTTACCATCTTTATCCTTTGGAAGATAAAAATCCTCCTGGCCAATGTAGTAAGCTCTGTCGAAAGTAACCGGGTTTCCATTTTCATCTTTCAATCCATCTTTTGGCAACACCATGATAGCACCATTCATACCTGCAGTGACGTGGATTGGAACCATTAATCCACCGGGAGCACAATGGTAAACAAATACACCTGCTCTCGTACACCGAAACCTAAAGCTTACCTGTTGGCCGGGATTTACCAACGAAATATCTCCTCCACCCATAGCCCCTGTTGCTGCGTGAAAATCGATGTTGTGAATTTGGGTGTTGGTTGCAGGATTTTTAAGTGTGAAGTCAACAAAATCTCCCTGGTGCGCAACGATCATCGGGCCGGGAACCGAACCATTATACGTAAATGCCCACATAGAATCTCCCGGCGCTACTTCAATTTTCTTCTCCTCCACAGTAAATGTTACTTTTATTACTTTAGGCCCATCTTTATCAACCTGGTCGAATTTAGGTAGCATAGGCGGCGCCACCATTTCCTGGGTTACCTGTGGAAGATCATCTCCATTTCCCGTATAGGTTTTATCAATAACTGAAGAGCCTGAGTTCTTGCACGAAGCCACCAGCAGCAAGCAACCAATTAACAATGAGGGAATAGTTTTTTTTGTTAGCCTGCCTGGAATCGAAAATTTTAAATCTTTCATTTTTCTTTCTATTTTAATTGTTCTATAAATCTTATTTTCATTCTGTATCAGGCAACGATAATACGTTTTATAACTCATTTATAAATCTTTCTTTTTAAACTTTGACAGGGATAAACTTACGGGCACGATCATCCAAAGTAACATGACGATGGATGTAATAACTATTCCCGATGTTGTTCCAAAAAAGTTTTTGAAAACAGCACCGGTATAACCCATTAAAGCAGATACATCCATTTTTAACAAGATCAGGATCCTGCCCATATCGATTGGATTCAGACCACTCAATATCAACATTGCCTTTTCAAGCGGATAATCAGCAAACTGGAAGAGAATAAATAATACAAGTCCGTCAAAAATCAATGAAAAGTACAACCATAACAAGACGGCTATACCAATCCCTTTTGCCTTATCCCTTGTATAAACCGCTGCCAATAGGGCAATTGCTATAAAGATAAGTGTTAGTAGCAAGCCTACCCCTATTAACATAATGCCGGTTGGCGTAAAAGAATACAAAATGACGGCAATGCCTATGCCAATAAAAAACGAGAGCGTTAACGCGATCGCCATACCGGCATAAAGGCTTATCCAGATATCTTTCCGCTGCAGTGGCTGGCTCACCAGCAATTCTATAAATTCTGAACTATTATAAATATAGATAGTTGAAAAAATGATACAGATAAGCGGAACAATAATCAGTACAATATTCATAAGGCTGAGAAGGCCTTTTGATGTATTATCTTCGAGGTTAAAAACGGTGAAAGAAATTGTGAGTAACAATAGTGTATAAACGATCACCACTTTGTTCCGGAGAATATCGGTAATTACGTATTTGATAATTTTTTTCATATGCCTAATTATTTTGCATTACAGAAGCGATCGCTTTCGAAAGTTTTTGCTCACCGGTATCTTCGCGAAGCAATTCGATACTTTTATGAAATAACAAATTTCCGTCCTGCATATAAAGGACATGCGTGATCAGATCATCTAACTCACTTAAAACATGTGAAGTGATCAGAACAAGTTTGCCTTTCTGTTTTTCATCAATAATTTTTTGTTTTAGAATTTCAGAAGCCAATGGATCGAGCCCTGCTGTAGGTTCATCCAGTATCAATACATCCGGATTAAAAAGAAAAGCAAGAGAGGCACTTACCTTTTGAGTGGTTCCACCCGAAAGCGTTCTCATTCTTTTGTGTAACAACGTATTTAATTTGAAAGCTTTAATGAGATCTTCGTCGAGAGAAAGTTGATCATTTTTAAAACGGATATCTTTCATCATACCCAAAACTTGACCAATCGTCATGTTTTCGGGATAACGCCCAATTTGCGGCATATAACCAATGTGCTCCCTGTAGATCCAATCGTGCAAAATATTTTTACCATTGAATGTAATGAATCCACTATCCGGCACTACCATCCCCAAAATGCTTTTTACCAATGTTGTTTTACCGCTTCCGTTAGGCCCGATCAGCGCCACGCATTGACCTTTAAGGCAACTTGCAGAAACATTATTCAGGGCAATGAGCCGGCCGAATTTTTTCGTAACATTATTTGCGATTATCATAATTTCAAAGGTTTCATTAGTGGTTTTCTATCTACCAGGTTTTCAGGTGTAAGGCTTGGCAATATTTTTTCCATTTTGTCTAAAAGCGTTGCCATTACACTTCTGAAAAGGATCATGGAAGTTGGATTTTCGGCGACCACCATCGAGAACATGCTTACGGGATGATAAGGCACATCGCCCATCTGGTCTTTATTTAAATCATACCCTTCGTATTTGTCCCAATAATTTTCATTGAAGCTGTTGAGTACGAGTGAACCATTGGTGGCAATGTCAAAAGTGTTAGCTATAAAATTATTGTGGGTAAGAGTGTCATCGAGGCAACTGGCATCTGTTTTAACAGCCCAGCCATTTTGTATAAATTGATTCTTTTCAAGATAAGCGCGGGTGGCGCCTTCCATAAAAATACCGGTAGTGTTTCTTAAGAATTTATTACCGGAAATGTAGCTATCGGTAATCTCTTTCAAAAAAATTCCGTAGCAGCCATCTCCCCAGTTATCTTCAAATAAATTATTGAACATTTTCACGTCATGCGAAAACATTACAGAAACGCCCGCACTATTGTTTTTAAATACATTAGCGATATACGAATTGTAGTGAGAGAACATAAAATGCAGGCCGTACCTGGAATTATTGATCGATTTATTTTTAATGATCAAAGAATTATTTACAAATTCAAAATAAATTCCGTCACGGTGTCCGCTCATTGAATTTCCGATGATTTGAAGGCTGTCAGATTTCCAGCAATGAATCCCGTTTCCGCTTTCCTGATCGCTCGTTCCATGAGCGGTTAACCGGTTATTTTTAACCAGACAATCAACGCTCGCCTGCAGATAAATACCAAAGAAAGTATCATCTAAAATATTGTCTTCTATATTTACGTGACTTTTAGAATAGATTTTGATACCTGCAATATCTACCAGGCTGGAAACGCCTGAATGAATGATTTTAAATCCTTTTACAGTAACATTATCGGCCTTTATTGAAATTATTTCATATTTATGTTCTCCATCAAGAACCGGAAATTGTTTCCCAATCAGAGCTATCGATTTATTGATTTCAATATCTTTTTCTTTGTAAATGCCAGGTTCTACGAAAACAGTATCGCCGTTTTGTGCCATCGCAATTGCCTGCCGGATAGAATTGATTGAAGTATTTTTTTTGACCGTATACACCTTTGCCGATGCTTCATTTTGACAAATGAGAAAAACAGCTATGACAAATGTGATAATGGTTTTCATTTCTGGTTTATTTCTTCCCAATTAAGTTGGGTACCACCAAATTTTTGTTTGGCAATCTTCAAACTGTCTTCAGATTGAAAGGCGGCAATGTTGCCGTTCATAGGAGTTCTGAATGCTTCACTTTTTAAATAAAGCGCTTGTGGAGCTTCAATCAAAGAATGATTGCCGGAAAAATCAACAAAATAAATTT
>Ga0157371_10004649_pt1 | contig 11893 bp, 13 predicted proteins | sample C45metaG_FD_113462 | JGI IMG/M metagenome (GOLD analysis project Ga0157371, IMG submission 113462) | Corn rhizosphere microbial communities from Kellogg Biological Station, Michigan, USA - C4-5 metaG | ecosystem: Host-associated > Plants > Roots > Rhizosphere > Soil | place: USA: Michigan... | reverse complement strand
CGGCCTTGAAAATCCAAGTTCCTGTCTATCTGGCCACTCCTGGTCCGGCTTGAATTATGAAAATCAATTTCCCTTATAACATCGACGAATATATAAAACAATTTAAATTTAAGCTACGGCCATTGTGTATATTTAATTATTAGCAGATCATATTTGCAGCTGCAACCGCTGGCTTGCATTCACCATCATCAAAAAAACTTGCAACAAAATAAAAAACTCTTCTGATGGGGTATATTGTTCGAGCGTGAATAATAAAATTTCGTTCCATGCAACGAAACGGAAAAACCAGTTGTCACTAAGAAGATGCATCAAAAGGATTTTGAGCTATTATTAAAAAACTGCCTGAAACGAAAACCTGCGGCACAAAGAGAGTTGTATGAACTTTTTGCGCCTTCTATGCTTGGATTGTGTTACAGGTATACCAAAAGTATGTCTGATGCAGAAGAGGTATTGCAGGAAGGGTTTGTAAAAGTGTTTGAACATTTGAAGCAATACAAGGGTGAAGGTGAGTTTGGTGGCTGGGTTCGCAAAATAATGGTAAACACTGCACTGAATTTTTTGAAAGTAAATAAAAGATATCGGCAAGATCTACTTTTTGATGAAATGCCGCTGCATGTTGTGTCAAATGACGATCCGCAGGTGTTGTTACAGACTAAAGAACTGGTAGCACTGATCCGGCAATTGCCTACCGGATTTCAAACCATTTTCAATCTATATGCGGTGGAGGGTTTTAAACACATCGAGATTGCCTCGATGCTTGGCATTAACGAGGGCACCTCACGATCCCAGTATGCACGCGCGAGGACAGTTTTAATAGAATGGATAGAAAAAAAATCCCAAACAAAGGAGAACTATGGAATCAAATAATTTTGAAAAAGAGGTTGGGAAGATGATGGGCGAATTCAAACTTGCGCCGGAGGAGGAAGTATGGGCACGCATCGAAAAAGAGATCGCTTCAAAAAAAGGAACACGTAAAATCATTCTTTTGTTTTTTTTGTTGGCATTAATTTCTACAGGAGGTTTTTGGTGGATGTACTATCCATCTATTTCAAGGTCTCCTTCAACTTTCGAAGATTTAGTAAAGAAAGAAAATTCAAATAAGACAAATGCAATAACTTTAGGCGATGCTGCTAAAAATCTTCAAACAAAAAATAGCCGTCTTTCAAAATCCTCAAGACCGGGTGCACATATTTCTTCCGTGCAAACAGTTTCAATCAATTCAACAAAAACATTTTCAGGAAAATCACATGCATTTGCTTCAGCAAAATCTGTAAAGACCATCCATTTTTCACAAACTTCTTCCGGATCCGTTGTATCAGCTGATCAATGGCAAAGAGAAGCTTCAAATAATATTTATGTTCTCCGTAAGATGATTAATCAGCCATTTGTGTCTGATCTCACAATCTCCAAAAGATTTCAGATACGAACTTTAAACACTCCTCCTAAATTTTCCCCGATTTTAAAAAAGCCAGCAAATAAAAAGCACGGTTGGAAATTGGGTATTACTTTTTCCGGAGGTGGTTCATGGATTGAAAGTATGGAGCCACGGGCTTTGCCAGCTTACAATGTGCAATCCAGCGGCTTCAACGCAGGATCGTATTATATACCAGGCTATATTTATTATCCTTCGCGACCTTCTTCTTTTCAAACTTCATTTTCTTTTACTGCGGGTGTTTTCGCAGAAAGAAATCTTTCCTCAAAAACAAATATTTCAGTTGGACTTTCCTATCTGCAATTTTCCATACAAAATAATGTGCACAACAATTTTGAATTTGCGGAGGTGCCGTTTTTATTTCATTTTCACGTGAACCGGAATGTTCGTTTTCCTCTTACTCTTGATGCCGGATTATCAGCAGCTCAAATCGTAGGAAGTAATGCAAAACAATATGATTACTTATATGGACGATGGTACCACGACAACGATCTGTTTAACAAATTCCAGGCAAACGTTCAGGCGGGATTTTCGCTGCCCATTTTTAATCGCCACCAAAGGGAGATTCGCTTTGGACCCGGTTTTTATTACGGTCTTATTCCACTTGCAAATCATGGAATTTATGATGGAAAACATTTGCATGTTTTGAACATACATGCGCAAATGCTATTCGGAAAAAAATAATTTTTTGAATGCAACGGTTTCCTTCCTGCTGTTGTCAGGTTACAAAATGCGCCTGTCATGAAAAAGAAAATCATTCCCTTTGTTTTGCTGCTGATTTCTATCCCGCTAACTTTTACATGTTGCGTGAAAGATACCTGTGAGGATTCCTATACTTACACACTCTATAAGCCCGTTTATGAAACCGTATCCCAGCTTAAAGCAAATATTAAAAGTGGTTCCCCGGAAGAAATTGAAAATCCGGGGAAAATTGTGATCCTCGGACATTACATTTTTTTGAATGAAATTGAAAAGGGTATTCACATCATTGACAATACGAATCCTGCTTCTCCCCAGAATATTTCCTTTGTAAAGATTCCAGGAAATATTGACTTGGCAGTTAAAGGAAATACTCTCTATGCCGATTCTTATGCAGATCTTGTAACACTCGATGTAAGCGATCCTGCACATGTGTCTTTGAAAGATTATAAAGAAAACGTTATGCAATCTCCAGTTGCTTTCCGTGGAGCGGCTTATATTTCGCAATACAAAATTGCCGGATGGGAAAAAAAAGACACCTTGCTTGTTGAAAGTTGCGGCGGAGGTGGAGTTATTGCCTTACAAAATGAGGGCTTTTATGTGAGCAATGCAGCCAACAGCGCTTCTGTCCCTGCAGCCAATAATTCAAAAGAAGTTGGCACCGCAGGATCTATGGCACGCTTTGCGATTGTAAACAATTATTTGTACACAGTAGATAACAGCGATCTTCATGTTTTTGACATTTCCAATAGTGATGATCCGGCTTTTCTAAACACTACTACTGTAGACTTTCATGTTGAAACTATTTATCCTTTTGGGAACAAATTATTCATTGGTTCCAACGATGGCATGTTTATTTATAGTTTAAACGGATCGCCGGAAAATCCGGTAAAGACCGGTGAGTTCACACATGCACGCAGTTGCGACCCCGTGATCAGTGATGGGGAATTTGCGTATATAACACTGCACTCAGGCTCATCATGCCTTGGTTATAACAATGAACTGGATATAGTAAGACTGAACATGCTCGTAGATGCATCTCTAGTGCAGATTTATAATCTTACAAGTCCTCGCGGATTGTCGAAAGATGGTAACCTCTTATTTGTTTGTGATGGCAGTGACGGCTTGAAAGTGTTTGATGCTTCAAATGTCTTAAGCATGAAGTTACTTCAGCAGTTACCAATTGGGGATGCTTATGACGTTATCGCCTCAAATAATGTAGCGCTGGTAGTTACAACCGATGCCTTGTACCAGTTTGACTACAGCGATCCGGCTAATCTTCATTTACTAAGTAAAATTTCTGTTTTAAAAAACTGATCGATGAAAAACATTTTATTGTTGATGTTACTTGTTCTTATGACCGCTGTCTCTCAAGCACAAAGCAGGAAGTTGGAATTCCATTCGCTAAATTCGGTAGCGATAACCGCAGGTGAAGGCCGCGCAACAGCAGCGTATGAAACAGTCAATGGCTTTGAATTTTCTACCTGGTTTGCAGGACTCGGCGTAGGATTGGATAACTATCATTTTAAAAGCATTCCTGTTTTTATGGATACCAGAAAATACCTGGGAAGTAAGAAACTGGTTTTCCTTTTTGGAAATATTGGGGCAGATTGTCCTGCTCAGAAACAAGCAGCAAAAGAATTTACTTACCATGACTACTATTATTTTAAGCCAGGTTTTTATGCTGATGCGGGAATTGGTTATCGGTTTCCTGTTATAAAAAAACCTTTACTCGTTTTTAGCGTAAGCAACAGCTATAAATCCATGCATGCAAGGACCGGAGTTTATACTGAATGTCTTATAGCACCTTGCCCTGTTACTTTTAAAGATTATCATTACAATTTCTATAGGCTCATGGTAAGAGCGGGATTGATGTTTTGAAGATATTAAAATGAGAAAATTCGAAAATGAGCATTAATACTTCACGCTCCCTTCCTCTATAAGCGCTTCCGCTTTGATTACCCTATGAAGGTTATACTATCGTTCCATTCCGATGGAGATAGGTAACGGTTAGTTCTTCGTTTGGATCAGCTTTTTCAAAAACGGGTATGGTCGGATCGCTTTGAAGAACCACGTTATTTCGTTTAGAAATTCAATGCGTATTCGCCTTGAAAATCATTTCGCCCCAATTTTTGATTAAGTTGGCTGCATTATTTAGAAGTGAATTACCATGTGTAGAACTTCAGGCATCCTAATCCTCTTTTCTGTTAAACAATTTATAATCAACCAAATTTGCATAGCATTAGAAAATCGTAATAAGACAAATTAAATTATGAATGAGTAATTCGTGGAGTAGACTTTTTGCGAACATTTTCAATATTAATAACAGTCCAAACGATCCTTCCAACAAACCAAGCTGCCACTCCTATTTAATAAGGGTAAAAGAATACAACTCCAATTTAACAATTAGGAGAGTTCCACGAAAACTCAGCGTTTACCAGAGTTTTTATTTTTAAATAGTGTTCTCACAAATCATTACTTCTACTGTTCTTCGAATACGCCTTTTTCCCTGTTTTTTGTCACCCTGGCAGCATTAAAATATTGTCCATTCATTGCAACATAAACTCCACGAGGTAAAGATTGTACAAAAGCTAACGCACTTCCAAGGTTAAAGAAACCGTCGGAACTTCCAAATTTATAGGGAATCATTGCTCCGGTTAACACAATAGTCTTCGGAATGTTGTCTTTAGATAAATATTTTCCTGTAATTTCCATAGTATCGGTTCCATGGGTGATTATTATATGATCTTCTTGCGCTTCCCGGCAGCGCTTTTCAATTACGCCTCGCTCCTTGTCTGTCATATCAAGACTGTCAACCATCATGAGCGTTTCAACTGAAACCTTTACGTTACATCTTCCCCGTCTTAGCATTTCGGGAAGATGCGTGTTTTTGAAAAAAAGCTGACCGGAGCGTTCATCATATTCCTTGTCAAAGGTGCCGCCAGTAACTAAAATCCTGATGCGCATAATTTAAAATTTAAGCTTCCGTTATCTAAGGTGAATGTTTGCAACAATAATATTGAAGCAAACCGGAATCGTTAGACAAAGGAATGAAAATTATTAATACGACATTTGCCTTCACTTATAAATCCGCGGAAAGTCTTACAAAATGGAAGTCAGCAAAATTTATTTGTTTACTTAATTGCCAATCCGACATTTATAAATTAACAACCTGCACAGCAGTTCCATAACACAAAACTTCTGTAACCCCATTCATTACTTCATTGGCATCATAACGGATATTAATGATCGCATTGGCACCCTTCTCATTCGCATGCTGAATCATATGTTTGTAAGCCTCCAACCTTGTCTTCTCACAAAGATCGACGTAGACAGAAATGGTGCCACCCAATAAAGTTTGCAAACCTCCGGCAATATTTCCAAAAAGACTTCTTGATCTGACAGTGATTCCCCGAACGATGCCAAGATGCTTTGTAATTTTATATCCTTCAAGCTGATTGCTTGAAGTGATAAGATTTTCGTCTACCATAAATTTGATTTTATTTTTTTTTGTAAATCAGAATGTTTAAATCTAAAAAATGTTTACTTCCCTTTCCAGGTCAATGTGAAATTTTTCTTTTACCGAAATTTTTATCTCTTCACTTAAATCATAAATATCTTTTCCGGAAGCCTTTCCATAATTAACCAATACCAAAGCCTGTTTGCTATAGCAGCCGGCATCACCTTTTCGAAAACCTTTCCAACCACATTGCTCTATCAGCCAACCAGCGGGTATTTTATAACCTTCAGCACCTTTATAAAACGGCAAATTCATCTCTTTCAGATCTGTTTTTATCTGCTGCAGTTTTTCATCGCAGATAACAGGGTTTTTAAAAAAGCTGCCCGCGTTACCTATCAGTGCAGGATCGGGTAATTTAGAAGTACGAATGCTAATAATTGCGTCAGAAATTGCTTTAATGCTTAAGTTCTCAACTTTCATTTTTTTTAATTCATCTTCAATAGCTCCGTAAGAAATATTGAATTGGGGATTTTTTTTTAGACGATAACTAACATTTAAAATCGCAAACTGATCTTTATACTTATTTTTAAAAACGCTGTCGCGGTAACCAAAATCACAATCCCGGGCTTTAAATTTTTCAATTGTATTTTCTTTTAAATGAAATGCCTCAAGTTCAGAAAAAACATCTTGAATTTCCACTCCGTAAGCGCCGATATTTTGCATTGGAGACGCACCAACATTGCCCGGGATCAACGAGAGATTTTCAACGCCTGCAAAATTATTATTGACACAAAAGGTAACAAATGAATGCCACGAAACACCTGCACCAGCCCTGACAAAAACGCTTTCATCATCTTCGTCGAGCAAATCAATTCCCGGGATTTCATTTTTTAAAACAAATCCGTCAAAGTCTTTTGTAAACAAAATATTACTGCCACCACCCAGGATCAATTTTGTTTCAACATCTATTTCATTCAACAATTGAAGTAACTCTTTAGCCGAAGAAAACGTAGAAAAGTATTTCGCTGTGGCGGCTATCCGGAAGGTATTATATTTTTCTAACGAATAATTTTGATGAACTTGCATAATAATAAAATTAAGAGCAAAATACCGAAATTATGAATCAACTCACGGCAGTTGTTCTTGGTGCTTCCGGACTTACCGGAGGTTTGCTTGTGGATGAATTATTAAATGATAAGGACTATAAAACCGTACGCGTCTTGGTTAGAAAAAATCTTTCGATCATTCATCCAAAATTGCAACAACAGATTGTTGATTTTAACAGTAAAGGAGATCTTTCAACTAAAATGGACGAAGGCGATGTAATATTTTCATGCATCGGCACAACTCAAAAAAAAGTAAAAGGTGACAAAAATCTGTATGAACAAATTGATCATGACATACCTGTGAATGTAGCACAAATAGGCATTTCCCATCATTTCAAAAAGTTTCTTATCATTTCCTCTGTCGGGGCGGATGAACATTCTTCCAATTTTTATTTAAGGCTAAAAGGCAAAACAGAAAATTCATTAAAACAATTTCCATTTGAAAGTCTGAGTATTTTTCAACCTTCGTTATTGAATGGCAAAAGAAAAGAAACACGCCTCACAGAACAAATTGCAGAAACTGTAATGGATGTCTTATCTTTTTTACTTTTAGGCCCTTTACAGAAATACAGAGCGATAGGCGCCAACAATGTAGCAAGAGCGATGGTGTATGAAAGCAAGCAGAATAAAACCGGGATCCATTATTACCACTATCCCGAAATAATGGAAATGGCGAGGAAACTGATGTCAGAGAAAGAAAAAAGTGGTGAAGTTGTCTATTGAATGAATCAGTGAACAAATAATTTCATCTGTTTTTTATTTTTCCAAAATTATAAAGGATCTACATCTGAAATGACAACAATATTTCTAAATCTCTTTTCAGACTTTAAAAGATCAATATGGTTACGGATCACTTTCTTTTGACTTTGCAACTGAACTGCGTCTTTTTGAAGTTTGATCAAAATTTCCATCAAATACATATTTCGTATGCGATTTACAACAGGCGCCGCAGGACCTACCAAATATTCAAAATCATTTTTTAAAGATTTGGCCAGCACATCTGCTGCTTCAAAAACCAATTCCTTCATGGAGTTTTTAACTACAATACGAATCAACCGGCTAAAAGGTGGATAGAAAAATTGTTTACGCATGGCTAATTCGTATTCGAAAAATTTTTCATAATCGTGTTGCTGCACATATAACAACACCGGATGATCCAGTTTTGATGCCTGTATAAGCACCAATCCTTTTTCAGTCTTTCGACCGGCTCTTCCACTCACCTGTTCCATCAATTGAAAGGCTCTTTCATTCACACGAAAATCAGCAAAGGATAATAAGCCATCCGCATCTAAAATTCCAACAAGACTGACTTTTTCAAAGTCCAATCCTTTAACCACCATTTGAGTACCTGCTAAAATATCAATTCGATGTTCCTCAAATAATTTGATGAGCGTATCATGTGCATTTTTCCCCTTTACCGCATCTACATCCATCCTCGCGATTCTGTTATTCGGAAAATCTTCTGTAAGCTCTTCCTCAATTTTTTCAGTTCCAAAATTTTTCTCCTTCCAGTTCACACTTCCGCATGCTGGACATGAAACAGGCTTAGCATAGGTGTTTCCACAATAATGGCAGTGTAGTTTGTTTGAATATTTATGGAGTGTGAGTGTGACAGAACAATTTTCGCAGTGAGGAATAAAACCGCATGTGCCGCAAATTAATAAAGGTGCATACCCTCTCCTGTTTTGAAAAAGGATCACCTGTTTATGATTCTGTAAAACAGTTTCAATTTGCGCTTTTAACTGCGGCGAAATCATTACTTTTCCTCTTTTAGAAGCCGCCACAGTTCTTGTATCTATTATTTTTATTTCAGGCAACTCGCTTCCTCCAAACCTTTCCGAAAGTGTTACTAAACCATATTTATTTTTGAGGGCATTGTAATAACTTTCCAGAGAAGGTGTCGCACTTCCCATCAAAACCTTTGCCTTAAACAACGAAGCATAATAAACTGCTGTATCCCGAGCATTATATCTTGGTGCGGGATCTTGTTGTTTAAAAGAAGAATCGTGTTCTTCATCAATAACAATCAATCCAAGATTTTGGAAAGGCAAAAACAAAGCACTTCTTGCACCAAGAATAATTTTTAATTCGCCGGTTTTTATTTTATTCCAAATCTCGATTCGCTCATTATTATTGAATTTGGAATGATAGATGGCAATGTTTCCTCCAAAATAGAATTGTAACCGCCTGATAATTTGCGCAGTTAAAGTGATCTCGGGCAATAGATATAAAACCTGTTTTCCTTCTGTCACCATTTTTTCTATTTGCTTAATATACAATTGTGTCTTACCACTGCTCGTTATTCCGTGCAGAAGGCATACTTCCTGTTTTTCAAATGATCTATCAATTTCCGAGAGAGCCTTTTGCTGTGATTCATTCAATTGAAAATGCACATTCATTTTCGGTGGAAGTGTGGGAAGGCGATCCGTATTCCGCTTTTCAATTAAAAGAATTTTTTTATCTGCAAGCGCCTTTAACTGCGATGTAGTAGCGCCAGATTTTTTTAAAAGTTTGAGTTGAGAAACCTCGCCTTCTGTTTTTGAAAAATGTAAAAAGGTAAGCAGCAATTCCAGTTGTTTAGGCGCCCTGCCCAATTCGTCCATTAGCTTATTCAATTTTTCATCAGAAGCATAATCAGGATTGAGTAAAACAAAATTTTCCTTTTTTTCTTTGAATTTATCGGTAAAAGATTCCCAAACAAAACAAACACGTTTTTCAATCAATTTTTTGATTAAAGGATAAACATGTACCAAACTGGTTACCTCTTGAACTTCTGTGATCTTAAGTTCTTTTTTTATAAGTAATGCTTCAGCTAAAAGATATTCTTCATTATCAAGATCAGAAAAATCTTCACCGTATTCATCATTATAAATCAAAATAGTTTCACTGCTCAATTTTAAATGTGTTGGCAAAGCTGCAGCCATCACTTCACCTTCACTGCACATATAATATTCACTGATCCATTTCCAGAGCTGCAATTGCTCAGAATAAATTACCGGTTCTTCATCAATGACATTTAAAATAGATTTCGTGGGATAAGTAGGCTTTTCATGAGTTATAGATTTTATAATCCCAGAATACTTTTTATTTTTCCCAAACACAACTTCTGCACGGCAACCGATTTTAACTTTAAATAGCAATTCTTCAGGAACAGAATAGGTGTAAGTTCTTGGAATAGCCAAAGGCAAAATTACTTCCAGCCAAGTAGAGGCCTTTTCTTCGTCTTGACAAAAAACATTTTGATCAGCAGGTTTATCTGAAATCATTATTGCAAAGATATTTATCGTGGCTGACAAGGCCTTCACACAAGCAAGATAATCTACTTTTCCCTGATCCAATTTGCATGATAACGGATAAGCGCTTCTTCCATTTGCTTAAATACTTGTTCTTTCAGCACAGGCAGATCTTCCATTGTCAATCCTTCGGTAATTGTTCGCGAAAGATAAACACTGCGGCACTTGCCGGGATTTAATGAAAAAATACTTTTATAATTAAGCCGGTCATAAGTATCTAAAAATAAAATTGGAAGAATCGGTTTTTGGGTTTTAATTGCGATACGAAAAGCACCATCATAAAATTTTTTCAAAGGTCGATGGGTGGTATTAAATGTTCCTTCAGGGCAAATAAATACCGATATTTTTTTATGAATATACCCAATCAGTTCTTTCATACTTTTTGAACGCGCTTTTGCATTTGATCGGTCAACTGAAACAGCACCTCTCTTATAAATTGCTCCGAAAACAGGGATCTTAGTCATTTCTGCTTTACCAAGAATTCTCATTTTTTGTCCTCTTACCACCTTCATCATCATTGGAATATCCAGGTAGGAAATATGGTTGCTTACAAAAATATATTCATCGTTAATATCATGTGGCTCTTCATCAATATTTGAATAACTGATTCCTGTCATGAAAAAAAGTGCATCAGCCCAAAACCTGGAAATACTATAAATAAGGTTACCACCCTTCACCTTTTCTATCATAAATGCATAAATAAATAAAGGCATGAGAAGAAACATCCATAATAAAAAAACTGCAAATCCATAAATGCTGAAGAAAAAACGAAAAACTATTTTAAAAATCGTCATGAAATGCTTTATCGTGCGAAAGTAAAAAAGCGCGCTTAAATATACAAAACGGGAATCCTTTATAAGTTGTGAGACAACAGCTTATGCAAAAATTTAAAAATTAGGTTATTTTATAAGATTTAGTATTAGAATTTGCTTGAAATTATCTTACATTTGCACTCCAAAAATTGGAAAAGTATGTTTGCTATAGTTAAAATCGCCGGTCAGCAGTTTAAAGTTACACCAGGCCAAAGTTTATATGTTCCTCATCTTGCAGGAAAACAAGGTGATAAAGTAGAATTTTCTGAAGTGCTGTTGCACGACGACAATGGAAAAGTTTCTGTTGGTGGCGATGCAAATGTAAAAGTAGAAGCAGAAATACTAAATGAGTTGGTAAAGGGAGAAAAAGTGATCGCTTTTAAAATGAAGAGAAGAAAAGGTTTTAGAAAAAAGCATGGTCACCGCACTCAATATACTCACATAAAAGTAACCGGAATCGCGTAGGCATTTTTTAATAAAGTGAAATCGAAAACAATTTCACTTCTAATTACGATCATTTTTTAATTTAAGAATAATGGCACATAAAAAAGGTGAAGGTTCAGTAAAAAACGGACGAGATTCACAAAGCAAAAGATTAGGCGTAAAAATTTTCGGTGGCCAGGCTGCTGCTTCAGGAAATATTATTCTTCGCCAGCGGGGAACAGTTTATCATCCGGGCAAAAACGTTGGGTTAGGAAAAGACTTTACGATCTTCGCAACAGCTGACGGAGTTGTTGAATTTAGAAAGACGAAAGGTGATAAAACCATCGTTTCTGTAAATGCTTCAGAGGCAACTGCATAAAAAAAAATTGAAATAAGTTTTGGCAGTTAACAAAATGTTTTTATTTTTATTTTTTATTTACTAACAATTAAATTCTAAAAACATGGCAACTGCAAAAAAAGCTGCTCCTAAAAAAGCAACTGCAAAGAAAGCCGCGCCTAAAAAGGCTGCCCCAAAAAAAGCCGCTCCTAAAAAAGCCGCTCCTAAAAAAGCTGCTCCTAAAAAAGCTGCTCCTAAAAAGGCTGCTCCTAAAAAGGCCGCTGCTGCTAAGAAAAAATAATTATATTTTTCTTACAGATACTTTAAAAGT
>Ga0157371_10004648_pt1 | contig 11895 bp, 11 predicted proteins | sample C45metaG_FD_113462 | JGI IMG/M metagenome (GOLD analysis project Ga0157371, IMG submission 113462) | Corn rhizosphere microbial communities from Kellogg Biological Station, Michigan, USA - C4-5 metaG | ecosystem: Host-associated > Plants > Roots > Rhizosphere > Soil | place: USA: Michigan... | reverse complement strand
CGGACTTCTTTGTAGACCGTTTCGTCGGTCGTGAGGGCGGCGTGCGTCATGCACGCGGTTTTGTGGTTCGTCGCCCCGCTGAGGATCACGCTTTCGTCCGGGTTGATGATTTCGTCGCACGGCGACCACCAGGTGCCGTAGCTGACGACGCCGGGCGTCTCGTCTCCCGCGTTCAGTTCGGAGAGGAAGGTCGAGCCGACCCGCATCTCGATGCAGGAGGTCTGGCTGCAGGTGTTGGCGGTTTCGGTGCCGTGATTCGGGCCGCCAAGGGAGACCCAGTCGTCGACCTTGCTTTCGCCGCCGTCGAACTTGATGTACCAGCGGGTGTTCAGGCTCCCCATCGAGTGGGCGATGATGTCGACCTTGGTCGCGCCGGGGTTGTTTTTCAGCAGCGTTTCGACGTGGGACTTGACTTCGGTTTCGGCCAAGGTCTTGTTCGAGGTCGCGGTGTTGTAGCTGTAGGCCATCAGGGCCGATTTCGCATAGCCGTCTTTTTCGAAGCGGCCGATCATCGTGTTCCAGAGGCTCGAGCTCTCGCTCCAGCCGTGGACGAAGAGGATCGGGTCCTGGGCGAGCGAGCTCGCGGGAGCGATCCCGGCGAGGCCGATCAGGATCGCGGCGGTGGACATAAACGCCAGCAAGCGTTTCTTCATGTCTCTCCTAACTGTTGGGGCAGGCGCCTCCCTAAGCGCCCTGCCGGATGAAGGTCGACGAGCTAAGCAGACTTTTTGAGTATTGAAAAGCGATCGCGGGTGACAGCTTCAACGAGTCAAGGCGCCCCGAAAGCACCGGACTTCAATAGCGATAGGCGACATGCCAGAGGCGGACGTGGACGCGCGCGATGTCAAGACGCTCGCCCGCCCTGGCAGTTCGGACTACGCGGTCTGGCTGCCCCTCGGGCTCGGCATCTTGAAACAGGCCTGCGATGAGGAGACGTTAATGCCCTCCTCGCCAGACTCGATCATGCGGGCGGCGCTGCGGTCCGCGATCTCCAGAAGCTCGAGGCGAGCCCGTTCGTGTGCCTCGAGAGCCTCTTTCAGCCCCTCTTGATCCACCAAGAGCGGGGTGCGGGTGAGATGGAAGTTCGCATCCTGGCCGACCGTCTTCGCGCGAGCTGCTGCGACGAAGTTGTCGATGATCTTCTGCATGATTTCGTGGACGAAGTTTTCGGCCATCACCGAATCGAGGTCGTCCCACTCCTCTTTGCCGACGAAGGAGCGCTCGGTCGCCCGATAGAAATGCTCGAGCGCGCCGCGAACTGGTCGCGTGCTGACAAGCTCAGCGCATTCGAGCTCCACCAGCTGTTTCGTGTGGTAGCTGACGTTCGAAAGGTCCTCGTCCAGCTCGCGCGCCATTTCGGCCGGGCTGCAGGTCCGTTCCGCGAGGATCGAGAGAACCGCTGCTCGAACTGGGTGGTTCATAGCTTTGATGCGGTTTTGCGCCGCTTTCTGCCGCTCGGTTTTGGTTGACATCGCTCTTCCCTTAATCCGTAGCTGATTAGTGCCGGTTTGTTGATCCTAACCGGTTTACTGGACAAGTTGTTCAAAAATCCGGATTATTTTCCTGTGCCGGTCTCCAATGGTGGAACCGGTTCCACCAATGCACGGTCGGACTGATCGTCAAGTAAATAGCCGGGGAGGAGGTGAAGACGGATGGTCCTCCACACCGAGCGCACGGTGCCTTCCCTGATGGTCGGGAAGAGCACCTGAGCCACCCACTGGGGGCCAGCTCCCGCCTGGGGGGCTGGCCCCTTTTTAGAGGCCCGGAGGGTGGCGGACGACGAAGCCGGCGGTGGAGGTGGTGGCCAGGTGCCAGCGGGGACCGGTGCCCTGCTCGTCGCCGACCGTGTCCCAGCGCAGGCCGGCGATCTCGGCGAAGGTGTGGCCGGCGTTGGCGTAGACCGTGATCCATTTGCCTGGCCCGGGCGCGCCCCAGTGCTCGAGTTCGCCGGAGGTCAGTGGGCGGGGGATCAGGCCGCCGCCGAAGAGGGCGAAGCTGACCGAGCCGGAGCAGTCGTAGCCGCGCGAGTAGAAGCCGGCGTGGCCGCCGCCCCATATATAGGGGCGGCCGATGATCGTGTTGGCGGCGTTGATCGCGCCCTTCACCGCTTCGGGAGCGTTGGGCGGGGGCAGGGCGACGCCGGTGAGGAGGATCGCCGCGTCTGGGTCGCCGCCGCGCCGGTGGGCGAAGATCTCTTCGCGGCTGAGGTTGGACTTATGCGGGACGGTCGTCCCGTTGCTGCCGGCGGAGGCGGGGGGCAGCTTCGACGGGTCGGCTTCGATTTCCGCGGTGGTGGGGACGGCGGCCGCCTTTTCTTCCCGCGCCGGATGCGGCTGCGCCTGCGGGGGCGGCGCGGATTCGATCTGGTGGCGGACGCTGATCAGCGCCAGGCTGTCGCTGACCGCCTCGATCTTTTCGTGGCCTCCGCTTACGCCGAGGCCGACGTGGCCGAAGGCGATCGCCAGGGTCGCAAGTGCCGTCGCCGCTCCCATGCCACTGCAAGACTACGCAGCGTGCACATCCTCCTCGTTCCGTTCGCGGTAGTCGCCTTCGTGATCTTCCTGCTGGTCCTGGGCGCGATCGGCTTTGCTGTCGCCTTCGCTGTGCTCGCCGTGCTCGGCCGCGGCTGGCGGCTGGTCGCCGGCGGCCGCGCTCGTCCTCGCTGAAGCGCCCCTAAAGCCTGCTGCGAAGGCGTTTGCGATCTCCCACATAGGGAAAGTTTTCCTTTGGGAAGAGGAACAAACGCAGGCGAGGAGAGTGGAACGTGGCGCAGCAGACCAAAAGCAAAGGCAAACGGAAAACGAAATCTTCCGCGAGCAAAAGCGGCCAGCGGGTCCACCAGAGCACCGCCGGCAGCGGGCGCAACAAAAGCCCGCGCGAGAAGAAGGACAAACAGGAAGAGAAAGATCAGGGCTCGAACGGCGGGGCGAAAGCGCGGAATCAGGGCTCTGACAAGACCCGGCCGGAGCAGATCTACGAAGACTATACGGTCATAGATCCAGGGGAAATCAGCGACACCGACGAGCCCGACGTCATCGTCGACGTTCCCGTCGTCAAAGTCGACGAAATCCATTTCGAGCTCGATGACCTGATGGCCCGGGTCTCGCTGCACGCCGAGGTGCTCGATTTGGTCAAGTTGAGCGTCGGCGTCCACGTCGAGCTGGGCAAGGTCGAACTCAACATCAAGGGCGTCGAAGCGCAGGCGCTGATGCGGGCGCGGCTCGACCACGTCACCGCGATCATCGATCGCGTGCTGACGACGCTCGACCGCAACCCCGAGGTGCTGCAGAACATCGCCAAGGCGCTGCAGCCGGTGACCGAGGGCGCTGGGAAAGCCGTGGGAGAAGTCGGCGAAGGCGCGAACAAAGCCGTCGGGCAGATCGGCGAAGGCGCCGGGAGTGCCGTCGAAGACGTCGGCGAGGGTGCCGGCGGGGCGGTCAAAGACGTCGGCAAAGGCGCGGGCAGCGCGGTGGAAGACGTCGGGGAAGGTGCCGGCGGAGCCGTGGAAGATGTCGGTGAGGGCGCCGGCGGGGCCGTGAAAGACGTCGGCAAAGGGGCCGGCGGCGCGGTGGAGGACGTTGGCGGCGGTGCCGGCAAAGCCGTCGGTGAGGTCGGTGAAGGCGCCAACAAAGCGGTCGGCCAGGTCGGTGAAGGGGCGGGCCAGGCGGTCGGCGGCCTAGGCGAAGGCGCGGGGCAGGCCGTGGGCGGCCTCGGCCAGGGCGCTGGGGCGCTCGGCGCGCTCGCTGGAGCCGGCGGTGGTGGTGGCGGAGGCGGCAACGGTGGTGAAGGCAATGGCGGAAACGGAGGCGGCAACGGCGGCGGTGGTGGTGCCGGCGGCGGGATCGCCAAGCAGATCGCCAAAATCGTCGCCGCCGAGATCAAAGCCGCGGCCACCGACGAGGTCAAAGACATCGGCATGGGCGCCGCTCACAAGGCGATGGAGATCGGCGAGAAACGCCGCCAGAAGCGGGCCCAGAAGCACAACGCGACCGAGGCGGCGATGCGCAAGGCCCAGGAGGCCGGCGTCGACATCGACGAGGTCGAGGGCACCGGCGCCGAAGGCCGCGTCACCGTGCACGACGTCGAGAAGGCGGCGGCCGCAGCGTGAAGGGCCGTCCCGATCTCGAGTGGTTCACGTCGGTGAAGGCCAAGGAGGTGACTTTCGGCAAGCTCTCGGGCGAGCGGAAGGTCACCTACGCCGAGGAACCGGACGCCGAAACCGAGGTGACGGTCGAGCGGGAGAACATCCCCGCCGACCCGGAGGTCGGCGTCACCTACCGCGACGTCAAGGTCGACTGGACCGTGCTGCAGCGGATCGTCCACCCGATCGAGGAGGACGACGACGAGCCCGGCGACGAGTCAGAAGCTTCTTCCCAGTGATCCAGGAGAAGTAGTGAAGCGGCTTGCGACCGCGCGTCCCAGACAGACGAGCGGTCGCAGCCATAGTTCTCAAGGCCAGCCCGGCGCTAACGCCTCGCGGTGAGTCCCTGTAGAACGACCTCAATCGGCGAACGGTGCTTACTGCCGTCCCCGTTCGACGAGCCTTGGGCGCGCTGGATCCCGTCGGCGATCTCGCCAACCTGCGCGCTTACTTTCCCAACCTGTTTCGCCGCCTTGGCCAGGTCCTTGGTGTTGACTTTGACCTTGGGTTTCTTCGGCATCGCGGCTTTGAGGCTTTTCATGCCCACTTTGTGCTTGCGGCCGCCTTTGGACGCGGCGGCGAGCGCCATCGCTCCGCCTGCTCCGGCGATCGCTGCCCCACCGGCGACGAGCGGCACTTTCGCTTTGCTCGCGACTTTGCCGACCGTCTGACCGGCGCCGCCGACCGCGTTGCGCACGGCCTCGACGGGGCTGGAGCCGCCGCCACCGGCGCCGTTGCTCGAGCCGTTCGAGCTCGGCGACTTCGCTTTCGAGCCGGATGATTTCGAGCTCGACGATTTCGGTTTCGCGCGTTTCGCCGATTTCGTCGCTTTCGGTTTCGCGCTTTTTGATTTCGCTTTCGATTTCGACTGGCGTTTGGGCTGCGCTCGTTTCGACTGGGCGCTGGGTTTCGATTTCGATTGCGATTTCGGTTTGGTTTTCGATTTGCTCGAAGCGCTTGCGCTTTTCGATGCAGATCGTTTTTTGGGTTTGGTGTCCGCCATTTCTCTCTCTCCTCGGGGGTGTCCCTATTAGGTCAGGTACCCAATCCAATGGCGGTAAATCACGCTGAGTGCGGCTAAATCAGCATGAATGGACGCTTGCGGCGCTCTTTACGACCTCGAAGGCGCTGCCGGGGATCCGCTTTAGCTGGTCGAGGTTCCCGTCGCTCCAGCGGCGGTCGCTGCTGCCGGAGAAGAACCAGTTGGAGCCGTTGTCGGCGACGATCAGGCCGTAGCGCTTCATCGCCAGCGCGATCGTCTTCGCCGGGCCGCTGAAGCCGCCGAGCCCGTAGCCCGCCTTTAGCCGCAGGCGCAGGCCCATCGGCGGCGCGGCCGGGTTCGAGGTGTCGTCGGCGCAGTGGGAGGCGGGGTGGACCCAGGCGTTGCGGGTGCTGTCAAAGGTGACGCGGATCGCGTGTTCGAGGTGGCCGGCGGCGACTTCGTCGTAGCGGACGAGGCCGGGGAAGATCGGCAGCCCGGCGGCGTCGGCCGAGGTCCAGCCCTCGGGACGGCGCGCGGCCGAGCGCAGGTCCCATTCGGTCCCCGAGCCGGCGTTCCAGTGCGGCTTCGGCTTGGCGACGTAGAAGGCGCGGTAGAGCTCGTAGAGCTTGCAGGCGACGCGATCGACGACGAGGACGTGGCGGTCGCCGTTCGAGCCGTTGCCGCCCTCGACCGGCGCCTTCGCCGGGACCGGGAACGGGCCGGGATCGCTCTCGTCGCCGTAGGCGGTGTAGTGGATCGGCAGCTGCGGCTGGCCGGCGCCGACGATCGAGTAGGGGAAACCGTAAGGCCTCGGCGAGCCGAAGTCGGGATGCAGGTGGTCGCCGCCGTGCGAGTTGATGTAGCCGATGTAGGCGGAAGAGCGCGGATCGGGTGGCGCCTTCGAGATGTCCTGGTTCCAGGCGGCCTCGGTCGGGAGGGCGGGCGACCGCGGCGAGAGCGATGCGGGCGGTTGCGGGAAGACCGAGCACGAGCCAACGTCGGGGTGGGGGTCGACGGCCGAGGCTTGTCCCTCGAGCGCCCCGCCGGCGAGCGTCGTCACGGCGAGTCCCAGCATCGCCAGCCACCGCAGCCGACTTTGAACACAGCCGGCTGTGGCGAAAGTCGGATGTGGCATCCGGCCGACGTTAGCCGGGCTCGGCCGTGCCGTAAATCGCTCTCAGCCAGATGTCCACCAGCACGTCGAGCACACGGTCCTCGTCGAGCGAGGGGGACTCGTCGTTGAAGGTCGCGTACTGGACGCGCTCGTTCATCTGCACGAGGGCGATCGCGATGTCGCGGGCGGGCTGGCCGGGCGAGGCGGCGCCGCGGGCGCGCTCGGCTTCGATCACGGCGGTGACGTCGGCGACCCAGCCCTCCATCACCTGCGACCAGAGCTCGCGCGCCTCCGGATTTCGCATCCGCAGTTCGGCAGCGGCGAGGGTGACGGCGCGGCGGGAGCTGAAAGCCCCGTAGAGATCTGAGAGGGCCTGTCGCAGCCCGGCACGCAGTTCGCCTTCGGCCATCGTCGCCAGTGCCTCTTCGCGGCTGCCCGCCGCGGCGGCGACGAGGCGGTCGATGATGGTGAGGACGACCGCATCCTTGGAGGGGAAATAGAAGTAGAAGGTGGGGCGGGAGATGCCGGCGCCCTTGGCGAGGTCGTCGACCGAGATCTCGCTCAGCGGCCGTTCCTCGAGCAGGCGCTCGGCGGTCTCGAGGATCGCCCGCTCGCGGTCGTCGCCGCTGGCGCGGGCGACGCGGCGGCCGCGTCCGGCGGGCGCTGGTTTCGCTTTGGAAGTGGCGGGCATGTGTGAGTGATGCTACATAGCGTCGATGATTTCGACAAGCGGTTGAATCTCTCGACACAGTGTTGATAAAGTTGCAGCCGTGAGCAACCCGCCCCAGGAGAACCCCATGCCCGACGCCACTGATCGCGAGCACGTCAATGTCCTGATCGTCGGTGCCGGCCTTTCCGGTGTCGGCGCCGCCGTCCACCTGCAGCAGGACTGCCCTGAGAAGAGCTACGCGATCCTCGAGGCGCGCGATTCGATGGGCGGGACCTGGGACCTCTTCCGCTATCCCGGCATTCGCTCGGACTCCGACATGTTCACCCTCGGCTACTCGTTCAAGCCGTGGCGCGGGGAGAAGTCGATCACCGATGGAGAGTCGATCCTCGACTACATCAAGGAGACCGCGCAGGAGTATGGGGTGGAGGACCACATCCGCTTCCGCCACAAGGTCATCGCCGCCGAGTGGTCGAGCGCCGAGGCGCGCTGGACCATCCGCGCCGAGCGCGACGGTGAGCCGGTCGAGCTGACCTGCGACTTCCTCTACGGCTGCACCGGCTACTACCGCTACGACGAGGGCTTCACGCCGAAGTTCGAGGGGACCGAGCGCTTCGAGGGGCAGATCGTCCACCCGCAGCAGTGGCCCGAGGACCTCGACTACGACGGCAAGCGCGTGGTCGTGATCGGAAGCGGCGCGACCGCGATGACGCTGGTCCCGGCGATGGCCGAGCGCGCCGGCCACGTGACGATGCTGCAGCGCTCACCGACCTACGTCGTCTCCCGGCCGGCCGCCGACCCGATAGCCCGCGTCCTCCGCCGCCTGCTGCCGGAGAAGCTCTCCTATGAGCTGACCCGCTGGAAGAACGTCCTGCTGATGCTCGGTAGCTACAAGGTCAGTCGGCGCTGGCCGGGGGTCGTCAAGCGGGCGGTGCGCAAAGGGCTCGAGCAGCAGCTGCCGGCGGGCTACGACATCGACACCCACTTCAAGCCGCGCTACAACCCCTGGGACGAGCGCCTCTGCGTCGTCCCCGCCGCCGCCCTCTTCAAGGCGATCCGCAGCGGCAAGGCCGAGGTCGTCACCGACCACGTCGAGACCTTCACCGAGAAGGGCATCCGCCTGCAGTCGGGGCGCGAGCTCGAGGCCGACATCATCGTCACCGCGACCGGGCTCAACCTGCTCGTCCTCGGCGGCCTGCAGATCCTCATCGACGGCAAGGAGAAACAGCTCTCCGAGACCGTCGGCTACAAGGGGATGATGTTCTCGGGCGTGCCCAACCTGGTCTTGGCGCTCGGCTACACCAACGCCTCCTTCACCCTGAAGACGGACCTGGTCGCCGACTACATCTGCCGCCTGCTCAAGCACATGGACGCGCACGGTTACCGCTTCGCGACCCCGCGCGCCCCCGGCCCCTCGGTTGAGGTCGAACCCTTCATCGACCTCAAGTCCGGCTACGTCCTCCGCTCCCTGGACCAGCTGCCGAAACAGGCGGCGACGCGGCCCTGGCGCCTGCACCAGAACTACGCCCAGGACATCCGGCTCCTCCGCAAGGGGCCGATCGACGACGAGATCGAGTTCTCGCGGGGGGCGGCCGCGGCGCCGCGGCGCGAGGCGCCGGTCGAGGTCGCGGCCTAAGCCGCCGGGACGATGGGCGTCGCCGAGGCAGTCGCTTCCGCCAGCGGTCCGCTCAGCGAGGAGGAGGCCGCGGGCCTGCCGGCGCCGCCGGTCATCCAGCTGCCGCAGCCGGTCCAGCTGCTGCGCTTCAACCAGCGCCAGATCGAGTTCGTCTTCGGCGCGCGCCGCCGGCTCGGCGACGTCTTCGCGATGGAAACGCCGGAACCGCTGCCGCTGGTGATCACCAGCCTGCCCGATGACGTGCGCTCGCTCTTCACCGCCAAGCCCGAGGAAGCACCCTCGCTGGCGGCGGAGTCGCCGCTGCGGCCGATCGTCGGGCCGGACTCGGTCCTCACCTCGCTCGGCGAGCGCCACATGCGCCAGCGCAAGCTGCTGCTGCCTCCGTTCCACGGCGAGGCGATCGAGCACTACACGGCGGCGATCGCCGAGGCGGCCGAACGGGAGATCGACAGCTGGCCGCTGGGCGAGCCCTTCGCGCTGGCGCCGCGGATGCAGGCGATCACGCTCGACGTGATCATGGCCGGGATCTTCGGCATCGACGGGAGCCCGGCGCCGCGGAGCGCCGAGGGGCGGCTGCGCTCGACGATCAAGGCACTGGTCGAACTCTCGACCAAGCCGATCGCCCAGGTCGCCGAGCTGATGAATGTCCGCCGCGAGGAGCCGGTCGGCATCACCCGCGTCGGGCGGGCGCTGCTCGACCGGCGCATGGACGCGGTGATCATGCGGCGGCGCCGCGAGGACCTGGAGGAGCGGCGGGACATCCTCTCGCTGCTGCTGCAGGCGCGCGGGGAGGAGGGCGAGCCGCTGACCGACGCCGAAATCCGCGACGAGCTCCTGACCCTGGTGCTGGCCGGGCACGAGACGACCGCGAACTCGCTTGCCTGGGCCTGGGAGCGCCTCGTCCGCACCCCGGACGCGCACGAGCGCCTGGTCGCCGCGGTGCGCTCCGGCGACGGGGCGGAGGAGGCGGTCGAGGCGGTGATCACCGAGACGATGCGCTCGCGGCCGGTGGTGCCGATCGTCGGCCGCCGCGTCAAGCGCCCCTGGCGCCTGGGCGAGTACGCCGTGCCCGCCGACACCCCGGTCCTGATCAGCATCCTCCTCCTGCACCACCGCGAGGACCTCTACCCCGAGCCCTACGAGTTCCGCCCCGAGCGCTGGCTAGACCGCAAGCCAGGGACCTACGAGTGGCTCCCCTTCGGCGGCGGCATCCGCCGCTGCCTCGGCGCGGCGCTGGCGATGGCCGAGCAACGCGTCGTCCTGGAGACGATGGCGCGCCGGCTCGACCTAAGCGCCGCCGACCCCGAGCCCGAGCGCGCCCTGCACCGCAACGTGACGATGATCCCGCGGCATGGAGCGCGGGTCGTGATCAGCGACCGCCATGACTGACGCCCACCCCCGTCGTCGGCATTCCTTGATCCCTCCGTCGGTCCTGTAAATTCCGACCCTTCGCGGTGGCAGTAGCTCAGTTGGTAGAGCTCCGGCTTGTGGTGCCGGCGGTCGCGGGTTCGAATCCCGTCTGCCACCCCTTTGAGGATGATCCTCCCGTATGCAGATGTCGTGCTCGATGGGGTCAAGATCCTTGCGGTGTGGCTCACTTCGGCTGGCGTCGGAGCAATGCTTGGGAACTTTGCAGCTGTCCTTGAAGGCAAGCCGGCCGATGTGAGGGCTCATTGGCGTGACGTGGGAGGCGCTGTGGGCTGCGCCTTTGGTTTTTTGTTGATGCTCTGCGCGATCGTGGACCTATTGGAATGATCACCGAGTGGCCTACTCTGAGCAGACGATGCAAATAGAAGGGGATCGCTTTCGCATGCCCTCTACTCGCTTCTTCTTGCTCATGGTGGGCCTGGGCGGGGTTGTCGGGCTCGTAATGCTTATTTTGGAAGCGCCGTTCTGGCTGTTCTATGTGGCACCGGTATTGATGGGACCGTTTCTGCTCCGCGAGTTGCGATCTCTTGATCCGGGGGATCTTCCGCTGGACGGACGAGATGAACCGTCGGAGGCGTCGGCACTTAAGTCTGAAGAACCGGATAAAGCGCCGGGAACGAATGCCGAGACAGGGGAGCTCCTCATGGGCATCACCCAGAAAGCGACCGTCTCCAATGTGGAGCTCGATCTCGCGGGGAGCGAGGCTACTCGGATAGTTCCTCTTGCGCCCGCCCTTCTCCCGGTGCCTTCGAGAGCGAAATCTCCTGCTCGTCTAATGGAGCCCCACTCCCGGGTAGTTCCTTTTGTAGGCCGAGAGGCTCTGCGTGGTGAGTTGGTTCAGTGGCTTGAGGCTGAGGCACCGTTCGCAGGAACGATGATCGTCGGCCAGGCCGGCACCGGTAAGACTCGGCTGGCGGTCGAGCTCTCCCACCACGCGCAACAGAAAGGTTGGCTCACCGGAATGCTGACCTTCATCGATGAATCCGGCTCTTATGAGGCTCTCGCTACGGCACGGATCCCGAGACTGATCACGATTGATTACGCCGAGGCGCGGAGAGACGAACTACGAGCCCTTTTGCCACTGCTGGCCTCCAAGGCGGAGCTCGCCGCCCCAATCCGAGTTCTGCTGCTTGCCCGTACGAGTTCATATCGCACGTCCGATTTGATCGAAACGTCGCGTGAAGATCTTTTTAGCTCGTGGCAGATGCACGGATTGGATCACTCGCCCCTCAACTCTCGAGAGCGGAAAACCCTTTTCGATGCCGCCGCTACGGCCTTTGCCGACCGGCTCGGAAGCAAAGCGTCTCCCGCCCCTCCTCCTGAGTTAGAGCAGTCACCCGCTTTCTCGCTCCCGCTCCTGGTTTTGCTTGCCGCTTACCTCGCAATAGAGGAAAAAGGGGCGCCGCCCGTTCGAAAGGATCTCCACCGCTCCGTACTTAGACAGGAGAAGCGCTACTGGCAATCAACCTTTGATGACCCCCTCGCGGACGAAGATCAGTATCTACACGTGGTCGCCTTGGCAACCCTGCTCAGTGCACACACTCAAGCGGAGGCGTTCGAGCGACTCCGCCGCCTTCCCCAGTTTGCTGACTCTTCCGCTGAGCAGCTCGAGCTGATGGCACGGTGGGCGCACGAGTGAACCTCAGAGAGACAGAGGCTCCAAGGAGCTGGCAGCTTTCGGCTCGGAGCGCGATCCCGTTGAGACTGGTGAAGTTGTCTGAGCATCCGCAGTAGAGGAGGGCATCGGGATCCGAAAGTGAGTGCCGGTGCCTATGAAGGTGGGCGTTCCCGCGAGACGTCCCTGGCATCGCGCTTTGCGCGCCGCCCTCCGGACGACCAACACCCCAGCGCTGCCAGGAGTGCCCCCGCGATCGCGTCGATGACGATCAGGAGCGGGGGGAAGCTGCCGAGGGAGACCTTGGCGTCG
>Ga0157371_10004646_pt1 | contig 11897 bp, 14 predicted proteins | sample C45metaG_FD_113462 | JGI IMG/M metagenome (GOLD analysis project Ga0157371, IMG submission 113462) | Corn rhizosphere microbial communities from Kellogg Biological Station, Michigan, USA - C4-5 metaG | ecosystem: Host-associated > Plants > Roots > Rhizosphere > Soil | place: USA: Michigan... | reverse complement strand
GACGAGCACCGAATCCCTGTACGCCATGGGGCGGGGCGCGCCTCGATGCGCAGCATGCTCGCCGACCTCGACTCGATGATCTACCAGCAGCAGGACGAGGCGGACCAGGCCGACGACGCCTTCAAGCTGGCCCGCGCGAAGGCGATCGCCCTCGAGAAGCTCGAGGCAAAGCACGTCGAGGCCGTCGCGGTCGAGGAGTTGCGTGCCGAACAGGCGGTCCTCGACGAACTCGCAGGCACCGCCTGGCACGCCGATCACAAAGGAACCACACCATGAGCATCAGCAACTTCCTGCTGACACCGAGCAGCATCCCGGAGCGTCCGGGTCAGGGCCAGCCGAGCCAGGGTTCGGCCGCGGGCAACCGCTCGGATGAGGCCTTCGGCGCCGCCATGCAGCACGCTCTCGGTGAACGCTCCGACGCCAGAACCAGCAGGGCGCCCCAGCACCGGGACGACTCTCCCGCGCAGCACAGGGGTCGGCCGAAGGCCACCCCGCTCGCGGGGAAGGCAGCGGATGACCCGGCCGCGACGAAGTCGGGCAAGACCAGCACAGACAAAGCCGGCGCTGAGAAAGCCAGCACAGAGAGAACCGGCACAGAGAAGGCCGACACAGAGAAGGCCACTCCCGACTCGGGAGCCTCCGCGCAACCCACCGCCTCCGGTCAAACGGGTGCGACGGCAGGTGTCGACTCGACGACACAGGCGACCGCCGCCGTGCAGCCAGACAGCGCTGCCGCGACACAGGTCGCCGCCCCGGCGACTGCAGCACCGGCCGGCGCGGCAAGCATTGCTGCCGCGAGCGCGACGACGCTGCCCGCGGGGATCACGCCAGTCCCGGCCGCCACGGCAGTCCCGGCCGCCACGGCAGCGACGACCGCGGCGACCGCGGCGACGCCCGCTCCCCTCACCCCTGCGTCGACCCCTGCCGGCGCTGCCGCCGCGGGTGCCTCGACGAGCCCTGCCGGCGCGACCACGGTTTCCGCACCGGCCCCGGCCGCGACACCGGGCGCCACGACCGCAAACCCCGTGGCCACGGCCCCCGTCACGACGGCACCCGCAGCCGCAGCAGCGACCGCCGGAGCATCCGGCACGCCCGGCTCGCCCGCGAAGCCGCAGGCGCGATCCGGCGCCGAGGCCTCCGGCGCGGCGACGGCATCCGCATCATCCCTGCCCGCCGCCGCGACGGCGGCGGCCTTGCCGGTCGCCACGACGCAGGCTCCGGCCACTGCTGCCGCTACCGTTCCCCACGCCGTGGGCGCGGCGAACGCCGCCACGCTCCCCGAACCCGTCGCCGGGACCGTCTCGGGCACCTCGACCAGTTCGGCGACCGAGACATCGGCGGGCACGGCAGCGGGGACCGCGACGGCGACCCAGCCAAGCCCGGCGAGCGCAGCCGGCACGGCGGCGGCAACCACGGCGGCGCAGTCCCAGCTCGCGGTCGCACCGCCCGCGGCGGCACCGACGCCCGCCACGGCCGCACCCGCCGCCACACCGGTCGCCGCACCGGTTCCGACCCCGGCACCACCGCTCTCCACCCAGATCGCGCAGCCGCTGTTCAGCCTGGCGACCGCCGCATCCGGCGAGCATGTGCTCACCCTCAGCGTCACCCCGGACAACCTCGGGCCGGTCACCGTGCGCGCCCATGTGAGCGCCGCGGGCGTGCGCGTCGAACTGTTCGCTCCGAACGACATGGGACGGGATGCGCTGCGGGCGATCCTCCCGGACCTTCGTCGCGACCTCGCCGGAACGGGCATGAACGCCAACCTCCAGCTCTCGTCGAACAACCAGCCGACCGGATCGGGCATCAGCTCGGGCGCCGGATCGCAGACCGGGGCAGGCCAGGCTGGTGCAGGCCAGAACGGAACGGGTCAGCACGGCAACGGCATGGCCGGCGACACGAGAGGGAACGCCTCGACCCTTCGAGACGGTCGCGAAGCGACCTCCTCGGGGCAGGCAGGCTCAGCGGCCGACGCGATCGACACGCCCCACAGCATCCGCCCGACCCAGCCGGGTCGGCACTCCAGCTCCATCGACGTGATGGCCTAGAAGAGAGAAGGAGAACAGTGTCAGCAGTAGACGGGATCACCAGCACCGCCGCCGCGAGCGGCCTGTATTCCACCACGCCCGCCAGGGCTCCGAAGCAGACCCTCGACAGCGAGGCGTTCATGTCGCTCCTGGTCACCCAGCTGAAGAACCAGGACCCGAGCTCGCCCATGGACACCAACGCCATGATCGGGCAGACCACCCAGCTGGCCATGATGGAGCAGCTCACCGGGATGAACAAGACCAGCGACGAGAACCTCGCGCTGCAAATGCGCATCGCGGCATCCGCCCTCATCGGCCAGCAGGTCAGCTACCTCGGAAAGGACGGAACCCCCGTCACCGGGAAGGCCGGCTCGGTCTCCTTCGCGGGAGGCGTCCCCACCGTCACCATCGACGGCGTGGAGGTCAACCTCGACTCCATCTCCGGCATCACAGCCGCATCAGCATCCTGAACATCCAGCACTCTCCACTGAAAGGCAGAAACCATGCTCCGCTCGCTGTACTCCGGGATCTCCGGACTCCGCTCACACCAGACCATGCTCGACGTGACTGCTAACAACATCGCCAACGTCAACACGATCGCCTTCAAGTCCTCGGCCATCCAGTTCCAGGACACCCTCTCCCAGCTCACCAAGGGCGCGGGCAGCCCGCAGGGCAACGTCGGTGGAACGAACCCCGCCCAGATCGGACTCGGCGTGAAGGTCGCGGGCATCTCCACCAACTTCGCCCAGGGTTCCACGCAGGCGACCGGCCGCTCGACCGACATGATGATCTCCGGCGACGGTTTCTTCGTCACGGAGATCGGAGGAGTCACCCATTACACCCGTGCCGGATCCTTCGATCCGGATGGGCAAGGTCGCCTGGTCACGCCGGACGGCGGAATCCTGCAGGGTTGGCCCGCCGTGAACGGGGTCGTCTCCACCGGGGGCCAGCTCACCGACCTCACCCTGCCTCTTCAGGCAGTCACCCCGGCGATAGCGACCACAACCGCTTCCATCGCCGGCAACCTGCCGGACGAAGCCGTCCCCGGTACCACCCTCACCCGCGACTACACCGTGTACGACGCCACAGGGACGGCGTCGAAGCTCACGATGACATTCGCGCGCACGGCTACCGGATGGGACGCCAGCGCGACGACCACCGACCCCGGCGGCACCGTCACCAGTTCCGGCGCTCCCGTCGCCATGACCTTCTCCAACGGCGCATACGCCTCCGGCGGCACGGTGACCGTCAGCGGAATATCCGTCGACCTCTCCACCACCACCGGGTTCGCGGGGCTCAACACGGTGGCCGTGACCGGTCAGAACGGCCGGGACGCCGGAACCCTGCAGTCGTTCACGCTCTCGGCGGACGGAACGCTCATCGGCTCGTTCAGCAACGGTGCATCGGAGGCCATCGGCCGGATCGCGCTGGCCACCTTCGCGAACCCGGGCGGTCTCGAGAAGGCCGGCTCCTCGTCCTACTCGGCGACCTTCAACTCCGGTGCCGCCCAGCTCGGCACCCCGGGTCAGAGCGGACTCGGCTCGCTCACCGGCGGCGCGCTGGAGATGTCGAACGTCGACCTGTCGCAGGAGTTCACCAACCTGATCGTCGCCCAGCGCGGTTTCCAGGCCAACGCCCGCATCATCACCACCTCAGACGAGGTTCTGCAGGAGCTCACCAACCTGAAGCGGTAGCACTATTCGACCAAATCGGCCGTCTCCCACGCCTAACGGGGCGCGGAAGACGGCCGATAGTGCTCTCTGATGGCTCAGGATGAGCCTGTTTACATATCCAGGGACGGGATCATGATCGTTGTAACGCGGCTTAACGACAGCCAGTTTGCGGTCAACCCTGATCTCATCGAGCGCATCCACGCCAGCCCCGACACCACCCTGGTCATGGTCGACGGGGCGAAATACATCGTCACCGAGTCGATGAGCGAGATCATCGAGCGGATAGCGCAGTACCGCGCCCGCGTCGTCGCCCTGGCCCAGAACTTCTCCCTCGTCAACCAGCCCCAGCCCGGCTGGCAGCTGGAGGTCATCCCCTTTCCCGAAAGCGCAGCCGACCCGACGGACGCCGCAGAAAAAACACCGTCATCGCGCCCGAGGAAGCTGTAATGGATCCCGCAACACTCATAGGAATCGTCGCCGCCTTCGGGGCGCTCATCGCGATGGTCTACATCGAGGGCTCGAGCATCACGGCGATCCTCTTGCCCGCCCCCATGATCCTGGTGTTCGGGGCGACCATCGCCGTCGGCATCGCCGGGGGAACCCTCAAGGACTTCATCATCGCCATCAAGGCGGTGCCCGGAGCGTTCCGCGGCAAGACCCACAACCCGCAGGAGGTCATCGACCGCGTCGTCAGCCTGGCCGAGAAGGCTCGCAGCCAGGGGCTGCTCTCCCTGGAGCAGGATGCGGATGACGTCAACGACCCGTTCCTGCGCAGCGCGCTCCAGAACATCGCAGACGGCACGGACGGCGACGACCTGCGGATCCTGCTCGAGGACGAGATCGAGACCGAGGCGCGGATCGGCCGCACCGCATCCAAGTTCTTCACCAGCATGGGCGGATACTCGCCCACCATCGGCATCATCGGCACGGTCGTCGCCCTCACCCATGTGCTCGAAAACCTGTCGTCGCCGTCGACACTCGGTCCGATGATCGCGAGCGCCTTCGTCGCGACCCTGTGGGGCCTGCTCGCCGCCAACTTCCTCTGGCTCCCCATCGGAGACCGCCTGAAGCGCCTCTCCCAGCTGGAGATCGAGCGGATGACGCTGCTCATGGAGGGCGTCCTCGCCGTGCAGGCCGGCAGCCAGCCCCGCCTGCTGGGCGAACGCCTCCGCGCCATGGTGCCCGCCAGTTCTCTCTCGGCAGCGGCATGAGCCTCCGGCCGAAGCGCCGCAAGAGAGGCGAAGAACCAGAACACGACAACACCGAGCGGTGGATGGCGTCGTACATGGACATGGTCACCGTGCTCATGTGCATGTTCATCGTGCTGTTCGCCATGTCGGTCGTCGACCAGAAGAAGTTCGACGAGTTGCGCAACTCGCTCGCCACCGGCTTCGGCACCACCGCCACGAAGACCATCGACGTCAACAAGGGCATCGTCGTGCCCCGGGACCAGATCAACAAGAAGGCGATCGGCCTCGACAACGAGAACCGTAAGCTCGCGACCATCGAGGTGACCAACCTCATCGCCCTGCGCGAGGAGATGCGGCAGAACCTCAAGGCGGTCGGGCTCGACTCCTCCGTGCAGTTCAACTTGGACTCGCGCGGCCTGACCGTGCGCCTCGTCGGCTCGGAGACCTATTTCGTCACCAATCAGGCGAACCTGAGTGCTGTCGCGATCAAGGTGCTGGATGCCGTCGGCCCCCCGCTGGCCCGCACCCCGTACCACGTCTCGGTCGAGGGTCATGCCGACATCCGCCAGTCCACCGCACCGTATGCGACCAACTGGGAGCTGTCATCCGGCCGCGCCACCGTGGTGCTGCGGCACCTGGTCGAGAGCGACGGCATCGTGCCCGACCGGATCGGCGCCGTCGGCTACGGGTCCGCCCGGCCCCTGGCCACCGGGACCTCGCCGGACGACCTCGCCGTGAACCGGCGGGTGGACATCGTCGTGCTCTCCGACCAATCGGATGCGGTGCGCGACCTGATAGCAGAAGTGGACAAGGCCCTGGAAGGAATCTGACCGCGCGGCCCCCGCCGCACCCTCGCGTTACGACCCCGCACGGCAGATTGCGCCGGGGCGCTCCTTACCTTCCCGTGGCACCGGCCGATAGTGCTCGATGTGACGGTCCAGGAACAAGCAGTTATTGGTGTGCCCCCGAAATCGGGCAAGACGGTGGAACTCTACGACTTCCGCCGCCCCACCACGCTTGCCCGCGAGCACTCCCGGGTGCTCGAGCTCGCCTTCGAGACCTTCGCCCGCCAGTGGGCCACCCAGCTAACCGCCAAGGTCCGCGTCCTCTCGCAGGTCAGCTGCGAACAGGTCGTCATGCTCACCTACGACGCGTACGCCGCATCGCTGCCGCCCACCACCGCGATGGTCCTGTGCGCCCTCGACGACATCATCCCCAAGACGATCATCCAGTTCCCCACCTCAGCGGCGCTCAACTGGATCGGCTACATGCTCGGCGGGCACGGAGCGACGGTGGATGGCGAACGCAAGTTCACCCAGGTGGAGCAGGCCCTGATCCGCCGCCTCATGGACGACGCCCTCGAAGACCTCCGCTACTCGCTCGGCGCGCTGCTGCAGGCCCCGATCCGGATGGACTCGTTCCAGTACAACTCGCAGTTCGCCCAGGCCGCCGCGACCAACGAACTGATGATCGTGGCGACCTTCGAGCTTCGCGTCGGCGACGGCGAGGCGACCGCGACCGTGGCGGTCCCCGCCGAGGCCCTGCTGCCGCAGCTGGGCGACACCAACCCCACCAACACCGCGGCGGAATCGAAGGAGTTCATGGAGACCCAGGTCGCCTGCGCTCCGGTCGAACTCGCCCTGCGCCTGGCAGTCGCGAAGGTCAAGCCCAGCGAAATCCTCCAGCTCGCGGTCGGCGATGTGCTGCCGATCCCGCATCCGCAACACCGCCCCATGGAGCTGGCCGTCGACGGCCGCATCATGGCCCACGCGGCGGTCGGGGCGAACGGCTCCCGCCTCGCCTGCGTCGTCGTCAGCACCGAACCCGCATGACCGCGGCATCCACCCACCTCATCCTCAGCTCGCAGCCCAGCACCACCAAGGAGAAATCGTGAAGAAGTCCACCACCCTGAGCCTGCAGGAGGCCGCGGCAGACGCCCTGGCGCAGTTGCTGCCCAGCGCGACGAGCGTCACCGCGACCGTGTTCGACGACCGCGCATCCCTCCCGGCACAGTTCGGCGAGGCCGTGGTCGCCTCCTTCGTGGGAAACACGGCGGCGGACATGGCACTCGTGCTCTCGGACACCGAGGCCCTCACCGAGGCCGCGGGAGCCGATTCCGCCCTCGTCTCCCTCGTCGACGTCCTCCGTCCAGCCATGGAGGCCGCCACCCAGCCGCTCGGAAACGGGGTGCTGAGCGAGTCGCGCTCCGAGGATGCCTCCGCCCTGTTCGCGGATGAGGAGACCGTCGTCTTCGAGCTCAAGGCCGGAAAGGCCGCGGCCGGCTGGTTCGCCATCCGCATCCGCGAGGGCGGCGCGATCTGGGGCTCGGCCGCGAACCCGCAACGGGATGTCGTGGGCAAGCTCGGCAGGATCAGCAACGTCGAGATGGCCCTCACCGTGGAAATCGGCCGCACCCGCATGGCGGTGCGCGACGTGCTCAACCTGGAGCCGGGTGCCGTGATCGAGCTCTACCGCTCCGCGGGGGCGCCGGCAGACGTGCTGCTGAACGGCCGCCTCATCGCCCACGGCGAGATCGTCGTCATCGACCAGGACTACGCCGTGCGCATCACCCAGATCCTCGACGTCGCCGAGGGCCTTAACTGACCATGGAAACCTTCCTCGCCGGGCTGCGCGTCGTCGTCTCCCTCGCCGTCGTGGTCGCCCTGCTGTGGGTGCTGCAGCGCAGGCTCACGCGCGGCTCCCGGGCGAGCGGCACGGCCAAGCCGGTGCGGATCGTGACCAAGCAGGCGATCTCGCCGAAGGCATCCGTCGTCATCATCGACGTCGAGGGCACCCGCCTGCTGCTGGGCGTCACCGAGCACGCGGTGAGCGTGCTGCAGACCACGGATGCCCCCGCCGAGCCCGAAGCGGCCGCCGCACTCGAGACGGCAGCCGAGCCCTCCAGCGCCACGGCCTTCGCCAAGACCATGAGCTCGGTGACCGGACCGAAGACCGCCGCCGCCTTCACCGGCAACGGCCAGACCGGCGGCGCGCTCGCCGGATCGATCCTCTCCCCTGCCACCTGGAAGCAGTTGGCCTCAGTGTTCCGGCAGGGCCGGTGACCTCTTCCTTCCTCGACGTCTACGACGCGCGCTCCCACCACCGGTGGACGGCCGCACGCTGGGCCGTCGCCATCGGCCTGGTGCTGATGTCGGTCGTGGTCATCATCCTGTTCACGGCGAACTCCGGGCAGGCCGCGGCGCTGAGCCACCTGCCGCTCGACCCGACGCAGCCCACCCCGCCCACCGACCCGGTGTCGCCCGCCGACGGCCTCGGCGGCATCTCGCTGCAGATCAACGGGCCGAACGGCGCCCCGTCGAGCTCGATCATCACCCTCGTCGGCATCACCTTCCTCTCGGTGGCCCCCGCCCTGCTGCTGATGATGACCTCGTTCACCAAGATCTTCGTGGTGCTCGCCATCACCCGCAACGCGCTCGCCCTCCCGTCCATCCCGCCGAACCAGGTGCTCGCCGGCCTCGCGCTGTTCCTGACGCTGTTCATCATGGGGCCGGTCATCATCGACATCAACAACCTCGGCATCCAGCCCTACCTGCACGGCACGCTCTCCTTCAGCGACGCGATCGACGCCGCATCCGTCCCCCTGCGCCACTTCATGCTGGCGCACACGAAACAGGAGGACCTGGCGCTCATGACCAGGTCGGCCGGCATGGCCAACCCGGCCACCCCGGGCGACGTGCCGATGCTCACCCTGATCCCCGCGTTCATGATCTCCGAGCTGCGTTCGGCCTTCATCATCGGCTTCGTCGTGTTCGTGCCGTTCCTGGTCATCGACCTCGTCGTCGCCGCGGCCCTCATGTCCATGGGCATGATGATGCTCCCGCCCGTGATGATCTCGCTGCCGTTCAAGATCCTCCTGTTCGTGCTCGTCGACGGATGGGGACTCATCATCACCTCGCTGATCTCCAGTTATCGAGGCGGCTGATGAACACCAACGCCGTACTGGACATCGCGATGCAGGGCATCCTCGTCGCCGCCAAGCTCTCCGCGCCGATCCTGGTCACCGCTCTCGTGGTGGGGTTCGCGATCTCGCTGCTGCAGTCGATCACCCAGATCCAGGAGGTCACGCTCGCCTTCGTCCCGAAGGCCGCGGCGGTGGGCCTCGCGCTCATCATCTGCGGCAACTGGATGATCTCCGAGATGGTGACGTTCACCTAAGGGCTGTTCGCATCGATCCCCAACCTGCTCGGGGGTTGATGTGAACATCCCACTGGACCTGAACTACCTCGAGGCCACCATGCTCGTCGGCGTGCGCATCACCGCCTTCCTGTTCCTGGCGCCCCCGTTCTCCTACAACGCGATCCCGATGCGGATCAAGGCGATGCTCGCGATCGGCCTCGCCATCGCCGTCTCCCCCGCCGCGACCCGCGACTTCCACCCGATGGACACCCCGGAGTTCCTCGGCGCCCTCGTGCTCGAACTCGTGGTCGGCGCCGTCCTCGGGCTCCTCGTCATGGTGGTGTTCTCGGCCGTGCAATCCGCCGGCGGGCTCATCGACATGTTCGGCGGATTCTCGATGGCGCAGGGCTTCGACCCGATGTCGATGATCAACGGCGCCCAATTCACCCGCCTGTTCCAGATGACCGCCCTCGCGCTCATGTTCACCTCGGGCGCGTACCAGATCATCCTCGGCGGGGTCACCCGCAGCTTCACCGCCTTCCCGCTCGGCGGCGGCATCGACATGAGCGCCCCGGCCGACGCGCTCACCAAGGGCGTCACCCAGATGTTCCTCGCCTCGGTGCAGATCGCCGGCCCCCTGCTCGTCATCCTCTTCCTCGCGGATGCCGGCCTCGGCCTGCTCACCCGGGTCGCCCCCGCGCTCAACGCCTTCGCGATGGGCTTCCCGCTCAAGATCATGCTGACCCTCACGCTCGTCGCCGTGATCTTCGTCGCCCTTCCGCAAATCGTCTCGACCCTCACCGGGCAGGCCATCTCCGTGCTGGCGGGGGTGGGCTAGATGTCGGATTCGCAGGAGCGCACAGAAAAAGCGACCCCGAAACGGATGAAGGAGGTCCGCTCCAAGGGCCAGCTCTCCAAGTCGCAGGATCTCACCGCCTGGCTCGGCGTCGCCGCGGCGGGCGTCATGCTTCCGGCCACCATCAGCGCCGGAGCGGATGCCGGCAACATCCAGGTCTTCGACATCGCCAAGATCACCGCCCACCCCGACCCGCAGACCGCGGTGAAGATGCTCGGCGACAGCATGGGCTCCATCCTCACGACCCTCACCCCGCTGCTCGTCGCGATCGCCCTGGTGATCCTGCTCGGCTCCGCGGTGCAGGGCGGCATCCACATCAAGAAGTTCGAGGGCAAGTTCGAGCAGTTCAACCTGCTCTCCGGCGTCAAGCGCACCTTCGGAACCCAGTCGCTCTGGGAGGGCGCCAAGGCGCTTACGAAGACCGCGGTCGTCGGCATCGTCCTGTTCACCGTCGTGCAGAGCATGATGCCGGTTCTGATGGCGGCGGGCGGGCTGCCGATCTCCTCGCTGCTGGATGCCGCATCCTCCGGCGGCGGGGCCCTCATCCAGTTCGCCGTCGTCGCGGGCCTCGGCCTGGCCGCCCTCGACGTCTTCGTGGTGATGCGCCGCAACCAGAAGAAGACGCGGATGAGCAAGAAGGAGATCAAGGACGAGTCGAAGAACACGGAGGGCGACCCGCTGATCAAGTCCCAGCGCCGTTCCCGCCAGCTCACCATGAGCCGCAACCGCATGATGGCCGGCATCGGCAACGCGGACGTCGTGGTCGTCAACCCCACCCACGTCGCCGTCGCCCTCAAGTACGAGCCGGGGAAGTCCGCGCCGCGGGTGATCGCGAAGGGCCAGGGCGAGGTGGCCGCGCGCATCCGTGAGAGGGCCACGGAGGAGGGCGTGCCGATGGTGCGCGACATCCCGCTCGCCCGGGCGATCCACGCGGCCTGCGCACTCGGCCAGGAGATCCCGGTGGAACTCTACGACGCCGTCGCGCGGGTGCTCGCCTTCGTCATGGCGCTGAAGGCGCGCGGCTCCGCCGCCGGCACGCACACCATGACACCACCGGCACCGCCGCGAGCTGCCCCCCAGCCGGCACAGCCGCCGACGCCGGCCGGCCCGTACACGGCCACCCGGACCTCCGCCGCCGCCTCACAGCTGCCGGCCCCGCGACCCATAACCCAGACAGTTCGATGACCACAGGAGAGACCTCGTGAAACGCAACCTGACGCTACTGGCCGTGCCCGTCGGCGTGGTCGGAATCATCCTGCTCCTCGTGGTGCCGATCCCCGCCTGGATCCTCGACTTCCTCATCATCGTCAACATCCTGTTCGCGCTCATCATCCTGCTCACCAGCATGTTCGTGAAGAAGCCGCTCGACTTCTCGGTCTTCCCCTCGCTGCTGCTGGTGGCGACGCTGTTCCGGCTGGGCCTCAACGTGGCATCCACCCGGCTCGTGCTCGGCCAGGGCTACGCGGGCGAGGTCATCGCAGCGTTCGGACACGTCGCGGTCGGCGGCTCGCTCATCATCGGCGCCGTCATCTTCCTCATCCTCGTGGTCATCCAGTTCGTGGTGGTCACCAAGGGTGCCGAGCGGGTGGCGGAGGTGGGCGCCCGCTTCACCCTCGACGCCATGCCCGGCAAGCAGATGGCCATCGACGCCGACCTCAACGCCGGCCTCATCACCGACAACCAGGCGCGGGATCGGCGTGCGGCCGTCTCCGCGGAAGCCGACTTCTACGGCGCGATGGACGGTGCGTCCTAGTTCGTCAAGGGCGACGCGATCGCCGGCCTCGTCATCATCATCATCAACATCGTCGGTGGCATCGCCATCGGCATGGTGCAGCGCGGCATGGACATCGGCGGCGCGGTCAGCACCTACACCCTGCTGACCATCGGCGACGGGCTGGTCACCCAGATCCCCGCGCTGCTCATGGCGGTCTCCACCGGCATGATCGTCACCCGGTCGAGCGCGGAGTCCGACCTCGGCTCGATCGCATCGAAGCAGCTCACCCAGTCGCGCACCGCG
>Ga0157371_10004645_pt1 | contig 11898 bp, 11 predicted proteins | sample C45metaG_FD_113462 | JGI IMG/M metagenome (GOLD analysis project Ga0157371, IMG submission 113462) | Corn rhizosphere microbial communities from Kellogg Biological Station, Michigan, USA - C4-5 metaG | ecosystem: Host-associated > Plants > Roots > Rhizosphere > Soil | place: USA: Michigan... | reverse complement strand
GAAAATATTTTTTACAAGTTTTCAAAACCTAAAAGCCAGGTTATTGGTAAATGTAAATTTATATAAAGAGATTTCAAAAGAGCTTGTAACGCGAAAAGTTGCATTGGTGGCTGTTTCGAAGACAAAATCTATTGAAGAGATTTTGGAATTATATACTCTTGGTCAAAGAGATTTTGGAGAAAATTATGTGCAGGAATTGCTGGAGAAATTTCAACAACTTCCGAAAGATATCCGTTGGCATTTTATTGGTCATCTCCAGTCGAATAAAGTAAAACTGATTGCGCCTTTTGTTTCCCTAATTCAAAGTGTGGATAGCGAAAAATTATTAAAGGAAATTAATAAAGAAGCAAAAAAAAATAACCGGATTATTGATTGCCTTTTGCAAATACATATTGCCAAAGAGGAAACAAAATTTGGATTGAATGAAGAAGAATTGAACGATTTACTAAAACGCATTTCTTCACCGTTAGAAAAATCTTATCAGAATCTTGATATAAAAGGATTAATGGGAATGGCTTCTTTTACGCCGGATAAAGAAATTGTAAGAAAAGAATTCAGATATTTAAAATCTCTTTTTGACAAGCATTCATCAGTTTCCGAAATTGCCGGATTAACTTTTCGTGTCTTAAGTATGGGAATGAGTGGTGATTATAAAATTGCGATAGAGGAAGGAAGTAATATGGTGCGAATCGGAAGTTTGCTTTTTGGGAAACGAAATTACGCCAGCGGCTAAACACTTTTTTCTTTTAACATTTATAAACGTAAATGTTTTTATCTATTAATTAAATTTGGAAAAAACAATTTCTTTTGGAAGCACACGCGATAAATCATCAGTTTGAAGCGGAAAAAAACAGGAAAGCATTGATGTATACTTGCATCATTTGCGGATTGTTTTTGCTTATTGCTATTTTTTATACCTGGCCGCTGCAAGTGCCGCCAACGCCTACTGTCATGGATTTGATCGATGTAAATCTTGGCAACGAACAGGAAGGTCTGGGTGATGTTCAGCCACTTGTAAAAGGTGATCGCGCTCCTGATAATCAAAGTGTGCCGGCGAATAAAGCAGCGGCTGCGCGTAAAGTGACCGAAGAGCCTTCTCAAAATATTCAGGCGGATGAAAGCAACAATGAAGATGCCGCACCGGTTGTAAAATCAGAGAAGAAGAATGAAAAAGCAAAAGTTGTAAACAAAGAAGTGGCTGTCAAACCTTCTAAAAATATTAATCCATCTCCAATTGTAAATCCAAATCCTGCGCCACCAAAACCGAAAATTCCATTATATAAAGGAGGAACAGGCAATGGCGGAAATGGCGCTACAGAAGATAATGGTTACAGAAACCAGGGATACAAACCAGGTAATGGAGATGCCGGAAGCCCCGATGGAAAAGCGGATGCATATGGAAATTCGCCGGGTGGCAGAAGTGGTATGAGTGTAATTCGCGGACTTTCAGGAAGAAGGCCGATTCACTTTCCAAATATGGAAGGCGACTTTAACGAAAATGCAAAAGTGTATGTAGATATCAAAGTGAATGCCGCCGGAACCGTTACCAGCGCTTCAATCGCGAAAGGAACTACCACTTCTAATCCGACACTTAGAGGCATTGCTATAGAAAAAGCAAAACAATTAAAATTTCCTGCTGCAGAAACTAATATAGAAACCGGTACCATACTTTTTAATTTTGTTTTGAAAAGTTAGCCTAATTAATTAAGCCATCTTCTTATATTCTCCATAAAATAGAAAGATTCAAAATTTGTTTGTTTACTGTAAATTGTGTCATTATCTATGACATATAAAATTCCTGAAATCAGAACAGTAAATGTGATCAGATATGTAACGCCGTTACGCGAAGGCGGTTCTCTGCCTGCTATTGCGGAAGCGGATGACGGTTTTTTTTATGTGATCAAATTCCGTGGCGCCGGACAAGGAAAAAAAGCTTTGATCGCCGAACTGGTGGGAGCGGAAATAGCCCGTGCAGCCGGGTTAAAAGTGCCTGAAATTGTTTTTGCTAAACTGGATGAAGCCTTTGGCCGAACAGAACCTGATGAAGAAATCCAGGACCTGCTTCGCGCCAGTGTTGGTTTAAATCTTGGCCTACATTATCTCACCGGTTCTATCACTTTTGATCCTGCTGTTTCAACTATCGATCCTGAAATCGCCTCAAAAATAGTTTGGATCGATTGCCTTCTTACTAATGTTGACCGCACTTCGCGCAATACAAATATGCTCCTTTGGTACAAAGAATTATGGCTCATAGATTTCGGCGCTTCGCTTTATTTTCATCATTCCTGGCATAATTGGAAAGAGCAGTCAAGTAAACCTTTTTTATTCGTAAAAGATCATGTGTTGTTGCCTTTTGCATCTGAATTGGAAAAGGTAAATGATGAATTAAAGACGGTTCTTTCAAAAGAATTGATTCGTGATATTATTTCTTTAATTCCTGATGAATGGCTCGAAGGTGAGACTGAATTTAAAACTGTAAAAGAACATCGCGAAGCTTATATTGAGTTTTTAGAAACAAGGGTAGCGAAGTCAGAAATTTTTGTAAAAGAAGCAAAACATGCAAGGGAAACAATTATTTGAATATGCTGTACTTAGAATTGTGCCGCGAGTTGAACGCGAGGAATTCCTGAATGTGGGCGTGATCCTTTATTGCAAAGATCAAAGTTTTTTACAGGCCATTTATCACTTAAATAAAGAAAGGATAAACACATTTTGTAATCAGCTGGATATTGAAGAACTGGAAAATCATTTAAAAATATTTGATCTCATTTGTAAAGGTGGCGATGATGCGGGGCCAATTGGGAAACTGCCGATCGCAGAAAGATTTCGTTGGTTAACAGCCACCAGAAGTACAATTGTACAAACTTCAAAAGTGCATCCGGGTCTCTGTACAGACGCTTCCGAGACATTGAAAAAGCTTTTTAATCAAATGGTTTTGTAATTTGTAATGCAAGGTATAAAATACCGGTATTTGTTTATTTACTGTTGCTTGTTTCTTCTTCAATTATTCCCTCAATCAGCATCAAACCAAATCTTCTTTTTATTATTCCAATCTCCATTATAATTGATCGTTAATTCTTCGCCTGCGTTTATTCTTCTTACTGTTTTTACCTGGATAATTTCATTTTCAAAATCCATAAAATATTCACAATTGCTTTGGTAACTGTGATTATAAACCGGTACAAAACCTAAAGCCATACAACACTGATCTTCTTTATATCCCCATGCAAAAATATAATCGTGCAACAACGTTTTATCAATGTGGATACGGTCTTCGGCACTCATTACAATTACCGGCGCTTCTTCAACAAGCATGTTTGCAGCAATATTTTCCTTTGTAAAAACGCCCCGGCCTTTTGTTTTAGTTTTTTTTATAAATAAGCAATCTTTTATCATACAATTGAAATTGGCTGCATGATAAATTTATGAAATAATGTACATCTGCTCTTTTTAAATCATCAGTTAAAAAAAGAGAATAGAAATAATTAATCAATGACTTCGTCTATGCATTACCGTTATGTCTAAATAAAGATGATAGTAAACGAATAAATAAAAGGAATTTTCAATTATTCTTTTATTGTGAAAATGCTTTACAGGTTCATTTTATATCAATAAATAGTATGTCGTTCTGCATTTCTTTTTTTATACGTTATTATGTAATCAAAAACTTTTACAGCGTAAAGGTTTCATGCTAAATGCTTTTCCATTTATTTACGTATTTTGCCAGAACAATAAAATTTTTGCAATGCCTGAAAACACCGCACACGAAAAGTTGTTTATCAAGTCTGACAAGATAATTCTGATTGGAGGAGCTATTGCGGTAATTTTGGCTGGGATATCTTTCTATCTTCATTTAAATTCTATTCTCGCATTCCTTACTTCTGCACTTGCCGTTGCGTTGTTAGCTGCTTTGGTAGGGCGAAGCGTTGAGCAGTTAGGAGATAGATTCGGTCCCGGAGCAACAGGCGCTTTACAATCCGGATTGGGAAATCTTCCTGAGTTATTCATTTCTATTTTTGCATTAAGAGCAGGCTTGGTAGAAGTGGTGAAAGCTGCGCTGGTTGGTTCTATTTTATCGAACCTTTTATTGGTGCTTGGGCTTTCCTTTTTTGTCGGCGGAGTAAAACATGGAACTCAAAAATTAGGTTCAGACCGCGCACGGACGATTGTAATTTTAATGCTCTTGTCTGTCATGGCTATGGCTATTCCGTCTCTTGCTCATTGGATACATTCTCCGGCAGCGCCACACGAACAAACCTTTTCTTTAATTGTTTCGCTCGTTTTATTCGCGTTGTTTTTAATGTACCTGCCAGCTTCACTCAAACGCAAATCGGATGAAGAAAAGGAAGATGTTTCAGCTTCTCCCAGGTGGCCTCTTTGGCTTGCTGTCGGACTTTTGGTTGTGGCAAGTTTATTAGCTGCGTTTGTTTCCGATTGGTTTGTCACCGCCCTTGAGCCTTCAATGAAATCACTTAATATTTCCAATGCTTTTGCCGGCCTTGTTATTGTTGCAATTGCTGGAAATGCGATTGAAAATGTAGTAGGGATACAGCTTGCAGCCAAAGGCAAATCCGAATATGCTTTTTCTGTTATCATCAATAGCCCATTACAAATTGCGCTGGTACTGGCACCTTTGCTCGTCATTATTAGCCAGGTATTTGGTCTGTCTACACTTACGCTTGTTTTCTCTCCGATGCTTTTGGCATCGATGTTCCTTGCGATCGTGCTCGCTGCATTTATTTCTTTTGATGGAGAATCAAATTGGTTAGAAGGAGCCGCACTAATCGCTATTTATGTTATTATTGCCACTGCATTTTGGTGGGGATAAAAAATCTTATGATCACGCTTCATTTACAATTTCCTTTCTCTATCTTTCGTTCTTATTTATAAAAAGAATGAAGCGTATCCTGGCTGTCTCAGTTTTTACTGTCATGTGTTTGTTTCTCTCTGCAAATAAAGTTTATGCGCAGGAAGTCCCTGATACGGTAAAAGTTGGCATTTACATTACGAGTATTCATGACATAGATTTTAAGCAAAAAGAATACGCCATTACTTTTTGGCTTTGGCTGAAATATAAAAACAAGGATTTTGACTTTATGCAAAACCTTGAAGTGCCGCAGGCGAAATCAGTTTCAAGATCATTTGCAACAATAGATACAAGTGACAGCAAGGTTTATCTTTTAATGAAAATGCAATGTTTGATGAAGGATACGTGGCGAATCCGTAATTTCCCTTTTGACAAACAAAAGCTACGACTGTCGATTGAGAATTCACAGTTTGATTCTAAGTCCCTGGTCTTTGTGCCGGATACTGTAGGAAAAAATTATGATCCACGTTTTACCCTAAGCGGCTGGATAATTAACAGTTGTAACATTTCTGTCGGAGTTAAAGCGTATGAAACTACTTTTGGTGATCCAACGCTAAGCGTTCCCCACAGCGAATACAGTTCTTTTAAAGCAATTTTAAATATCAGCCGTAATGCCGGCGGTTTATTCTGGAAAATGTTTCTGGGGATGTACATCGCTTTTCTGATCGCTTACATTTGTTTTTATATTGATCCGGATGAAATGGGTTCGCGGTTCGGATTGAGTGTAGGTGCGCTTTTTGCGGTCATTGGTAATAAATATATTATTGATTCTTCATTGCCTGAAACCACTTCTTTTACTTTAGTCGATACACTTCATGGCGTTACATTGTTTTTCATTTTTGCAATTATTGCAGCAACTGCTTATTCATTAAAATTGGTTAAGGAAAATCAACAAATAAAAGCAAGGAAATTTGATATGATGGCCGCACAGGTTTCCCTCGTTCTGTATATTTTATTGAATATTTATTTTATTGTTCAGGCGAGTGGATAGATTTTCTTTTTGGAGCAATCATTGTCAGTTGATCAATTATTAATTGCCAGTGTGAATAAGGTAATAGGGTTTTTTCTGAAATTATTTAAATTGCTACTGAGGTTTAAAAACGCAAATACAAATGCGCATTATTTCTTTATTTACTATGTAGTTTCTGACTTTCTCTTTCTTCACCATTGTGCAACAAAATCAAACAATTAATTGTCCATTAAAATAAAACAATTATCATGAAAAAGTTATTCACATCATTTTTATATTTCTTTTTAATTATGTCCCTGTTTGCTTTTAGTAATTGCAAGAAAGAAGCTAATGATACTTTTTGCTCAACTAATCGAACTTCAATTGAAAGTTTGAATAATAAAACAGGTGTAGTTATTTATTATCAAAAATATAGTAAATATGGTGTTCGCATTGATACCTCTTTCGCAGCAAATATCGATTCACAGGTGATTGGTTTGACTTGTGATTTACCAAAAGAATTGCAAAACGAAGGAACAAATGTTACTGTTAGCGGACAACTAAAGAAATTCAATTCAGAGGAAAATATTAGTCCTCAAACGGCAGGCGATGAATTATATTATCTAAAGATCAGTCAAATAACTAAACGATAATGAAAGAAAAATTTTTTTTATTCTACTTTAATTGCTTGTTCAATTGCAAACAAAAATCTTGATTATTTCTTCGTTTACTATCTCTAAAAGCTTCTTCTTATTTTTTCTCTCCCAAAGCAAATGCAACATAAGCATCGCCGGTGGCTTTGTGCAACTTCCCACCACCGCACGCAATGACTAAAAACTCTTTGCCATTCACTTCATAAACAGAAGGGGTGGCAAAACCTGAGGCAGGTAAATCAGCTTCCCAAAGCAACTTCCCGGTTCTTTTATTGAACGCGCGAATCTTTGCATCGCTTGTTGCGGCTATAAATATAAGTCCACCAGCAGTTACAACCGGGCCACCATAATTTTCTGTTCCTGAATGAATTCCTTTCGCTTTTAATTCAGGATAATCGCCAATGGTGTCTTTCCAGAGATATTCGCCAGTGTTTAGATTAATGGCATTCAACGTTCCCCACGGCGGCTTGACAGCAGGATATCCTTCTCTTGTCAAAAATTTGTTGTAGCCGGTAGAAGTATAAGGCAAATGAAACCACGGATCATCGGCTACGCCAGGGCCGGCAAATTTTTCTGTTTGTTCTTTTTTATTGTCCAGGATAAAAGAAGCGAGCGCCTGTATTTCTGCTTTTGATAATTGATTAAAAGCCGGCATCCGCCTTCTTCCTGAGGAGACCAATTGAGCAAATTGCGCTTGATTATACTTCTGATTGATCTTACTGATGTCCGGATAATTGCCACCGCCATTTCTTTTCTCGCCGTGGCAGTTCATACAGTTTACCTCATATAAACGTTTTCCCGCCTCCAGGTTTGTTTCCGCCTTTTTCGGTTTATCTTTTACGTCCACCATCGTAAGCACCCACGGCATTTCATTGGCATTTACATATAAAATATTCGTTGCAGGATCATAAGCCGGGCCGCCCCATTCACCTCCTCCATCAAAACCAGGAAAGATTATAGTTCCTTCTTTTGAAGGCGGATCAAACATGTTCTGTGCATGATAGCTGCCAAGCCTTTTTTTTATTTCCTCATAAGAAGAATCGGGCACCAGATTATTTAAATCGTTTTCTGTCAATGATTGCCGTGCAAAAGGTTTTGGAAAAGTGGGGATCGGTTGGGTAGGAGACAGTTTTTCTCCAACGAGTTCAGTGTTTGTGGGCACCGGAGTTTCTTTCACCGGGTAAACAGGCAAACCGGTTTTCTGATCAAGCAAAAAAATAAATCCGCTTTTGGTTGTTTGAGCTAAAGCATCAATTTGTTTTCCATCTTTTTCAATCGTAACCAAAACAGGAGCTGTGGGAAGATCTCTATCCCAAACATCATGATGCACCGTTTGAAAATGCCAGATGCGTTTTCCTGTCGCTGCGTCCAATGCGAGCACACAATTGGCAAAGAGATTATTTCCGGTTCTTTTTCCACCGTAAAAATCATAAGAAGCAGAGCCGGTTGGAGCAAATAATACTCCGTTCTTTTCATCGAGGCTGAAACCTGACCATACGTTTACTCCTCCGATATGTTTAAAGGCATCTTTATCATCCCACGTGTCATACCCAAATTCTCCTGGCTGCGGAATGGTATGAAATATCCAGCCAAGTTTTCCGGTATGAACATCGTAGGCTCTTATGAAACCCGGCGCTGCTGCAGCTTCTTCTGACACGCTGGTACCGATTATGATGAAGTCTTTGTAAATTATTCCGGGAGTAGTGCAGGCAACATGAAGACTGGAAACATCTCTTCCCAAATCATTATGAAGATCGACTTTTCCATTATTTCCGAATGAATTTATGAGAATCCCTTTTGTTGCATCCACACAATATAATTGAGAATTAGCGGAAAAAAAGATTCTTTTGTCATTCTTTCCATTTGTATAAAAAGTAACGCCACGACTCACATTCATACTGAAAAATCCCGGCCGTTTTGCTTCAGCAGAAGTATCATTCATCGGATCAAAAATCCATTTTACTTTTCCTGTGGCAGCATTCAACGCAAACAGTTTCAATTTTGGAGAAAGGCCATATAACAAAGAATTAATGATAATTGGATTTACCTGGATTTGCGTCATGCTGTCTGCATCACCGGTATGATAAGTCCAGGCAACCTGAAGTTGTGAAACGTTTGACGTATCAATTTGCGTTAACGAAGAATAATGATTGCTTTTTTTGTTGCCGCCATATTGCTGCCAGGTTGCGTAAGTTTTATCGTTTTTAGAAGCGCAGGAAGCAAAAATAAAAATCATCGATACAATGGCAGCAATCGGTTTCAATCTGCAATCGGTTAATCTTAGCCTCATTATGATATTCTTATTGTTTGTCGCTTTTATTTTCCTACTTTTTCAATTGGCCTAAACCTTAATGCGCTCCAGGTGTCGTCAATTGAAATTGCAGTTACAGTCGTAATTCCAAAATCTTCTCCTGCTAACCGGATGGTATCACGATTAATATCTGTCTTTATTTTTGAAGTACCTTTTGGATAAGCAAACCATAAAACGCTATCCGGTTCAATGTTTTTCAGACTGTTTTCAAGAAAGTTCAAATATTCTTTGTTGTCGTTAATGAAAACAAGTGTGTTTGCACTTTTCATCTTTTTGTCGAATGTAGTAGTAAAGCCGAGTTTTACAAACTCTTTCTCTATTGTTGCCGGAGCGTTAAGAACAACCGCTTTGTCCCTGAACTTAAACTTTTTAATAATGTCGGTGATCATTTCTTTATTCTAAGTAAGTGATTCAAAGATTGTTGTTGGGCAACAATTTAGAAGTAAAATATTGTGCGTATTATTTATCAAATATAATAAAGCAATGGAACTTAAGACAGAATGATTTTCTCCGTAAAAAAAGCAGGGTAGGGCGATCTTATTTTAATTTTGGAATTATATAATTTCAATATTAGTTGGTTTACTATGTAAACGAACCGCTGTTTCTTTGTATTTGTTGATATTGTTTTACAAAACGTTTTTGGGACAAGAAATTCCTTTTCCTGATCCACCATAATCGCCATCCAGCAGTCTGAAGGATAAAGTGAATCCCGTAAAATAATACCAGTCTTTCAATTGGCTGTTTCCGCGTTGTGTACCAGCAGGAGGATAAACAGACGAGCCGCCCTTCACTTCATCACCGCGGTAAGCCAGTTCTACTGCTTTTGCGCCGCGATTAGCTAATAACAGATCCCGGGAAACAAAAGTGCCACTTACATCGTCTAAATAGTCGTTAAATAATTTTCTGAAACCAACCTCAAGACCTACATTAATATTATCACTTAATGGCATTTTTACGCCGGCGCCAAACGGTATCGATACCTGGGTTAAACTATAAGTTTTTATTCCCCGCACAAAACCTTCACCTTCGGTGCTCAGCGGTTTCAGATAATATCTCCTTCCTGTACTATCAAAAGTATATGGATCATAATGGTAAAGAGCGATGCCCGCAAAAACATACGGCGTGAGAATGTGTGCGCCCAAAGTTGTAATAAAATATTGCAGATCGATATCTCCCTCGGTTAATTCAGAACTAAAATTTAAGTTTCTTGCCTTGTTTCTTCCTTTTTTATCATCGGCAGAAATCTTTCCGATTTTAAAATTGGCTCTCACAGAAAAATGTTTTGTAAGATCATAAGACAGTCCGATACCTCCTGCCAGGTGCGCCTGGTCAAAAGAATAAAACTTATCCTGCAAATCTCCCTGGTAATTTGAAGTTCCCAGAAACAAGTTTAAATGTAATCCCTGGGATGTGGAGACAAGTGATATTAAAAGAAACGACAAAGAAAGCAAAAAGGATTTCATGATGGAGGTTTAGTAGGAAATTTAGTTTACAAAAATAGTACCAGTAAGGAATTAAACAATTTTCAAATTTTCGTTTCACCTTCTTTTTCAATAAGTTAAGGAGCGTAAGAAGCAACGGATCTTCAGAAGAGAAAAGCCGAACGGAAGATTTGGAACGACATTAAAAATTCCATTTCATAGAATTAACTTCGCGGCATTATGAAAGGAAGGGAACGATTTTTTACCATTTTTACATTGGGATTATTGTCTGCCATGGGCGCTTTTTCTATTGATATGTATCTTCCCGGATTTCCTGATATTGCCCGCGATCTTCACACGACCGTTGCTCACATTACGCTATCAATTACCAGCTTTTTTATTGGTATTTCTATTGGACAAATGATCTACGGGCCTTTATTGGATAAATTTGGAAGAAAAAAGCCGTTATATATCGGCCTCGTTGTATATCTGCTTACCTCCATAGCGTGTGCTTATGCGCCGACGGCGAATGCGCTGATTGGAATAAGGTTTTTACAGGCATTGGGTTCATGTGCAGGAATGGTAGCTTCTCGCGCATTGGTTCGTGATATTTTCCCTGTAGAAGAAAATGCGAAAATATTTTCTTTGCTAATGCTGGTGCTGGCTTTATCACCGATCATCGCGCCGACTCTGGGCGGATATGTTACAGCCGCTTTTGGATGGCAATCTATTTTTTTTATTCTTGCTACTATTGCAGGCCTTACGCTTTTGTTGGTTTTATTTAAATTGCCCGAAGGACGGCAGCCTGATACTTCTCTTTCTTTGCTTCCACGGCCAATAATAAATGGCTTTTTAGAAGTAGCAAAAGTGCCGCAGTTTTATACATACGCTTTTGCCGGGGCAATTGCTTCATCTGGTTTATATGCTTATATCGCAGGTTCGCCTTTTGTATTTATGGAGTTGTATCATGTTTCCGAAAAGCAATACGGATGGATCTTTGCGATCATTGCAATGGGATTGATCAGCGCCAGCCAGGTGAATACACTTTTATTAAGAAAATTTACCAGTGAACAAATTATTCGTGTAACATTATTTTGCCAGTGCCTTGCAGGAATTTCTTTGGTTTTGGGAACCTATTTTAATTTTTTAGGATTATATTCCACCATCTTTTTGATCTGGATTTTTTTGAGTACACAAGGTTTTGCATTTCCTAATTCATCGGCTCTTTCTTTAGCTCCTTTTACCAGGAATGCAGGCACTGCTTCTGCATTGATGGGAGCGATACAATTGGGTATCGGCGCTATTTCTACCGCTTTAGTAAGTGTTTTCAGTAATGGAACTGCAATGCCGATGGCAGCTATTATGTGTGCCTGCGCAATAAGTAGTTTTGTTGTGTTACTGATTGGAAGAAGAGTAATCAATTCTGCTGCATTGAAATTTTCTGAGGCACAGTAAAGTTATAATCCTTTTTAAACCGGATGCTTTTTTGCAGAGGCGAATTACCTGCAGTAAATGAAGAAAAAAGAAAGATTTGTATCAGCTTCAAAACTAAATGCAAGGATAATTTTTTAAGAATCTGAAGAAACTAATTCAGGTTTTAGTGGAATGGAAAAATAAAAGGTTGAGCCTTTGCCTTCTTCGCTTTCTACCCAAACATATCCTTTATGCGCCCGGATAATTTGCTTGCATAAATAAAG
>Ga0157371_10004642_pt1 | contig 11902 bp, 5 predicted proteins | sample C45metaG_FD_113462 | JGI IMG/M metagenome (GOLD analysis project Ga0157371, IMG submission 113462) | Corn rhizosphere microbial communities from Kellogg Biological Station, Michigan, USA - C4-5 metaG | ecosystem: Host-associated > Plants > Roots > Rhizosphere > Soil | place: USA: Michigan... | reverse complement strand
TTCCTATATCCGCTTCGTTGAAGAGTTAAATCGAATCAAGCCGCTATGCGCATGGAGTAACGGGACGTGGGACTTTGGGACTGACATCGATGGTCAGCGCATTGTTCGTAAATGGAATGAGTTACAGAATCTGTCCAAGGATATCTCTTTAATCACTAACTATCTTGTAACTAATTACATTAAGCAGGTTAGTACAGAAATTTAATTTCTATTAAGAAAAATCACCCTGCATTGAAAAATGCAGGGTTTTTTTTGCTTTGAGAAAAATAAAAATAATTTTAATAAGTAAAAGTTAGAAAATTATTTACATATTCATTGATTTCTAATACTTTCATGAAATGATTAGTTATATTGATGATTGTCAGGAAAGGAAGCGCTGTTAAACGCTATACTTATAGTTATTAACTGTAGAGCCTTACTTTAACTAAAAAATAATCATTATTTTCAGTGCGTTAAGAAATAAAATGCTAATGGTAAAAATTTATGAATGAAGCTAAGACGCTTTGTGTAGGTAGTTTGGTTAGCTCGCCTTATGGAGTCGGCAGGATTTTGAGCCTCAATGAGGATGAAGCCTTGGTTAAGTATTTTGATTCCCCAGCAAGCTATGAAGGTATAAGCCAAACTGTCGACATAAAATTTCTACAAAGGACTCAGTTATATGCAGAAGACCTAGTTTATCGTTTTAACTATGAACATGCCTATTGGCAACTAGCGCGTGTTATGGGTTATGTACCAAATGGGGTCCGTCTTCATTTTCCCAATAAACAGCAGGAAGACGTTTGCTTAGCTGATATTTTTGTCCGCTGGGATCGACCTATTAGTGATGCTGCGGCACTACTGTCCGAGCGCATTACCTATACTCCCTTCTGGCAGGATGCCCGTCTAGCTTATCAGCATCAGATGCTGAAACAACGCAACGCCTGCGCTGGAATTACCTCTTCGCTGTCGTCCAGTATTGAACTCGAACCTTATCAGTTGGCCGTCGCACGTCGGGTCTTATCTGACCCCATTCAGCGCTATCTACTGGCAGATGAAGTCGGCCTTGGGAAAACCATTGAAGCTGGGCTGATCGTGCGGCAACACGTCATGGAAAATCAGTTCACTCACTGCGTGGTGATCTTGGCACCCAAGGTTCTTCACCGCCAGTGGCAGCAGGAACTTTCCGCACGTTTCCACCTAGGGGAGTTACTGAACGAGTCGATCCATGTCATTGATATAACTGATTTCCGCGAAGAGAATCCGTTGCCATTCCGCCCTGATATGCTGGTAATTGACGAAGCTCATCAGGTCGGTGCTTGGGCATGGGACGCAGAGCATGAGCAGCAGTACGCTAGCGTGAACCAACTGGCGCAACAAAGCGCCAAATTGCTGCTGTTGTCGGCAACGCCCGTGACCGGCAACGAAAAGAACTTCCTAGCCATGTTGCATCTGCTGGATGCCAATAATTATCAGCTGACTGAAACTGGGCTGCTGAAATTTCAGCAGCGTATCCAGCAACGCGAAAAGATAGGTTCACTGTTCTATGCGTTTAACTGTGATAACGACAACATGACGCTGGAAGATAACCTGCATGCCTTGACCGAACTGTTTCCGGAGGATGAAGTTCTTCACGGACTGACTGCGCAGTTGCTCCCCCATTTAGAGATGCTGCAGCCTGAGCAGAGTGAAACGCGCGATCTGCTGATCAATACAATCCGACACTACATCGGAAACCGTTATCGTCTTCACCATCGCCTGCTGCGCAACCGCCGTAGCAGTCCTAGTATCAGCATCCTTATGCCCGGTTTGTCAGGATTGTCGCTGAAAAAATATACCGCCACGAACACCAATAACGACATGATGATCGCCTGGCGAGAATCGGCAGTGATGCTATATCCACAGGACCAGACGTTTGCCGCGATTTACCAGTTACTGTTTGAAGCCGCCATCGCCACACCGGAACTGCTTGCACGACTCGCCACCAGTCGTTTACAGCAGCAGCCACTAAGTGCTGCACAGGGCTTCTTATACAGTGAATCACAACTCGCATTGTTGCAGTACCCGTTGTTTGACGGCGAGAAGAATATCCTGCAGGAGTTGATAGACCGTTGCATCATGGAACGTGATAGCAAGCGTAAGCGCTTAATTGAAGTACTGGAAATACTTTTGGACAGCAACGCTAAAGAGTTCCCTTACATTGTGGTGTTCTGCGATCAGCCTTGGGTGGCAGATCAAGTCTTTACTGACTTGATGATGCCGTTTATTGGCAAAATCCAGCGTCACAACCCCGATAAAGAAGTTCGCTTTGGCAAGGGAAGCAAATGCCAGATCCTGGTGTGTGATCGCCGGGCTGAAGAAGGTGTCAATTTACATGGTGGTCGTAAAATTGCGCTGCATTATGATCTGTTACTTTCACCTAATCGTATGGAACAGCGCTTAGGTCGTTTGAATCGATATTGTGCGAACGAGAATGCGACCTCCATCCTCAGCATGGCGCTGGTGAGTGAAGCAGATGACCTGCAAAATCAGTGGCTGGCTATTCTCAATAATGTTTTCAACATTTTCGAAGATTCTATTGCCAGTTTGCAATACTTGGTTGATGAAGAGTTACAGTGGCTTAGCGCCAATCTCTATCCGTTAGGAGAAGAGAGCATGATACAGCTTAGCGCACGTTTGGCGGGTGAGGATGGTCGCTTGGCAGAAGAAAAACAGCGAATCGAAATGCAGGAAGTCCTTTTGCAAATCGACGGCGATATCATCGAAGCCAGGGAGTATGCTGATGCGCTGGCGGAGATCGATGAGAATGAAGACGAATTCCGCCAATGCGCGAGTAATCTGCTGGGTAAGGTGTTGAAATTTGATGTTATCCGGGATGAGGATACTCCGGCAGCACTGCGGTATCGTTTCAATCCGGGGGATTGGAATGCTGGTACCTTAGTCAGCCCGCAGCGCTTACAAAAACACTGCCTGCTGGGCTTTGATCTCAACAAGTCAGGCGGGAATTCTCCTGTGACCTGGCCATTAAGCTATAAGCGCTCAGATTCTACTCAGGGTAACATCCGCCCTGCACGGCTAGGCGAACCTTTCCACGATGCCATCCTGAGACTGCTTGATTTTGAAGAGCGCGGTATAGCTAGCGCGGTTCTACGCATCACGCCCAGCATGGGTGAAGAGCAAAAAATTTTTTTCCGCTACGATTTCCTGATTGAGGCCGATGTTAACACTCCAGCGCAACAGCGCCTGGCTGACTATTTGATGCCACCTCAAATCATGACTCTATGGCTGAACCAAGCGGGTGAGCACATCACCGATGCGGACGTAATGACTATATTGGATGAGCCTTATTCTCCGCAGAAGCGCGGCGGACGTCACCTTAACCTGAATGAGCAGCGTTGGGCGCAGATTGCCCATTGTTTCAGTGCCAAAGAGTGGCGAACTTGGTGTAATGATAGCTACAGTATTGCCCAGCAATTGGCGGTGGGCCAGTTCGCCGCACAACAGGCTCTCGGCTTAAGCCGTCTAGAAAAATATTTGAGTAGTGCCTTGCTACACCACGCTGACCAGCAGGAGACCGGGCAGACGTTGCGCCATAGTATTACATGGCCGAAGATCACCACTCTGGCAACACGTGCGTTAATCATTGCGTCAGAAGCCCTACTGCACAAGGATTCACAGATCTGATGAAACTGGCGCAACTGATTGAGCAATCTAGTATTACATCAGCATTGAGGGAGTGCCTGCTTCCGGATGCGAACGCCGGGCATCTCGATCGCCGGGCGCTAATTCGTGACTGGCTATACCGGGAAAAATATTCCCACCACAGCGATAACGAGTTGACGGTCCCTGATGATAGCTACCCCGGTTGGCCAAGTCTGGGAGAGTGGGAAGCCAGCGGTATTCACTGTCAACGACTAGGTCACACCTTTTTGCTCAGTGCTGGTCCTGCCTGGTGCCCGCAGTGGCTGGAACAGGGAGATATCACACCTTTTCTTGACAACGATCTGCACCAATTACGTCGCCAGGACACACGTGTGCCGATGGACCATATTCTGCGCCCAGTTTTAAAATTTGATCACTACCAAGCTCCAGGCCAGCGAGATGCGATACGCCGGTCACTGTTCGCACCACCGGGTAGTACGCTGCTGGTTAATTTGCCCACCGGCACTGGTAAGACGTTGGTGGCTCAGGTACTGACATTAATGGCCCCTCCGCAGGGGGCGATGTGTCTATTGATAGCGCCAACGACTGCGCTGGTGATGGAGCTAACACGTAGATTCCGCGAGTTGTTGAGCGAAGCCGGTGGTCGAGTTGAATCGGTCTCTGCTTGGTACAGCGATCTGCCGGCGCAGGATAAAAGCGATACGCGTCAGCGTATTAGAGTCGGGGAACAGAGACTGATCGTCACCTCTCCCGAAGCTGCCTGTGGCTCACTGCAGTTTGCCCTTTTTGACGCGGCCAAACAAGGCGGCCTGCGCCATGTTATCGTCGATGAGGCGCATATTGTCGCCAGTTGGGGCAATGGCTTTCGTCCGCATTTCCAGCAGTTGGGTGGATTAATCCGCGGGCTTAAACGCATCAGTCGTAAAGCGAAGTTAACACCATGTTCTACATTGCTTATGAGCGCGACCATCACCGAAGCTAGCCGTAAAACTCTGCGTGATACTTTCGATCAGCAGATGATCGAGGTCCACGCTAGCCATTTGCGCCCTGAGCCGGCTTACTGGTGCTATCGGGCGACAGACCATAGTGATAAACAGGATAAGGTGCTGCAGTCGTTGGCGCATGCACCGCGCCCTCTAATCTTCTACGTGACTCGACCGGAAGAAGCTGAAGAGTGGGCGCAGATTCTGCGCGATCAGGGGTATAAGCGGCTTGCTACATTTACCGGTGATACGCCGGATGCCGCACGTCAGAGACTGCTGGAACAATGGAATAATAATCAGGTGGATATCATGATTGCCACCTCGGCGTTCGGCGTTGGTATGGATAAAAATGACGTGCGTACGGTGGTTCACGCTACTGTGCCCGAAAATATGGACCGCTTCTATCAGGAAGTGGGTCGAGGTGGGCGCGATGGTTTTGCTTGCACCTCACTTCTGATTTATGAACATAAGGATGTCAGCCAAGCAAAACGGCTCTCTTCTCAAAAACTCATTGGTCGTGAATTGGGTCTGGAACGCTGGAAAACGCTGTGGGGAAGGGCAGAGCACGTGGGTGATAACTTATATCGTATTGATATTGAAAGAATCCATGGCAATCTTAATTTTCACAGTGATGAAAACCAGCTTTGGAATCTGCGTACCGTACTGATGATGGTACGTGCAGGTGTGTTAGAACTAGATACTGACCTGCAAAGCCCGCCGGATAAGAGCACGTTTGCCGATGTCAGGCACTATGAAGCGGCATTGGAGCAACTCTTGCAAAAGAATCAAAACTCTCTGGTGGTGCGCATTCTGATCGGCAACCATACTGGTGAGGCGTTATGGAACACGCACATTATTCCTTCACGCGAAGAGACCCGAGAAGCGGCAAGAGCTAACCATAATACGTTAATCAACTGGCTGCATACCCCCAAACTCATCCCGCTATGTGAGACTTTGGTGGACCTATATTCATTGACGGAATATACCCCGGGCCACGCCTGCGCCGGTTGCCCGGCCTGCCGAAAGAGTATGATGTTAAACAGCGGTTACGTGATCCCTCCGCCGTTGCTGCTCAACCCGATAGTATCGCCTTCACAGGAGTCGTTAAACCGCTGGCAGGAGTTGAGCGGGCTGTCCTTTTCAAGCTGTTTTATTATCTACCCTGCGGTGACCGATGATGAATGGGAACGTGAGGGCTGGTATCACCGCGTCGCGACGTTACTGGTACAACTGCATCGCGCAGGGATTGTCCAGCGCATATGGTCGGCTCCGGCCTTGCTACATAATGTATTCAGTGCCATCCCGCGTGGTGAGCGCTTGACCCTGCTGAGCGACGAATTGTGTGTGGTCGGCGAATCGGTGGTGGATAACGATGTGATGGGTGAACTGGCAGAATTGATCCTTCCTACTCCAGAGTCTTGCGCCAGTGGCTACCTACCGTCATTCAGCCTGGCCCCATTGCAATTGACATTGATCCCGCATGATATGCCCGATCCCCACCACCCCGGAGGGACGCATTACATTCATCTCGATAATCACAATTGGATCACCATCGAACAACTTCAAAGGAAACTAGACCGTGTCGATTATCAATAATGCCCACGGAGGCAGTCAGTATGCCGTGCTAGCTGCATTTTATCAGGTGCTGAAAGCCAGCCCAAAAAACACGATGCCGCGTGAAAAACTGATGGCGCTCTGTGCACCGGAAACGTTGCAAACGGGTGACGCACCGGATGCAAGAGGTAAAGCGCCCCAAGAATTAAGAGCGTGGCTGGATCTGGGGATACTGTCGGAAGAACCGGTAGGCGATACAACTGAAATCAGCCTCAGCTCGAACTATTTCAGCACAAAAAATATGCCGCTGCGGCAGGCTGCACGCCGCTGCTTACAGTCCCCGGAAAATAACAGTGACCTAAGTTCACGCAATCAACGTGCCGTTGACCTCACCCTGCTCGCAGCGCTGCTGCTGGCACTGGATGTGTATAACAACGCCGATATCAGCACGCGTAATCTGGAAGCGTTAGTAAATCAGTTCCTGCCCGATTTCCGCATCAATAAAACTAACGAAGTTCCAATTGTACCTGGCTATCTAAACTGGCTGGGCTATGCCCAGAAAATTACCCGCGACAGCTTCGCCATCGACCCCACGGATGCTATCCGGGAAGAGCTACCGTTCCTGATGCGGCCTGGGGAACAACTGCCCATCGGCGAAGCGTTGCAACGTCTGAATCAGGCACTGCCGGTCCTTGACGGTGGCAGCTATCGCCAGCAGGTAGAGGACCGTATCAGCCAGCATGGCTGGCAACCACTCAGCGCTAACCGAATTTCGACCTCGCTGTCGCGCGCGCTGCTGCGGCTTCAACTCTCCGGGATGATCAATATGAAGGCGGAGTCTGACGCCAGCGGCGCAATGCAGTTAACCGGTAGAAAAGGGAGTGTGTTGCGTACCGTGACCCATCTTAAATTAACTAGCTCAGGAGCCCACTAATGCCACAATTACAGAGCTACTGGCCCGACGAAGAGAACGTTACCGCCTGCATCCTGACCGAAGCCGAGTCACTAGCCGACAGCCAATTGCTGGCGGTCCATGAACCTATGCATCTCGACCGCGTCGAGTTTCACAGTGGTAAGGTCATTCAGGTGGGTGAGGGGGCGCTGCTGGACTTTCTACTGGAACATAATCGTCCATTGCCGTTGATTGGAGCCTCTGGCGTGGGGAAATCCCATCTAGTGCGCTGGGTCCATGCGCAACTTAAACGCCGAGAAGATCACGCAAAATATCATATTATTCGTATCCCCAAAAATGCGTCTTTGCCGCGCGTGCTTACTACCATCTTAGAAGACTTAAAGGGTGAGCAGTATCAGAGTATCCGCGAGAAGGTAAACGGGGTCGGGCAGCAGTTGATTCCTGAAAATGTGGCCGAACATATAGCTCTCAAGCTGCGTCAGGCACTGAACGCAGCTTGGAAGTCTGCTGTAGAAGAACTGCAACAGGAGCAGATGGGGAAAATTCAACTGGACGAAAGCAGGAAAAAAAAGCTGAAAGAAATCCAGCAACACGCAGCATCAACTCGGCTTCCCGCGCTTTTTTTTGACAGTGTAATGACGAAGTATTTTACCGATCCTAGGGCCTGCTTGCACAATATTGCGCTGCGCTTCTGTAAGGGTGCTGACGATGAGAGTATTGCCAACTTACGTTATGAAATGTCTTCGGAAGACTTCACCTTCAGTGACCTGAATCTCAGGCAAGTTTCACCGGCAGTGCTCCCCTACCTGGTCAACCAGCAGTTGCTTACCAATGATGAAAAAAAGCAAGCAGCGGCTCGCGTTGTTAACGAGGTGATCCCTCAGGCGTTGGGAGACACCTTTGGAGAATTGTTCAGCTTTAACCGGGCCAGCTTCCAGGACCTGATGCGCATGATTCGCCGCCAGTTGCTGGCAGAAGACCGCAGCCTGATCTTATTGGTGGAAGATTTAGCCGCTACCTCAGCGATTGAGGACGTACTGATCGACTGTCTGCTGGAAGAGGAGGGGTACGAAGGCAAAAAGGTGCTGTGTACCCTGAACTCGATTATTGCAGTGACCGAGGGCCACGACAGCTTTAAGCGTCATCGTAATACGCTGGGCACCCGTGCCCGCTATGAATGGGTGATCCAGCAGCAGCACGCCAGCGAAAGTGATACATCACTGAAAAAACGCGTTGTGGACTTCTGCGGCCGCTATCTTAACGCAGCCCGCCACGGTGCTGTTGCGCTGGAAAAATATCACCATCAGCAGGATGGGCAGCGCTATAGGGATACTCCGGTATGGCAGGATCAGGAGGTACTGGAAAACGAATGTGCTGCGCCCGCGCTGGCGAGTTTCGGCCACAGCAGTTACGGCCATCCACTGTTTCCATTTAATCCGGCAGCAATCGGACAGTTGGTTGAACGCCACTGTCAGGATAAAGAACACGGGTTGGTTTTCGTCCCGCGAAATATACTGAACGCTATCCTGCGTGAACCGCTAAAAAATTATCGCCAGAGCTATCTTGATGGGCAATTCCCGCCGTCAGGGTATGAAGGGATTATTTGCGGTCAGGAACTTCAGCAAAGGGTGCGCCTGTCCGGTGTTAGCCAGCCCGATCGGGTCAATTCACTGCTGGCCATTTGGGGCGGTAACAGTGCAAACTTGGTTGGCCTGACACTAGCCATCTGTGAAGAATTCGGCCTGCCGCAAGCTGCAGAACTGTTGGGTGATCCACCACCACTCGGACGCGATGATCCACTGCCACCCGGAGGCGATGATCCACTGCCATCCGGAGGCGATGATCCACTGCCATCCGGTGAAGTTCCAGCCATTCAGCAATGGAAAGCCGCGCTGGAAAAATGGAACCAAGGCAACACGCTCGATCAAGCCAAAGCGCGTGATATCCGTAAGTGGTTACTTGAAGCGTTGATTGCGCGTATTGACTGGTCAACCGAGCTGATTCAGACCTCGCTCACGGCCAGTTCAACAAAAAACCAGGGAAGGATCCACTTACCCCGCGTGCTGGTGGGTAATCAGTCGCGCCCGCTTGTGACGCTTAAGGATACTCCCGAGCTGTACAGCGCCTGCTTGGCGATGGCGCGCTTCAACCTTTACCAGAACTGGGATTTCGAGGGTAGTGAGATCGATTATGCTGCCTTCCATAACTTTGTCGACCGTATTGAAACAGAAGTAAAACTCACCGTGTTGCAGGAAGAACGCGAGGAGCTTTCCAGTATTGTCAAAGACCTACAGTTGAGTTGTGCATTCCTTGGGCTGGATGGTTTTTCATCTCCAGTCTCGACAACTTTAGTGCAAGCCCTGTTAACAGAACCACGGTCTACGGACAAAAGCCATCCGCTGCTGGACGACTTCTTAACCCAGTCGCGAGTAAGCGTGATCGATGAACACTGGAACCTACGCGAGCGTTTAATCGCGCTTACTGCGGCGAAAAAGTTGAGCGCCCAACCCTATGCCATCAACGGATTAATGTTGGTGGAAGCGGCAAAAAGCCAACAAGTCGCAGCCGGGAAACGACCGAGTAAGATCCACGAAGTCAAAAACAGACTGGGTAGTTACCGGACCCTGCTGCTGAAGACTCAGGAGGGCATTACTGAACGCCTGAGCGACGGCAAAAGCTCCAGTCTGGCAACGGTTAATATCTGTGACATCATGAAGGAGATAGTCGAACTGGCGAACAGCGCTGATGCCGTCCGCCCGGTGGGTGAAACGGTGCCGGTTTTGCTGAAGTTGTTAAAGGGCTGGAAAGAACCTGAGTTGAAAAACCAGATCAGACAACTGGAGAAACTGACTTTGCCAGCCGATAACCCTCAGGTGTTGATGAAAGAAATTCTTGCCGTTAACGGCAAACAATACGAGGCATTTCGGCTACTGTTGGAAGCCTGGAGCAAGTTCGAAGATGCTACCGGCAGCTATCTGCAGCAGCGTCACCGTGATGAGGGCGGCGACCAGATTGAGGGAGCCGAAAATGAGATCTCACAAACCCTGACAAGGCTGACTGAGCAGTTAACGCTACTGGAGAAGAACTTAGCATGAGTGAAGTAATCATCAGTGAAGTGGTAATCTCCAGCGCGTCGGAAGAGATTAGCGTTTTTGCACGGCGCAGCGGCGAATTTAAAACGCGCCTTGAGCGCCATCAGCAACTGGAAAAGGCTCAGGAGATACGCAATAGCCTGCTGCAGGTGGCGCAAAAAATCGATGCCCCGGCGAAAAAACTGGCGCAGATCCTCACAAGCTATCTGCTGCTACGACAGGTTTGTGATAGTGAGAGCGGTAATCCTATTGTTGGCCTGTTTGACCGCGAAACTTTTGGCAATCCGCAGGCCCTGCTGGCGGCCTTTCTTCAGCAGTACGAGGCGCGTACATATGATGTTGCTCAAGCCCAGGAGTTTGCTCTGCTGGTTCTGGAAATTGAGCGTTTAGCCAGTACTCTCAATGAACATACCAGCGCTGCGTGGCGTGAATACATCCGTATGTTAAAAGCTCAGTGGGAAGTGGACCAGAGACTTTTCAGCAACCTTGCTCATCAGGAAGGACAACGAAAAGTACAACAGCACTACTGTGACCTTGTCGCTAAGTTCACCAACAGTAGTCGTGGGCTGCCAAAAACTGCTGGCGAAGTTGAGGCCTTAATCGACTTGCATGAGCAACTTTGCGAACAGCGCGTCGCGCTCAAGCTGGACGTGCCAGAAGAGGTCAATCTCTTCCTCAAAGCCGTAGCCGGGCAAGGTGCCGCGCTCGATATGTTGACGCCTAATGTACTCAGTTGGCTGACTGAAGAAGACGACCTGACGCGCTATCGTATAAGACGCCTGTAAGGAGCCTTAGTTTCAATGGAACAGATTATTCGCGCAGTACTTGATGGGCTGGAGTCGCAGGAGGCGGTACTGCTCACTTGGGGTAACACACAAGGTTTTTTCACTGAGACCGAGCTCCGTAATACTATTTCTCAGGTCCTACAGAACCACCCGCTCGACGCCAACGGGCTAACTAGTTTTGGCATAGCGAAAGTTATGATCGGTCGCGGATTGCTACTGCGCCACCAGCAAAATGGCGTTTCGGTGTTTCGTACCCGCATGGCTGAGTCAGTGCGGCTTTACAGCCAGTTGCGCCAGATGTTTCCTAAACATGGCCTTAATAATAACTGGCGTACCGCACCGACGTTGGTGTCCGACTATCGTTTCCTCCGCCGCCAGCGCAAATACCCGCTACGCAACATGCAGGCTGCTGAGGTTCTGCAGCAACTTGATGAAACTTCCGGTTTTACTTCTACCCACCACCAGCTACTGTCGGCCCTGATAAGTCACTCGAGCGGAATGTACAGTCTGGCTCGCTTTCAGCAGGATGCCTGCAAAAATGTACTACGCGGGGTGCAGCAGAGCCAGCACCGCTCGACTGCTACCATTGTGTGCGCGGGAACCGGGACAGGTAAAACCCTGGCGTTCTATTTGCCCGCACTGACCTTTATCGGAAGCGAACTGGTCGCCAAAAGAAAAGATGCGGTAAAGGCGCTGGCAATTTACCCTCGCAATGAACTGCTGAAAGATCAGTTTATCGAAACGCTGCGTCAGGTACGTAAACTGAACGGTGTACTGGAAGAAAAAGGCGTTCGCAAAGTACGTATCGCCGCTCTGTTCGGCATGGTGCCGCTAGATAAAGACGCGATTTATCGTGACTACATGAAAACGGCTTGGAGCCGGCATCGTGACGGCATGTCCTGCCAGTATATTCCCTGCCCGACGGATAGTTGTCGT
>Ga0157371_10004639_pt1 | contig 11903 bp, 7 predicted proteins | sample C45metaG_FD_113462 | JGI IMG/M metagenome (GOLD analysis project Ga0157371, IMG submission 113462) | Corn rhizosphere microbial communities from Kellogg Biological Station, Michigan, USA - C4-5 metaG | ecosystem: Host-associated > Plants > Roots > Rhizosphere > Soil | place: USA: Michigan... | reverse complement strand
CAAGACAGTGGAAATTTGCAACAATAAATAATTATCTTGAATCCAGAAATGGTGTTTTCCCCACCGCATCTGCAGCAGCATCAGATTGTACCGCGGGAATTAATGGTGTAAATTTCACCAGTGGTATTTGCCCTAACGGAACAAACAATGTCTTGATATTTAATGTCGTCGATCCTATAACCTTAAAAAATTGGGAGAACACTTTAAACCAACCAGGATTGAGCGGTAGTTTGTCTACCTGCATCGCTAGCCGGCAAGCCAATTTTACCTACGACGTTTCCAGCCAGGCCGGAAGAAAAGCTGCGATGAATTTCCTGGATTCAATTCCAGACAATGATTTTGTTTTTGTCAGGAATATTACCGGCCCTGATTCTTCAAAAGATATTTTTGCCGCTCAATGGGCAGCAGATACTACAACTTTCGGTGTTGGCAATTCTCTTTATCATCGTTTAAAATCACAGGGTTTTGTTTTGATTGATTCATTCTACCGGCCAAGAGCTTTCTCTTTTATTTATCAAAAAAACAATCCTGGCTTTGGTCCCGGATTTGGATTTACAAATGGCATTACAGATGTAGTAGATTATAAGAAAAACTTCATAAGCGATGATACATTAGGTTATATTACTTCACCTGTTTTCGGGCCCGCAATTTCATGGAAACAAATGCATTGGCGTGGAACAAGCCTTGAAACTAATTCTCCGGATAATCCCACAGTTGAAGTGATTGGGGTAGATACAGCCGGAAATAAAACCACTCTTTTCAACGTAAATAAAAATCAACAGGATCTTGATATTTCTTCTGTCAACGCAGCACAATATCCATACATGCAGTTGAAGATGCGAAATGTTGACAGTTTGAAATTCACACCTTACCAGCTTTCTTACTGGAGATTAAATTACCAGGCGCCGCCTGAAGGCGCTCTCGCTTCCAATTTATATTTTACTTCTAAAGACACTTTGGAACAGGGCGAAATATTACATTTTGGAATTGCATTTCAAAATATAAGTCCTGACGCATTTGACAGCATGAAGGTGAAATTAACGGTGATAGACCATAATAATGTGACGCATGTTCTTTCAATTCCAACGCAAAAACCGTTGATTTCGGGCGATACCATTAAAATTAATTATGATCTTGATACAAAAAAATATCCTGGTCTTAACACACTTTTTGTAAGTTTTAATCCCGATAACGACCAGCCTGAACAGTATTTGTTCAATAACTTTCTGTACCAAAATTTTTATGTAAGAACAGACAATTACAATCCTACAATGGATGTAACCTTTGATGGCGTTCATATTTTGAATAAGGATATCGTTTCTGCAAGACCACATATTTTGATAAAATTAAAAGATGAAAGTAAATCGTTGGCCTTGAATGATACATCGCTGCTAAAAGTTCAGATTCAATACCCCGACGGTTCTTTAAGAACGTATCATTTTGATAATGATACAATGAGATTCTCTCCTGCAGATCTTGCAAAGGGCGACAATACTGCTTCAATTGATCTTACTCCATTGTTGCCGGGAGAGGATGACCAATATGAATTGATAGTTTCAGGAAAAGATGTGGTGGGAAATGAAGCCGGCAAAATTGATTACCATGTTGACTTCAGGGTGATCAGTAAACCGATGATCTCGAATTTATTAAATTATCCAAATCCGTTTACCACTTCAACAGCCTTTGTTTTCACAATTACAGGATCTGAAATACCGCAAAATATGCGTATTCAAATTCTTACAATTACCGGTAAAGTGATCAAAGAAATTACGGAGGACGAACTGGGACCTTTACATATCGGAAGAAATATTACAGATTTTAAATGGGACGGAACCGATATGTATGGACAGAAAGTAGCAAATGGTGTGTATTTGTACCGGGTGCTTACCAACCTGAATGGAAAATCATTGGATAAGTTTAAAGACCAGGGAGATAATACGGATAAATATTTTACGAAGGGTTATGGCAAAATGTATTTGATGAGATAGTTTTTTGGATTTTAGAATATAAAGGTCGCTCTCCGGGCGGCCTTTTTTATTTTGTGCAGAATATCCAAAGAAAAAATTATTAAAATAACTTCGTCTACTATGAAAGAAAATAATATCTACGATCTGATCATTATTGGTGGCGGCCCTATTGGTCTTGCTTGTGGAATAAGGGCTAAAAAAGCGGGTTTAAAATATTTGATCCTTGAAAAAGGGGTATTGGTGAATTCTCTATTTAATTATCCCGTAAATATGACTTTTTTCAGTACCAGTGAACGATTGGAAATTGGTGGAGTCCCATTTGTAAGTAACAATAATAAACCCACAAGAAGTGAAGCGCTCGAATATTACCGGAGAATAGTTACCTCTTTCGATCTTAATATTCACTTGTTTGAAAAAGTGCTGGACGTAAAAAAATCAGGCAAAAATTTTCAAATAAAAACTCCGAAAAGCGAATACAAAAGTTTGAATGTGATAATGGCGATGGGTTTTTACGATATTCCTTATTTGCTAAATGTAAAGGGCGAAGATCTTGCAAAAGTGAAACACTATTATGATGATCCCCATTTTTATGCTTTTCAAAATGTGCTTGTCGTTGGTGCAGCAAATTCCGCTATTGATGCGGCTTTGGAAACATGGCGAAAAGGGGCAAATGTAACGATGGTAATTCGTAGTGATAAAATAAGTGATCGTGTAAAATATTGGGTAAAGCCGGATATTGATAATCGCATAAAAGAAGGTTCTATAAAAGCCTATTTCAATTCAGAAATAAAAGAAATAAGAGAACATGAGGTTGACATAAAAACGCCTGATGGAATAGTGACCGTGGAAAATGATTGGGTGCTTGCGATGACAGGATATAAGCCAAATCTCAAATTCCTGCAGGATGCGGGCGTCAAAATTTCTGATGATGAGGTTTGCAAACCTGATTACAGTGAAAAGAATTATGAAACGAATGTAAAAGGCATTTATCTCGCCGGTGTTATTTGTGGCGGCATGAACACTCATCGTCTTTTCATTGAAAATTCACGGGTACACGCAGAAAAAATAATAAAAGATATAGTTGCAAAAAGGAAAAAAGTGAAGAGCTAGGGTTTTGTTTTTCTTTCTCTTTCCATGATGGCGCGATATTTCTTTTCATTCGCTACATAGGTAAAATGAGTAGAAAAAAAGCCAATAATTATAGCGGCTGCAATCATTATATAAATCAGCTTAGGCCCGCCTGTTTCCCATAAATTGGTGAATAATTTTAAGAGAAAAAAAATAACCAGGAAAGAAACTACTGTCCAGGCAAAGGTGAACAGTAAATAATATTTCCATCTCGGGCCACTTTTCTGCTCGCGCCACTGCTCTATAAAACGTCTTTCAGCATTTGTTATCATAGGATTTCCCTGAATTGCTTATTATATAAATTTCAACCTGGATAGCAGTAAACAAACAAATAATTGTTGTTTTTATTCCGCCATTATTTCTTTTGCTACCCTTATCACTTCTTCAACATTGGGTTTACTGAAATAATCGCCGTCACTTCCGTATGAAGGCCGGTGTTCTTTTGATGAAAGCGTTCTTGGTGATACGTCAAGCCAGCGATATCCGCCTTGCTCTTCCATCACTTTATTGAACATAAAAGCTGAAGCGCCGCTCGGTACATCTTCATCAATGAAAAGTATTCGGTTCGTTTTTTTCAAAGATTCAAGTATGCGGTGATTAATATCAAAAGGCAACAATGTTTGTACATCAATCACTTCACAGCTGATATCCATTTTATCTAATTTTTGAACCGCTTCCAAAATAATTCTTAAAACAGATCCATAGGAAACAATGGTGATATCAGTTCCTTCTTTTATTACTTCCGGAACACCTAAAGGCACTCTATATTCCAATAAATTGGAGGGCAGTTTCTCTTTTAAACGGTAGCCGTTCAGGCACTCGACCATTAATCCGGGATCATTGCTTTGCAATAATGTATTGTACATTCCAACCGCCTGTGTCATATTTCTCGGAACACAAACATACATTCCCCGCAATGCATTTATGATCATTCCCATTGCTGATCCGCTATGCCATATTCCTTCAAGACGATGACCTCTTGTGCGAACAATAATCGGAACGCTTTGCTGTCCCTTGGTTCTGTAATGAGTAGTGCAGACATCGTCGCTTAAAGGTTCCAGTCCGAAGAGTAAATAATCGAGATATTGTATTTCAGCTATAGGCCTTAATCCGCGCAAAGCCAAACCTATTCCCTGCCCCATTATCGTGAGCTCACGAATGCCGGTATCAAAAATCCGCTCTTCACCATATTTTGCCTGTAAGCCGCTGAAACCCTGGTTCACATCGCCGATACGCCCCAGATCTTCACCAAACGCAATTACCTTTTTATTAGTTGCAAATAACTGATCGAAATAGCGGTTGAGAACTTCAAAACCGTTTACTAATTCAGCATCAAAGGGAATATCTGCCGGTACTGCTTGCACTTTTAGTGCAGATTTTGGTCCTTCATTATAAAGGTGCGTGTCAAAGATTTCTTTATTTTTCTGTTTTAATTTATCATAAAACTCTTTCACCTCCGCGATGTTATCTGCGGGTGAAGCCAGGTCAATAACTGAAGCTAACGTGCTCATCACATCGCGCCGCAAAGGTTCACGAAGTGAAGCAAGTTCCTTAATATGTTTCTCTACTTCTTGTTTATTTTGCAATGACGAAGCATATTTTTCCAGCAACTTTACCGTTTCAGCAACCTGGTTTTTTATGGGTGTAATATATTTGTGCCATGCATGTTGCTTGCTTGTTTTCGCCAAATGTTTGGCGTTATTTTCTATCTCATTTAATTCATCTTGCTCGGCAAGAGAATTGGCGAGAATCCAGTCCCGCATTTGCTTTTTGCCATCCCACTCTTTTTCCCATTCGAGACGTGCAGGGCTCTTATAACGTTCATGGCTACCCGAAGTTGAATGCCCTTGTGGCTGTGTCAGTTCTTCTACATGAAACAAAGCAGGCGTATGGGTTTCGCGGATATTTTTAATTGCTTCATCCAATACCTCGCACATTCCTGCATAATCCCATCCTTTCAGTTTATAAATGTTTATCCCGTTCGTATCATCTTTCTTTTGCAATCCACTAAGCGCTTTTGAAATAGAACCTTTGGTAGTTTGATATTTTTTAGGAACTGAAATTCCATAACCGTCATCCCAAACAAAAACAGCAAGCGGAATTTGCAAAACTCCGGCGGCATTCATAGCTTCCCAAAAATGCCCTTCAGATGTGGCTGCATCACCAATGGTACAAAAGCAAACTTCATTTCCATTGTCGCTCAAATTATGCATATCATGTAAAACATCTACCTGCCGAAAAACTTTAGATGCAAAAGCAAGTCCGAGAGCACGAGGCATTTGCCCGGAAGTAGGCGCTATATCTGCTGAAACATTTTTTCTGTGCGCAAGGTCGAGCCAGTTTCCATCCTCATCTACAAACCGTGTAGCGAAATGAGCATTCATTTGCCGGCCCGCGCTAAAAGGATCATTTTTTAAATCCGGATCCGCATACAACTGTGCAAAAAACTGTTCGATTGTCGCCATCCCGGTGGCAAACATGAATGTTTGATCTCGATAATATCCGGCCCTGAAATCACCGGGCTGGAAAAATTTAGCCATTGCCACCTGCGCCACTTCCTTTCCGCCTCCAAAAATTCCAAATTTAGCTTTGCCCGTTAGCACTTCCTTCCTGCTAAGCAAACTGGTTTCACGACTTTCACATACCACCCTATAATCTTTTAAGACTTCCTCCCTAAACTTTTCAAACGAAAGGTTTTCCAAGAGACTTTCTTCACTGATTTGATTGGTATCCATGTGCGCAAAAATATTAATTATGATCGATGAATGTTAAAAAACTCGAAACGCCGTTACAATTTGCAACCATATATGGCGTTTTAGTATCTTTGAATCCGCATTAGTCATATAAAATGAAAAAGCTTTTTACAGTTATTTGTTTTCTTGCATTTACACTTTTAGCCAGCGCCCAAACAAGTGTCACTAAAGTAAGCAAAAAGAATAAAACTGCCACAACAAAATCTGTTGCGACAGAAGCAACAACCAGTGATCCTGCAGGGAGCCTTACTTTAAAAGAAACTGAATTTGATTTTGGCAAAATTCCACAAGGGAAACCGGTAACTCATGTTTTTGAATTTACTAATACAGGCAATAGTCCATTTGCCCTCGAAAATGTGCAGGCAAGTTGTGGATGCACAACGCCGGTTTGGAATAAAGATACAGTAGCAGCAGGTCAAACCGCAGTGATAAAAGTTGGATATAACGCGGCAAACGATGGACCTTTTACGAAAGCCGTAACAATTACCTACAATGGCACACAAACCAAACAAATAATTATAAAAGGAGAAGTCTGGCAAACACCTGTTACATCGGCTCCTCTGAACACCGCCTTAAACAATTTAAAAAACGAACAATAAAAATTTAAAAAACACAACATGAAAAAATTATTATTAGCCGTACTCGTTTTATGTTCTACAAGTTTATTTGCACAAAAGAAAGCAAATGATATTGCCAGGCTAAATACAGAGACATATGATTTCGGTAAAGTGAAACAAAATACACCTCCTACCGCTACCATTACCGTTACCAATATTGGGACCGAACCATTGATAATTGAACAAGCTACTCCTTCATGCGGATGTACAGTATCTGATTATACAAAAGCGCCGATTGCTCCAGGAAAAACAGGTACTATCACTGCAACTTACAATGCAGCCGCTGTTGGGCCAATCAATAAAACGCTTACGGTAAAGTTTGCGGGTGCGGATGATGTAAAATTTGTAAAACTTACCGGCGAAGTTTTAACTCCTGATGCCTATGCCGCTTATGAAGCAGCACATCCGGCTAAGAAAAATAAAAAAGAAACTAAAGAAACAAGTTCTTCAAAATCGTAAATAAATTCGTTTTAATTGAAAGCCCTTCACAAAAAAGTGAGGGGTTTTTTATGAAACCGAAAACGATAAAAATAAAATTGGGCAAAAATTGTTTTTTTACTATCAGTAAAAATTGGGGAAAAGCGGAAGAAAAAAAATATTTGGTGGTTATTTTAAATCTCCTATTTTTATCTTTTAAAAAATAAAGTTCCCCTGTAGAAACAGGGGAACTCTTTAACGTATTGCTTGATATGAGACTCTTTAATTAAAATTTGTGCTGATTCACAGCTTTCTCTCTCCTCTCGTCAACTCTTAAATAAGTCATTTTTATTAACTCATTTGTTTCACAAAATTAGGACAATAACTTTTACATCTCCAATTAAGTTTACGGCTCTTATATCATTGCAGACACCTTTATTTTTTTGGAAACCCTGTGATAACAAAGGTTTCAAAAGAAATTCATTATGATGCCCAATAATTTTTAAATTGCCGCTTTTTAGAAAATATTAGCATTTATCGTTCCAAAAATTTCTTCTGAATGAAATTTTTCCTGAAAATCCTTTCCATACTTTAGTATCAGATTTATTTACAGTGGCTGAAAAGATCGATTAAATCACAAAATATTGTGGAAGATTCTACATGGTAGAAAGCAAAATGGAAAAGATATTAACGAATAAAAGGATCAATTAATTCTTTGAAACTCGTGAATGCAAGGCAGTGAAAAAGAAAATACTGAGCCCTCTCCTTCTTTACTTCTAACATAAATTTTACCGCCTTCTCTTTTGATGATCTCTGATGAAATATATAAGCCGAGGCCAATCCCGGGAAAAGTATTTTTTAAATCATTATCGATTCTGACAAACTGTTGAAAGATTTTATGCGCATTCTCTTCTTTTATCCCAATTCCAAAATCCTCTATTTCGCACACTACCTGGTCTCCATCCCGAAAAGTACGAACAACAATATTTTCAGCATTGGGAGAAAATTTATTCGCGTTGTTAACCAGGTTCGTCACCGTTTGTTCTATCTTTTCCCTGTCAGTTCTGACAAAGCAACCGGGTGCAGCACACTTAATATCAATTCTCTTGGTGATTGTCAACTGAAGATCATTTGAAATTTCGTTAACGAGCTCGTCAAACTCGAACTCTGAATAATTTAATTGCAAATGGCCCGACATCATTTTGGTTGCATCCAGCAGATCATTGATAAGGTTCGTAAGCTTTGAAACATACTTATCCAATTTTGATATGATCGAAAGTTCAGCCGAATCGCCATTCACCTTCAGCATTTCTTCCAAAACTTGTGTATAGCCTTTGATAGTAGTGATAGGCGTTTTTAATTCATGACTTGCAACACCAATAAAATCATCCTTTTGTTTAATAAGATATTTTAAATCCGTAATATCAATTGCCACACCAATAACGCGCGTATATTTTCCTTCGTCGTTTTTATGTATTTCCCCGTCAATTCTTATCCATCTTATCGATTTATCTTTCCTGATAATCCTGCATTCAAATTGAAGCCTTCCTGTTCGCCTTAAAACTTCAAATGCTTTATCTCTTATTTCTTTATCATCAGGATGTATCAACGCCACATAATCCATATGACCTCTTGCATCGGGGAATCCAAAAATCTCATCATACCTTTCGGAAGTAATTAGTTTTTCTGTTTCAAGATCAAGATCAAAAGTTCCAATGGCGGCAGCATTAATTGCAAGTCGTGCTCGTTGTTCTGCCAGTTCAATTCTTTGTCGCGCTTCAATTTCCTGGGTTACTTCCACTGCAACAACGAGCACACCTGATATAGAATCATCACCCTCTTTTAATGCCTGGTAAATGAAGTTAACAAATACATCCTCCAATTTCCCATTGCGCACCAAACTGACTTTTTGTTCGGAGGCTGAATAAGTTTCCCCCGTGATAACGACGTTTTTCAGAATTTGTTCAAACCCTTGTCCCCTTGCGGCCGGTATGCCTTCAAAAAGCGCCTTATTTATAACCTGTTCTTTGGTTCTGCCCCATAGCTCGAGCATTTTTTTGTTGGCAGTTTCGACTACAAAAGACGGTCCCTGCAAAATGCACATAGCTACCGGCGCCTGTAATATCATATTCTTCAATGTTTTTTCGCTTTCTTCAAGTTTTTTCGAAGCAATTACTTTTTCGGTAGTTTCATTACAAACCACCAGTACTCCGTTTATTTTTCCTTTATCATCTCTCGCAGGGCTGTAGCTGAAGGTCCAGTAAACATCTTCAAGATGACCATTCCGGTAAATGGGAATTAACTGATCTTCCTGCCATACAGATTCACCGGCTAAAACTTGCTGCATCAATGGATAAATTACAGGCCATATCTCAGGCCAACAGTCATGACCTTTTTGCCCGAGTGCCTTCGGATGTTTTCCTTCAATTCCAAGGCTCGGACGATAGGCATCGTTATAGAATTGCACCAGATCATTACCCCACCACAAAAACATGGGAAATTTTGAAGAAAGTATTATAGAAACAAGACTCAGAAGACTTTGAGGCCACGTTTCAACAGCGCCTACAGATGTTTGCGCCCAATTAAATAACCTGGTTCTTTTTCCTAATTCTCCTCCACCTTCCAGGAAGGAATAGGCTTCTAAAGCTGAGACTTTTTTTGAATCCACAAAAATTATTTGATTAATTACAAATATAAGACTGAATAATCAGGGCCGAAAATCCTCAGTTTACCTAAATAAAAATAGCATTTATTTATCTTTTTACTGTTGATGTATTTGAGAAAATCGGAAAGATTGGAATGGCTACAGGAGATTTCCCTGGCGCATTAAAATGTGCCTGTATTTATTGAAGATGCCATTTTTGGTGACAAAACCAAGGTAAACATTATTGGCTCCGGTTACTGGCAAGATGCGTGTATCATGGCTGTCCATTATTTGCATTACATCATACATCGAAGTGTTTACATTAATCACCTTGTCAGGCGGTTGAGCAATGTCTTTTATAAGCCGGGCGCGGTCTTCCGGATTACTGCTTACAAGCAATTCAAGCAAATGATCGCTGAATAAGACGCCTGTCAATATACCGTCTTTATTTACAACAGGGAAAATATTCCTAGTGGTATGAACGATGTCAGCGCTTCTGCTTGCAGGTGTATCCTCAGGCCTGAGAATTACAAAATCTTTTTCGATCAAATACTTCAGTTTAATCCTTCTTAAAATCCCATGCTCCTTGTTTTCCTGGGATACAAGATTTCCTTTAGCGGCAAGGCCAAAAGTATAGATTGAATATTTTAAAACACCTTTATTTATAAAATAAGAAATAGCTGATACCATCATCAAAGGTACCATCATTACATAACCACCGGTAATTTCCGCCGCCAGGAATATACCGGTCAATGGCGCATGCATTACACCGCTTATAGATGCTGCCATTCCGGCGATGATGAAATTGGTAATATTGAGATGAACCATTCCTGTTTGATTCATACCAAAAGAAAATGCGAAACCCAGCAAACCACCAACCACCACGCTCGGACCAAACATACCGCCGTTTCCACCACTTCCCATGGTGATAATTGAGGCAAAAGTTTTCCCTATAAGTGTGAGGATAGCAAACACCAAAAGCGCCCACGATAAGTCCTGGTATTCTGAAAAAATACTGTTGGCAAGAAGAGATTTAAAATTTCCATCCAGCAGTTTCTGAATGGTGATGTAACCTTCACCGTACAAAGCAGGAAGCAGAAAAATCATTATTCCGAGCGTAATCCCGCCGATAAAAACTTTATTGTATTCATTTTTTATTTTCTCAAAAACGCTTCCCAGTCTATAATTTAATTTACTGAAATAGACAGAATAAATACCTACGATTATTCCCAACGCAATATAATACCAAAAGGCATCAATGAGCCAGCCGCCACGGGCAACGAGCACAAAAAGCGGCTCTTTATAAATCAGTTGAGAAATGACGGAAGAAAACGCGGAAGCAATCAACAACGGAATAACAGCAGGAATCGTAAATTCCGGCATGATGACTTCGATAGCAAAAATCATCCCGGCAACGGGACTATTAAAAGCACCGGAAATCCCCGCCGCCGCACCGCACGCCAGTAACAGCGTCGTTTCCCTGTAATTCAATCCAAAGAAGCGGCCGATATTTGAGCCGATTGCTGAACCGCTGGCCACAGCCGGCGCTTCCAATCCTGCTGAACCACCAAGTCCGACAGTAAGCGCACTCGAAATTACCTGGCTGTAAATATTATGGAAATCGAGCTTACTTGAATTATGCGAAATATTATAAATGATAGAAGAAATTCCATGCTGAAATTTGGTCCTCCTGATAAAGGTGCGGATGTATAAAACAGTAAGGAAAATACCTATCAGCGGAAAGAAAAAGTAGAGATAAAATTTATATTTCCAATGGAGATCATTTATCAGGAAACTGGCAACATAATGTGTTAATTCTTTTAAAACCGAGGACGTAATTCCTCCAAAAATTCCTACAACTGAAGCTGCTATAATTAAAAAATTAGAATTGGAAATTCTTCGTTTACGCCATTGATTAATTACTTCAAGATATTTAAGCAGCTTTTCGTACATTATTAGCTGTTGACAACAAATTTTAGGTTAAAATATGCGCGAAGGTAAATACAAAAAAACATAGGAGGAAAAGCTTTGATGAAAATTGAAAGCGAAAAGTATTTTATAGAAATTTTTAAAAATTCTTTTACGACTTGCTGTTGATCTCAAAACAAAAAATGGAACCTTTTCCTTCTTCACTGTCAAAAAAGATGCGGCCGGAGTGTCTTTTTATGATTTCTGAAGAAATGTAAAGTCCGAGTCCCATGCCGGGAAATGTATAATTGCTTTTGCTTGAAACCCTGAAAAATCTTTTAAAGATATTTCCATGTTCTTGCCTTGGAATTCCGATGCCATCATCCTGCACACTTAACTGCACTTTATTATTTGCACAAAAACTTTTAATCACAATCTGTTGACCATCGGGTGAATATTTAATAGCGTT
>Ga0157371_10004638_pt1 | contig 11903 bp, 8 predicted proteins | sample C45metaG_FD_113462 | JGI IMG/M metagenome (GOLD analysis project Ga0157371, IMG submission 113462) | Corn rhizosphere microbial communities from Kellogg Biological Station, Michigan, USA - C4-5 metaG | ecosystem: Host-associated > Plants > Roots > Rhizosphere > Soil | place: USA: Michigan... | reverse complement strand
CATAGTGATTTCTTTAGTTTGCTTGCCGACAATTATGAACACACTTACTGGGTTCCCGGTAATCATGAATTTTACCATTTCGATATAGCCAACAGGTCAGGTGTTTTTCGTGAGTCGATCCGATCTAACGTGACGCTGCTTAACAATTCTACTATTGAATTGAACCGGGTCAAGATCCATTTTACGACACTATGGTCGAAAATATCGAAATATAAAGCCCGTTATATCGAACGGGGGATGATGGATTTCAGGGTGATTAAAGATGAGGGCAGGTTGTTCTCGGTCGAAAAATACAACCAAATGCATTCAGATTCCCTGGCATTTCTCGAAACTGCATTGAAGGCTGGAGCGGATAACCGGAATGAGGATATCAGGAACATCGTTGTGTCGCATCACGTGCCTACATTTCAGCATTATCCCAAACAATATTTAGACAGCGTTTTAAATGAAGCTTTTGCCACCGACTTAGATGCTTTTATTGAGGACAGCGGTGTTGATTACTGGATATACGGCCATCATCACGATGCTACCCCTGAATTTAATATCGGGAAAACTGAGCTGCTAACCAATCAACTCGGATATGTGCACCAGGACGAGCATAGCAATTTTGATCGTGGCAAGACAATAACAATTGATGCATAGATAGAATAAAGGAACACTGGCATGAAATGAAAATCCATGCTGGTGTTCCTAAAATACCTAGAGGTAAATCAGATAATTGAATGTTTTTTATGCTAAAAATATTTTAACCACTCAGTTATAAATATTATAAGCTGAATTTCAATTTATAGGTGACGCAACACCAGGGCGCTCAATTTGATTGGTGATACAGCCTCTTTGGTGCGGGGAAAACACCAACCAGAAGCAAAAATAGGTGCGTTCTTTTTGTCAAAGTTTTTACAATATGTAATTTTTATTTAATGCGATATTGATTAAATAAAAATTACATATTTACTATATTTGTTTTACCTAACTAAAACTTTATACATGATTACGCTCATAACTTCGATGTCTTCAAACTTCCCGTGTAAAGAGGGGACTTCCGCTGCCATTAATTTCTCTGATATTGCTTTCAAACTATTTAAACAGCGTGCATAAACTGCAACATTTCCTGGTATAGTACAAATCAAACTCTCATATCGGACACTGTCAGACCACAGTGTCACCTAAGCCTTTTTATGAAAACGAAATGCCCCCGACTTGTTAAATCAGTGTGTTTAGCAATTATTTTGACCGGCTCTTTAAAAGCCGCATTCGCCCAGACCGGCCCCCTTCTGCCAAAGGTAACTCCTTCATCGCCCACTGCGTCAACCCTTCAAAAGTATACCGATTACCCTGTCAGCTTAAATAGCGGGCTCGTGGATGTCTCTATACCGCTTTACACCATAGAATCGCATGGTACGAGTGTCCCGATAGCGCTGAAATATCATGCTTCGGGTATCAAATATGATGACAATTGCAATGGTATAGGCATCGGATGGACACTATTTTCAGGGGGAATGATCACGGGTTCCGTTCAGGGTGTTATTGATAACCTCGGGGGATTGAACAATTACTTTAAAAGTGCCGGCTTAATTAATCCTAACTCGAGTTGCAACACGCCGGGAAGTGGTGGTGAAAACAGCACACTGATCAATTTCGACAAGGGCTATGAGGACAGTGAATACGATACCTATAATTTCTCCTTTTTGAATTACCAGGGTAAATTCTTTTATCCGGGTACGAGCACACCGGTGATAACACCCCTTCAAAACATGAAGATAGTGCGCAACGGAGGTGTAGCAACTGCAATAAGCAGCTATAGTTTCGATATTACCGACGAAAACGGGACGTTATACCGTTTCGGTTATTACTCGAATAGCTCGAACCTGGCAAAGGAAGTATCCTTTACGGACCAGGGTACCTGTAACTACCTGCTGACCGAAATTGTTTCGGCCGACAAATCCGATATCATCCGCTTTAATTATACCATTCGCACTGACGGTTTGCCCGGCCTTTCACCAGCCTCGAAACTGGTTATCACCGATCAATGGACCATTAAAGACGGACTTAATCGATGGGGAACTTACCAAGGATCTATAGATAATAACACCAAGGTATATTCCGGAGGTCATTATATGCAGAATTTCACTTATGCACAGCTAAGTTCGATTACATTTAATAACGGAAGCGTGGCGCTGACTTACAATAGCCAGAATCAGTTAACAGCATTAAATGTCTACAATAACGTTTCTTCAAGTCCGATTAAGACGGTTACATTGCAACAAAGCAATTATGGCAGCGACTATTACAAACTGGACCAAGTCAATTTCTTTGACAATGTTTTGCAAAAGAGTTACAACTATAAGCTGGGCTATACCGGTACGCCTTATGCCAAAATGAGCGGGATAGACTATTGGGGTTTTTATAATGGCACAGCATTAGGCAACGACTATGTTCCCAATTTCCAGGTGGCTAAGGATGCTGAAATGACCAACGCCGGATCTATGGACAGAACTCCTAATGAAAATGCCATGCTCCAGGGGACACTGAATAAGATTACCTATCCCACCGGAGGGTACTCAATTTTCAATTTTGAAGCGCACCGTTTTGGCGGCGGGCAAGTAGCAGGCGGACTCCGGATAAAGAAAATAGATAATTACGATAGTAACGGTACCTATTTGTTTTCCAAGTGGTATAAATATGGTCAGACAGAAAATGGCGATGGCATTAGTTACGCACCAATAAACCCAGCCGATTACTGTTATTCAATGTTGAATGTCTATACCAATACCTATAGCTACGCTGGAACAAATACACCGGGCTACAACTATACCTATAATGAACGTATCTACGGTGCATTCCCCAAGTTCAGTTATTCCTGGGCAGGCAGTTCTGTGGTCTATGATTATGTGACGGAGTATTCAGGTGACGGCGTAAACGCTAATGGAAAAACGGTGAGCCAGTTCGAGATTATAAAGGATGACCTTGCGAATTTTCAACCGTATTTTTATAAGTATATCCCGATGGTGTATCGTTCCAACTTATGGAAATCCGGTAACCTTTTGCAGAAACAAGTATACAATAAAACCTCTTCGGGTTATTCCCTGGTTTCTTCAGTTACCAACCAGTACCAGGATTTCAATAACCATGATTACACTTGTTTGAAAATTATAGCGTCCATTGACTGGAATACTCCCGGAACAACCGATAACGATAAATTCATGGGCCTCGAGTGTTTTAATGATGGCGATAATCCGCTTCAGGCATTACACCTTCCATCTATTCATGCTTATACTGATTACCAGCTAAGCACCGGGTCGAGGTTACTGATCAGCAGCAATGAGACTACTGATGGCGTCAACACTACCACGCAATATACTTATCACCCTACCTACCTGAAAACAACAAAGACCACCGTTTCAAAAAGTAATGGTAACAGTAAGTTATTGGAATATACTTATCCCTATGACTATGCTGCTGCTCCGTATACAACTATGGTTAATGCCAATATTATCGCTCCAGTGATCAAGCAAACTGCATTTAAGAATGATGAAGCTCATTTTTTGTCATCGACGCTGACCAATTATAAAGACTGGGGCAATAATGTATATGCACCCTCAAGTGTGGAAACCCAAAAAGGTACAGATGCATCGGAAGCACGGGTTGTATTTGATGCTTATGATAATAAAAGTAATATCCAGAGTGTTTCCAAAAGTGGTGCACCAAAAATCTGTTACGTTTATGGATACGGCGGTACTTACCCGATAGCTGAAGTAAGTAATGCGGACTATGCAACTGTAGTTGCAGCTCTTGGCGGCGCGACTGCCGTGCAAAACTTCCGTGACAACCAGGCACCAACAGATGCGGCAGTGAACAGCTTTCTTGCGCCGTTGCGAACAGCCTCGGGACTTTCGGCCGCAAAGATAAGTACTTACACTTATTCACCGTTGGTGGGCATGACGAGCATGACCGATGTCAAAGGGGTGACGACATATTACGAATATGATAACTTCCAACGCCTGAAGAACATCAAGAACAAGGATGGCAATATTGTTAAACACATCGATTATCACTATCAGGGACAATAAAGGAGATTATTTACATGAAAAGAATATTAATAGCCATTGTTATATTAATGACAATAAGCATAGGCAGGAGTTACGGGCAGCAGGTGGACAGTGTTAAAATAAACCGGGTAAGTTATATCAGGAACCTGTTGAAGACCGATACCTCTACAGCGCGGAAGGCCAGCGATATCCAGGATAATTACAAACAGGCCTTAAAGTTGGTACTGAGCAATGAGGCACTGACCGACCGGCAGAAGCGTGCCGCGATTGATTCACTGATGGATGAGAAGAACCGGCAATTGGAGGGTCTGTTGCCGGAAGCGCAGCGTAACCTGATCATACCGACGACAGAGCGGAAACAGACCTGGAAACGTGATACCACTTTCAGAAAAAACCGGTAACAGCGTAAACAACACGATAACCTTATTACAATTATAATGAAGAAGACATTCATCCTGCTGGTATTGCTGGCAGGTATTACCATACAGGCCTTTTCACAGGGAACCACGATGGGCACCGCGATCAACGCGGGCAGCTACAATGCATCGGGCAGTTATTCGGATACAAAGACCAATACGACAGCAAATGGTTTTGTGAATAATTACGGGCAGGCATCACCGGATGTCTGGTACAGTTTTACCATAGGCGGGGCGACAAACTCAGTAAACGTATCATTGTGCGAGAGTAATTTTGATACCTATTTGCATGTGCTGAACAGCAGCGGTACGGAGATAGCAAGCAATGATGATGGCGGTCCGCTCTGCACGAGTTCACGGTCATCGCTGAGCTTTACCAACCTAGCGCCGGGAACCTACTATGCAGTTGCAGAGGGCTATTCAACAAATACCGGAGCTATCATATTTGCTTTGGATGTGACCATCATTACCCCGCTAACGATCAGTTACGCCGGCCCTCAGACCTATTCGGCCGGAACTGCAATTGCGGCGCTGAGCCCCACAGTCGGCGGCACGGTACCCGCAGCTGGACAGACCTCGACATTCGCGGGGACAGGAAGCGCCGGTTCAGTGAACGGCACCGGAACCTCGGCAAGCTTTAACCAGCCACTTGGTGCGACGGTAGATGCATCAGGAAATATCTATGTGGCCGAAGGCGGTTCGCATTTGATCAGAAAAATCACACCGGCGGGTGTGGTAACGATCTTTGCAGGGAGCGGCACACAGGGATTTGCAAACGGAACGGGTACAGCGGCAAGTTTTTACCACCCGGTAGGCCTGGCAGCTGATGCCTCGGGTAATATCTATGTGGCTGATGAAGACAATAACATGATCAGGAAGATCACGCCTGCAGGTGTGGTAACAACTTTTGCAGGGAGTGGCGCCCAGGGTAGCGGGGACGGTGCGGCAGCTTCGGCAACGTTCTATTACCCTTGCGGGGTTGCGGTGGATGGGTCGGGTAATGTGTATGTTGCGGATGCTTTCAACAATAAGATCCGCAAGATCTCAGGCGGTGTGGTCAGCACGCTTGCGGGAAGTGGCACGGCAAGTTCAGTAGATGGTACCGGCGCAGGCGCTACGTTCAATCAGCCTTTCAGCGTGGTGACAGATGCCTCGGGGAATGTCTATGTAACAGACCGGGTTGGCGCAAAGATCAGGAAAGTGACCCCGGCAGGTGTGGTGACGACATTAGCAGGCAGCGGTACGGCATCTTTCGCAGACGGTACAGGAACTGCGGCAAGTTTTAACGCTCCAACCAGCATTGGGATCGATAAGGCAGGGAATCTGTATGTAACGGACGAAGCCAATAACCGGATCAGGAAAGTAACATCTGCAGGTGTGGTTACGACCCTATCGGGTACGGGTGCCCAGGGTGGCATGAATGGTGCAGGTAATGCGTCAACGTTTTATTTGCCGTTTGCGATAGCTGCAAATGCAGGCGGCCTGGTGTATGTAGGGGACTTTACGACGAACCTGATCCGCAAGATCGTTGCCACACCATATACGGTGAATCCGGCATTCCCTGCTGGTCTGTCATTAAACAGTACTACAGGTGTTATCAGCGGAACACCGACAGCGGTGACAGCGCAGACAGCCTATACGATCACCGCCAATAACAATGACAATACGGCAACTACCCAGTTGACAGTTACTGTAAAAGCAGCGGGAGCTTTAAATCTGAGCCTGGATCGGAATTATATTGTGACCTATGTCCCCAGGATAAAAGACTTAACAACAGATGCCCAGGTAATCGCAGCCTCATCGGATAAGAATAATGAGCAGATCGATGTCCAGTATTTCGATGGGCTTGGTCGCCCGCAGCAATCTGTTCAGGTTAAGGGAAGCGCAACGGGACGCGATATCGTCCAACCAATTGTCTACGACGCGTATAATAGGGAAGCATTAAAATATCAGCCATATGTGGTAAAGGCAACGAATGGTGACGGAAGTTATAAAACAACAGCAGTGACTGACCAGGCCGCATTTTATACCGACCCGACAAACGTTTCAACATGGAACTCTCCCGGGGTACAAGCAAGTTCAGCGCCTTATGCGCAAACCGTATTCGAGCAATCGCCGATGAATCGTGTAACGGAACAAGGAGCTCCAGGGACGGACTGGCAACCATCAGGCACCACTGGTCATACAAAGAAGGTTGTTTACACAACAAACAATACAACAGCCATCAGCGATACAAGTAATACTTATTACGCGGCCTTATATACCGTAGGTACTGACGGCAGCCTGCTGCTCGGAATAAATGGTCAGAACAATTACGTGGCCGGGAAGCTGCATGTTACTGTAAGTAAAGATGAGAACTGGAAGAATACGGGGCTCGGTAACAGCAGAGGAGGAACAATAGAAGAGTACAAGGATGACGAAGGGCATGTGGTGTTGAAGCGGGTGTTTAACTTTGTACCAGGCAGCCCGGCAAAATTGGAGGTTCTCTCGACCTATTATGTATATGATGATTATGGTAACCTGTGCTATGTTTTGCCGCCCGGCAGCGGCGCAGACGGCGGTATTACAAGTGCTTTAAACCAAGCTGCGCTGGATGGCCTATGCTACCAATACAAATACGACGGGCGGAACCGGTTAATAGAGAAGAAAGTTCCCGGCAAAGGCTGGGAATTTATAATCTATAATAAGCTCGATCAGGTGATCTTCACCCAGGATGCTAACCAGCGGAGTCAGAACCCGCAGGTTTGGACGTACACCCAATATGATGCATTTGGCAGAATAGCGATAACTGGTATTTGGGGTTCAAGCGGAGCGCCTGGAAATACCGGCGACTCAAACATAAGTGCCCCCAGTCATGTTTTGGAACAATGGCTAACCTCCTGGGCTGCCGGGCAGACCACTTTGTGGCTTACACGAGATAACACCCAAGCTACCGGCTACACTGCGCTGGCTCCTCAAGGAGGCCCGGTCCTCAGCATCAATTATTACGATACTTATCCGGCGATTACTGGTTTTCCCTCAGGTTTTGTTGCGCCAGCAGGCGCATCAGCGGCACCTAACGGGTTACTAACAGCAACGAGGACGGCAGTGTTGAACAGTAATGGTATTTCAACTGATATGTTATGGACGGCGCATTATTATGATGATAAGGGTCGCCTAATAAAAACGTACCAACAACATTATCTTGGTGGGACGCTTAATGCCGCAAACTATGATGCTGTTACAACGACTTATAACTTCAATGATCAGGTAACAACGACGACACGACAGCACTATACAGCGGTCGCTGGTGGCCTTAAGTTGACGCAAGGACTCCGTTATCTGTACGATCATATGGGTAGAAAACTGAAGACATGGTCTGTACTTCAGAACGTGGGGCAAACAGCTGATACCAGGACATTGATATCGAAGCTGGACTATAACGAAATAGGACAGTTATGGAAGAAGAACCTGCATACTACGGATACTACCGGTACCGGCAATGCCCGGCAATTGGTGACTTATAGCTATAATGAACGCGGCTGGCTGTTAAGAAGCAGTGCTCCGCTATTCGAAGAACTACTTTATTATAATACAGGAACCAATAAGTATTATAACGGCAATATCGCCTACCAGTTTTGGGGAATACCAGGCAACCTGGATAAACACTATAGCTATTCTTACGATCAGCTTAACAGGCTCCAGCAAGGCTATAGCTCAACAGGTGACCATGAAAACGGCATCACCTATGACCTGATGGGTAACATAAAATTCCTGCAACGTTATGCGACCACATCAACTACGCTGATCGACCGGCTGACTTATAATTATCCGGCCAACTCAAATCAACTGGGCAGTGTTACGGATGACAGCGGTAACGCCCTGGGACAAAAAAATGGGACAGCGACTTATGGTTATGATTTGAATGGCAATCTTACTTCGGACGATAGCCGGGGTATTCTTTCGACAAATCCGATTAAGTACAATCTGTTGAACCTTCCGCAGAGTATTGCAGTACTGAACACGGCCTATACCTATGATGCAAACGGGCAAAAACTACGGAAAGTGATCAGCGGTACCGGTGCATCAACAACGGAATACATCGGTGGCGTCCAGTACAACGGTACAGCAATTGACTTCATCCAAACAGAAGAAGGCCGGGCGATCCCGAAGGATGCTATTGGTTATAATTACGAATACAGCCTGACAGATCATTTGGGTAATAGCCGTGTAAACTTCGACACAAGCACAGGTACAACAGCCAGGCAGGTGCAGACGGATGATTATTATCCGTTCGGTATGGAAAGTAATAGCACTGTACTGGGAACAAAAAGTTTATATCTTTATAATAAGAAAGAGTTACAGCAAAACGGATTAAACCTGTATGATTATGGTGCAAGATACTATGATCCGGCGATTGCCAGGTGGACATCTGTCGATCCTTTGGCAGAAATTTCAAGTCGGTGGTCGCCTTATAATTATGTTGAGAACAATCCTATCAGGAATATAGATCCTGATGGTATGGAAACGGTTAATTTAGGAAGTGTGGGTGGAGGTAATCTATATTTTGAAGGTGATGCAGCTGTAGCTGCTTTTAAAAGTTTACAGAATCAATTTGGTCATCCTAACCCACCTGGTGATAAAAGTCAGAAAGAAAAAGAGAAGAAGAAAAACGATGCAATAATTCATAATATTATAGGCGGGCCTATTGGTGCAAATATGACCCAAGATGAAAGGGAAGAGTATAATAAAGAGAATGCTTGGGGATTAGCAACTTTCGCCGCTGGCGAGGCATTGGGATATATATTAAAGCCTGTATTTAGACCTATTGCATCCTGGGTGGGCAGATTATTTAGTACAGCAACGGACTGGGCTGCTATGACAGACGCGCCACTTGTTGGCAATCTCGCAAAAGCGATTGACTCTGAATTTGGAAATGGGACGGTTCAGGGAGTCGAAAGAGCTTACAAGAGTCCTGCTGGCATCGGAGATATAGATATTGATCTAAAGCAAATTAATATTGAGGTAAAATCAGGAGGAAAATTAAAAATACCTCAACAGGTAAAAAACATGGCTCAAGCTGCACATGAAGGAAAAGCTTATATCTTTTACATGCCCGAAGCGACAACAGCGCAGATAAGAGAAGCGGCCAAGAATGGGATTACAGTGCTTAAGAATCAAACACAACTTTTTAACGCAATAAAAGCTATTATCAAATAATATGGAAGTTGCAACAGTGATTACATCGAATAAAGATATTGTATCGTTATTTGACACATTTATTTATTCTTTTCCCGAGATTAGATTGGTCAGTAAAGATCATGACACGGCATTTTTCCAAAATGTTAAGCATCATCGCGGCAAATTGTATTATCATTTTGAATTAGATGACGTAGAACAAGAGTTTAGTGTGAACTATAAAGTGAATGAAGTTAATTTTATAAAAACTTTTTTTAAAGAGAAAAAGATCTTCATGTTCGATTTATCATACACGTCGGATAGTATATTAACAGACTTATTTAGAGGGTTTAAGGAATATTTGATCGCGAAAAATGACTCTTTGCCTGGTGATATTTTGATTGGTCATCCATTTGACGGAATAAAAAAATTTGAAATCGATTATTAAAGCATGAATTGAAACATGAAGAGCAATAACAACCCTCCATGCTCAAATGAGATGTAAGAGGAACTCGTTAGAATCAGTGGCCAACGAGACTTACATCAATAAAAAGACCCACTGTTTACATATAAAATGTAGGAATACTGGCATGAAAATCCATGCCAGTATTCTCTGAATAACAGTGGGTAAAATTCAGGCCTCAGTTGATTATAAGGTATCAGTATCCGGCATATAACCAATTCTTTTTCTATCTGTTGGTTGCGACTTTTTCTCTATAAGTTCATCCAGATATCCAAATATCAACTCAAGGCTTTTATCCTGCCTTATCAGTTTGCTTTTAATTTATTCAATTTCCAATCGAAGCGTTCGTTCAAACGCCTTGTTTCTACGCCATAAAGTTCAGCCAGATCGCTGTCAAGCATTACTTTTTGATCCCTGATATAATAGATCTTGGTCATGATGATATCGTCTGATGTTGAAGTTGCATTGCTCAATTATTTCTTGTTGTCTAAAAATTTAACGATTAACCATAGCGCCACTTATGGCTTTATGGTCATGTAAACAGGTGGCCTAATAAAGCTTTCTTAGCTTGGACATGTCCTGGGCCACTTTCATATCAAGGATTTTAGCGTAATGCTGGGTTGTTTTGATATTGGTATGACCAAGCATTTTTGACACGCTTTCAATTGAAACACCATTTGCAAGCGTTACAGTTGTTGCAAAGGTATGACGGGCTATGTGATAGGTTAATTCTTTATTGATACCGCAGGCATCTGCTATTTCTTTCAGATAGCTGTTCATTTTCTGGTTGCTTAATACAGGGAGTAACAAGCCATCATTCACGCATTGAGGATGCTCTTCATACTTAGCCATTAATTCCATAGCCTGAGGAAGTAAAGGAATGCGGGAAGAAGTATCTGTTTTTTGCCGATTGGTATAAACCCATTTTTGTCCGTCAATGCCTGTTACGATTTCAGCGCGTTTTAATTTCTTGACATCTGCATAAGCTAAGCCGGTGTAACAACTGAAAAGAAAAATATCCCTTACCTGAGACACCCGGTCGCTAACCAGTTTCTTATTAGCCATTACCTCCAGTTCTTCGGCATTTAAAAAATCCCGTTTAACTTCCTTTACTTTTGGTTTGTATTTAACAAACGGATCTTTATCAAGCCAACCATTTGCAATACAGATCAGAATAATCTTCTTAAAATTTTTAAGGTATTTGACTGTCGAATTATTGTTGCAGCCTCTTTCTGAACGGAGATAAAAATCGTAGGCCATAATGAACTCATGATCGATTGCCCTGATGTCGATATCGGCGGCATTATATTTCCAAATCAAAAATGCCTGAGTATGCTTCAAGCTTGTCTCGTAGCGATCAAGCGTGCCTTTTGCATATTCTTTACCAATAAGCGCGGCAACCTGCCTGTTGTGTTCCTGAAATATCGGCACCAGCATTCTTCCAGGTGAAGGCTTGCCGCCGAGAAGCCTGTCTTTCAAATTAGGTGCGGTGATCAACAACTTTCGCTCGATCATGTCCCGGTGAACATCATACACCTGGTGTTCTAAAGTTTTCAGGTAGGCATTGATACTTTTTACGTCTTCGCTATTTCCGGTTAACTTTTGTCCATTTGTGTTCCATTTGTCGGGATTGACATAGCGTTTAGAGGAGACTTCGATGCGTACGCCATCAACAGTGATACGCAGGTAAACAGGAGCGAGGCCTTCGGCATTTGTTTTTGATCTCTTTACGTAAAAGAGCAGGTTAAAAGATTTGTTCATCGCTGAAGCTTTTAAGTGAATAAAATTAGTTACATATCCTGCTGAAATCAAGATGTT
>Ga0157371_10004636_pt1 | contig 11907 bp, 6 predicted proteins | sample C45metaG_FD_113462 | JGI IMG/M metagenome (GOLD analysis project Ga0157371, IMG submission 113462) | Corn rhizosphere microbial communities from Kellogg Biological Station, Michigan, USA - C4-5 metaG | ecosystem: Host-associated > Plants > Roots > Rhizosphere > Soil | place: USA: Michigan... | reverse complement strand
TGTAGCGCAGGTTTTTCTTGCGCACCGGCTCCTTCGTGGTGACCTGCGGGATCGGCGTGGCCGGTTTCGGTATCCAGCCGAAATACTGGTCGACCCAGGCATCGAGCTGCTTCGGATCGAAGTCGCCGGCGACGATCAGGGTGACGTTGTCCGGGCGGTAGAAGGTGTTGTGGAACGCGATCACGTTCTGAAGCGAAGCCGCCTCCAGATCCTCGATGCTGCCGATGGTCGGGCGCTTGTACGGATGCACCGTGTAGGAATGCGGGTCGATCGCGTTGAACAATTTGCCGTAGGGATTGGCCAGCACGCTCTGGCGGTATTCCTCCTCCACCACGGCGCGCTCGGACTTGAAGTTCTTCCCGTCCACGTTGAGGCCGGACAGCCGATCGGCCTCGGCCCACAACAGGGTCTGCAGGTGGTTGCTCGGCACCACCTCGAAATAATTGGTGACGTCGTCGCCGGTGGATGCGTTGTTGGCACCGCCGACATCCTCGGTCAGCCGGTCCATCTGTTCGGCATGCATGTGCTTCGTGCTCTTGAACATCAAATGCTCGAACAGATGCGCGAAGCCGGAACGCCCCTGCGGGTCGTCTTTCGAGCCGACGTGGTACCACATCTGCACCGCCACGTTCGGGCTGGCGTGATCTTCCACGCTGAGTACCTGCATGCCGTTCGGCAAGGTGCGCTGGTGGTACTGGATCGGTGGAATGACCAGTTCGGTGGCGGCCAGCGGCGACGCCGCGACCAGCAGGGTAAGAGAGGCCAGCAAGCTGGCCGGGCGCAGACGCATGATGATTCCCTTCCGGTGGAAAGCATCCACCATAGCAAGCGCGCGGACGCCCGCGGGCATGACTTCCGGGCCATGCCCGGATGTTTTACCCGGATTTTATTGACAGGAGTTTGATCCGGGTATAACTTGCCGCCTCGCCCCACCCGAGGATTGCAACCGTGTCCCTGACCGACCGCCGTACCTGCACCGCCTTCGACCACCATCGCTTGATCGCCAGCGGCCCGCTGGCCGACGTGGCGCTGGCGGTCAAGCGCACGCTGGAGGCCGGCGCGACCGGCCCAGTGCTGATTTTCGATGATCGCGACAGCCGCCAAATCGAGCTGGATTTCCGCGGCAGCGCCGATGATGTGCTGGCCCGCCTGGCTCATCCCGACGTCGCGCCGGCGACCGTCACTCGTGGTCCCGGCCGGCCCAAGCTGGGCGTGGTGCCGCGCGAAGTCACCTTGCTGCCGCGCCACTGGGACTGGCTGGGCCAGCAACCCGGCGGGGCCTCGGCCGTATTGCGACGACTGGTCGAACAGGCCTTGCGCGGCAACGGCGCGAAGGAACGCGCGCGGCAGGCGGTCGAATCGTTCGATCGCTTCATGCAGGCCACGGCCGGCGACCTGCCCGGTTATGAGGAAGCATCGCGCGCGTTCTATCGTGGCGAGCGCGCGCAATTCGGCACGCTGACCAGCGCGTGGCCGGCGGACCTGCGCACGCATCTGCTGCGGCTGGGTGCGATCGCCTGGGACGAACAGGCGGATGTCGTCGCCAGCTCCACATGACATCGTGCACGCCTGCAAACTTGTAGCCGGCACGCACGCCGCTCCGCCTCCACCATTCTCCGGAACAGAACGATGCCAGCCACCGCCAACCGCCCCTCGCTGACCGAAGGCCCGATCGCCCGCGCCCTGCTGCTGTTCTCGCTGCCGATCCTCGGCGCGAACGTGCTGCAGTCGTTGAACGCGTCGGTCAACATGGTGTGGATCGGCCACTACCTCGGCGAAGCGGCGCTGACCGCCAGCGCCAACGCGAACCTGGTGCTGTTCCTGCTGCTCGGGCTGGTGTTCGGCATCAGCATGGCCAACACGCTGCTGGTCGGGCAGTCGGTCGGCGCGAAGAACATCGACCAGGCCAAGCGCGTGGTCGGCACCAGCGTGGGCTTCTTCATCGTACTGTCGGTCTTGGTGGCCGCGCTGGGCTTCGTGTTCACGCCGCAGATCCTCGCCGCGATGCACACCCCAGCTGACGCGCAACCGTTCGCGATCGCTTATCTTCGGATCATCTTCCTGGCGCTGCCATCGATGTACTTCTACAGCTTCCTGATGATGACCCTGCGCGGGGCCGGCGACTCGCACACACCGTTCCTGTTCATGCTGCTGTCGGTGGGGTTGGACATCGGGCTGAATCCGCTGCTGATCTTCGGTATCGACCCGTTCCCGAAGATGGGCATCGCCGGCTCGGCCACCGCCACCCTGATCGCGCAGAGCATCGCGCTGCTGGCGCTGGTCGCACACCTGTACCGACGCAAGCATTTCCTGTGTCTGCATCGCGGTGAACTGCATTACCTCAAACCGGACTTCGCGATCGTGCGCGCGCTGGTGGTGAAGGGCCTGCCGATGGGTCTGCAGATGGTGGTGATCTCGTCCTCGGCGCTGGTGATGATCAGCCTGGTCAATGCTTACGGCTCGCAGACCACCGCCGCCTACGGTGCCGCGCTGCAACTGTGGACGTATATCCAGATGCCGTCGCTCGCGATCGGCGCGGCGGTGTCGTCGATGGCTGCGCAGAACGTGGGCGCGCAGCGCTGGGACCGGATCTCGCGGATCACCGTGGCCGGCCTCGGCTACAACCTGCTGCTGACCGGCACCCTCGTCGCGATCGTCTACTTGTTCAACCGCGGCGCGCTGAGCATCTTCCTGCCCGGCGACGGCGTGGCGATCGCGATCGCGCAGCACCTCAACGCGATCGTGGTGTGGTCGTTCCTTTTCTTCGGCCTCAGCTTCGTGCTGTTCGGTGTGGTCCGCTCCACCGGCGCGGTGATGCCGCCGTTGGTGATCCTGTTCATCTTGCTGTGGTGCGTGCGCGTGCCGTTCGCCTGGATGCTGCAAGCCCGCTTCGGAGCCGACGCGGTGTGGTGAACTTTCCGCTGGGCTCCCTGGTATCCGTCCTGCTGGCCGCCGCGTACTACCGCTGGGGCGGCTGGCGCAAGGCGCGCCTGCTGCCTCGCGGCTCCGCGCAGCAGGCACCAAGTACCGGACTGGGTACGCCGGCATCGGCGTTGAATTCGCCTACGGCGGAGGTTTCGACGGAGCCGGGTTGAAGAGTAATTGGCGGCAGACAAGCACTCGCTGAGAATGCTTCGTGAGAACCTCGAGGCAGCTTGGCGGTCTTTTCTGATCCAGTCGCCGCGCGGGGAACCTCCGCCTAGATCATCTTTCCTTTCTACGGGTAAACAACAAGAGTGCAAGTAGTGCAAAGTAATTGAACACCACGCCTGCTGCTACCCAGATCAATTTTGTCCGCCCATTCGTTCGATTTGAAAGGAAAATATACGTCGGCGGTATTAACCATAATAAAATTACATACCAGTTCAGCAACGACATTAATTAATCCTCGCGCATGACAATTGAAAGCGCCCCGAGTCAACTCGGGACGCTGCGATTTAACTTTAATTCATTGCAGTACAATTAAGCGTGTCGCTAGATCCTTGCCAAACACATCTGAACATCGTTGCTTCTGCACTATTATCAATCTTGGCCCCAAAGCTCTTCGCAAGATCAACAAAATTTTCTAAATCGTAGCCCGGCGCACCTCGAAAATTATACGTTTCAACACCATTTCCGTGGCTTACCATGGACGTATTTTCTGGAATGATATTGCCATGCGCGTCTTTTGCAGTGCCGGGAACAGCTTTAAATGTCTTATTGGCAAAATCCATGGCATACACCCTAGTGCTGCCATCCGAGAACTCAACAACATATGTTGCGTTGAAGTTGGAAAAACTGATTATTTGAGATTTAAACGAATTTTCGAGCTGAGCGATTGCACCAACTAGTGCCGGCCCAAATCCCGGGTTTGCCTGTGACAAGCTCGGCATGCTAAACGCTTTGTTGCTGAGATAGGTGATAGTTCTTTGGTTGTCTGCCGAAGAAACCACCGTGTCAAATGCATTAACGCTACCGTTATCATTTGCTGTGGACAGCGAAGCTTGAGATGAAAAACCGACAAATTCCGAAAAACCCGTCCCCATACTCGACGAGGCCAAACTTAAGCTGGGCGATGCGGCCAGGTACGCCACATATCCCATTTTCAGACCATTATTGGCATAAACATTATAGTAGCGTTCAAATGACTGCCTGACAGAGCTTTCCACCGGCAGCCTGATCAATTCGTGAGTTCTGGTCGCTCGCCTTCCCCCATCGTTAACATCGAGGACCCAGCATGATTTATAGATAACGTGACTTCTGAAATCCCCAACGTAATCGTAGCCGTTTGCGCAGTTTTTTACGACCGCCATAACTTGTTGTTGCGTACAAGCCTCACAGTCTTTGGCCAAAATCTGAGCATCTGCTTGCGTTGCAGCCAGCGCCAATACTAGAACAAGACTTGTATAAGAGTAGTTTACCTTGAACATCAGAAAGTCCTTTTTTTAGGAAACTAGGAGTGCTCCATCACAAAGTGTGAAGCAGCAGCAGAATACATTGCTGCCGTCCAAGGGGCCAAACACCCACAATCGATGACTTTATCATTGCGCAATGGCTCGCTTTGGCGAGACTGATGCAGAAAAGCCATCGCCCGTTTACGTCGATGACATCACGTAAGTCGAATATGACATAAAGGGGCAGTAATCCCCTACAAGACGCGGATGAAGACCTGAAGTCACCTCATGCTTTCGTGTTGCCACGCCCTGCTCAAGCAGTGTCATAGACAGAGCTCGTCGGTTCCATGAGTTCTTTCAAGCCTTGCGCTTGATCGCCGCACCACGGTCGAGTTCACTTCTGAAGGGCACCGCCCCAAGCGGTAGAGCGGCGCTGGTGCGATAGCCTGCACAGCTTCGCTGCCAAGTATAACTACACATGGGCTATGCACACCTGAGCCAGGACGAACGCTGTCAGATTCAACATCTGTATGGAGTGGCTTTTCAGCCCGCTGAGGTTGGCGCGGAGTTGGGCGCGCGATGGTGCCGCTCGACTGAAACGGCGCGGCCATGGGTGCCGGCAAAAGGAAGCCGGCCCCGGTCGATCCGCATCGTTGGATCAGCCAGCGCAGCTCAAGCGGTCGCTGGGGCCTCGCCCGACGCCTTCAGCCGTTTCTTCTCCGCCTTGCGCAGCTTGCGCGCCGCTTTGCGGATCTTGCGGTCGTAATTCCACAAATAGATCGCCGGCGTGCTCAAGAGCGTCAACAGTTGCGACACCAGCAACCCGCCGACGATGGCGATGCCGAGCGGCTGACGCATCTCCGAGCCGATGCCGAAGCCGATCGCCAGCGGCAGTGCGGCGCCCATCGCGACGAGGGTGGTCATGGTGATCGGGCGGAAGCGCACCAGCGCGGCTTCGCGGATCGCCTCGGGGGCGGACAGGCCGCGTTCTCGCTCGGCGACGAGGGCGAAGTCGACCATCAGGATCGCGTTTTTCTTGACGATGCCTATGAGCATCAGGATCGCGATGATCGCCATCATCGAGATCTGCGTCTGCGTCACCAGCATCGCCAGGAACGCGCCGGCGCCGGCAGCAGGCAGGGTCGACAGGATGGTCAGCGGATGGCCGAGGCTTTCGTAGAGGATGCCGAGCACGATGTACATCGCCAGGATCGAGCCGAGCAGCAGCACCATGCCGTTGGACTGGGCCTGCTGCAGGCGCTGGTTGGCACCGGTGAAATCGACCCGCATTCCGGCCGGCAGGCCGACTGCATAGGCCGCCTGCTCGACCAGCTTGACGCCGCGATCCTGCGGCACGTCCTTGGCCAGGTTGTAGGTGACCGTGGCCGCTTCGAGCTGGTTGTGGTGGCGCACCCGGATCGGGCTGCTGTTCGGCTCGATGGTCGCCAGTGCCGAGAGCGGGATCATCCGGCCCTGTTCGTTGCGCACGTGCAGGTTCAGCAGCATCGCCGGACTGACGCTTTGCTCGGCGCCGGTGCTGAGCACCACCGCGTACTGGTTGATGTCGGAGTAGATCTGCGAGACCTGGCGCTGACCGAACGCGTTGTACAGCGCCGAGTCGATCGTGCCGACGCCGACATGCAGGCGCCCGGCGGCCTCGCGGTCGATCTTCAGCAGCTGCTGCCGGCCGACCTGGTCGAAATCGCTGCCGACGTCGCGGAACTCCTTCAGCGTGCGCAGCTGGCGCACCATCTTCAGCGCCCACGGCTGCAGGTCGCCGCCGTTGCTGCTGACCAGCTGGAACTCGTATTGCGCGCCGCCGTCGCCGCTGCCGCCACCGCCGAGGAACTGCGCGGCGCTGACCGCGACCTTCACGTCGGGCAGCACGTCGTATTTCTTCGACAGCCGTTCGACCACCTGCTTGATGCCCTCGTCGCGCTGGCCCGGGCCGCTGCCGCGCGGCTTCAGGTCGACGAACATCTGCGCGTTGTTGCCGACCGCGCCACCGCCGCCGCCATCGCGTCCGAGCATGGTCAACTGGTCCAGCACGGCGGGATCGGCCTGCATGATCTTCGCCACCTGGAGCGTGCGCGCGGTCATCTGCGCCGGCGAAATGTTCGCGTCGGCGCTGATGTCGACCTGCAGCTGGCCGGTGTCCTCGTCCGGCATGAAGGTGCCGCCGGCGGTCTTGGCCACGGCGAAGCCGAGCACGACAGTGAGGATCAGCAAGGTCAGCGGCTGCCAGCGCATGATCCGGCGGTGGTGCATGGCCCAGTCCAGCGCGCGTGCGTAGATGCCCAGCAGGCTGCGGTCGAAATTCTCCACCGCCTGCTCGATCCGCCCCGGCGGCTTGCGCTCTGCCGGCTCGTGCTTGAGCAGCCAGGCGCACAGCGCCGGCGTCAGAGTCAGCGAAACCAGCGCGGAGATCACCACCGCCGCGGTCAACGTCACCGAGAACTCGCGCAGCAGCATCACCAGCATGTTGTTGCCGAACAGCAGCGGCGCGAACACCGCCACCAGCGACAAGGTGATCGAGACCACCGTGAAGCCGATCTCGCCGACGCCGGTCAGCGCGGCCTGCAGCGGGGTCTGGCCGTTTTCCATGTGGCGCACGATGTTCTCGATCACCACGATCGCGTCGTCCACCACGAAGCCGATGCACAGCACCAGCGCCACCAGCGACAGGGTGTTGAGCGTGTAGCCGAGCGTCCACATCACCACGAACGCGCCGGCCAGCGACAGCGGCACGCTGAGCGTGGCGATCAGGGTCGGCCGCAGCCGGCGCAGGAACACCAGCATCACCATCACCACCATCGCGATCGAGATCAGCAGCGCCACCTGCACCTCGTGCAGCGCCGACTTGGTGGTCTGGGTGAGGTCGAACACCGGCGTCATGGTGATGTTCGACGGCAGCGACGCGCGCAGCTGCGGCAGCCGCGCGCGGATCGCCTCCACCGTCGCCACCGCATTCGCCTCCGGCCGCTTGGTGATCTGCAGGCCCACCGTGCGCGCGTCGTTGAACCACGCCGCCTGGTACTGGTCCTGCTGACCACCGTAGACCTTCGCCACGTCGGACAGCCGCACTGGCGTGCCGTCCTTCACCGAGATCAACAGGCGGGCGAACTCGTCCGGCTGCTGCAGGCTGTCGCTGGCGGTCACCGTCATCTGCGTAACGCCGTCGCTCAACGTGCCTTGCGGCGAGGTGACGTTGGCCGCGCGCAACGCGTTGGCGACGTCGTTCGCGGTGAGTCCCTTGGCCGCCAGCGCGCTGTTGTCCAGCTCGATGCGCACCGCGTGCGGGGTGCCGCCGAACACCTGCACCTGGGCAACCCCGTCGATCTGCGCCACCGCCGGCTTGAGCAGGGTGTCGGCCAGGTCGAACAACTTGTCCTGCGGCATGCCGTCGGAGGTCAGCGTGATGAACAGGATCGGGATCTGCGAGGTATCGAACTTGAAGTACTGCGGCGGCGACGGCATCCCGGACGGCAGGTCGACCGCGGCCGCATTGATCGCCGCCTGCACGTCGCGCGCGGCGCTGTCGGCAGTGCGGCTCATGTTGAAGCGAACCATCACCGAGGCGGAGCCCTCGTTCGCATTGCCGTACATCTCGTCGACGCCGGGAATGCGCCCCAGGTGCCGTTCCAGCGGGGCCAGCACGGTGTTCGCCATGGTCTGCGCGCTGGCGCCGGGCTGGCTGGCAGCGACGTAGACCCCGGGGAAATCCAGCGACGGCAGCGCGGCCACGCCGAGCAGCAGGTATGCCCACAGCCCGGCCAGCATCAGGCCGATGCCGAGCAGCGAGGTACCGACGGGGCGGCGGATCAGGGGTGCGAAGACGTTCATGGTGTGCGCGGGGACGCGGCAGCCGGGGGGTGGGGTTCTTTCATGCCCACTTTATGCCTGTCGTCGTGCGCCGGCGTATGTGCCTGAAGTCCACACCGTGTCGGAAGGCAGGGGGCAGGCGCTCGAGCCGCCCCTACCGCGGCAGGTCGGGCATCTTCGGCAAGGCGGGCATCTGCTGCTGCAACGCCCGCTGGCGCTGGATCTCCGCGCGCAGCTGCCGTCGCGCGGCCTTGCGCTGCTGGTGGTCGTGTTGCCACAGGTAGATCGCCGGCGTGCTCAGCAGGGTCAGCAGCTGCGACACCAGCAGGCCGCCGAAGATCGCGATGCCCAGCGGCTGGCGCATTTCCGAGCCGACGCCGAAGCCGATCGCCAGCGGCAACGCCGCACCCATCGCGACCAGGGTGGTCATGGTGATCGGGCGGAAGCGCACCAGCGCCGCCTCGCGGATCGCCTCCGGCGCGGACAGGCCGCGTTCGCGCTGCGCGACCAGTGCGAAGTCGACCATCAGGATCGCATTCTTCTTGACGATGCCGATGAGCATCAGGATCGCGATGATCGACATCAGGGTGAGCTGGGTCTGCGTGACCAGCATCGCCAGGTACGCGCCCATGCCGGCGGCCGGCAGGGTGGACAGGATGGTCAGCGGATGGATCAGGCTCTCGTAGAGGATGCCGAGCACCACGTACATCACGAGTATCACCGCCAGCAGCATCAGTCCCGCGCCGGTGGCCGCCTCCACCAGCTTCTGGTTGTCGCCGGCGTATTTTTTCTGCACGCCGGGGGGCAGCGGCGTTTCGGCGATCACCTTGTCGACCAGCTTCATCCCCTGCAGCTGGTTCACGTCCTTGGCCAGGTTGTAGCTGATCGAGGCCGATTCGAGCTGGTTGAAGTGGCTGACACTGACCGGCGCGATGCTCGGCGCGATGTGCGCCAGCGCGGACAGCGGCACCATCGTGCCCTGTCTGTTGCGCACGTAGGTGTTCAGCAACGCCGCCGGGCTCAGCGATTTCGTGCCGGAGGAGGTCAGCACGACGCGATACTGGTTGATGTCCGAATAAATGGTGGACACCGCGTGCTCGCCAAACGCGTCGTGCAGCGCGGTATCGACCATCGCCATGCTGACGTGCAGGCGCGCGGCCGCCTCGCGATCGACCGACAGCAGTTGCTGCTTGCCGATGCTGTCGAAACTGGTGCCGACGTCGCGGAATTCCTTCATGCCGCGCATCCGCTGCGCCAGCTTGAGCGTCGGCTGCTGCAGGCTGGCGCCGGTGCTGCTGGTGAGCTGGAACTGGTACTGGCCCTGCCCGCTGCCGCCACTGCCGCCGCCACCGCCGAAGAACTGCACCGGGGTCAGCGAGACGTCGACGTCCGGCAGCAGCTTGTAGTGCTTGTCGAGCCGTTCGATCACCTGCTTGACGGTATCGTGGCGATCGCCCGGGCCGTGGCCGTAAGGCTTGAGGTCGATGAACATGCCGGCCTGGTTGCCGACCGCGCCACCGTTGCCGCCGAGCACGGCGGAGACGTCCAGCACGGCCGGATCGGCCTGGATCACGGCGGCCACCTGCTGCGTGCGCTCGGCCATCCGGGTCGGCGAGATGTTTGCCTCGGCGGTGACATTGGCCTGCATCAGGCCGATGTCCTCGTCCGGCATCACGCCACCGCCGGCGGTCATCGCCACCGCCACCGCCAGCAAGGCGGTCAGCACCAGCAGGATCGCCGGCTGCCAGCGCATTACGCGACGATGGTGCATGGCCCAGTCCAGCGCGCGCTCGTAGGTGCCGTGCAGGCCGCGGTCGAAACGCTCCAGCGCGCGTTGCAACCGGTTCGGTTCGCGCACTTCCGCGCTGTGCTCCAGCTTCAGGTAGCGCCCGCACAGCGCCGGCGTCAGGGTCAGCGAGACCAGCGCGGAAATCACCACCGCCGCCGTCAGCGTCACCGAGAACTCGCGCATCAGCATGGTGAACATGTTGTTGCCGAACAGCATCGGCGCAAACACCGCGATCAGCGACAGCGTGATCGAGACCACCGTGAAGCCGATCTCCCTGACTCCGGTCAGCGCGGCTTCCAGCGGCGGCTTGCCCTGTTCCATGTGACGCACGATGTTCTCGATCACCACGATCGCGTCGTCCACCACGAAGCCGATGCACAGCACCAGCGCGATCAGCGACAAGGTGTTGAGCGAAAAGCCGAGCGTCCACATCACCACGAACGCGCCGGCCAGCGACAGCGGCACGCTGAGCATCGCGATAAGCGTGGGCCGCAGCCGGCGCAGGAACACCAGCATCACCAGCGCCACCATCACGATGCTGAGCAGCAGCGCCACCTCGACCTCGTGCAGGGCGGACTTGGTGGTCTGGGTCAGGTCGAAGATCGGGGTGATCTGCACGTCCGCCGGCAGCAGCCCGCGCAACTGCGGCAGCTTCGCGCGCACCGCGTCGGCGGTGGCCACCGCGTTCGCCTCGGCGCGCTTGCTGATCTGCATCGTCACCGAGCGCTGGCCGTTGAACCACGCTGCCTGGTACTGGTCCTCCTGCCCGCTGCTGACGGTGGCCACGTCGGACAGCCGCACCGGCGTGCCGTTCTTCACCGCGATGATCAGCCGGGTGAACTCGGCCGGCTCGCGCAGGCTGTCGCTGGCGGTCACCGTCATCTGCGTGCGGCCATCGCTCAGCGTGCCTTGCGGCGAGGTGACGTTGGCCGCGCGCAAGGCGTTGCTGACGTCGTTCGCGGTGATCCCCTTGGCCGCCAGCGCCGCCGTGTCCAGCTCGATCCGCACCGCATGCGGCGACGCGCCGAACACCTGCACCCGCGCCACCCCGGGCACCTGCGCCACGGCCGGCTTCAACAAGGTGTCGGTGAGGTCGAACAGCTTGTCCGGCGGCAGGCTGGTGGAGGTCAGCGCGACCAGCAGCACCGGGATCTGCGAGGTATCGAACTTGAAGTACTGCGGCGGACCCGGCATGCCGCCGTTGCCTACCGACGGCAGGTCGGGTGCGGCGGAATTGATCGCGGCCTGCACCTCGCGCGCGGCCGCGTCGGTGCTGATGCCGAAGTCGAACATCACCATGACCTGGGCGCTGCCCTCGCTGGCCTGCCCGTTCATCATGCGGATGCCGGGAATCCGCCCGAGGTGGCGTTCCAGCGGCGCCATCACCGTGCTGGCCATGGTCTGCGCATTCGCCCCGGGCATCTGCGCGGCGACGAACACGCCGGGAAATTCCAGCGTCGGCAAGGCCGCCACGCCGAGCAGCAGATACGCCCACAAACCGGCCAGCATCAGGCCGATGGCGAGCAGCGACGTGCCGGCAGGCCGGCGGATCAGCGGTGCGAAGATATTCAATGGACCTCCCCGGCGCGCAAGCATAGCGGCAGAGGCGGTGCCACCGACAGGCGCGATCGGGATGAGGTCGGCGCAAGAGTTCCGTTCATCCCGACTTTATGCCAGCAGCTGCGCTCCGCCGTATGTGCCTGAAGTCAGCGCGGGGCGGGGCTGTAGCGCAGCGTCAGAAAGGCGCTGCGCCCCGGCTGGTTGAAGTACCACACGGTTTCGTAGTGGCGATCGAACACGTTGCTCAGCCGAGCCTCGACTTGCCAGTCGGCGTTGAAGTGCCAGCTCGCGCGCAGGTCGGTGGTCGAGTAGCCGCCGAGCGGATGCCGGTTCGCCGCATCGTCGTAGCTGCGCCCGGCCACG
>Ga0157371_10004634_pt1 | contig 11911 bp, 10 predicted proteins | sample C45metaG_FD_113462 | JGI IMG/M metagenome (GOLD analysis project Ga0157371, IMG submission 113462) | Corn rhizosphere microbial communities from Kellogg Biological Station, Michigan, USA - C4-5 metaG | ecosystem: Host-associated > Plants > Roots > Rhizosphere > Soil | place: USA: Michigan... | reverse complement strand
TCATCACGATCATCCAGTGACGATGCTAAAACCACAAATTGTGCAAAACTAGCTTGTGGCATCTGTTGATCTAAAGGCAGATAGAAACGTGGTGTCCCTGTTCCTACATAAGCAACATAATTATCAATTCCCTTTTGCTTGGATAAAAATGCCTCGACTTTCTTCACCGCATCTTCAGTTGCAGTCAGTGATGCACCTTCTTCCAATTTTAAATCGACCAAAATTTCGGCACGGTTTGAAGACGGGAAAAATTGTTGGGGTACAAACTTAAACATCACCACAGACAGAACAAAAACCCCAACCGTAATTGAAATGACGGTTTTTCTATAGGTGACACACCAATTCACCAACTTTCTAAAGCTTTGGTAAAATTTAGATTGATATGGATCAAAATGCTCACCAGTATGATGAATCACGGGCTGAGGTTCTGGTTGCTTTCGTAATCTTGCGAGAAGACGCTGATACCACGGTGCTTTTTGTGGCACTTTGTTAAAATCTGGAAGTAACTTATCGCCTAGATAAGGAACGAAAACCACAGCAGCAATCCATGAAACAATTAAGGCAATGGTCACCACTTGGAAAATTGAACGGGTATATTCCCCTGTGCTTGATGCGGCTGTAGCAATAGGTAAAAAACCTGCTGCGGTAATTAATGTTCCTGTCAGCATCGGAAATGCGGTACTGGTCCATGCAAAACCAGCTGCCTTCATCCTGCTATAGCCTTGCTCCATTTTGATGGTCATCATTTCGACGGCAATGATGGCATCATCGACCAATAACCCTAAGGCCAGAATCAAGGCCCCTAGAGAAATCTTATGTAAGCCAACATCAAATAAATTCATTCCCGCAAAAGTCATCGCAAGCACCAGTGGAATCGAAAATGCCACCACCAAACCTGTACGGAAACCCAGCGAAAAAAAGCTCACCAATAAAACAATAATGACTGCTTCTGCAAGAACTTTGACAAATTCATGAATACTGCGTTGAACAGCCACAGGCTGATCTGAAACTTTTTTCAGTTCCATACCTAAAGGCAGTGATTTTTGTAAGGTTTTAAATTCCGTTTCTAGGTTTTTGCCCAGTGCGATGATGTCACCACCTTTACGCATAGAAACCGCTAAACCAATTCCATTCTCGCCCATAAAACGCATGCGAGGTTGTGCTGGCTCACTAAATCCACGATAAACGTCAGCAACATCGCCCAGTTGAATGGTTCGATTTCCCACCAACAAGGGCATTTTTTTCAAGTCATCGACACTTTTTAAAGCACCACTGACTCGCACTTGAATACGGTCAGTGCCTGTTTCAAAAAAGCCTGCACTGGTCACACTGTTTTGCTTTGCCAAGGCTTCTTGGATTGCAGTAACTGGTACGCCCATTTGCACGGCTTTGGTGTTGGAAAGCTCAATCCAGATTTTTTGATCTTGTAGACCCACCAGATTGACTTTACTGACATCTTTGACCCGTTGTAAGCGAAGCTGTAAACGGTCTGCATATTCTTTTAACGTTGCATAATCAAAATCTTTGCCCGTTAAGACATAGATATTGCCGAAGGTGTCACCAAATTCATCATTAAAGAACGGCCCCTGAACACCAGAAGGTAACTGTGTTTTGATATCGCCTACTTTTTTACGCACTTGATACCAAACATCTGGAATTTGGTTAGATTTTAATGAGTCTTTTGCCATAAACATGACCATAGACTCACCCGGACGCGAGTAAGCCATAATCTTGTCATAGAGCCCTGTGCTCATCAGTTCTTTTTCAATTTTATCGGTAACTTGTAAAGAAACCTCTTGAGCTGTTGCACCAGGCCAATAGGTTTGTACCACCATGACTTTAAAAGTAAAGGGTGGATCTTCACTCTGAGAGAGTTTTGAATAGGAAAATAGCCCGACAATACCCAATAGGATCATAAAATAAAGTACTAATCCTTTATTTTTGAGTGCCCATTCTGACAAGTTAAAGGCGTTAAATGGACTCATGATCATGCTCCTTTTTGAACAGCTACAGCACGATTTTCACGGTCTACCGGTTTTATTTTTTGCTTTTCACGAAGTAAATGTACCCCTCCTACAACCACCCATTGCCCAGGATTTAACCCTTTCACGACAGTAACACTGTCACGACCATAGCTGCCCAGAGTCACTGAAACTTTAGCAATCGTTTGGTCTGGATTCACCACCCAAATATAGGCTTGATTATTATTTGCTGAGACGCTAGATAAAGGCACACTCAATACATTTTGAATATTTTGATTAAAGAATACCCGCGCACTTTGCCCTAGTTGAATTGCGGACTGCCCTTCTTTTAAAGCCACTTTAACCATAAATGTACGTGATTGATCGGCTGCTGGAGAAATTTCTCGAACATAGGCAGCAAATCGATCTTGAGGTTTAGACCATAAAGTCACCCATGCATTTTGACCGACTTTAATCTCTGCAATGGCTTGTTCAGGTACACCTATCACCACTTCACGATCACCATCAATCGCCAGTTGGTACGCCGCCTGCCCTGCTGAAATCACTTGCCCAGTTTCAATATTACGTTGGGTAATCACCCCATTTTTATTGGCAATCAATTGGTTATAACCTGTTTGATTGGCGCTCACATCATAATTAGATTGGGCTTGTTTTAAACTTGCCTGGGCAGCATCATATTGATTTTTGACTGAATCATATTGTGAGCGACTCACAGCATTGATCGGTAAGAGCTGCTGAAAGCGTTTAAATTCATCTGCTGCAGCCTTGGCCGCAGATTGCGCACTTTCAAGTTGTGCTTTGGCTGAGTTCAATTGTAGCTGGGCATCTTTCACATCAAGCTTTGCTAAGACTTGCCCTACTTTGACACGAGCCCCAACATCGACATAGCGTTCTGTAATTTGTCCCCCGACACGGAATGCCAATGCTGTTTGCTGTCGGGCTTGAACATCCCCCGCTTAACTTTTTTGATCTTCATGTGATGTTGCAGGCTGGGTGACCATCACCAAGGGCATTTGTTCCGCTTCAGGTGCTGGTTTGCTACACCCCACTATTGTTACACTACACAATACCAATAGGCTCGTGATCATTAAATTTAAACTACGCATAGGCAAGGCTCTTAATCAAATGCATTTTTTCGGGCAAAATAGAATGAGTATATTTATTTGCTCATTTTTTAATTAATATACTGCATGGTACAGTAATTGTGAATCGTGTATAGAGTAATTAACCTATTTTTTTTTGGAAATTATTGTGCAAACAACCGCTGGACGTCCAAAGGACTTAGAAAAACGGAAACACATTTTGGAAGCCGCCAAAAAGCTCTTTCTAAAATTGGGTTATCATGGTTCAAGCATGAACCAAATTGCCAAAGAAGCAGGCGTCACAAAGCTGACGGTATATAACCATTTCCAAGATAAAGAAACTTTATTTTGCTGTGCCATTGAAGCAACCTGTGAAGCGTCTATCGATGCTCGACCATTACGACTCAATCTTCAAAGTGATTTTTATGCGCATTTTTTTCAGGCGTGCGAGTTGGCACTCACTGTCATTAGCCTACCTGAAGCTATTAAACTTGAGCATTTGTTGTTAGAACTTGCCGCAGAGAAAAATCCTTTGGCTTTACAGTTTTATAATTCTTCCCATCAAAGAATGTGTGCAGTCTGGCAAGATTTTTTCCAACAAGCGGGCACGCTTAAATTTATTCAAGCAGATAACATTGAAAAACAAATCAACCTGATTCTGTCATTATTATTGGGTGTTCGACACCACGAGGTTTTATTGGGGATCCGCCCAATTCCTACGGAAGATGAAAAACAACAAATCATCACCGAAAGTATTGATTTATTTATGATGAAATATAAAGCCAACTGAAATTATTTAAAAACAAAATAATGCCCAATTGTTGTTTAAGGCATACTCAATGCATATCGCATAGGCTTGTTGATATCAAAAGGGCAAAAACTAAAGCTAAATATCCAAATTAAAATTAAGTCAAAGTCGACTTCTTGCACAGTCATTTACATACTTTTGTAGGGAGTCTCTTGGATTGTGGTGGAATCACGTTATATTCGAGATAACAAGAACTGGAGAGTAACAAATGGTTCAACAAATTGATGCTCCGCTGCGTGAAGATGTACGCTTACTCGGAAACCTTTTAGGCGAAACGCTAAAGGAACATGCAGGACAAGATTTGTTTAATCAAATTGAACAAATTCGGGCTTTAGGTAAAGGCGCTCGAGATGGTCAAATTGAAGCAGAAAAACAACTTGAACAATTATTTTTAAATTTAAAAGATGATGAAATTCTGCCACTCACCCGCGCCTTTTCACACTTTCTAAATTTTGCCAATATTGCTGAACAATATCACGTTGTGCGTAGTCGTCGACAAAGTGAGTGCGATGAAAACTCACCATCACCCAATGTGCTGGATCATTTGTTTAGCAAATTCAAAGATCAGCAAATTTCAGCAGAAACGCTCTATAAACAAATTTGTGAATTAAAAATTGAATTGGTTCTCACAGCGCATCCAACCGAAGTCAGTCGTCGTACTTTAATCCAAAAATATGATGGCATTAATCATTGCCTGTCTACTTTTGATCAGCAAAAACTGACACCTAAGCAACGTGCAGATGTGTTAACTGATTTAAAACAACTGATCTGTTCTGCATGGCAAACTGACGAAATCCGTCAGCACCGCCCAACCCCGATAGATGAAGCAAAATGGGGCTTTACCACGATTGAACAGACTTTGTGGAATGCGGTTCCAAAATTCATCCGTGAATTGGATGATCTCGTTCAGGACAATTGTGCAAAAGCTTTGCCTTTGGATATTTCTCCAATTCGTTTTGCATCTTGGATGGGGGGTGACCGTGATGGTAATCCGAATGTCACCCATAACATTACTCAAGAAGTTTTGTGGTTGTCACGCTGGAAAGCGGCTGACCTTTACGTGCGTGATATTGAAGATCTTCGTTGGGAACTCTCGATTGAAGCCTATTCCAATGAGCTACTTCAAGCTTTGGGTTATAGCCATCCTGAACCTTACCGCGAATATTTGCGTGCGACCCGTGAACGCCTCAAAGCAACCCGTCAATGGTTGGCAGATAAATTACGTGGTCAGCATTCAGATGTAGATCGCAGTTTAATCATTCGCCATAAAGATGAATTATTACAACCGTTATTACTTTGCTATCGTTCACTGATGGCATGTAATTTACCTGAGATTGCCAATGGTAAATTGCTCGACTTTATCTATCGGGTAAATTGTTTTGGTATTGAATTGCTTAAACTGGATATTCGTCAAGAGTCTGGTCGTCATCGCCAAGCTATCTCAGCAATTACCGAATATCTCGGTTTGGGTAATTTTGAGACATGGACAGAACAAGCGCGTCAAAATTTCTTATTGCAAGAATTACAAAGCAAACGCCCGTTATTGCCTAAACATTTAAATGAGCCTTCAGGTAGTCTGATTGAAAACCCAGATGTTCAAGAAGTCTTTGCAACCATGCGTACTTTGGCTGAACAACCCAAAGAAAGCTTAGGTGCTTATATCATTTCAATGGCGGAATATCCGAGTGATGTTTTGGCGGTACTTTTACTACAAAAAGAAGCGGGAATTGAGCATCCATTACGTGTTGTTCCTTTATTTGAAACCTTAAAAGACTTGGATGGTGCTGCAAGTACCATGAGTACCCTGTTCAATATGCACTGGTATAAACAGCATATCCAAGCTAAGCACGAAGTCATGATTGGCTATTCGGACTCGGCCAAAGATGCTGGCTTTATGTCCGCAAACTGGGCCCAGTATCGTGCGCAAGAAGAGCTGACGGCAATTGCCAAACAACACGGCGTTCAACTGACTTTGTTCCATGGTCGTGGCGGTTCAATCAGTCGTGGTGGTGCACCAACCCAACAAGCATTATTTTCTCAACCACCTGGCTCAATTTCAGGTGCAATCCGTGTGACTGAACAAGGTGAAATGATTCGCTTTAAATTTGGTCTAGAAGAAATTGCCTTACAAAATTTGGAAATTTATGCTGCTGCAACCTTAGAAGCCACATTATTACCACCACCTGTGCCAAAACAAGCATGGCGAGATTTGATGCACAGCATGACGGATTTATCTGTTCAGGTGTATCGTCAGACTGTGCGTGAAAACCCTCATTTTGTTAAATATTTACGCACCGTCACCCCTGAGCTTGAGTTACAAATGCTGCCGCTTGGTTCACGCCCTGCAAAGCGTAAAGTCAGTGGTGGGATCGAATCTTTACGTGCCATTCCTTGGGTTTTTGCCTGGACCCAAATTCGTTTAATGCTGCCTGCTTGGCTGGGTACTGGCGCAGCGATCAACCAAGTGATTGATCAAGGTCAAAAAGCGGTATTGGATGAAATGTTAACGGAATGGCCTTATTTCCAAACCTTAATTGATATGTTGGAAATGGTTCTCTCTAAAGCCGATTCAAATATTGCACTGTATTATGAATCTCATCTTACCGATGATGAAGACTTAAAAATACTCGGTGCTGAATTACGCCAACGCTTACATGATGCAGTACAAACCCTGTTGGCGATGAAAGGTGAATCGCAGCTGTTAAGTTCCAATGATGTGCTTGATCAAGCCATGAAAGTACGTAAGCCGTATTTATTACCCTTGCATTTATTACAAGCCGAATTGATGAAACGTCGTCGTGCATACTTGGCTGAATGTCAGGCGGAGCATACCCCTGTAGATCATGCACTGATGGTCAGTATTGCTGGTATTGCAGCCGGTTTACGTAATACCGGTTAAATTCAAGTTTCTTTGAAGGGGTACATAGGTACCCCTTCAACTTAGTGACCCTTGATAAAGTCATTTCTTTGATTATGGATATAGGCAGAAAAGCATTGGTTTCTTGTTTGGAAGCAAATATTAAAACTGCTACTCATCCAAGTATCGACTTGACTTTGTTTATAGAAAATTTCTGCAATAGGATGAAGGTAATAATTAAACCCATCTGCTTGTTGCTCAAAAGAACTATAACTTCGTGCTTTGCTATACAAGTTGTTTAAATCTTGCGTTATTTCCTGAATATTTTGGTTAAAAAACCAAACGATTACATCGTTATTTTGAAATTCACGAGTTCGATAAACGCCTGTTTCATCACATTCAACCGCAAAAATTTTTGCACCTGAATCACTAAAGCTTGAATAGAGCAATTTGGATGATTGGATTTGCTCATGCTGACCAACCTCCATTTCACGAATTTGTCTGGATATATTTAAACATTCTGGTAATTTTTTAAGATCAAATTCAGCATTATTAATAAAAAGTCTTATTGCTTTATCAATGACATACATTTCACCCGTTCCGGTGATAACACCACCATCCCACCCATACAACTTTACATCGTCATATTCCTCAAAATCATTGATATTTTTATCTTTTAATTGAATGTTTTTGTTATCTACAGCAACCACTACACCATCCTCAAGTTGTATAGCAATGATAAAAGTCATATTGTTCATTTTTGTAAGATATGCTAAACATATAATATCAACAAACTAATAAATGGTATAGTCATGGCTGGTGGTTCACAAATCATCATTTCAAAAAATGGCATAACAATTAAAACACCAAATGATTTTAAAGTTTTTGCCGGGCAACATCAGTTTAAAACGGGAAGTAGTGTTAAAGCTGAAATTCCAACACTTCCTATCTTAAAAGAAGAGACTCTATTTAGTAATAAATGGGATTTTTATGATCTTTTTTACCAGACTGATTTTTCTAATGTGAAATATAAACTCATCAATAATAAAAATAACACCTATGTTTCAGGGACACTGGATCAGCATGGACGAACCCAAAGACTAAGCTCGGACCATAATGATGACTACGATATTCTCATTGGTACAGAAGAAGATTGGACCGTGTCTGTAGATGATGGTCTTGACGATGAGGACGCGTTTGAATACCTATGCCGTTCACATGACCAGCATGATCAAAAGGTTTAATGATGGATTGCTTAGCAAATATTAAATTTCTTGATGCATTAGAACAACCTATTCAAGGATTAGTCCATCAACTTTGGGTGGGGTCTTCTCTTATATCTGATCATGTTACTCCTGCCAGTGGTGAATCTGTTTGGTTTAAGCGACCAATAGGCACGATGATTGATGTGAGGATCAGGAGTAGTACATCTGGAGAATATCAATCTAAAGTCAAAATACAGCTGGTTGGAGAAAAAACAATTTTTATTGTTCGTAGCCCAAAAGTTTTACTGAAAGGCATGAATCTTTCTACAAAGGATGTGGCAACTGGTACTTATCTAAGATCAACCCATATTGTGGCTGAAGGTGATTATTTATCTCGAATAGCGAATGATAATCAAACAACGACATCAGAATTGATCAAAATAAATAATTTAAAAAGTGATACAGATATTCATCCTGGGCAAGTGCTAAAAATCCCTGTCAAAAAAACAGCAACACCTGAAAATAAAACTAAGCCAGTAGAAACAAAGCCTCGTCAGCAAGAAAAAACCACGATCATTGTGGTCCAGTACAAAGATACATTAACTTTAATTGCAAAGCTTACAGCTAATACGGTCGATGAAATTAAAAAGCTTAATGGGCTAAGCGATGATCATCTCCGTGAGAACCAAAAGTTAAAAGTTTATGAGCGTAAAGTAGGGCTCACTCAAGCAAAAGCTAAAATTGAGAGCAAGAAAGATAAGACGTTTACGCCACCAAAAGTAAAACAGAATGCTTCTCAAAACAAAGAAGAATCTCCTGTGGCTGAAGTGGAAGCATCTGATCCTGTCAATACTAGTGGCTTATTACCAGAGGCATGTGGAGGAGAAAAACATTATAAAAGGACTTTAGCGCGAATTGCTGAGTTACATGCTACCTACCAACCCTATGTTATTGAATTGATAAATACAGCATATGAACAGCTTGGCATCACTTGGGTTATTACAGATGGATACAGAAGCCCTGCTGCTCAAGGTTCTTTGTCTGGAGGTGTAACAAATGCAGGGCCATTACAAAGCTATCATCAATATGGTTTAGCTATAGATATTGTATCCGTGAGAGATAGTAAAATCACTTATCTTTCAGACGGCAAACAGTCTATAGCTGATAGTAAGGCATTAGGTTTAATTGGGGAGCAATTAGGCTTAGTATGGGGAGGTCGATTTAAAACAAAAAACGGGCCAGATTACCCACATTTTGAATTACATCCCAATGGAAAAACATGGCGTAACTTGAAACCACAGCTGTTAAAACTGGGTGTGAGTAATTACAAGAAATTAATTTTTTAAAAGGAGACACTCTTGCATATATTTTTTAGCCTTTTGACTATAGTTTTCTTTCTGATAAGCACAAATGTCGAGGCAAAACAAAAACTCTATACTGGTGAAGAAATAGCAAAAACTTATAAATTATTACAGTCAATCACAATACCCGCTATATATGAAAATGGAGTAGTACTTACTAAATATGCTAATTTTTATAAAGCAGATGGTGGAGAATGTATTATTGTTTCTAGATTAGATAATGAATCTAACTTTGGTGGGTACGAGGATGTCATATATTTTAAAAAAAGAATAATGTTGCGTAGTTCAAAACAAAGTTTTTTTTCCATTTTTTTAGATGATGATGCAAAGATAAAATCTAAAAAAATCAAATATAGCGATTATTTAAATGGTAAAGAGGTACAACAAGGCCTAAAAGAAGATTTCATTTTATATCGGAAAAAAATGAATAAAAACACATTAAATCAATGTTAAGGATGATTAAGATCAAACTATTAATAATATTATTTAATTATGCTGACACTGACTAATGTTAATTTAGAAGCAATTTCACACAAATAAAATGCCTAATTCATCAACAATTGCAAAAAAATCTCAATTTGAATGGAAAAAATTTAAGCAGTTACAAAATCCTGAATTATTCTTCTTTTTTATATTTATATTTTTTAATACTTTGATTTTACGCACTAACATCATTCAAATATTTGACCAAATGGTACAAAACATCAATTTTCCCTAATAAATGCAAGTGCTTAGTTTGACTAAAATGATTAAAACTCTCGAAAAGAAAGCGTATGATGTGTCCAATTTGTTTTTTGAGTGCTCAATTTATGTCCAACTGGTTTCCCAAATGGCGTCCTTATTCTGGCAGCATTGATGCAAGACCTGTCGGTACCAATGAGTATTTACCTCCTGCGCAAAGTGTCGTTTTAGGGATTCAACACGCATTTGCCATGTTTGGCGCAACTGTACTCGCACCCTTTTTAATGGGCTTTGACCCAAACCTTGCCATTTTAATGTCAGGGATTTGTACCATCTTATTCTTTATTGTTACGGGTGGTCGTGTTCCAAGTTACCTAGGTTCAAGCTTTGCCTTTATTGGGGTCGTGATTGCTGCAACTGGCTATGCTGCATCAGGCACAGGTACACCAAATGCAAATTTAGCTGTTGCAGCTGGCGGGATCATGGCATGTGGTGTGTTATATGCAATGTTCGGCTTGCTCGTGATGGCAACGGGAACCAAATGGATTGAAAAACTCATGCCACCCGTGGTGACTGGTGCAGTGGTCATGATCATTGGTTTAAACCTTGCGCCTGTTACGGTGAAAGGTGTCGCTGGCAATGACTTTAATATGTGGATGGCCTTGGTCACTGTACTGTGTATGGGCTCAATTGCTGTATTCACAAAAGGTCTATTACAACGCTTATTACTATTAGTCGGATTGTTATTGGCATATTTGATCTATTTCATTGTTGCAAATGTAATGGGAAATGGAACACCGATTAATTTCACGCCTATTCAACAAGCTGCATGGTTTGGTACACCCACTTTCCATTCACCTGTTTTTGATCTCAATGCAATGTTAATTATTGCGCCGATTGCTTTAATTTTGGTGGCAGAAAACTTGGGCCATATCAAAGCAGTCAGTGCCATGACTGGCGAAAACCTAGATCCACAAATTGGTAAAGCTTTTGTTGCAGATGGTATTGCAACCACGCTTTCTGGTGGTGTCGGCGCACCTGGTATGACCACCTATGGTGAAAATATTGGTGTAATGGCCGTTACGCGTGTTTATTCTACGATTGTTTTTGTTATTGCGGGTATTTTTGCAATTTTCTTAGGGTTTTCACCTAAATTTGGCGCAGTTATTCATACCATTCCAACGGCGATTTTAACAGGTGCTTCAATCGTGGTCTTTGGTTTAATTACCATTGCGGGTGCGAAGATTTGGATTGAAAACAAAGTCGATTTTTCTCAAAATAAAAACTTGATGGTTGCCGCAGTAACAATCATTTTAGGAACGGGTGACTTTGCCCTTCAATTTGGTGATTTCAACTTGGGTGGTATTGGTACGGCAACGTTTGCAGCATTGATTCTCAACTGGTTCTTTAGCTTAAAAGATAAATCATAATTATAAATTTAACCTATTTTAAGCAGCCAAAAGGCTGCTTTTTTTATTTTTATATAATGTGAGCATCTATCCACAAATAAACGTTTTTTATTTCTTGGAGCGAGGTCTCACTCGATACATTTGGGTGATCAAGTTCTTTTAACAAGTATTGAAACGCTGCTTTTTGTTCAGGATATACATCTATCGCTTGTGCCACAGTATCGTTTAAATTGCATGGCCATCCTTCTATATTGTCCAATGTCAAAGGAAGCAATCGTATTATCCGTTTAATTAAAGATTTTTTAAGGTTGATTAATTCTTTTGCTGTTTGATCAGATGCCTCTAATATGCGTAAATACCCTTGTATATCTGAATCATAACCACTATTTATCGCCTTAATTACATCTCGATCAATTTGAACATCGTTAAAAAGCGCAGATAAATCTTCTCCATAAATATGCTGACAAAAGAATTTGATCCATGCTCCCCAACTTTGTAGGGAATGCTTATTTAAAACCTCGTCTAG